>Ga0210386_10000887_pt1 | contig 27367 bp, 25 predicted proteins | sample IncBWH32OmetaG_FD_160091 | JGI IMG/M metagenome (GOLD analysis project Ga0210386, IMG submission 160091) | Forest soil microbial communities from Barre Woods Harvard Forest LTER site, Petersham, Massachusetts, United States - Inc-BW-H-32-O ...
CCTTCGACCGTCACAACTTTTGAGTTGCGCACCGTGTGCGTGAGCGTCGAGCACGAGTAGCGCGGTACATCGTCGATGAGCACCGTACAGGCCCCGCATTCGGCTCGATCGCATCCGATCTTGGTGCCGGTGAGACCCAGCTTGTAGCGCAGCGTCATCGCCAGCGTCTCCTGCTTCATAACGTCCACACGCCGCTGCTGGCCGTTAACGTTCAGGGTAATCAGGCGCTCGCCCGCACCGGCAGCCGATGCCAAGCTGGACGCGCGAAAGAGGTAGGTCGCTGAGGAGACGCCTGCTCCCCCGGCGATAACCCCTTGAATAAACTTTCGTCTCGAGACCGCCTTCGGCGTATCGTCGGTTTTTTTCATATCTGCTGTATCTGCCATTTCAGGATTACCTCCTCTAACATGCAAGCGAGCCTTCGGTTGGAGCAACGTTCGATCGATGGATATAGACTGTAGACATCCATACAACCTCGGCTTAACATTATATACCTCTTGAAACCGTTTTGGGGGTTTTTTAAGTAGCGGGCGCCTCGATCCATCATCGGCCCCCCGCCTCGCCTATTTGGTGCCTCCACCGCCCACAAGAGCAGGCTCCTCCACACTCACCGACCAATCGATATTGCTGGATTCAATGACCAGATAAGAAAAGTGGGGATCCACGCCTACATAGGCCAAATCGTGGCCGACGCCCCGATGGTCGACAGCCATCGCCAGTTCCCGCCCGCTCACGGCGCTATTAACGGTTACATGGAATGTTCCCTGTCCCGGGGCTTTCTCGTTGCGGGTCTCCCAACGAATCCGGCACTGCGAAAACCCGATGTCGAAGGAATCGGTTTGCGCGTTGCCTCGACCGGACCAGGACCCCAACTTTTGCCAGGCCAGCGGCGCCGGCTTAGCCTCAACTTTAGGTTCTGACCGGCATCCCCCTAATATTGCAGCAGTTAGAACGATTATCGTGGTCTTCCTAGACATTGCGGAACTGGCGGCCAGATCCTAAATTCCTAGGCTACGCGACGCGGCCCGTTTTGGCAAGCAAGAAGGAGGGTACGGAATCTTGCGTGTTTCAGCCGATAGGATGGTTAGACCTATGTCTGCCCCTGCCGCCGGTAAGTTCCAAGATCATTATGCAGTTCTTGATATCGATCCCAAATCCGATTCGGACGCGATCCAAGCCGCCTACGCCAAGTTGGCGCAGCGCTATCAGCCGAAATCCCCCACCGCTGATCCCGAAAAGTTCGAGGCCGTTAATTTAGCCTATGAGGTTCTTTCCGACGCCGAGCTTCGGAGCGGGTTCGACAAGATAAAGGGTGTCGGTCAAGATCAAGCCGCTCCGAAATTCACCGGGCCGGAATTCTTTGAATTGCTCGGACGCGAATCCCTTCTGCGCATCGCCCTTCTCTCTGTTCTCTATGACCGCCGGCGCAGCAAGCCTATGACGCCGAGCCTTTCGGTGCGGCACCTCGAGGGCATACTCGAGGCGACCCCCGATGAGTTGACGTCTGCACTTTGGTATTTGAAGCAGCGCGCTCTGGTGCGAAGCGACGACAAGAGCAGCCTCCACATTACCGTCGACGGAATGGACTTCCTTGAAAGCAAGAAGCCTACACCCGACGACGTCATGCGATTCATCAAGCCGGATGCAATCGCTGGATCCACAGCACCCGCGCCCCCGCTCGTAGCGCCGCCGGCCCTCAAGCACGAGTCCGAGTCGGTTCGCAGCGTATTGAATCGCGTGCTGGCAAAGGTTTAGCCTTACCTACTCCACCCCAAACGCCAGCAGCACGTTTCCATTGAAACCATCCTGCACGCCCGGATATCCCGCCCCCGCAAATACCATGCCGCCTGCAACAGTCGGTCCCGACGAGCCCATCGACCCGCCCTTACCCGGAACACCGTTGACGGTCTTGAATTCCTGAACCATATCGAAGTTCCAAAGAATCTTGCCGTCTTTGGTCGATAGCGCGCGCAAGACGCCATCCCAACCGCCGGAGAAGATGACTCCCGGCGTGGCCGAAATCGCCGCATCATGCCCTCCATGCCGGCCTTCGGCGGGCTCGATTTGAGCGAACCAATCGCGTTCTCCATTGCTAAGCGACAGCGCCACGATACCACCGCTGTTCAAACCAAAATAGGCATTCCGGTTGTCGGCCGTACCGCCCCACACGATCTGGCCCTGCACCTTCGGTGGCGTGGAGAATACCGCAGTCTTCCAAACCACCGCGCCTTTGCGATCAGGGTCGTGCCCCCAAACATTGCCGCTCTTCTGTCCGGCCACCAGGATGCTCTTGCCGTCAGGCAGCGATTGCAAGATCGGCGAAGAGCCAAAATCATAATCGGGGCCCGCGTCCTTCGGGCAATTCTCGCGGTCCTTCTCCCGCATACAGCCGACCACCCAGGCATCGCCGGGTGTGTCCTGCACGGACCACAGCATTTTTCCGTTGTCCAGATCCAGTGCCACGATGGCATCGGTTGTTTTGGCGGCTGGCGCCGTGTAAGCATCGCCGGTCCCGATGTAAAGCGCGTGCCGCTTGGGATCGAGCGTGGGCGAATTCCAAACGCCCCCGCCCGCCGGCCCGAACTGTTGAATGCCTCTTGCGTTCTTGCCGGTCGGCTTGTTGGCCTGTGGAATGATGTAGCTTTTCCAGATCTGGCGGCCGGTCTGAGCATCGAGCGCTGCTACACTGCCTCGAAATGTACAGCATTGGTAGGCCGGATCCGCGGCGGAGACTTCCTCAAACGATGCAACCGGAACATACAGACGATTTTGATAAAGCTGCGGTGCGCCCGTGATTCGCGCTACCGGATGGCTGTCCAGATTGATCTTCCAGGCTTGTTCGCCGGTGGCTGCGTCCACCGCGTAGACATTCCCCTTCAAGTCGCCGAAGTAAGCCAGATACTTGCCTGGGGTTTGCGCTGGGCCAACGCTCACCGCTGAGCGCACCGCTCCAGTCGCGTGATAGGACCAGTACACGCAGCCCGTCGCCGCATCAATCGAATAGACGTAACCGGTATCGACACCCAGGAACACGCGCCCCGCCACGACGGTCGGCTGTCCGTAAACGGCCTTTGCGCCCGGAAATCCGAAGGCCCATTTCAGTTTCAACTTGGGGACTTGTCCGGCGTCGAGTTGAGCCGCGTCGGCCCCTTGAAAGCGAGCGTTGGCAAGACCCGCTCCCCATCCGTTCCAGGACGGTTTTGCCGCGATGTCGCCCAGGCCAGGACTCGCTTGGCAGCGATTAGGCATCAACTTCGCGTCCGCATTGGCGGGCGGAGCAGGGTCTTGCGCGAATCCTGGAAGCGCCAGGGCAAGCATTGCGAATAGAACGAGTTTGGAGAGTAGCATTAGGCGCAATTCTACTAGAAATCCATCTGATCGATATTCTGCTTGTTGATGATCAGCGGAGATCCCAAAATAATTTCGCTGCCGCGAATTTGCAGCGCGCCCAGCCGTCCAGCTTGAATGGATGCCTCCCCGGCAGAAAGTTTGTTCTCGGCCAGCAGCCAAGCCGAATAAACCGCGAGATACCCGAGATCCCGTGTGCTCCAAAGGACCACAGTCTGCACAATGCCCTCGTGCACATACGGTTTACAGATGCTAGGCAGCGATAGCCCGATCACATCGACGTCCTTGCGGCCGGCTTGCCGCACCGCCTCCCCAGCGCCTGGAACCGCCGGCGCAGAGATGGCCATGATGAGCTTGACCTGTGGATAAACCTTCAACACGGTTTGCGTCTCGGCAAAAGCCTTGTCGCGATCATCGTCGCTCGGCCGGATGGTCGCGAGCTTCAAACCGGGATATTTGCTGGCCAGTCGCTTCTTGATAAATGCGATCCACTCGTTCTGATTCTCGGCGCTAAGAGCGCCAGTGATAATCGCAAAATCTCCCTTGCCACCCAGTAGCCGCGCTGCCTCATCCGTCAGGGTATTCGCAATTCCCTCCGGAGTAGCTTGATTGACAAAAAAATCGCGGGCGTTGGGTTCAGCGTCGGCATCCCAGGTGAGAACGTGGATGCCGTGCTGGCGCGCCTTACGCAAGACGGTCGAGATGCCGGCCTTGTTCTCGACGGCCACCGCAATCACGTCCACTTTCCGTGTGATCCAGTTCTCCACCAATTCGTTTTGCTTGGACGCTTCGAGGCTGGTGGGGCCATCCCAGATCAGATCCAAACCTAGCTCTTGGGCTGCCGCTTCAGCGCCGGCGCGGACGCTGACGAAATACGGATCACCTTTGGCTTTCGGCATCATTGCGATCACCGGACGATGTATGACCCCCGGCGTAGCGGCCGCCGAAGTGCGTCCAAACGAATGCACCAGCCACACGTTTGTCCCGGCCACAATGAGTGAGCCGGCCAGCACTGCGGAACACAGGATCGCAACCTGACTGTTCTTCACAGGATTTATCTCTTGCTCTAGTGTTGCATCCGCGCGTCGCCGCCAGCGATCGATGCTGATCGTTACTACCAGCAGCGTGCCAGTCAGGATCCCCGTCAACTCCGAAGGAAGCGCAGCGAGATGCAAGCCATTCTGCAAAACCGACAAAGCGAACAGGCCGAAGATCGTGCCCCAAATCGTGCCCCGGCCTCCGAACACGGAAGTCCCCCCCAATACCACGGCGGTAATCGCGTCGAGTTCATAGCCGGTCCCGACATCCGACTTCGCCTGACCCAGGTGTGCCACGTAGATGATCGCGGCCAGACTCGCTACCACTCCCGACAACAGATACACCAGCGCAAGGCGTTTGCGGACCGGAATTCCGGCGTAGCGCGCTCCCGCGGCCGTGAAGCCGATGGCGTACAGCGCCCGGCCAATCACCGAGCGATGCAGCAAAATGGCGTAGCCCGCTAAGACCGGCAGGAAAAACAGGAGCTGTACGGGAATCACGCCCCCAAGATAGCCTTGGCCGAGAAACAGAAATGATTTCGGAAAACCAGTGAAGTTCACTGCGCCGTGCGTGATTCCTTCGGCCATGCCGCGGAATAGCGAGAAGGTTCCAAGAGTGACGATGAGCGGTGGAAGATTGAGGCTCGAGATCGCTAGCGCGTTAATGGCGCCTCCGGCGAATCCTACAACCAGTGCAATCAAGGCAGCGGCGGCAAGCGGAAGATGCCAATCCTGCCAGGCTGATCCCAATACCACCGCGGCCAGGCCCATCATCGAACCAATCGAAAGATCGATGCCTCCGGAGATGATTACTGGCGTCATCGCCAGCGCCAGCAGTCCGAGTTCGACGCTAAAACGGATCACCTCGAAGAAGTTGCTCCAGGTGAAAAAATTTTCAGCAATCGCCGAGAAAACGGTAATCTCCGCCGCCAGCGCCAACAAAAGAATCCACTCGCCGTTGGGGAACAGGCGCTCGCGCCAGCGGCTAAGCGCGACTTGCGGCAAGGTTACTTCCATGTTCATCTCGACGAAACTTGTTCGCGCGCGTGCCAACCGCATCGATCACAATCGCGGCCAGAATGATGCCGCCTTGCACCGCTCGCTCCCAATAAGCGCTTATTCCCAAAAATGTCAACGCGGGCCCGATGGCTCCGAGCAGGATCACGCCCAACACTGTTCCCGCGATGGTCCCTCTTCCACCTGTGATCGCCGCCCCGCCAACCACCACTGCCGCAATCACTTTCATCTCCAGACCAAGCCCGGCGTTAGTCGGGATTTGGTTGAATCGGACCGCGTTCAGCGCAGCCGCGAACCCCGTGAGCGCGCCTAAAAATCCGAAAACTGAAAAAGTCACCATAGGAGTTCGAATTCCCGCCAGACGAGCGCCCTCTTCGTTCGATCCCGTGGCGTACACGGCGCGGCCCGCCGCGAGATTGCGCAGTCCCCAGGCCATGCCCGCTGAAAGAATCACGGCTACGATCAAACTCATGACGGGGTAGCTCGCCTGCGACAAACCGAACCATTGGAAGCCGGACGGAAGGTCCTGAACCCAGGCGCCCTGGGTCTGCCAGCGCAACGCGTCTCGCAGCGCCACCATGCTGGCCAGCGTGACTACGATCGATGGAATCCGCACATAAGCGACTAGTGATCCATTGAGAGCTCCAAGTACCGCGCCAACCACGCACGCTCCCAGACCAGCTAGCGGCGCGGGAACCCCGGCTTTCGCGAGAAGCCCGGCACCGACGCCGCAGATCGCAAAGATCGATCCCACCGAGATATCGATCTGTCCGATTACGATGACGAGCGTCATACCGAGAGCCACGATAAGCACCGGCACGTTCGCCAGAAACAGATCGGTCAGGTTTTCACCCGAGAAATAACCCGGCGCGGCAAACGCCAGCAGGATCGCGAGCAGTACGATAGCTAAAGCGACCGAAAGTTCACGGCGATGAGTAGTCATCAGTTGACCGCCAGCGACAAAATCTTCTGTTGTGTGGCTTGTTGGCGCGAGAGCACACCCGCAATCTTTCCCTGGTGCATTACCGCGATTCTATCGCTCATGCCTAGAATCTCAGGCAGCTCCGAAGAAATCATGATAATCGCCAGCCCTCGCTCCGCCAAATCCATCATCAGACTGTGTATCTCCGATTTGGAGCCGACATCAACTCCTTGCGTGGGCTCGTCGAGGATCAAAATCTTCGGATCGATCGCGAGCCATCTTGCGAGCGCCACTTTTTGTTGATTGCCGCCCGATAGCGCGCCCGTCTCGGTGTAAACCGAAGGCGCCTTGATTCTCAGTTGCTGGAGATAACGAAGGGCGAGCCGGCCTTCCTTGTCGTGATCGATCAATCCGTGCCTCGAAACGATCTTCAAGTTAGCGAGGCTGGTATTGGCCGCGATCGGCAGCTCGAGAACGACGCCATGCTGCCTGCGGTCTTCCGGCACATATCCGATGCCCAATTCGATCGCTTGCGCTGGAGATGTAATCCGAACCGGTACACCGCTGACCAAAATATCGCCTGAATCGCCCGGAGTCAGGCCAAAGAGCGTTTCTGCCAGCTCGGTTCTGCCGGAGCCGACGAGACCAGCCACGCCAAGAATTTCACCGCTTCGCACTCCGAATGAAATATCGCGCAACCCGGCGCCGCGATTGCCGACCTCCCGCAGCTCAATCGCGGTTTCGCCGAGCGCCACCTCGCGCTTCGGAAATACTGCTGAAATCTCGCGGCCAACCATCATGCCGATCAACGAGGCCTTGTCCACTTCGTCCGTGCGCAGCGTGCCGACCACCTCTCCATCGCGCAGTACGGTGACGCGATCGGCGATCGTGGAAATTTCCTCCAGCCGGTGCGAGATATAGATAATGCCCGCTCCATGGCCGCGAAGCAAAGCGATGATCTTGAACAACCTGTCCACTTCCCGGTCCGTCAGAGACGCAGTGGGCTCATCCATGATCAGGATCTTGGCATCGGCGCCGATCGCTTTGGTGATCTCCACGATCTGCTGCTCGGGCATGCTGAGTGTCGCGACCAGCTGTTCCGGATGAATGGAGCCGCCGACGCGTTCGATCAATTCTCGCGCCCGCCGATTCCGCTCCTTCCATTTCACCTTTCGCCACGCGCCGCCGCTTTCGAGCGCCAGCGCGATGTTTTCGGCAACGGTGAGATGGGGAAATAACGAGGGCTGCTGATAGATCGCCGCGATTCCCAATAATCGCGAAACGCCGGGGTCATTATGTGGCACCGGGCGGCCGCGTATCTCGATCGTTCCCAAATCTGGCTGGATGGCGCCGGTGATGACTTTGATCAGCGTCGACTTTCCAGCGCCGTTCTCGCCGATCAATGCATGCACTTCTCCTTCGAGCAGCTCGAAAGATACGTTCTTCAAAGCGCGAACACCGGCAAACGACTTGCTGATCGACTTTACTTCCAGCAGCGGCGCGGGCATCACCTAACGAATGCGTCTGGCAAGCCGCCATCGACGGGTATGATGTGGCCGGTCGTCTTCGCGCTCTCATCGCTTGCCAGCCAGACGATAGCGCGTGCGCAATCTTGCGGAAGAATGGGCCTTCGCGTGAGCGTCCGCTGGGCGTAAAAGTCAGCCAGCTTGGTTCGCAATTCCTCGGTCGATTCCGACTCCGAGAAATCGATCTTGTATTTCCGGAGCGAATGCATCACGCGATCCCTAGGAAACATGGTAGATCCGGCGACCACCGTCGCTGGCGCGATCCCATTCACGCGCACCAGCGGCGCGAGGCCCACTGCCAGTTCGCGAATCAAGTGGTTCAGCGCCGTCTTGCTCGTGTCGTACACTTCCGTGCCTTTCTTGGGAACAAGCGCGTTGGCAGAGCTCGTCAACACCATCGCTGCCGGAAGGTTCTGATCCTTGAAGACCCATTCGGTCTGCTCGGCCAACAGATAGTTGCCGGTCACATTCACTTGGAAAGTTTTCGACCATTGATCTGCGGTCAATCGGCCGTCCGCGCCGGGTACTGGATAGATGGCAGCCGTGTTGACTACTACATCGATGCCGCCAAATTGTAGAACGGTAAACTTCACCGCTTCGGTCAAGCTCTTGGCCGAACTCAAATCCGCGGGCGTGCTCGCTACTGCTTCCGCTGATCCAATCTTCGCGGCATCGGCAGCGGTGGCCTGCGCGCTCCCGGCATCCAGATCAGCCACCACGACATGCGCGCCTTTGCGAGCCAGCAGCAGCGCCACTTCACGCCCGATCCCGCTCCCCCCGCCTGCCACTAGCACGATCTTGCGGCTGAATTCCGCTTCCGCCGGCATGCGCTGAAGCTTGGCTTCTTCGAGCGCCCAGTATTCAATTCGGAACGCCTCCGATCGTGGAAGCGCGACGTAGTTATGAAAAAACTTGAATTGCGTGGATTCTTCCGCCCGGCGGGCATGCGGCAACGGATGCTGCACCTCCGCATCTTCCAGCGCGTTCGCTCCGGCCATCACGTGAATCGCGTTAATGAAAAATTCCGTCGTGATGCGCGCTTCCTTCTTGTTCTTGCCGAATCCGAATACTCCAACGCCCGGAATCACAACCACTGACGGATTCGAATCGCGCAGCTTGGGCGAATCCGGCGTGGCCCACGCCTCGTAATATTTCTTGTACTCAGCACGATAAGCGATCGCTTGGTCTTGAATGCGAGCCTTCAGCGCGTTCAGATCCCCACTGGCGGGATCCCAGTCGATAAACAACGGACAGATGCGCGTACGCAGAAAATGATCCGGACAACTCGTGCCCAGCGCGCCCAGTTCCTTCGACCATTTGGAGCCCGCGAAAGTTAGCGCATCCGCGTCGTCGGTATAATGCGCGATCACCCGTCGATTAGACGACATCACCCCGCGCAATGCCGGTAAAATCTGCGCCGCAATATCCCTACGATCGGCCAGCGGTGCATGCTCCAGACCACCGAACTTCGCGCTCTTCCTGGCCTGGTGCTCGGCCTGGTGTTCCATGATGAACTCGCCCATCTGGTCGATGGTGCGAATACTGTTTGAGTAGCACTCCCGCTGCGTCTCGCCCCACGTGAACAAGCCGTGGCTTCCCAGGATCAGGCCGTCGCACCCGGGATTGTCCTTCACCGCTTTCTCGATCAAGAGCGCGAGTTCGAATCCGGGACGCTGCCACGGCACCCAGGCGATCTTCCGCCCGAATTGTCGATTGAATTGCTCCAGCTTGTGCTTGCCATTGGCGCTGGCTGCCAGCGCAATTGCCCAGTCCGGATGAAGGTGGTCCACGTGCTTGAACGGTAGAAACGCGTGCAAGGGAGTATCGATGGAAGCTGCTACGCGATTCTCTCCGAACGCGGACAGAGGATAATAGCCGACCATCTCGTCTTCATGCTCTTCGCCCCGGTAGATGCGCTTCAGCTCCTCCAGCCGATCGAGATAGAGCACCGCAAATCCGGAATCCTGTATCGATCCGAGATCGCCGCCGCTGCCCTTGACCGCCAGCACGCGCACCGGCTGTCCGGTAAACGGATCCGGCAGTTCAATCTTTGAGCTCGTGTTGCCGCCGCCGAAATTCGTAATCCGTAGATCCGCGCCCAGCAGATTGGAGCGATAGCGCAGCAGCGACAGTTCGTTCCCGGCTAGGGCTCGGGCATGATCTTCGTTCCAGAGGTCCTTCAGATGAATAGTTTCCGTGATCTCAGGCATAGCGAATGATAAAATGAATCTGTTCAGGTGGCCGTCCTCGCGAAATGCGAAAACTAATAAACTTTCCGGCAGCGCTAACCATATGCGCAACGCTCTCTCTTACTGTCGCAAATGCACAAGAGAAATTGCCCGACGGACCCGGCCGTGAAACTTTGAAGAGAGTCTGTGGTGCCTGCCACAGCCCCGAAAACGTGGCCGGGATGGCGAAAACACGCGAGGAATGGGGAGCCGTAGTCGGAGAGATGGCGGCCGACGGAGCGCAAGCTACTGAAGCTGAGTTCAACGAGATTGTGGATTATCTCGCCACCTACTTTCCGAAAGTCCCAAAGATCAACGTGAACAAAGCCTCGGCCAAGGATCTCGAAACGGGACTGGAACTCTCGACCAAGGAAGCGGAAGCGATAGTGCATTTCCGGGAAGAGAAAGGCAGTTTCAAATCCGTCGAGGACGTTGAAAAAGTTCCCGGTGTCGACGCCAAGAAAATCGAAGCCAAAAAAGATCGTTTGACGTTCTGACACTACAGGTTCTTCAACCAAAGACTGCGGAAAGAAATCTTCACATTTCCCCCACCCTCGATCTGCAGTCCGATCACCCCCTGGGCCACCGCCATCGACGGATCGTCGTCAATGAAAACAGCCATGACGTGCCCGTTCAGCATGTGCATCATCATATTTCCACGCGCGATGACGTGCATCTGATTCCAATCGCCCACCTTGATGTATTCCTTGAGCGCATCTGAATCTCCCACTGTGCTCAGCAAGCGCGGTCTCTTTCCTTGCTCCGCCCGCACCACTTGCCCGCGCCACGCGATGATGCCGCGCGGTGTCCCCTGCTCGTATAGCTGGCCGCTGTACCGGTTCGCGAAATCGAAATCCGCCTGGTAGCCTTTCAAGTTCCACTTAGCGAACTTTGCGCTCGGCGTAGGCCCGCCCTGGATTTGTCCCGCACCCACACGCGCGCTCCGATATTGAATGCCGCTGTTCGCGTTGTTGCCTTCCAGTTTGATCTCGGCCTTCAGCTCAAAATTCTTCGGCTCGCCGCCTTGCCAGATGATGTACGTGGTACCCGCAGGTTTTTCCGGGCTTGATTCGCCTATGATCGCGCCATTTTCCACTCGCCAGACATCCGGGCTTCCATCCCAGCCTTTCAAAGTCGTCCCGTCGAACATGGATTGCCATCCGGCGTGATCGTCAAAAGCGATTGGATCCGGTTGAGTGAAGCCTCCTCCCCGTCCCTGCGGTTGCGCGACCGCAGTCAAAAAATAGAACAAAACTCCCGCAAAACCAGCCACGGCCGACCGACGATAGAACATCTTAGCCTCCAAAACTAAGCCGCGCTCGATTGTTTAAGCGTCGGCACCTTTTCCCAGCGCCGGTTCTTTGCGGATTCCAAAACGGCGTCAGTGACGTAGTCCGTTGCCAGACCATCGCGAAAGGTCGGCGCCGCCTGCTGGCCTTCGCCCAGCGCCTGTAGAAAATCCGCCACCTGATGGATGAACGTATGCTCGTATCCGATCTGCAACCCCGGCACCCACCAGTGCTTCATATAAGGATGATCACCGTCGCTCACGTGGACGCTTCTCCATCCGCGCAACCGCCCTTCGTCACGATGATCGAAATACTGAATGCGATGCAGGTCGTGCAGGTCCCACATCGCCGACGCATGCTCGCCATTGATCTCCAGTGTGTAAAGCGCCTTGTGCCCACGGGCATATCGCGTCGCCTCAAACGTAGCGAGCGACCCATTCTCGAAGCGGCCCAGAAACGCGCTCGCGTCGTCGATTCCTACCGGCTCGACGCGGCCGGTAAGATTGTGTTTCCGTTCTTTGATAAACGTCTCGGTCATGGCCGACACTTCCGCAATCGGGCCATTCAGCCACAGCGCGGTGTCGATCGTGTGCGCCAGCAGATCGCCCGTCACACCGCTTCCCGCCACCGAAACATCCAGCCGCCACAGTCCCTCGCCGCCTTGCGGCAGATCTTGCGAGATGGTCCAATCCTGCAAAAACTTCGCGCGATAGTGAAAGATTCGCCCTAGCCGTCCTTCGTCGATCAGATGTTTGAGCAGCATCACGGCCGGCACGCGCCGGTAATTGTACCACACCATGTTGGCGACTTTAGCGGATTCCACCGCTTCCGTCATGCTCCGCGCTTCCACGGCATTCCGTCCCAGCGGCTTCTCGCAAAGCACCATTTTCCCGGCCTTCGCCGCTGCGATCGCGATCTCGGCATGAGTGTCGTTAGGGCTGGCGATGTCGATCAAATCGATGTCGCTCCGCTCGATCAGCTTTCGCCAGTCCGTCTCCACCGACTCGTAGCCCCAGTTCCCCGCAAATGACTTGACGCGTTCGGCATTGCGCGCGCAAACGGCTTTGAGCACCGGTTGGTAAGGCAAATCGAAGATTCGGCCCACCTGTAAGAACGCGTTTGAATGCGCGCGGCCCATGAAGCCGTAGCCGACCAAACCAATGTTCAGGCTCTTTCTTGCCATGACCTCGCCGCTTCGTCCCAGCCGTGAGCATTTCGAACCGCGATCATCGTCGCCAGGATCTCTCGCCAAGTGCTGGATTGCATCATTACTTCGTTGGGAAACATGCAGCCGTCCCAGCAGATGTGTTGAAAGGCGTGCGTCGGTCCGCCATCGCCTTCCCTTATCCACGCGCCCGCCACTCTGACGATGTCCATCTTTCCGTTCGGATCGTTCGGCAGACAGTGCCGGCCGGTTTTGTCATGCGATCCCGATCCTTTCACCGTGGCGTCGTTCTGCGCTACGTGGAAATCGATCGTCCACGGACGTAGCGCGCGTGTCATGGTTCGAATCGCGTCGTCCAGCTCGTCCTTCCGCGACCAATCGAATTTCTCCGGCAAGATCCGATCCTCAGGCGCGTTAATCCCCAGTGTGAACAAAAGCGTGTGCGCCATGTCCGCTTGAAACCCCAGCGTCTCTGGACGGCCCACCATCTCCAGTAGCTCCACCATTCGTTTCCAGCTATGCATGCCGCCCCAGCAGATCTCTCCCTCGGCCGCGAGCCGCTCGCCATGGTCTTCTGCGATCGAACACGCTTTTTGAAATGTCTCTGCGATCCGCTTGGTGTTCGCCGCAGGATCTTTCGCCCATTCCGCCGGACTCGCGGCAGAATCGATCCGAACGATCCCGTAGCGCCGAATGCCTAGCTCGCGTAGCTTCCTCGCAATCGCACACGCCTTCCGCACCTGCGTCAAAAAATTCGTCCGCTCCTCTTCGGAGCCCATGGCCGATCCGCCGCCGGTAGGTTGCCAGACCGGCGCGACCACTGAGCCGGCCACCAGGTTGCGCGCGCCAATCCCCTCCGCCAGGCGCTTCAAATCATCGTCGCTCGAATCAATCTCGACATGCGGCGCAAACAAAAACAGATCGACGCCATCGAACCGCACGCCGTCCACCTCCGCCGCCGCCGTCAAGTTGAGCATCGTCTCGAGATCGATGGGCGGTTCTGAATCCGGACCCTTGCCGACCAGGCCCGGCCACATCGCATTGTGGAGCGCCGGATATTTATGCGCGTTCGCCGTGCTCATACTCGGTTAGTTCTTCTTTCGCAGGGGCTCCGCATCCGGATTCCCAGGGCCGAAATGTTTCAGGATGACGAGCGGATCCGTCGCACTGGTATTCTCCACCTGCACGCCCTCTTTGGCCGCGTCCGCTGTGACGAACAGCTCATCTTGGGTCATTTCTCCGAAACGGATCATGGCGGGCGCCGCAACCGGGTGGTCGCCGAAACGCCCATGCCCCTGAGTCAGGATCAGCCCATAAGCGGCGCTATCCTGAATAGCAACACTGCGGCCCGGCATCACCGTAAGCTCTTTGGCCGAATAATATCCGGTCCCGTACGTGATCCATTTTTCGCAATAACCGCCATCCTGCATGCCGTCCATCGGCCGCACCGGGACCGGAAAAACCTTGTTCGTTTTTCCGAACTCAGGGTTCAGGTTGGCGTTCCAATCCAGCATGCCCACTAGGTAATCGAGATCGTGATGGTGCTCCGGCAGCACATCTTTAGTAAGCAGGCTCCAATCGACGATGCGGCCCTCCACCACCGATTGAAACATCGCGAATACATCGCTGCTCACTTGCGGCTCGTAAGTCACTAGCGAACCGGGAGCGTGAAGGATTCCCGGATTTATCTGCCATCCCGCGCCGGGCTCTAGCCGATAAGCTCGCGAGTGAAAAAGAATTCCGTTGTCGCCCTTGTTCCAATTTTCGAGACATCTCCGTATGTCATCTTTCGTCGTGCCGGGCTCCAAGCCCATGAACGTATATGGAAAATTGTTTTCCGTCAGGTTATATTGCGGAGGAAAATAGTACGCTTCGGGCTTCCCTCGCTGCCCGACCAGCTTCGCGACCTCATCGCTCTGATGCATGTGATGCGGGATCGGGCCCATGTTGTCGAAAAACTTGCACAGCAGATTCCATCCACCCTCGCGCTCGATCACATCCGCGCCAAGCAGTAGATCGCCGGCGCTATCCATGGCTTCTTTGAACAGAAATCTTTTCCCGCCATCCACGCGAACATAACTCAAGCCTTCGTCTTCCAAGGTTGCCGGGCCGTTAGAAGCCTTGGTGGTCGATGAAAACCAGCGCTCATTGATGCCGCCGCGATGTGCTCCGAACGCGTACAGATCGTCGGGATGCAGCTTCAATCTCCGGCCGGGGATCATGAACGAACGAGGCACCCAGCAAGGCTCCAGTCTGAGAATTCCGCGTCCAGCATCAATCGCTTCCTGAACGCTCGATCGATTCAGCATCGTCTTCGAGTGATCCTTTTTAGTGCTCTATTGGAAGGCCGAACGAGTACAGCGTATTGTCGTACGTGCCAAAGTACACCCGGCCATTGGCCACCGCCATGCTCGCGAAGTGCGTGAAGGAAGTGATGCTGTCGCCGCTCGAATACAGCTCTTTCCCGGTCTCGCCGTCCAATGCATAAAGCGTAGCGTGTACCGACCGTTCCGCGCGCTGTTGCGAACTGAACAGCCCACCTTGGTTCTCGTTCGCTTGACGCACGAATTCGCCGCTGGAAAGCGCGAACACTACTCCGTTCGCGACCACTGGCGGTGTTGGAATGATCAGGTCGCGCGAAACCCACGCCGGTGAAAGTACCGTCTTGCCGTCTTTCTCTTCCACCTTGAACGCCACCACACTGCCGTGCGGAGCGTCGCCGTTGGTGATCGGAAACTTCACGTCCTTAGTCAGCGGGCCCCAAACTGGCGCCAGCACCCAGCGCGTTCCCTTGCTGTCTTCCCAGCTCGCCAAGCCGCCCCAGGTCCCAAACCCGGCGAAATCCGTTTCTTCATTCGAGATCAGCGGAGTCCGATACAGCGGCGTCCGATGGTTCGCTCCACCCAGCGACTGGCTGTCGAGCAAGAACAGCCGGCCCTCTTTGCCGCCCGCGACGATCAGATCGCGCCCCTTATAAGGAAAGACCGTGGGCGTGGTGTTCATGTCGAGATCGCGCTTGGTGATCCACTCGCGATTGGAAGGCGTGTACCAATCTTTCAACTGCAGATCTTTGGGAGACAGCGCCAGAACCGTATCCGAGTATATTCCTTTGGCCGGATCCCATTCGCCATCTCCCACTTCCGCGTAGACCGTTCCGTCCGTACCAATCGCAGCGCCGCCGAGTCCCCAGATGCCGCCGCCGTTCGACCCGAAGAAACTGACCTTCTTGTCGTCGCTCGGAAGATCCATCGAATAAACGCCGTTCGGATTGCCGCCGCATTTCTGCCCGGTGGTGGTGTACACGACGTTGTCGATCATATTCATGCTGTAAGGCTTCCCGTTCGGAGGAATAAATTTTGCAGGCGGCATGACGTCTTCGCCATTGGCGAGGTTCATCTCATGCAGACTGCCATCGCTGGTGAGGACGTAAATCCCCCGTGGCAAAGGTCGTGGCGCCGCTCGTGGCGCAGGTCCCCGACCTGCGGTATCTGGTGATGGCCCAGGTCCGCGACCTGCGGTATCTGGTGATGGCCCAGGTCCCCGGCCTGCGGATGCAGCAGCCCCTCTTCCGCCAAACGTGGGCGGAGGTGGAATCACAGGCATCGCCGTCAATCCACCCGGACAGAGCCACGTCGGGTTTTGAGTTTGAGGCACGTCGGCCCCATGCTCGAAATGTCGTTGCCACAAAATTCGGCCGAGATCGGCGTCCACGGCGAAAATATTGTCCGAACTGCCGGCCACGTACGCCATCTCCTTAAACCCGCGATTCGTGATAATCTGGCCCATAATCAAGGGCTCAAAGATCGAGTACATGGCCTTCTGCTCGTTCTCCAACTTCAGTTTCCACAGAAGTTGAAAGCCCTTCACGCTTTCTTTGTTGATCTTGGTCTCGTTTTTCTGCCACCCGCTGCGCTGGGGATCGCCGCCGTGCGTAAGCCAATCCGCCGCGCGCCCCACTTGTGCTTCAGCCGGCTGTAAACAGAGGCCCGTCAGACCCAATGAAATGATTACTGCTTTAAGCAAGTTTTGTATTCTCACGCTAAACCTTGAATCGCGGAAATAACTTCTCTGTATTCCCCCGCTCGATCGCCGCCATCAACTTCGTCGGCAGTCCCGCCCTCAATGTGTCCTCCGGTAGCGGAACGCCCGTGAACAGCCCGAAACGATTGGGATGATCGGCCAGCACTTTCGCGCCGTATTCGTTGCCGGTTCGCACCGCCTTGCGGCCTCTCTCAGTGCCATCGTAAAGAATATCGCCCATCTGCGTCATCGACAGGATCGATACCGCAATATCAAACTTGTCTATTTGCTGGAGCGATAGCTCCGGCGTCCACGGTGCCCGGCCGGCGTGCCCTGGTCCGATTTCGACTGCCGGGGAAGCGTCATGATGATGCACGTCGAGCCGGCCGCCCTTCGCGGTCGACTTATTGACCTGTTGCCCGAACAAATGCCTGGACGACAATATCGCGCCCGTGGCGCCCGTGGTCCCGGTCACGCCGAAAGCCTTGAGGAACTCTCGCCGCGACACACCGCTCGATTCCGAGCCGAGCTTCTTCATGGTCAACCTGTACTGCACCGAGTTTATCCAGCATAGAACGAAACGGCGCGTCGGTGGTAGTGCACTTTCGCCACTACAATGACCAAGGAGGACCTGTCATGCCCTTTTATGAAAAAGGCCCCGTTCGCATCCACTATGAGGAGGCCGGCTCCGGCTTCCCGTTGTTGCTCATCGCCGGCGGTGGATTGAATTCGGCGATCGCCGGCCTGACCAGCGGTAGTCCCTTTAACCCGATTGACGAGTTTAAGGGAGAATACCACTGCATCGCGTCCGACCTCCGCAACGCCAATGGCGGCCAGTCCTCCGGCCCGCTCGAGATCGACCGGCCGTGGGACGCATATACCGATGACCATCTAGGTCTGATGGATCACCTGGGCATCCAGAAGTTCATGGTGCTGGGCTTCTGCATCGGTGGCCCCTTCATATGGAACCTCTTGCGGCGGGCGCCTGATCGTATTGTTGCAGCCGTGCTGGCGCAGCCCAGCGGGTCGCGTCCTGAGTTGCGCGACCTTTTCTACGAAACCAATATCAAAGCCTGGGGTCCGGAGTTGGTCAAGCGCCGGCCCGATATCACGATGGACATGGTCGACAAATTTCTAACCAGGATGTATCGCACGCATCCCGACTTCGTCTTCACCGTGACACGCGATTTCGTGCGCAATTGCCAGACGCCTGTACTGATCCTGCCGGATGATATTCCGGCGCATCCCTATGCCGTCGCCATGGAGGCCGCAATGCTCGCGCCAAAGGCCGAAGTGAGCATTTTCCCATGGAAGGAGCCCAAGGAGCGAATTCCGCTGGCGGTGCGCCAGATACGTTCCTTCCTCCGGGCACATCGCCCCGCTTCTTCTTAGACCATGCCTGGTCTTCCTGATTTCGCTAGCCTGATTTCACGCTAGGATGATTTCACGCTAGCATAGACCCATGCGACTGCTTCTGTTTTCTACCATGTTTGTTTCCATCCCTCTCTTGCTATCCGCCCAAGCAGGCCGCGGCGGTCAGCCCGCCGGTGGGTCAGTCATGACCTTGACCATTCCGGGATTTCCCGATGGCGGTCAGATTCCCGTTAAGTTCAGTCAGGCCGCTCCGGGCGTTGCCGTCGGCGAGGGTACGTCGCCCGCCATGAGTTGGGCCAACGCGCCCAGTGGCACGCAGAGTTTCTTCCTCCACATGCACGACATGGATCTCGCGCGCAACAAGACCACTGACGACCAGGCGCATTGGGTCTTTTGGAACATTCCGGCTACCCTTACCGGCTTGCCCGAAGGCGTACCCAGGGGATCGCAATTGCCCGACGGAAGTTATCAGATCAGCGCCACCGGACCCATGTACCGCGGGCCGGGAGCCGGCGCGAACGGTCCATTTCATCACTATGTGTTTGAGCTTTACGCCCTCGACATCAAGCTGGACGTGACCCCCTCGACCGACGCTTTCGAGACGCGCGCCAACGTGATGAAAGCGATTCAGGGGCACATCCTGGCGAAAGCGGTTTACGGGGGCCTGTTCCGGCGGCCGCAGTAATCGACGGGAAATCCAAAATCATGGTACGGTGATCTTCGCGATCGGCGAGTGACATCGGTCCTCGCCGTTTCTTCTGTTCCCCTCCAATAACTTCGAAAACTTTCCAGCAATGCGCACCCCATGCGCGTGTTATTTGGAAGTTATGCATCCGAATCAGGAATCAGCCAGCTTCTGGCGCCTCAATCGAACTTTGCCGCTTGTTGGGTTCGTTTTGCAAAACACTGTTGCGGCTTGCCGTCTGGTGCGTCCATGCGTCAGACGCCCGGCCCGCTTCGCTCCACGGCACCAATGATAGCTTCGTGTTTTCAAACGTATACAATCATGAGGACCGCGCCATGATCATCGACGCATCTGCCTTCATCGATTCGCGGAAGATCGGCCATTTTCAGATTCTCGTCGCAATTTTATGCGCCATGGTCATGTTATTCGACGGTCTGAATACGCAGGTAATCGGATATCTCGGCCCGGTTTTGGCGAAGGATTGGAACCTTCCTCCTTCGGCATTAGGACCTATCTTTTCGGCCAGCTTGACCGGTCTGATGATCGGCCTCCTGGTCATCGGCCCCCTGTCGGATAAGGTCGGACGTAAACTCGCTATGGTCACGTCAACCGTACTGTTCGGCTGCTTCACGCTATTGACAGCCGGCGCCCACGGCGTGCCCGATCTGCTTTTCTATCGTCTGATGGCCGGTATTGGATTGGGTGGTGCACTGCCCAACGCGCTCGCGTTAACCGGTGAGTATTGTCCGGCGCGCCGTCGCGCCACGCTGGTGGTCATCATGTTCTGTGGCTTCTCGTTGGGATCCATTCTGGGTGGGGGACTCACCGCCACGCTCGTTTCGCGAGTCGGTTGGCGGCCGGTTTTCCTGGTCTGTGGCGCTTTGCCGCTATTATTGGCCCCGATCCTGATCGGAGTACTTCCTGAATCGCTTCCCGCGCATGCACCTGCCACCGGCCTGCCGGTTGCTCAACTATTCCACTCCGGCCGGACGCTCGGCACGCTGCTGTTGTGGCTCGTCTTCTTCATGAACCTGATGGTCTTCTTCTTTCTCCAAAACTGGCTTCCGACGGTGTTGACGGGTTCGGGACTCGCTACCGAGACCGCTGTCCTGATTTCCACCCTGATCTCGGTGGGCGGTATCGGCGCTGGCCTGTCGATCGGACCGATGATGGACCGCTTCGGACCTTATCCGGTACTGGCCGTGCTCTACATTTGTGGAACGATTCTGGTAGCGTCGATCGGATTCGTGTCCACTTCCTTGCCCGCCATTATCGCCGTCACCGTAGGCGCCGGATTCTCCGTGAGCGGCGGACAAAAGAGCGTGAACGCCTTGGCGGTGATATTCTATCCAACGGCTGTGCGCTCTACCGGCGTCGGCTGGGCGCTCGGTGTCGGCCGGATCGGCTCGATTGTCGGCCCGCTCCTGGGCGGCTGGATGATCGCCCGTGGCTGGTCCAACATCAACATCTTCGAATTTGCGTCGCTACCTTTGTTGTGCGCCGCGGCCGTCGTGATCGCCATGGGGCTGCGCTATGGTTCGAGTCAAGAAGGGTTTCTGAGCGATGAAAAACGACCAGCACTTGCTTGAGTGGCCGCAGGAAGGGCTCACGCGCGCACCCTTCAGAGTAATGTCCGATCCCGAGATCTACACCCAGGAGCAGGAGCGGATTTTTCGCGGACCGGTCTGGAATTATCTGTGCCTGGAAGCTGAGATCGCTGATCCGGCGAGTTACCGAACCACCTATATCGGCGACACTCCCGTCATCGTCGCGCGCGATCAGGACGGCAGCATTCATGCCATGGTCAACCGCTGTGCTCACAAAGGCGCGCTGCTATGCCCGGAGGCTGGCGGCAAGAAGAAGAACTTAACTTGCGCCTATCACGGCTGGACTTACGACCTGCAAGGAAAACTGCGCGGCGTTCCTTTTCAGCACGGCGTGGGCGGAAAAGGCGGCATGCCGGAGGATTTCGATCTCGCTCAGCACGGTCTGGAACGCCTTCGCGCCGAGAGTTTTCACGGCCTCGTCTTCGGCACCTTCAGTGACGCCGAGCCGCTCGAAACATATCTCGGCGCTAGCATGGCTGCCCACATCCGCCGCGTATTTCATAAACCGGTCGAGATCCTCGGCTATCATCACCAGGTTCTGCACAACAACTGGAAACTGTACATGGAGAATTCGCGCGATCCATATCACGCCACGATTCTTCACACCTTTTACGCCACCTTCAAGCTCAACCGGCTGACCATGGATGGCGGCGTCACCATGGATCACGATGGCTGGCACAGCATTAACTATTCGAAAGGCGCGACGTTCCGCGAAGGCGGCTATGAGGGCACCGGCATCCGCTCCGTGATCGAGGATGTCGGCCTCGCCGATCCGTCGCTGATTGAACGGCGTCAGGAGTTCGACGATGGCATCACGGTCGCCATTCAATCCATCTTTCCGAGTTGCGTGCATCAGCAGATTTACAACACGCTCGCGCTACGCCAGCTCGTACCTCAAGGCCCCGGGCAATCTGAACTGCACTGGACTTTCTTCGGATACAAGGAGGACGATCCCGAGCTTCGTCAGATGCGATTGAAGCAGAGCAACCTGATCGGGCCTGCCGGCTATGTCTCCATCGATGACGGAGTGATCGCCGAATATGTACAGCGCGGCATTGCGGGGAAGGGAATCGAGGCCAGTGCGGTGATGGAGATGGGCGGCCGCGACATTGCTTCCACCACGGGTTCGCGAGCCACTGAAGTCAGTCTGCGCGGCTTCTGGAACGGTTACCGCAGCCTGATGGGTTTCTAACATGGAAGACGAAAAGCTGCGTCGCCGGATTGAAGCGCTTCACACCCGCTACATCCAATCCATCGATGAAGACAAATTGGAGGAATGGCCCGGTCTGTTTACCGAAACCGGGCTATACAAGATCGTCACCCGCGAAAATTTCGACCAGGGACTGCCGCTCGCTGTCATGGAGTGCCGTAGCCGAGGCATGATGCAGGATCGCGTCACCGGCCTGCGCCGCATCAATTTCTATGAACCGCAGCGCTACCTGCATCAGATCAGCGGCCTCGCCATCGAACCGGTGCATGATCATATGGTGAAATGCCGTTCGAACTATCTGGTGATTCGTACTACTGGCGACGGCGCCATGACGCTATATTCCGCCGGCGTCTATCTGGACAAAGTCGTGCTGAGTGGCGATGGTGCTAAATTCGAAGAGCGCATCGTGATTCCGGATTCACGCCGGATCGAAACGCTTCTGGTGATTCCTCTTTGAGCTTCAAATATCTCAGCCTAGCGACGCTCGGTTTGGCAGCCATCGCCGCTGCGTTGTCCCTACTTCGCGCGCAGGAATCTGCTTCCCGTTCTGTATGGGACGGCGTCTACACAGATCAGCAGGCCAGGCGCGGCGAACCGAAGTATCACGATTATTGCGCCGATTGCCACGGCGACGATCTCGAAGGAGATGCCGAAGCTCCCGCTCTGTCGGGTGCTATGTTTCAGACCAATTGGGAAGGCCTGCCGCTTGGCAGCTTGTACCAGCGAATTCGGCGCGATATGCCGTTGAACAAGTATGTCGGCACCTTGAGTCCCAGCGTGAACGCCGATATCCTGGCATACATCCTGAAAGTGAACCGATTTCCGGAAGGCAGCGCCGAGCTTTCCCACGCTGCCGAAGTACTCAATCAGATTCGATTTGAATCGGTGAAACCGGCCCGCAAGCGATAATCACTTCGAGCTTCTCAGCGCTTCGCTGGTCACAGCCGTTAGATCGTCGCGCACCACCGCGCCGCCCTTCATGACAAACTTCACGCGTTGCATCTCGGTGATGTCCTGCAGCGGATCGCCCGACACCGCGATGAGGTCGGCGAATTTGCCCTTCTCGATCGTGCCGACGCTGTTTTCCATGTGGACGATCTCGGCATTCACCGTCGTTGCCATGCGCAGCGTGTACAGCGGCGTCGCGCCCCAACTCACGAAGATCGGGAACATCTCGCTCTGCACTCCGTGCGAACAGTTGCAGGCCGTGTTATAGATTCTTCCTTGACCGTTGTAAACCGGAGCGGATCCGCTGCCGTAGCCGAGCTTGACTCCGGCCGCCAGCATTTTCTTCCAGGTCTTCTCCATCAGGCGATAGCGGCTGTAGGGCGCCCATTGCTTTAAATCCCCAGGCTCATCCTGCCGCATATCCAGGATGGTCGAGGTAATGGGCAGATTTTTCTGGAGGATCATCTTGATGTCTTCATCCGTGGCAGCCGTGGCATGTTGGATATCGTCCACCCCTGCTTCGATCGCCCACTTCAGCCCATCGCCGCCATAGGTGTGGCTGGCGACGAACATACCGCGCCGGTGCGCCTCATCCACCACGGCTTTAAGTTCTTCCAAACTCGGAAGCGCCTGGTTCACCATTTCGCCATCGGGCTTGAAGTAGAAAGCCCCGGTGGTGTGGATCTTCACATGGTCCGCGCCGTAGTGGGCCAGTTGCCGAACGCCTGCGCGCAGAGCATCCACGCCGTTGGCCACGATCTCCGGTTCGAATGGCTTCCATTCCAATGGATAAGCTGCGTTGCTGGGCGCCGTGATCGCGAGGATCGGGCCGGCAGGTCGTAAGCGCGGGCCTTGCACCAGCCCGCTGTCGATGGCTCTCTTCAGTTCCACGTCCGCGAATCCACCGCCGTGCGATCCTTGCACGATCTGCGTGGTGTAGCCGATCTTCAAACTCTCGGTGGCGCTGTGCAGAGCCACCATCATTTGATGTTGCAGCCCGATCGACGCGTCCGTCAGGTGCACGTGTCCATCAATCAGTCCCGGCAACACGGTCGCGCGGCTGAGATCGATCAATCGGGCGCCCGCTGGAATTGACACGCTGGCGGCAGGTCCCACCTGAGTTATCCGCTCGCCCTGGATCACCACCACTTGGTTCGACATCATCTGGCCTGATTTTGGGTCGAACAATCGGCCCGCTCGCACCGCCGTGGTTTGAGCCTGCGACCAAAGCATGGTGGCGGCAGTTAGTATTCCGACCATTATTCTCAACATGCACTTCTCCATTTCCTGAATCCTCAACGCCCGTAGACCAGCACTCGGAAGGTTCCCGGTTTCGCCCTCGGCTGCGGATTGCGCTGTTTCTCGGTAGGCGGCCCGGGCGGATCAAAATCCGAGGTGGACACAAAAAGGTTGTGGGTCTTCGGATCCAGCCCCATCGTCTTGGCCCCGAACTCAGTCTTCACCGTCTCCACCATGCTCAACATGTCCGGCGAGTCTTCGTGAAATATGTGAATCGTCCCCTCCCGCGTCGAGCTCGCCACCATTCCGGTAGCCGGATCAAAGATGGTTGTATCCACACGGTCGCCGATCGGGAACGACTGGCCGATGATCTTTCCGCTGTCCGCATCCATCACCACCAGCAGCTTGGGATTGCGGCCGCTGATGAACAGGCGCCGAGTCTTGCGATCCATCGCGATCGAGACCGGCTGCCCGGCCGGAGCCACCAGCCATCGCGACTTCACCTGCCTCGCGCGCGCATCGATCGCCACCACTTCATTAGTGTCTTCCAGATTGTCGTAGATCATTCCCTTGCCGTCGGCCACAGCCTGCTCCGGAGCCCCACCCAGCGCAATGATCGCGAGCACTGTTCCCTTCGCCGGATCCACCACCGTCGCGCTCTTGGGCTCGCCGTTGAAGACAAATATATGCTTCGAGGCCGGGTCGTAAAGAATGGAATCGGCGTCCTTGTCAGCCTTCACTTCGCCCATCTTCTTAAATGTCTTCAGATCGAAGATGATCGCCTGTCCCAGGTCCCCGTCGCTCACGAATCCACGGCCCAGCTCAGGCACAACCGCAACTCCGTGGTCCCGCTTGAAACCGGTGATCGTGCCCAACACTGCGTAGCTATCGGCATCCAGCACCTTGACCTCGGTGCCGTGCGAAACATAGACGCGCCGCGCGGCGGGATCGACGGTGATGTAATCGAAGTATTCGCCGCCCCCCTCAGCCGCGCCCAGAGGGACGGTCTTGATTAAGCGGTAGCCACCCGCGGGAGCAGCCGTTAGAACGCTTGCGCAGAGCGCCCAAATACAGACCCAAACAGCTTTCATCTCAAACCTCCCGCTGCAGCAATGGCCGCAGCTCTTGGATCTTCTTGACTTGCTCCAGATTCAGCACGCTCTCGATCAGTTTCGAGCATTTCTCGGCGCCCAGCAAGGGCGTCATCAGATCGCGGCATTTGGCGACCACTTCCTCCCGCGTCATCGGATTGTCTACCGTGCCGCGCACGGCATCCACCCGCTCGGTCAGGTGCGTGCCATCCTTGAGCGTCACCTCCACAATTGACTCGCGCTTGGGATATTGCCGTTCCAGTTCCTCATCCGGAACAAGCTGCACTTTGGCGCGTTCCCGAAGCACGGTCGCGTCCTTCATCCGCGGTTTGTCGTGCGCCGCCGCGAACGAAGCCGTCTTGTCGATGAGCATCACAGCTATCATGTGCTGCATGCAGATGTCCGGAATCTCGCGATTGTTGACGGTCTTGGCCTCGCTGGTTGCCACCCGCACGATCACCTTGTCTACCTGCTCGGCTTCGAACGGCCTCCGTTTCCGCATGTTTACCAGTGCATCCAGCGGCGCTTGGATGGGCGACCCGACGGTCCACTTCTTGATATTCGTCTGTGTGACCTCGTAGCGCTGTCCTAGCTTTTCGATCAGCTTCTCTGGATTCCCCTTCGCCCCGAATGCCATCAGAAAATTGTCGGCTCCGGAAAAGACATCGTCCACGCCCGTGCCGCCCAACTGGACCAAAAGCGCGGCAGTAACTCCATTTCTCGCCGGCATGCCGGCAAATACCAGCGACTTCTCGATATGATCGGTATCGCGCTGCCACGCCACGATCCCGGACGCCTGTTGTGACGCGTAGTCGAGCAACCAGCGCATCTGCTGTGCATTCAGGTTCGCCGCGCAACCGGCCGCGGCCGCCGCGCCGAAATTACCCGCGATGCTGTGACTGGCTCTGTGAGTCTCCATTTGGTACGGAAGACCGCCCAGCGTCATCGTCACGCGCGGGCCGATGTCGTAGCCCAGCGCCACCGCGCGCACAAATCGTGCTCCATCGACCCCGAATTGTTCACCCGCCGCCAGCGCCGCCGCCACCACGGCACAGCCCGGATGCGAATGCGAGAGCGCGTGCGAATCGTCGGTTTCATCGGAATGGGCGAGCATGCCGTTGGCCAGCGCGGCCTCGATAGCGCCGCACAGGAGATTGGAGCAAACCACCGTCGCCGTCTTTTCTCCACCATGCGCGCGAGCGAGCTGCATCGCCACACGCGCGGGTGGCAGGTCGATGCCCGAGACCATTGCTGCGAACGTGTCGAGAATATGTTCCTTGGTCTTCTCCAGCGCCTCTTCCGGAAGCGCGCGGCTACCGGCCTCGCTCATGTACTTGCTGAGCTCCATCATGACGGGCCCAGCGGCCTGCGCCGACAATCTCGCTCCGCTTGAAAACGTCGCGGCGGCAATGAGTCCGCCAGCCCGTTGCAAAATGCCGCGCCGGGTCGTAAGCAGATGCTCTTTCATGACATCCTCGATTCTACAGGCTATTGGGATAGAATTTGAGTACCTAAAATGAGAAGACTATTGTTGCCGGCGATTTGGCTTTTTCCTTTGGTGTTGGCCTCTCAGACTGCGCCTCGCTTTGAGGTCGATCCCTCCTGGCCCAAGCCCTTGCCCGAAGGCTGGATCACCGGCCAACTGGGAGGTGTCTGCACCGATTCGCACGATCACATCATGGTCGTGAATCGCCGCGACATCACGGCCGAGGAAGCCGAAACAGCGTCACAAGCGCCGCCGATCATCATGTTTGACTTGGCCGGAAACGTCATCGCGTCCTGGGGCGATCCCAACGTCGTTCCGCATTCGATCCATGGCTGCACCTTTGACAAAGACAACAATGTTTGGGTGGGTGGCAACGAGGACGGCATAATCCAGAAATACAGTCACAATGGCAATTTGCTGCTGCAAATCGGCAAGCGTGGAGTTTTCGACACCTCGGATGGAACCAGCAAGGGCAAATCGCTCAACTCCAGCCCGGAGCATTTCTTCAATCCGGCCGGCATCGCCATCGATCCCGGCAACGGCGATGTTTACGTCGCCGACGGCTACGGTAACAGGCGCGTCGCGGTGTTCGATCAGAATGGAAAATTCCTACGCCAATGGGGCCGTCAAGCCACGGACGACGAGACCCGGGCGGGCGCGGCGGGCGTGTTCTCGAAAGTGGTTCATTGCGTTGTGATCGGAAACGACGGCTTGGTCTATGTGTGCGACCGGCAAGGCGACCGCGTCCAGGTGTTCGACAAGATGGGGAAATTTCAACGCAATATCTGGATCAAAACCGGCACGCCCGAGCTGCCGGATCCGCGCGGAACCGCTTGGTGGGTGGCCTTCTCCCGCGATCCTCAGCAGAAATATATGTTCGTAGTGAACGGCCGCAACGAAGCCGTCCACATTCTCGATCACTCCACCGGCCAGATTCTGGCAAGCTTCGGCCGTCCGGGGCATCAACTCGGAAATTTCATTCACGGCCATACCATGGCGATCGATTCCCAAGGCAACATTTATGTTGCCGAGACCGATTGGGGCCGTCGAGTTCAGAGATTCAAGGCGGTTACAAAATGACAGCGTCGTACATGGCTTCGCGGTACACTGTCAGCTATTGAGAGGATACCCATGATTCATCGAACCTATTTGTTCACCGGCCTGATATGTGCCGT
>Ga0210386_10000891_pt1 | contig 27290 bp, 24 predicted proteins | sample IncBWH32OmetaG_FD_160091 | JGI IMG/M metagenome (GOLD analysis project Ga0210386, IMG submission 160091) | Forest soil microbial communities from Barre Woods Harvard Forest LTER site, Petersham, Massachusetts, United States - Inc-BW-H-32-O ...
CAGAACGAATTCAGCCTCGCTCATGCTCGGCTCCGTAACGCCGTGGCCTGAGCACGAACCAGACACCGCACAGTCGCCAAACTATCCCACGCTCACGTCATCAAACGATGGCGCCGGTCCCGCTCGACCAATTCCGGCCTCAAGGACGGCGCCAGCCAACCAACGCGTCCACAAGTCAGGTCGTCGCCGTTAAACAAAAGCCAACGACCCGGCGTGTGAGATATGCGGGCTAGAAGAGCCCACGGCCTGGTGCTATTCAACGCGGTGACGCACTCTCTTGCGGGCCGCGTGATGGACAATCCGAACTCAACGTCGACCTTGCATCGCGTCATCGACGGCGTATGCGAGACGATTCACTCGTCTCCAGCCCCGCCAACTAGGCGGGGTTTTTCTTATCCACCAACATCAATCGAGATCAGGGGCGAACGACGACCACCGGGCGTTCAACGACCATGGGTGCCGGCTGCTCAACGTATCGCGGTCCGTGATCAGGCCCGGCGACCACACATCCTGTGAGGCCCAAAATGACTATCGGTAGCATTATGAGATAACGCATGAGGCAATTCCTTCGAGTGACGGAGTGCACGTCTATGTTGTGCGCATCTGCGCGCGCGAACAGCCTCGGGAACTACTCAGGACCTGGTACAATCGGGGAATGATCTTCCAGCTCACAGAGCTGGCACCGCCTCGCGCCATAGCGGGCTTTTCGTTTTCCAGCACGGAGGGGCAGGCGTTCGATAACGACGGCAGACGAAAGGACATGTCGATGACGACAGACCGCCGGGTGCAGAAAATGATGACGGGTGCGTCGCAGGACGGACAGCACCTCTCAGTGCAGTTGCTCTTTCGGGACGGTTCCGAGGAACGCCTATTGTTCCCTACCATCGACATGCCGCGGGTCATTGAGCAGCTTGAGCAGATAGCGGGGAAGGCAGGCGCCGTCCTGCAACAGCATGCGGCAGCGAAGGGGAGGCCGATGCCCACGCCCAAGCCGGCCCGCACCGCCACCGGGTATCAGGCTTCATTTGCCCAGGACGGCGCGCCTGTCCTGACTATCCGGTTCGCCTCCGGCTTGCAGTTGAGCATGGAGGTTACCGAGGATTCCATCGAACAGCTCGCGCGAACCCTGCAAATGCTCCAGGGGAAGCAGCCCAACGAACCCTCGCATTGATGTTACAATTGATGGGTGACTTGGCCCACACATTGGTCCGATAGCAGCAGCAAATGTAACGCGAAGCGCGCGACCTACAACGGCCACACCTACTGGATAAAATCTGATTGCGACAGTCGAAGTCCTGAAGACGGGGAAGGTGATATGGCCTGAAACTTTTCGCAGCGATCCAGAGGGTTCGACCCGCTCCCGGTAAAGGCGCAGCCCGCCAGCCGGAAGCGAGGCTTGCGGCGGCGACGCTGCTCTTGAAGCGTAGACAGCGGATGCTGAAGCCCTGTGTTAGCCTCGATATTATCTTCCGCTGAGGCCTTCGGTGTTTAGATGCCGGGGGCGGCGTCGGCAGGACCACCAAAGGCGAGGTGCTGCCGGCTCGGCCGGGGTCGTGGAGCAGGGCAAAGGCATAGGCATAGGATGGATCGCCAGGGAACCTGTGATCCCCCGCACGCGTCCATGAGCGTAGCACGCCGGAATGGGTATGCCGGCTGCCCCAACGACCCTAGCCTGCTGAGCGATCTCCACGCTCAACAGGAGCGCTTCGGCGAGCACGAACTTTGGAGGCGCGCATGGGCCCCGGTACGCATTCCGTTGATTATGATCAGCCAATCCGGCTGATTGTGATCACCGAGTCCGGCGATCGTGATCATGGTGTTCACCGTGGTTGAGGCGGACCCGGCGAACGACATGACATGGCGTTGAGAGGCTGCCACTGACGGTTGAGTCTGTCTCACTTCTCCTTGGCGGTCTCCGACAACCCATCGGCCGTGGCGGCGTCCAGCCCCGCCGCCGCTCGATCCAGGTCGGTCCGAATCGTCGAGCGCGCGAGCTTCGCCCCTGCCGATATCGCGCTCAGATTCGGCCCTAACTCCGCACGCAATCGTAACACTTCCCTGATCCGTCGCATCTCCACATTCGCTCTCGGCACTACGTCACCCGTCAAAAAGGCCGGACTGTAGTCGCGATTACTGCGATGTCAGCGGCGGCACCCTCCGCCACGAGATCGGCGAATTCACCGGCCTCAGGTGGCGAATTCACCGGCCTCAGGTGGCAGGCGAATTCAACCGGCCTCACGTGGCGCTTTCAATCGGCCTCGAGTGGCGATTTCCTCCGGCCCGTGCACGTTTGAGTCCGAATTGGGATTCCCGCGACCTCGCTGGAGTGCGCATCTGCGGGATGCGTACGGGCATCAAAGTTGAAGTGAGTGCCACGGATCGTATCGGCCTCGAGGCGATCGTGGCGGACCGAAACGTTCCACAGAAGCACGTCTGGCGAGCCCAGATCGTATTGTTGACGGCAGACGGCTGCGGCACGGCCGAAATCATGCGCGATGCCAGTGTCAGCAAGACGGCTGTCTGGCACTGGCGGGAACGCTTCACAACCGATGGTGTCGCAGGCTTGCTGCGCGACAAGACACGTCCGTCGCCCGTCCCGCCGCTCGAAGCCGAAATTATGGCGCGCGTCGTCTCCTGAACCCAGGCTGATCCGCCTGGCGAGACGACGCACTGGACCGCAGCCACCATGGCGAAGGTCCAGGGCATCAGGCCAGGTGACCACTTGCACGAAGGATCGTCACTCGGAGGGCCGGGACGTCCCATTTTTCTTCAATGGGTGGCTCGGGAAGCCGAAGGCGCGTAGAGCCTGGCCCGAAGGGTGCGCCCCCGATCTTGTAATTCTCCGGATCGGCATCAAAAGCACCACTTCTTAGTAGAAATCTACATTACATCAAGGTACTGGACTACAAACGATGATCGGCGCCAAGATCGGCAATTCTCTCGCTAGAAATGATATTTTAGTATATTATAGCAGCGACTGTACCGAATCAGAGATCGGCATGCTCGAGATACATGACGCCCCGACCCGCATTGAGCCGTGCCTCCTGGACGAGACGGGCGCTGAGATCATCGATCTCGTCGCATCGCTGTCTGGTACTGCCCACACCCTCGGCTCCCGGCTGCACCCAAGTTCCGCCGCCGGCCTCGCCGGCCTCGTGCGGGTGATGAACTGCTACTACTCGAACCTGATCGAAGGCCACAACACGGCGCTGCGCGATATCGAGCGCGCACTTGCCAACCAATTCGACACCGTCGAAGAGCGGCGCAATCTGCAACTCGAAGCGCGCGCCCATATCTGAGTGCAGCGCGAGGTCGATCATCAGTACGCCGCCGGGACCTTGCCGGAGCCCGCGTCCGCAACCTTCATCCGCTGGCTCCATCGGTCATTTTACGAAGACGCGCCAGACGCGCTACTGCTGATCAAGGGAAACGGCCGTGATGTGCGGATGGTGCCAGGCGAATTTCGCTCGGAAACCGACCATGAAGTCGCGGTCGGGCGCCACCTGCCGCCGGCAGCCGGACAGGTCGAAGCCTTCATAGCGCATTTCGAGCGGCGCTACAGTTTCGAGCAGCTCGGCGCCGGCAGCGGCATCCTGGCGATGGCCGCAGCACATCACCGCCTCAACTACATCCACCCATTCCTTGATGGGAATGGGCGCGTCAGCCGCCTAATGAGCCATGCGATGGCATTCAAGGCCGGGATCGGTGCGCACGGACTTTGGTCAGTATCACGCGGCCTCGAAAGCCGCGGCGACTACAAGCGGATGATGGACCATGCCGACATGCCTCGGCCGGGCGATCTTGACGGCCGCGGCAATCTCTCACGCCCCGCCTTGGCGGAGTTCACGGCCTGGTTCCTGCGCGTGTGTCTCGATCAGGTCACCTTCATGGGAGGGCTGTTCGCACTCGACACGCTGATCGATCGCCTGAAAATCTATGTCGCCCGGCGCGAACTGCGACCCGAAGCGCTTGCCATCCTCGAACAAACCCTCCAGCGCGGCGAGCTCCCACGCGGTGACGCCACGCGTGTCACCGGCCTCAGGGAGCGCAGTGCCCGCGATTTGCTCGGCACCCTGGTCGCCTATGGCATTCTGGGTTCCGACACCCCCGAAAGGTCCAGTCTCGTTGCGCTTCTCACTTGACGCCGCAGAGATCCTGTTCCCGGAGACGTAGTGCACCAATAAGGGAAAACGTATTGGCGATTTCATTGGTGCCGACGCTCGGACTTGAACCGAGGGCCTGCTGATTACAGAATCAGTCGGGTGATCGGCGATCGATACGGAGGCGAATGGCCGCGGGAAAGATTCCGTGCGCATGGCATCGCGTGCGAACTATCTGATCGGCCAAAGGGAGAAATCTACCGGGATACACTGCTACTGCTGAACAGCGGCAAGGTCGAGCTGCTCGACATCCAGCGCCTTGCATCACAGTTCTGCGGCCTTGAACGGCGCACAGCGCGCGGCGGCCGAGATAGTATCGACCACGGACCGGGTGCGCATGACGACGTGGCGAATGCGGTTGCTGGCGCATTGCTCGCAGTTGGGTCCAGGCGCCAGCCATTGGTTATCGCGCAGGCCCTGATCGACCGCATGGCGGTTGGCGAGCGATATTAGGCGAAGTGAGCGCGTGGTCTACGCGCAGCACCTCGCACCGCGGCTGCCACCTACCGTTTTGGTCATACGGCGACGCAGCATTCGGCGACGGCAGCACAGGCGCTTACGAACCCGGCTGCACTATTGACGCAGTGTAGCCCAGGCGCACCCGACCGGCAGTTATCCGCGGGCAGTCCGCTGCGACGATCCCAGAAGCCCCAGCGTTGGCGATCAGTTCCGTCACCGATGTTCAGCACTCACGGATTGCCCCATTTTCCTTTGCGAATCGATCATATCGTCTTATATGGAGTTTTGGACCGCTTATGCGTAAGGTGCGCCTCATATGGCTTGCTTCGCTATCTGCTTTCAGTTGAAGAACGGCAGTGAAGTTGCCAGGCGCCGATTTTGTGACGAGGTTGAGCGGCTAGGGGGAATAGAAGCCGTCGACAGGTTCTATCTCATAGAGCTGGATGGTGACGCCGCTGAGGTCCATGACTACCTTCGGAAGCTTTTGACCGAGAGAGATCTATTAGTCGTCCTTGAGTTCGAAAAGCCTCCCGGGGCTACCGTCGCCTCTGCCGGGTCGCAGTCCTGGATTGGAGAGCGCTTTCCGATGCCGTAGGACTAACTCGCGTCAGATCGAGAGGGCGATCGAGGGTGCGCGCCGACGCAAATTGAGGCCGCGGCATCGGCATCCTTGCCATCAGCAAAGCGATACACACCTTGCAATGATATGGGTCCGACATTAATGTGACCGGAGACCCATTATCATAAAGGATAAGAACATTGGCCAGAAAGCCCAGCCTAAGCAAATATCTTCGCGATGCTCGCATACGGCGCGACATGAGTGTGGCCGAGGTTGCCGACAAGGTCGGCGTGACTGCCCCCTGCGTTTATTTCTGGGAGACAGGCAAGACACGGCCACGTGCGGAAAATCTGACTGCGCTGTGTAAAGTCTTGAAGTTGCCTATGCGGCCGACGAAGGAAATTGCGGCGGCGTAGCTGGATCGACGCTACAGAGATCCGCATCCGCGCAGAGCGTCGGGTCGGGAAGCTGATGCAGGCCCAGCGGACTTTCGGCTTCGGACGCGCATTTGCGCCGCTCTACAACGCGCGTGACGAGTACGCTGAAGACCGTGGAAAGGACACCACGAATGCACCGGCTTTTGCTCAAAATGCTACTCGGTGCGTGTCTTACCGTGGCCGGCCTTGGGACAGCTCAAGCTGCGAGTTTTGACTGCAGCAAGGCGGGGACACCTGTTGAGAAGATGATCTGTCACAGTGACGTGCTGAGTAGCGTTGGATGACCAGATGGCCCAACGCTACCAATTGAGACTTGCCAGCAGCGACAACCCTTCCGCGTTGATAGCCGGTCAGACGTATTGGCGACGCAACGAGCGGGACATATGTGTCGATGACGCCAGTTTGATCGCTGCTTACAATGACCGGATTCGAGTGCTTGGAGGTCACCTCCGGATTGAGGCCCCCCCGCCACCCAAGTGCCGCTCGCGCCGAGTGTCGCCACGATAGACGCGCCGCCGTCACCAAATTTCCAGCAAGGACAGGCAGACCGCCAGAGTTGAGAGGCTTGGTTCAACAGCCAGACGGGCGACTATCATGCCGGTGCCGCCTATTGGGCGTCCCATCGCAGTCTGCCAAATCCCGCATCGTGCAGCGCTCGCCCTCCCTCAAGTGGCGCTGTCTGGACTGCGAGATGCTATGCTGCGCAACAGAGACTTGCGGCAGCGGATGTACGACGGAAGACGGAGCCGGAGTATGGCCTCGGCTGGAACAACCTGCCTTCGGTTCCATCCACGCCAGTGCCTGCAAATGTGGGAGAGATTGCTGCGGCACCAACACCGGCGGCTCCCAGCGGGGCGCCAGCCGATACTCAGGCCACGTTGAACAAGCTCCGGCAACAGATTGGCAATGCGTTAAGGGACCCAGAAAAAGTCATTATGCATAGATCTCGACGGATCGACGAAATGACCGGCGGGGTAAGGGATATGTGGTAAATATATGATGGTGGACCTGCCGTCAGGGCCGCCAGCGCATTTCCTTGCGTACGATGATCATCGGTAATTGGGAGGCGATCTATAGCGTGAGCGAGTCGCAGAGTAGGCAGGTTTTGACCGACCGCATTGTATCCACAGACCAACCCGCTTTGAGCAGTGCGGTCGGAAGGGGCTCGTTGCGCCTACGGGCGATCGGCCTTGCAGTGATTTGCATGATCCTCGGCGCCACTGGCTTAGTGATCTGGCAATTGCGGCAGTGGGCGATCGCGACGATTGCACTCAGCATGACGGCGGGTTTCGTGCTGCTGTTTGCCGTGATCGTCCGCCAATTCGAGCATCAGGAAGACCAGAATGCCGCGCTGACTGACGCCACTGGCTCTCTACGCAAGAGCGAAGCCCGCCTGCGCGACTTCGCCGAAATGGCGTCGGACTGGTTCTGGGAACAGGATGCCGAGTTGCGGTTCACCTGGGGCTCTGGAACCGATGCTATGCACGAGATTACGGAGGTGAGTTGGATGGGACAGACCCGCCGGCAATACGCCGGCGGACAACAGGATGACGCCGAGTGGTCAGCACATGAGGCGGACCTAGCCGCCCGGCGGCCGTTTCGCAACTTCCACTACCGCCACGTCGATACAAATGGTCGTATCCGGCATCTCAGTGCGAGCGGAAAACCCGTTTATGGAGCTACCGGCGCCTTTATCGGCTATCGCGGGACGGGATCTGACGTCACCGCGCAGGTTGAGGCCGACGCCGACCTGCGCCGCGCAAGAGACCTCGCCGAAGCGGGAAGCCGGGCCAAGTCGGAATTCCTGGCTACGATGAGCCACGAACTGCGAACCCCACTTAACGCCATCATCGGCTTCTCCGGCTTGTTTCGCGATCAGACCCTCGGCGCGCTCGATCCACGCTACATCGAGTGCGCCTCGGATATCCACACAAGCGGGGTCCACCTTCTCGATCTGATCAGTGGACTGCTGGACCTCTCGCGCCTAGAGGCCGGTCGGTATGAGCTGCACGAGCAATGCGTCGAATTGGAGCTCGTCACGCGCGAATGCGCACGGATGCTGGCGCTTGCAGCCAAACAAGCGGGAGTGCGCGTCGAGTGCTTGGCGAGTCTGCGGGGCGTCTTACTCAGCGGAGATCCTGGCGCGGTCAGGCAGATCATGCTCAATCTCATCGGGAACGGACTCAAGTTCACAAAGGTGGGCGGAAGTGTGTCAATTGGCGCCCAGCGGAGCGAGTTCGGCGGCGTAAGTGTGGATGTCACTGACACCGGCATCGGTATTGAGGCTCTCGCATTGGAGCGAATCTTTGAGCCGTTCTTCCAGGCCGATACTTCCGCCAGCCGACTTTATGGCGGGGTGGGTCTCGGCCTCACCATTTGTCGCAAGCTGATGCTCTTACATGGCGGCTCGATCGAGATTGACAGCAAACCTGATTGTGGGACCACGGCTCGCGTGATTTTTCCGAAGGAGCGGGTGGTCGGATGAACCTGCGAACTCCCGGAAGCTCATCTGCAGAGAGCGTCGTCGTTGACGCTGAGAGGTTGCTCGCCGCCCGTATAAAGAATCCTTATGGAGGCTAGGCCCGAACTGGATCAACCAGGCCTTGCGGCTTGCGATCACGTTGATTCGCCGTCCGTAATAGTGCGGTGAGCTAACGCGGCGACACTCCGCGGCGAGGCCATGCCTATTTGGATACTCATCGCTGCCGCAGTGCTGGTGGTACTAGCTGCCGCCACGCTGATTATTTCGGGGTTCATTTAGGGCGATGCCCGCGCAGCAGGCCGCCAAGGCGCATTCGTGGCGGCGCTCCGTGCGGATCTAAGATAGCCCGGACATTTTCCGATCATGTGCGCGAACACGTAACGTTCCTCATCTGTGAGCCTGCCCAAACACTTCGCAATTTGCCAGTGGGCCACCCTTCGGGAAGCGTGACTTGGGTTGGTTGTTAATTTGAGTCGGTCACCCCGAGCTACCGCCTCCTATTCCTCCCTCGATCACATCAACGAAGCGACGAAGCCGCGCCGCCACCTCCTCCAGAGTGTCGGCCATGACAGTCCCTTCCTGTTGCGTGTCGCATCGATGTCGCACGGACTGGCCGTGGCTGTCCGGGACTCGTTGGAATTGCCTGGATATTGTTCTCATATTGTTCTCGCGATAGCCTCGGAGGATGCCAGACCTCTCCCCCGACGCTCCGCTGTCCGACCTGACGGACTCGTGGCTTCAATGCCGGTGCGACTGTGGCCGGTCAGTCACCATTCCCTGCCGCATGATCCGGGACCGCGTCGGGCCACACAGGACACTGTACCACGCGGTGCCACGGCTCCGGTGTGAGGTGTGCGGCAGTGGGTTCGCCCACATCGTGGCGGGCCAGTGGGGCGCCTGGGCGTGGGGACGTGCCGGATGAGCCCCGGATAGTGCTGGCGGGTGAGGTAGGATGATGGAGCGAAAAGGCAGGCCGCGCCGTGCCATCTGACATGACGTCCCGCCGGGGGGCGCCGCTTCAAGTTGCGGACACAGCGCGGATATAAACGGTGGGCGTTATCGACTAATTCGGGATCAAATCTATAACGTATATATTTCAGTATGTTATGGTGCCGACGCTCGGACTTGAACCGAGGGCCTGCTGATTACGAATCAGCTGCTCTACCGCTGAGCTACGTCGGCAACTGGGGGGCGGCAAGTCGCGGCCATATACGCCGGGGTAGCCGGCGTCGCAACCGGGGGCCGCGGGCCGGGTCGGGTCCAGGGGATGCCAACCGCGGCCCGCGTCATGCCGCCGGGGACGTCAGCTCCAGCCGCGCCGGCGGCAGGCGGATCGCCCCGATCAACGCCCGCACCTCGGCCCGCGCCGCGATATGGCTCATCGACAGGTGGATCCCGAGCCCGGCCTCACGCACATCCATCAGTGTCAGCCCTTGCAAGTACAGCTCGCGGAAGATTACCCGCTCGCCGAACCCCTTTACCGTCCGGAACCCGATCCGCTGAGCCAGTGCCTCCAGCGTGGTCCCGACATCGCGCTTGTTACGCGCCTCGGCCGCCCCCAGCCGATTGCGCATCACGATCCAGTCAATCCGCCCGCGATCGCGCGAGAAGCGGCGCTTGCGTGCCTCCCACACCATCTCGCTGTAGATCGACGGGTGCACCACCTCGTGGTTGTCCGGGTCCACCTTCGCCAGCATGGCAAAATCGACGAAACTGTCGTTGATCGGCGTTACCAACGTGTCGGCCCGCGCATGGCCGAGCCGGCTGAGGAACGTGTCGGCGCCGGGACAGTCGATCACTACGATGTCGCAGTCGCCCAACGCGCCCATTGCCGTGGTGAAGCGTTCGGTCTCCTCGGCCTCGGCCGCCGCGCGGCTGTCCAGCGTGCTGCGCTCCACCGGCGCGAAGCGTGGCACCGGCACGTCGCCGCTATGCGCCTGCGCGAACGCGGCACGCGCCGTCAGGTATTGCGTTAGCGTCGCCTGGCGCGCGTCCAGGTCCAGAGCGCCGACGCGATACCCGTCCCGCAGCAGCCCGACGATCAGGTGCATCGCGGCGGTGGATTTGCCGGATCCGCCCTTCTCATTACCCAGCACAATGACATGCGTGCGACGCTCGATCGTCACGGTCGACACGGAGGCCTCACGAACTGTGGATGCGCGATCATGCCAACCGCCCGTCGGTGCGTCCATTGTTGTTCTCCTAGCGCCGCTGGCCGGCCGCGCGCCGCAGCCGCGGCTTCGGCTGCGGCGCGGTGGTATCCAGGATCGCGTGCAGCGTGGCCACCGTCTCCGGCGGCAGGCGATGGATCGCTTGCGCCAGTCGGTTGGCCAGCGCGGTCTGCTCCGGGGTGAGGCCGGCGGTGTTCACCATGACACGCGGATGCGACAGCCGCGCGAGTCGTGCCAACTCCTCCGCGTCGTCCCAGATCAGCCCGAACACCTCATTCACCTGATGCACCAGGCCCGGGCTGGGGGCGCCGCGCTTGCCGTGCTCCAGCGCCGATAGATAGGCTGCCGAAACTTGCAGCTCCGCCGCGAGCTGTTTGAGCGTGAGGCCACGCTGCGCGCGCAAGGCGCGGACGCGGGCGCCGAACGGTGTCATCGCGCGCGCCGCAGCAGCAGCCGCACCGCGCCTGGATTGGCCGCACGCGGATAGGTTGCCGCCAATACCAACGGCCGTAGCGCTGGTTGGTTCAGCCACAACGGGAACTCGCGCCGTATCACCCCGGTCCCGTCCCCACTGCCGCGCCCCGTCACGACCTCGACACACCGCATCCGCTCGGCGTGTGACGCGCGCAGGAACGCGGCCAGCGCGTGGAAGGCGCGTTGCGCCGTCATGCCGTGCAGGTCAAGCTTGCGCGTGGCTGCCAGCTTGCCGGTGCGGAATCGCTGCCAGGTCGCACTGTCGAGCCCGGCCGGTGCGTCCCCGATCGCCAGCATCACCTCTCCCGCGTGCGGGAGAGGTCGGCGAACAGGGCGAGACGGGTGAGGGTGTGTGCCGCTACGACCCTCACCCGTGTCGCTCCGCGCCGTGACCTCTCCCACTTCGTGGGTGAGGTGTACGTCGGGAAGCGCGACACCCAGCAGCGGCCGGGTCGAATGTGCGAATTTCGCCCAGGCGGCGCGGTCGGCCTCGCTCAACCGCGCCCGCCGCGCCATCACACAGCCCGTGCCGGCAGGCACAGCGCACCCGCCCCAATCATCGCCAGCACCCCCAACGCAGCATAGGCATCCCCGTACCCATGCACCACCGTCACCGCCAGCCCAAATGCCGACGGAATCACCGTCACCCCAAAGAACATCACAGCCGTTCCCAAGCCTGTCGCTTCGGTCCGCCGCACCCCGCCAATCCGTGCGTACTCGGCATAGGCAATCCCGGTGTACCCGCTGGCGGTCGCCCCCGCGATCGTGGCGACCGCCAACACCAACCACACCGGCCAATGCGGCCCGAACTGCCCGGCCGCGACCGCTGACCCAGCCATCACAACCCCTTGCAACACCAGGGTTTGCATGGGCGTTATATATCGGTCAGCGATCCATCCCCAGATCGGCCGGCTCACCGCGCCCGCCACCTGGTACGTTGCCAACGCCTCCCCGGCACCCACCAGGTCAAACCCGGCCATCGTGGTTAGATGCACCGTCATGAACGCCATGAAACAGAGCTGCACACCGGAAAACAGGAAACTCGCGACCGACAGTCCCCCCAGCCGCCGATCCTCCCGCAACAGCCGGAACGGCAACCACAACCCCCGCACCCCTGGCAAGGCATGGCGCGGATTGCGCAGCGCATCCCATCGTTCCCGCGGCCCCTGCAACGCCAGACACAGCAGTAACACCGGCACCACCTCGGCCAGCAACGCCACCCGCCACCCCATCGCCACAGTGATCGGCGGCACCAGCAACGACCCCAACACCCCCCCCAACGGCACCCCAATCTGCCGCAGCGACATCACCATGTTGAACACACGCGGCGGCGTCTGCGGCGCCAACAAATGCGTCGCCGCCGGCGCGTTCGCCCCATAACTCAACCCCAATAGCACTGCCCCCACCGCCAGCCCGATCACCGTGCCACTGGCGGAGGCCACCAGCATCGCCACCACTGACAACATGACCACCTGGCTCACCCGCACCGCGCCGTGCCGGTGAATGAACCCCGGCGAACCCAACGCCGAGACAATCCCCACCGTGTACACCAGCGACACAAACGTCCCGATCAACGTTCCCGGCACACCCAAATCACGTGCCACCTCGGGCGCCGCCGCCGGCACCGACAACATCGCCATCGTCGCCAACGTCTGCACCGCCAATGTCGCCGCCAACGGCCATATCGGCATTGCCCGCAACCCCGGCTCGACCTCTCCCATTCCGGCCCATCCCCCGCAGTCCCCGCCAGTTCCTCGCTACCGCCTGGCCCGTGGGAAGGCCAGGGGCCCCGCCTCTCGTGGGGTCCGCGGCGAAGCCCGAGCCTGCCGCGGGGCAGCCGGGAACGATGGACAGGGCAAGGTCGCGGCGCGATGATGTGGGGATGCGGTGGATGGCAGTGATGCTGGTGCTGGGGTTGGTCGGGTGTGGCGTGACGCCGCAGCAATTGGGCATCACCGGGCCTGGCGGCCATAAGTCCTTGCCACCGGAGGCACCGGACGATGCCACGTTGCAGGCGCCGGGGGTGCCGACGACGGGCAGTGGCACCAACGGGCAACGATATTTCGGTTACAACTGAGCCTCGCGTGGATGCGGACGCTGTGGCGCGGCAAGTGCGTCTGGTGCGGGCCGCGCAGGCCAGTGCCGCGGGCCAGCCAGCCGCGGCGGAGGCGATTTATCGTGAGCTGATTGCAGCGGATCCGCGGGATGGCGCGGCGCTGCATTTGTTGGGCTTGTTGCTGCTGGGCACCCAGCGTCCCGAGGAGGCGGCGGCGCGGTTGGCCGAGGCGGCGGGGTGGGCGCCGGAGAATCCGGCGATCGCGGCGCAGTTGGGATTGGCGCTCACCATGCTGGGCCGCTGCGGCGAGGCGCTGGTGCAGCTTGATCGTGCGACGGCGTTGGATCCCACTGTGGCCGAAACGCATGACACGCGTGGTACCACACTGCTGGCCGAGGATCGGTTGGAGGAGGCGGTGGCGGCGTATGATCGGGCGCTGGAGTTGCGGCCTGATTTCGCGCTGGCGCTGGCCAATCGCGGCAGTGCGTTGATGCGTCTGGGGCGGGCCGAGGCGGCGTTGGCCGCCATCACGCAGGCGCTGGCGTTGGTGCCGACGCTGGTGGATGCACAGTTGAACCAGGGCCTTGCGTTGAACCAGCTTGGCCGGCCGGCTGAGGCGTTGGCGAGCTTCGATCGCACCTTGGCGTTGCTGCCTGGTCACGCCGATGCGTCCAATATGCGGGGCGCGGCGCTGATGTCGCTGCGGCGATTGCCGGAGGCGATGACCAGCTTTGCACGCGCCGTGGCGTTGCGGCCCGATTTCGTCGATGCGTTGTACAACCAGGGAACGGTGTTGGGCGCGTTGGGTCATCATGCGAATGCCGTGGCGAGTTTCGATCGCACCCTGGCGCTGCGTCCCGACCATGCGGATGCGCTGTTGAACCGCGGCAATGCGCTGCTGGCGCTGGAGCGGTGTGAGGAGGCGTTGGCCAGCTATCGCGCCGCCCGGGCCCTGATGCCGGATCATAGCGAACTCGAGATCAATATGGGCACCTCCTTGCAACATTTGAGGCGTCATGAGGAGGCGTTGGTTCATTTCGATGCCGCGGTGGCGCGGGCGCCAGAGCTGGCGGGCACACATAACAGCCGCGGCAACGCGTTGATTGCGCTGGAGCGGCCGCTTGAGGCGTTGGCGGCCTATGACCGCGCGCTGGCGCTCGATCCCGCGCATGCCGAGGCGCAGTACAACCGGGCGAATGCGTTGTTGTCGCTGGACCGCCTCGACGAGGCCGTGGTGGCGTATGATCGCGCCCTGGCGCTGCGCGACGACTTCCCCGACGCTTGGTCCAATCGCGGTGTCTGCCTGATCCGTTTGCGGCGCCCCGCGGCGGCGCTGGCCGATTTCGCGCGCGCGCTGGCGCTGCAGCCGAATCATGCGGAGGCGAACTGGGCCGAGAGCCTGGCGCGTTTGACGCTGGGCGATTACGCGGCGGGTTGGCGCAAATTCGAGTGGCGCTGGTCGATGCCGGACATGGAGACGAAGCGATGGCAGGTCGACGCGCCATTGTGGCTGGGTGAGGCCGCGTTGGAGGGACGCACGCTGCTGGTCTATGCCGAGCAAGGGTTCGGCGACACGCTGCAGTTCTGTCGCTATCTGGCGTTGCTTCCCGCGGAAGCACGGATCCTGGTTGCGGTGCAGGAGCCCTTGATTCGACTGATGCGGACCCTGCCGCGAGCGGTGACGCTGCTGCGTCAGGGCGATGTGCTGCCGGCATTCGACCTGCATTGTCCGTTGATGAGCCTGCCGCTCGCCGTTGGCACCACACTGGGTACCATTCCGAGGACGGTGCCATATCTGTCGGTCGAGCCTGGCGCGGTGGAGGCGTGGCGCTGTCGTCTGGTGGATCTGCCGGGTTGGCGCGTGGGCCTGTGCTGGGCGGGCGACCCGCGTCCGCTCCAGCCGGGCGCGCATGCGGTGGACCGGCGCCGGTCGCTGTCACTTGCAGCCTTCGCGCCATTGGCGTCAGTGTCGGATGTTGCGTTCGTGTCGTTACAGAAAGGACCGCCAGCAGCGCAGGCTGCATCGCCCCCGCCAGGACTGGTGTTGCATGACTGGACCGGGGAGCTGGATGACTTCGCCGACACGGCGGCGTTGGTAGCGGCGCTGGATCTGGTGATCACCGCGGATACGTCGGTCGCGCATCTTGCCGGTGCGCTCGGCAAGCCGGTATGGATTCTCAACCGCTTTGACGCTTGCTGGCGGTGGCTGATGGATCGGACCGATACGCCGTGGTACCCGACTGCGCGGCTGTTCGGCCAACCGGTGCCGGGTGATTGGCAGACGGTGCTGACCCAGGTCGCCGCCGCCTTGCGCGGCCTTGTCGCCTGCCAATTTGCCGCCTGATTGTCCCTTCACCTCGGAACCAAGTTCCGCCATCTAACGCCCATGCCGGCCTTCCCTCAATTGCCGCTGCCGTTCCTGCGCGCCCCGCGCCGTCCCACGGGCGATTTCCTGCGCGCGCCGTCGAACGAGGCGGCGCAAATATGGCTCGCACGCACCCAAGACTGGCCGCAGGGCCGCCTGGCGCTGTGGGGGGAGCCTGGCTGCGGCAAGACGCATCTGCTGACCGACTGGGCCGCCACCACCGGCGCCCACCTGCTGTACGGCCCCGACCTACCGGAGCTTGGCGATCTGCCGGACCTGCCCCGCGCCAGCGGCCTTGCCATCGATGACGCCGACGCGCTGACCCGGGAGCCAACGCTCCTGCATCTGCTGAACGCAGCGGCGGAAGCACGCCAGCCGGTGCTGCTGGCCGCGCGTACCCCACCGGCGCGCTGGCCCGTCCGCCTGCCTGATCTCGCCTCGCGCCTGCGCGCCATCACGGCGGTGGAGATTGACCCGCCCGAGGACGCGCTGCTGCGCGCCCTGCTCGCGCGCCTGCTCGCCGATCGTGGCCAGCGCGTGCCGCTGCCGTTGCAGGACTGGCTGCTTGCCCATCTGCCACGCACCCCCGCCACCCTGCGTGAGGCGGTGGACCGGCTGGACCGCGCCGCACTGGCGCGGCCTGGCGGGATCACTCAGCCCTTCGCCCGCGCGGTGCTGAAGGACTTGCTGCATCCATCCACGACGGACCCGGACTCCAGCTCTGCTGCGGATTTGGATGAAGATTCAATGTCATCGGCCCCCGGCTCGCCGTAGCCAGGGTGGTTGCTGTAGGATCGGGCCATGGACACCGCGACTCTGCCACAGCCTGACAGCGCCGCTGCGCCGCCACTGGAAAGCGCCGCCGCATCCACAATCACGGCGGATAGCCCGGCGCGCTTCATCAACCGGGAACTGTCCTGGCTCGATTTCAACCATCGGGTGGTGGAGGAGGCGGAGAACGCCCGTCAACCGCTGCTGGAGCGGGTGCGCTTTGTCTCGATCAGCGCGTCCAACCTCGATGAGTTCTATTCGGTGCGCGTTGCCGGGCTGATCGGCCAGGCGAAGGCGGGGGTCACCAGCCCATCGCCGGACGGCCGCACGCCGGCCGAACAGCTGGCGGAAATCCGCGTGCGCGCCCTGTCACTGCTCCGGGAGCAGCAGCATGCCTGGCGGGAGCTGCGCACGGCCTTGCGCGACGCCAGTCTGGAAGTTTGCGAGCCGGATCAACTCTCCCCCGACGACCTCGCCTGGCTTGATGCCTGGTTCATGGAGCGGGTATTCCCGGTGCTGACGCCACTGGCGATCGACCCGGCGCATCCATTCCCGTTCATTCCGAACATGGGCCTGGTGCTGGCGCTGCTGCTGATCGGGCGCGAGAACGGCCACGTGATGCGGGCGCTGATCCCGTTGCCCGCCCAGGTGGAGCGCTTCATCCGGCTGCCCGCCGGCCCACGCGGGCAGCCGATCCGCTTCGTGATGCTGGAAGCGGTGGTCGGCCTGTTCCTGGATCGGCTGTTCCCCGGCTTTCACATCACCGGCCACGGCCTGTTCCGCCTGATCCGCGACACCGACGTGGAGTTCGAGGAAGAGGCCGAAGACCTGGTCCGTTCGTATGAGACCGCGCTGAAGCGCCGCCGCCGTGGTGTGGTGATCCATCTGGAGATGGAAGCCGCGATGCCTGAGGAGTTGCGCACGCTGGTGGCCGACGAGTTGGACGCCAACAGCGATGAGATCCATCTGGAGCCGGGCCTGCTGGGGCTGACGGACCTGAAGCAGTTGATTGTCGATGATCGTCCCGACCTGCTGTTCACGCCCTACACGCCGCGCTTCCCGGAGCGTATTCGTGACTTCGGCGGGGACTGCTTCGCGGCCATCCGCGCCAAGGACCTGATTGTCCATCACCCGTTCGAAAGCTTCGACGTCGTGGTGCAGTTCCTGCGTCAGGCGGCGCGCGATCCCAGCGTGATCGCGGTGAAGCAGACATTGTATCGCACCAGCCGCGATAGTCCGATCGTGAAGGCGCTGATCGAGGCGGCCGAGGCCGGCAAGTCCGTCACCGCGATGGTGGAGCTGCGTGCACGGTTTGATGAGGAAGCGAATATCCGGCTCGCCCGCGAAATGGAAGCCGCCGGCGTACAGGTGGTGTTCGGGTTCGCGCAGTTGAAGACGCACGCCAAGCTGTCGCTCGTGGTGCGGCGCGAGGCGGGGGCGGTGCGCTCCTACGCACATTTCGGCACCGGCAACTATCATCCGATCACCGCGCGCATCTACACCGACCTGTCCTTCTTCACCTGCGATCCCGACCTGACGCGCGACGTGGCGCGGCTGTTCAACTACATGACCGGCTATGCCGAGCCCGAGCTGATGGACGCGGTGGCGTTCAGCCCGCTGACCGCGCGCAAGGTGCTGCTGGAGCTGATCGAGGGAGAGATTGGTTTCGCTAATGCCGGCAAGCCGGCGACGATCTGGCTCAAACTGAATTCGCTGGTGGACGAAACGCTAATCGATGCGCTGTACCGTGCGTCCTGCGCCGGCGTGAAGGTGATGGCAGTGGTGCGTGGCATCTGCTGTCTGCGCCCGGGTGTGCCGGGTCTGTCGGAGAACATCCGCGTCAAGTCGATCGTCGGCCGCTTTCTGGAACACGGCCGGATCTGCGTGTTCGGCAACGGCTACGCGCTGCCGTCGCGTCATGCACGGGTGTACATTTCCTCGGCCGACTGGATGGCGCGCAACATGGATTGGCGTGTCGAGACCCTGGTGCCCATCTACAACGAGACCGTACACGCGCAAGTGCTGGACCAGATCATGGTGGTAAACCTGAAGGACTCGTTGCAATCCTGGGAGCTGAGCGCTGAGGGCCAGTGGACGCGCGTGGCAACCGGTCGCAAACCTGTTTCCGCGCATGATTACTTCATGACCAACCCTTCGCTGTCCGGACGCGGGTCGGCGCTGCACGGCCCCGGCATCGGCGCCGCCGCCCCGGCCCGCCGCCAGGATCGCGTGGCACAGGACTGACACCATGCCCTATCGCCCGCCCGCCGATGCCCCTCGTTGCGCGGTGGTGGATCTTGGATCGAATTCCGTGCGACTGGTGGTCTACGAGGGATACAGCCGCAATCCGTTGTCTATCTTCAATGAAAAGGCCGTGCTGCGGCTGGGGCGTGGTCTGTCCGCCACCGGCCGGCTGAACGAAGAGGGCATGGCGCAAGCCTTCACCGTGCTGCACCGCTATCACGCGGTGGCGCGCGCGATGGGCGCCGAGCCGTTTGAGGTGCTGGCGACCGCCGCGGTGCGCGATGCCGCCAATGGCCGCAGCTTTGTCGATGCCTTGCAGCAGCGCATGCCAGGCGTGCCGATCCAGATCCTGTCCGGTACCGAGGAAGCGGCTTATTCGGCGATGGGGGTACTGTGCGGCATTCCCAGCGCTGATGGGGTGCTGGCCGATATCGGCGGTGGGTCGCTCGAGCTGGTGCGGCTGAACAACGGGGAACGTGGCGCTTCGCATACCACCGCGCTTGGGGTCATCCGTCTTGCGGAACGGTCCGGCCAGGATCCGACCCGGGCGCGCGCGATCGCCGATGCCGATCTCAGCGACATTCCGTGGCTGTCGGAAGGTTTGAACCGCGATCTGTATCTGGTGGGCGGTGCCTGGCGCGCGCTGGCGCGCATCCACATGGCGCAGATTGGCTATCCGCTGCACATGGTGCACCACTATGCGATCGGCCGCGAGGAAGCGCGCGATCTGGCCGGTGTGATCGGCAGCGCGGGGCGTCGCGCGCTGGAACGCCTACCGGCAATCCCGCGCCGTCGTATCGACGACCTACCTTATGCCGCCATCGCGTTGCGCCGCGTGTTGCGTGCGACCGGCGCACGCCGCGTGGTGTTCAGCGCTTCGGGTCTGCGCGAAGGCTGGTTCATGCGCCGCATGCCGGAAGCCGTGCGTGTCCAGGACCCGCTGATCGCCGCGGGACGTGAACTGGCCGGCCGGCTGGGCCGTGACCCGACCTTGCCGCCGTCGTTGGTGAGATGGACGGATCCTCTGTTCGGTAACGAAACACCCGATGCGCGCCGGCTGCGTGAGGCGGCGTGCTGGATGTCTGACATCGGCAGCCATGACCATCCAGAGTTCCGTCCCGAGCAGGCCTTCTTGCGCGTGTTGCGCCAGCCAGGGATCGGGCTCGATCATCACGCGCGTGCGTTCCTCGCGCTGGCGATTGCCATGCGCTACGAGGCCAGCGAGGACGCGGAATACCTGCGGCCCGCGCGGCTGTTGCTGGATGTCGCCAGCGCGCATCGCGCCGAGGTGCTTGGCGTGGCTTTGCGCCTGGCCTACACGCTGTCGGCCGGCACACCCGACCTGCTGGCCGGCACCGGCCTGGCGATCACGGGTGGACGCCTGGTGCTGCGGCTGGCGGAGAACACCGGTGTGTTCGCTGGTGAGAGTGTGATGCGGCGACTGGATCGCCTGGCGCAGACCGTTGGTTTGGAAGCTGGCACGGAAGCCGCCCGACAGGACGCGGCGTAGCTCATACTGCGAACGCATCGCTGGACCACACCACTGTCATCGCCAGGAGCGCAGCGACGACGCAATCTCGTTCCTATGACGCGCGAGATTGCGTCGTCGCTGCGCTCCTCGCAATGCCGACTATCACGCACGCTACGTCAACGTCGCGGTCACCTGCATCGCGATCGTGCCTTCCGGGGTCATCGCCCACAGATCCGCCATCTGCCCGCCCCGCCGGCCTACCAGCGTGAATGGCGCGACATCGAACAGCGGTGCGCGCGCCCGCATGGTGCAATCCGCAATCGCCTCCGCGCCCACGTGATCGCGCAGCAAATCCAACAGGCATTGTTGCGAGAACGGTCCGTGCACGACCAGGCCGGGATACCCCTCGACCCCCATCGCATACGGCCTGTCATAATGAATGCGATGGGGATTGAACGTCAGTGCGGAGTAGCGGAACAGGCTGACCGGATCGGGCGTGATCATCCGTCGCCATGGCAAGTCGGACGGTGGCGCCTCGCGCTTTGGCACGCCGCTCTTCGCACCCGGCGGCACCGCCTCGCGGAATATGGTGTGCTGCTCGTCCGTCAGCGCCAGCCCACGCGGCGTGTAGAACCGCCGCGTCTGCGTCGCCAGGATCAACGTGCCAGTGCTGCCCTCACGCAACTGCACATCAGAGAACTCGGTCTCCCGCATCAGCCGATCGCCCACCAGGATCGGCGCATGGAACGTCAGCTTCGCCCCGGCATACATCCGCCGTGGCAGCGGCATCGCTGGCAGCATGCCGCGCGCCAGCGGCAATCCATCCTCGCCCAGCTCGGACAATCGTGACGGTTCCGGAAAATAGGCCAAGTGCCAGCCATGCGCAATCGGCTGTCCCTCCTCCGGCGGCGTCTCATCCCGATCGAATGTCACCACCATCCCGCGCAACGGCGCCGCCGTCGCCAGGTCGTGCTCGACCAGCTTCTGGCCGAGCTTCGCGCGCACCGCACTGAGATCGATCGTCATACCGCCCAGCCCTGCAACACCGCGGCTTCCTCGCGGCAGCGCTCCGGGCCGCCCAGCATCTGTCGGTTGAACGCGATGCGCTTGAACCAGTAGTGCAGCCCTAGCAGATCGGTGAATCCCATGCCGCCATGCACTTCGGTGGCCATCCGCGACACATCGCGGCCAACATCGCCGAGCTGCGCCTTCACGTGGCACGCGGTCAGCCGCGCCTCCTGGGGCAGCGTGTCCTGCGCATGTGCTGCGTACCATACCAGCGCGTGACATGGTTCCAGTACCGTCACCATATCCGCGAGCATGTATTTCACCCCTTGGAAGCTGCCGATCACGCGGCCGAACTGCGCGCGTTCCTTGGCGAAAGCGACAGCGCGATCCAACATGGTCTGTGCCGCTCCCAGCGTGTCGGCGGCCAGCAACACGCGGCCGGCATCCAGCACGCGCCGGCCGGCCTCGAGCGGCGCGTTGGCGGCGCTCAACAGCTCTGCGCGCGCGTCTTCGAAGGCAATGTCAGTAACAGGACGCGTGCGATCCAGGCTGCGATGCGGCGTCAGGCGCACGCCGGGGTCGTCCGCCGCCACGACGGCCATGCCGCCATCGGCCAGCACCACCAGCAGATGCGAGCACATGCCGCAATCAAGGCCCGCGCTGATGCGCCCGCTCAGGCGATCGTCGGCCCGTCGCACCATCGCCTCGCCGGTCTGCCCCGCAAGGCCCGCAAAACCGATGCCGAACAGCACCTCGGCATCGGCAATGCGCGGCAGCCATTCCTCCTGTTGCACCGGTGTGCCGGCCTGTATCAACGCGAGCGTCGCCATCGCCAGCGCGGTGAATGGGACCGGCGCGACGCCGCTGCCCAAGGCCTCGGCCACCACTGCGGCATCCAGCACGCCCAGCCCGGAGCCGCCAAACCGTTCCGGCACCAGCAAGCCGGGCAGGCCCAGTTCGCACACACCCTGCCACAGCGTTTCGTCAAATCCGGTGCCGTTCTCCGCCAGTGCGCACAACCGCTCCAGGGGCACGCGTTCGGTCAGATAACCGCGCAGCGTGTCGTCGAACCGGCGCTGTTCCTCGGTGAGCGCGAACTCCATGGCTCAGCCTCGCCCGACCGCCGCTGCGGTCACGGCCTTCGGCTCGCGCGGTAATCCCAGGCCGCGCTCACCGATGATGTTCTTCTGGATGTTGCTGCTGCCGCCCCCGATCATCAGCCCGACATCGTACAGGTAGTCGATCGTCCAGGTGGTCGCATCGTCGTCCTCGGCATCCTCGCCGAGCGATTCAAACGGCAACCCGGCCGCTCCCAGCGCATCCACCGCCAGCGAGGACAGCCGGAACCCCAGCATCGTGCCGCCGTATTTTACGATCATGCGTTTCACACCGGACTCTTCGCCCTTCGCCGCTTCGGTCAGCAGACGCAGATTGTGTGCCTTCCACGCCAGCACCTCGCCCTGCAGCTTCAACAGCCGATCACGAAACTCCGGCAGCTCGATCAGCCGCCGCCCCTCGATCGTGTTGGATTGCAGCAGCGCGATGAGCTGCTCCAGCCGCTGTGTCATCTTGTCGGCATTGCCGATCATCGACCGTTCATGCTTCAGCGTGATGTTGGCGACATACCAGCCCTTGCCACGCCCCAGCACGATCTGCGTGGCCGGCACACGCACATCGGTGAAGAATACCTCGTTGAACTCGCTGCGGCCGGTCATGGTCTTTAGCGGCCGCACCTCGATCCCCGGCGTGCGCATCGACATCAGCAAATACGACAGCCCCTCGTGCTTCGGCAGATCAGGTTCGGTGCGGCACAGCAGGAACATCATGTCGGCGTAATGCGCCGAACTGGTCCAGATCTTTTGGCCGTTCACCACGAAGTCGTCACCCTCCAGCACCGCGCGCGTGCTGGCCGCGGCGAGATCGCTGCCCGATCCGGGTTCGGAATAGCCCTGACACCAGATCATTTCCCCGCGAATGGTGGGGCCGATACATTGCCGGCGCTGCGCCTCGGTGCCGACCTCCAGCAGCGTCGGTACCAGCATGGAGATGCCCTGGTTGGTGAGGCCCTGATACAGATTGGCGCGGCTGAAGGCCTCGGCGATCACTGCCAGGTCCATCACATCCGGCTCGGCGCCGAATCCGCCGTACTCGCGCGGGATGGTCCGAGCGACATAGCCGTGCTCCACCAGCAGCTTCTGCCAGTCCAGCGTCTTCTGGTCTGGCCGCTTGCGCCCGCCACCCGGCTTCGGCGATTTCTCGGCATGCGTGCGGATGAACGCCTGCACTTCGGTCTGCAGCGCGCGATGCTTTTCGGTCAGGGTCAGATCCATCGCGTCCTCCCTCGGACGTCGGTGCGAGTGTATGAGGTTTTGCCATGTGCGCCAGGGGTGCCCGCGGACCCAGGTTGCTACGATGTCACGCACGCATTCGTTGCGGTCGTCGAAGCCTTGCTGTTAGGTTTGCCAAGAGACGATCGTCGCAACGCACCGTTAGGGGGTACGCATGTCAACCATCACGGACACGGCGCGGCTATTCTTCGACACCTGTGAAACCGGCAAAGGCTGGGCAGGGTGCAGCGCGTATTGCGCGCCGAACGCCACCTTCGCCGCGCAGGCGGAGCCGCTGGCGGATGTCAAGACACTGCAACAATATTGCGATTGGATGCAGGCCATCACGGGCATCCTCACCGACGCCAGCTATGAGGTGAAGTCCTTCGCCACGGATACCGAACGCGACAACGTCTGTGCGTATGGCGTGTTCACCGGCACGCATCTGGCAGGTGGCCCGGTGCCGCCCACCGGCAAGACGACACACACCGACTATGTCTACGTCATGCAGTTCGCCGACGGGAAGATCACCCACATGACAAAGATCTGGCACTCCGGCCTGGCGCTGAAGGAGCTTGGCTGGGTCTGACACACCTACGCGGCGGGAGTGGCGTGCCCCGCCGCAGCTGATGCTAGACTGCCAAGATGCTGGTCGAGATCGACAATCTGTGGGTGCGGTTCGCCACCGTGAACGGCGTATCCGACGCTGTGCGTGGCGTGTCTCTGACGCTGGGGCAGGAGAAGCTGGGCATCGTCGGTGAGTCCGGGTCGGGCAAGTCGCTGACGGCGCGGTCGATCCTCCGCCTGCTGCCGGGGTCAGCGCGCATCACCGCTGACAAGCTCAGTTTCGATGGCATCAACATCCTGACGGCCGACGAGGCGAAGCTGCGGGCGATCCGCGGCAAGCGCGCCGGGCTGATCCTGCAGGACCCGAAATTCTCTCTGAACCCGGTGATGACCGCCGGCGCGCAAATCGCCGAGGCGTGGCGCGCCCGTCGCGGCGGCACGCGCAAGATGGCGTATCAGGCGGCGATCGATCTGCTGGCGCAAGTGCAGATTCGCGAGCCCGCACGTGTCGCGGAGGCCTATCCCCACGAGCTGTCGGGCGGCATGGGCCAGCGCGTGATGATCGCGATGATGCTGGCGCCCGACCCCGAGCTGCTGATTGCCGATGAACCCACCAGCGCGCTGGATGCCACGGTGCAGGCGGAAATCCTGCGGCTGATCGAGGACCTGGTGTCGCGCCGTGGCATGGGCCTGATCCTGATCAGCCACGATCTGCCGCTGGTATCGCATTTCTGCGACCGCGTGGCGGTGATGTATGCCGGGCGTATCGTCGAGGCGCTGGGCGCCGCCGATCTGGCGCGCGCGACGCATCCGTATACACGCGGGCTGCTGTCCTGCCTGCCGGCGCTGAGCCGCAAGCAGGATCGCCTGACCGTGTTGCAACGTGACCCGGCCTGGATCGACGCATGATCGGAATCGATGCGCTGTCGGTGCGATTTGGCAGCACCGAAGCGGTAAAGTCCGTTTCGTTAAAACTGGCCCGCGGCGAGGCGTTCGGTCTGGTGGGCGAATCCGGGTCCGGCAAATCCACCGTGCTGCGGGCGCTGGCCGGTCTCAATCCGGACTGGACCGGCCGCATCACGCTGGATGGCATCCAGCTTGGCCCGAAGCGCGACAGGCAGTTCTTTCGTCGTGTGCAGATGGTATTCCAGGATCCGTACGGGTCGCTGCATCCGCGCCAGACCGTCGATCGTTCGCTAAGCGAGCCGCTGCAGGTGCATGGGATTGGCGACATCGACCGCCGTATCGCGCGCGGATTGGACGAGGTCGCGCTGCCGTCATCGATCCGCTACCGCTATCCGCATCAATTGTCCGGCGGACAGCGGCAGCGCGTGGCGATCGCGCGCGCCCTGATGGCCGAACCCGAGGTGATGCTGCTGGATGAACCGACCAGCGCGCTGGATGTGTCGGTGCAGTCCGAGGTGCTGAACCTGCTTGTGGATCTGCGGACCGCGCGGCGCCTGACCTACATCATGGTGAGCCACAATCTCGCCGTGGTCGCGCATCTGTGCGAGCGGATCGGCGTGATGCTGGGCGGTGAGCTGGTGGAGACGTTGAGCGCGGATGATCTGCGCGCCGGCCGCACACAGCATCCGCACACCGCGGCGCTGCGCGCGCTGTCGATCGAGCTGGAAGAAACCGAGGGGATGGTGGCATGAGCGACACTTGGCAGAGCACGCATGACTGGGGCGCGCTGACACGCGCGGAGATCGCGGCGGCGCGTGACGCCGGCGCGTTGCCGGTGCTGACCGTGGGGTCGGTGGAGCAGCACGCGGATCATCTGCCGGTCGATACCGATACGCTGTCGGCCTATCGCGTCGCCCTGCTGGCCGCTGAGCGTTGCGCGTCACCGCATGTGCTGGTGTTGCCGCCGCCGTCATTCGGGTTCTCACCGCATCATCGCGCCTGGGCCGGAACGATCGCGCTATCGCTGGAGACGTTCATCGGCATCATCACCGATGTGGCGGAGAGCCTGCATCGGACGGGGTTCACGCGTCTGCTGATCGTCAATGGCCATGGTGGTAACCAGGGGCCGTTGGTGTCCGCTTGCACTGCGTTGGCCAGTCGCGGGCTGGAGGTGGGTTACGTCAATTATTTCGCACCCGGGGAGAAACAATGGATGGGGGTGCTGCCCGGCGCGCTGCGTGGGGTCGGCCACGCGTGCTGCTATGAGACCGCGCTGCAACTGTCGCTGCGTCCAGCGGCATTGGCCGAGAAGATCGCCGGTCGTATCAGCGCGCTGCCGCCGCGGCTGACGCCATCCTATGCGGCAGGCAATGCACCGGACGTGCTGAAATCGGCTGGGGCGTATTGGGCGGCGATCTTCGCAGCCGGCGATGTGGGCTACGTCGGTGATCCCGCGGCCGCAACAAAAGCGGCTGGCGATGCACTGGTCGACCAGACGGTCGCCGCGCTCGGACAGTTCTACGCTGATTTCGCCAGCGCACAGTTGCGCGTCGGCGCGCCGTGATGCCGATTACCCACATGGTGCCCGTGCGCGACGGCGTGCGGCTGGCGACCGATGTGTATCTGCCGGCCGGTGCGGGCCCGTTCCCGGTGGTGATGGAGCGCACGCCGTACGGTCGCCACCTGGCCAGTCGCAGCGAGATCACCGCGGCCAATCGCACACCCGCCTCGCGCGCCGAGATTGCGGCTGACTTCACCGCGCATGGGTACGCGGTGGTGTATCAGGACACGCGTGGCCGCTATGGCTCTGAAGGCCGCTTCGTCAAATACCTGTCGGATGGTAAGGATGGGTTTGATACCTGTGCCTGGCTGCATGATCAGCCCTGGTGTGACGGGCGCATCTGCACGATGGGATTGTCCTATGCCGCGCACACGCAGGCGGCACTGGCGTGCCTCGATCCGCCGGGCTTGGTGGCGCAGATCCTCGATTGCGGCGGCTTCGCCAATTCCTGGCAGGCCGGCATCCGCCAGTCGGGCGCGTTCGAGCTGAAGCAGGCGACCTGGGCGTTTCGGAATGCGATCGTTTCACCTGAGGCCGAGGCCGATCCGGTGATGAAGGCCGCGCTGGAGTCCGAGGATATCAGCGAGTGGTTCACCCGCATGCCGTGGCATCCGGGCCATTCACCATTGCGGCATCATCCCGACTACGAGGCGTACCTGTTCGAGCAGTGGACGCACGGCGCTTTCGATTCGTTCTGGCAGCAACTGGGTATCTGGACCGAGGGTTGGCACAATCTCTATGCGAAGGCGGCCTGCGTGCACATGTCGTCGTGGTGGGACCCGTACCCGCTGACCGCGACGTCGAACTACATCGGACTGAAGCATGCCGGGCGGGGTCCGCAGCGGCTGATCCTGGGGCCTTGGAAACATGGCGACCGATCGGATTCGTGCTTCGGGGATGTTGAGTTTGGAGCGGACGCGCCGATCGACGTCTGGGCCGGCGACTGGCGGCAATACCGGCTGCGGTTCTTCGACCATGTATTGAAGGGCGCGGCGCTGGAGGAGCCGGCGGTGCGGATCTTCGTGATGGGCGGCGGCAGTGGCCGACGCAACGCGGCGGGCAAGCTGGAGCATGGCGGGCGCTGGATCAGCGCAGCCGACTGGCCGCTTCCGGATGCCGAACTAACAGCGTTCCATCTCCATGATGATGGACGGTTGGATCGTGCGATGCCCGCGACCGATGCCACAGCGGTGTCGTATGATTTCGACCCCGCGCGTCCGGTGCCAACGATTGGCGGGGCGATGAGCAGCCTTGAGCCGGTGGCCTCTGCCG
>Ga0210386_10000893_pt1 | contig 27271 bp, 23 predicted proteins | sample IncBWH32OmetaG_FD_160091 | JGI IMG/M metagenome (GOLD analysis project Ga0210386, IMG submission 160091) | Forest soil microbial communities from Barre Woods Harvard Forest LTER site, Petersham, Massachusetts, United States - Inc-BW-H-32-O ...
CTGCAAGGACTCAATTAGTAGATAATTCAAAGGAAACCAAATGGGCCCTCTCCAATTGGAATTACCGCCAAAAAGAGGGGTAGTTGACTCAGCAGGTTCATAATTCAGAGTAAAAACTTTTCCTCCCAACTCCAGAGAAAAAGGATGAGCATCGAGTTCTTTTGAAATCGAGCGGATGCCATAAGGGCTTAAAAATTTTTCCTCATCGAGTACTTTTTCTAAAATACGACGAAGTTTTTTTGGACTCGCGAAAGAAAAAAGAAAAGATTTATTCAAACCAGTCTGGTTTATTTGAATAATTTTTTCAATGAGATCAGGCCGATTATCAAGAATCCATTGAAAACGCTTTCGATACCCAGGAAAGGCATGGGGAGAATACCCTTCGGTTGTTTCCACAGCATAAAGCGGGATCACTCCAAGCAGCGTATCGGCGGTCATTTGAATTCTTTTACCATCAGGCAAAATCAAAACACCATAATAAAACCCTTTTTTCTCATCCCAAAGGCCATTTTTTTCTTCATCAATGTTATTCATTGCATCGGCAATAAATAGAAAATGCTCGAAAAATTTAGTCGCCATCTCTTCGTAGACAGGATTTTCAGTCGCCAACTCCAATGCAATTTGCAAGAGGTTTAGAGCGTACATACCCATCCAACCTGTTCCGTCGGTTTGACAAAGCGTCCCTCCTTCAGGAGGCCCCATCGTCCGATCGAAAGCACCAATGTTGTCCAAACCTAAAAATCCCCCTTCAAAAATATTGCGGCCCTGCTCATCTTTTCGATTCACCCACCAAGTAAAATTTAAAGAGAGTTTTTGGAACATTTTTTCTAAAAAAGCTCGATCTTTGCGCCCTGTCCTATGTGCTTCAATCTGATAAATCCGCATGGCCGCCCATGCATGAACTGGAGGATTGACATCGCCAAAAGACCATTCGTAAGCAGGCACCTGGCCATCGGGATGCATGTACCATTCTTTCATGAGAAGAAGCATCTGCTGTTTAGCAAAGTCGGGATCGATCAAGGCAAACGTCACAGCATGAAACGCGAGATCCCAAGCTGCAAACCAAGGGTATTCCCATTTATCGGGCATGGAAAAAATGTCTGCCGCATCAAAAGTTTTCCAATGATCATTTCTTATTTTTTTACGGCTCTCTGGAGGCGGGGGATTTTTAAAATCCCCTTCTAGCCACTTATAGACGTTATAATGATAGTATTGCTTGTTCCACAAAAGCCCTGCAAAAGCTTGCCTCTGCACATTTTTCATATCTTCAGGAATTGGAAATGGAGTCACTTTATCATAAAACGCATCCGCTTCTTTCTTTCTCTCTACAAATACTGCATCAAAATTGACCCCTAGCGGATCGATAATTTTTTCGTTTTGCGTAAGGCGAAGTTTTAATGTGACAGATTCTTGTCCTTTGATTTGCAAAAGATGATGAAAAGCAGCTTTTGTGCCTTGGGTGTTTGGATTGATTGCTTCTTTGCGTCCATGAATTAAATACTCATGAAAAGCGTCTTTGACATAGGGAGAATCGTTCGCAACCCCAAAAAGCCGCATTTTATTAGATTCATTTTCCGTGAACACAACCTCTTTTGGCTGGCTGGAATAGAGTGCGTAAATTCCAAGCTTCGGATGGGATGCTAAAATCTTTTCAATTTGATTATTTGCTGATTTTTTCTCCAAAGAGGGCTTTTCGGGATTTCCCTCCTCCCAAGACCATGTATTGCGGAACCAAAGAGAGGGCAATACATGACAAGATGCTGTTTTTTCTCCTCGATTGGCCACAGTAATTTGGATCAATATATCGTCCTCTGCAGCCTTTGCATATTCGATAAAAATATCAAAATAGCAATTTTGATCAAAAATTCCTGTATCGAGAAGCTCGTATTCTGGAGACTCTCTCGTTCGCCGCCCATTTTCTGCAACAAGATCCTCGTAAGGATAGGCCTGTTGAGGGTATTTATAAAGATACTTCATGTAAGAGTGGCTGGGAGTATTGTCGAGATAAAAATAATACTCTTTGACATCTTCGCCATGGTTGCCTTCAGGTCCTGTCAACCCAAAAAGCCGCTCTTTTAAGATGGGATCTTTTCCATTCCAAAAAGCCAAAGCAAAACAAAGCTGCTGGCTGTCATCAGAAATGCCTGCGATCCCATCTTCTCCCCAACGATACGCTCTCGATCTTGCCTGATCATGAGTAAAATAATCCCAGGCTTTTCCATCTGCGCTATAATCTTCGCGGACTGTTCCCCATTGCCTCTCACTTAAGTAAGGACCCCATTTACGCCATAAAACTTTTTCTAATCGAACTTCTTCAAGTCTTTTTTCTTCTTCCGTCATAATCCAGGACTTTGATGCATCATGCCTCCATCAACAAAAATCGAGACGGCCGTCATGTAAGAAGCCCCGTCTCCAGCTAAGAACGCCACCACATTGGCGATCTCTTCTGGTTTTGCCATTCGGCCAAGAGGAATCGCCGCATCGAGTTTTGCCATGAGCGCAGGATCTTTCATCGTCGACACGTTAATCGGCGTCGACACTGCACCGGGCCCTACTCCCATAACCAAAATATTATATTTGGCAAGTTCCATTGCAGCCGTACGAGTTAGCATGCGCATCCCCCCTTTAGAAAGACAGTAAGCAATATTTCCCGGCATAGGCCAATCTTCATGAACAGAGGTGATATTAATGATTCTCCCCCCTTTTCCTTGTTTGATCATCTGCTTGGCGGCGATCTGCGTTCCAAAAAAAGCGCTTTTTAAATTTATCTGCAGTACTTTTTCATATTGTTTTTCCGTCGTATCAAGAATAGAAGTTCTCGTCTCAACACCAGCGTTATTCACCATGATATCAAGATGACCATACTGCTTTACCGCTGCATCGATCAGCATTTGTAGATCAAGAATTTGACTTACATCCGCCTTTACTCCTATAGCCTTACCACCCAGCGCAGCGACTTGCTTTTCCAAAGCATCGCTTGCCTCTGGATGAGCAATGTAATCGATCACTATAGAGGCGCCCTCTTTGGCTAATGCAAGCACAATAGAAGCCCCGATCCCGCTATTGCCACCTGTTACAATGGCCACTTTTCCTTTCAACGTCATATTAGCACCTCAATCATCTCATAAAAGAATGTGCTATTTTCCTGCATTCTTAAATTTTAAGTATTTTCTAAAACCACAATTCATTGTCCTCTTTCTATGACGATCTCTTCATATGTTTGATCAAAATGCTAGACATAGAGACGAAGATGTGTCTTTTTTTGCCACCAATTTTCGCGTTTCGGCAGCGATCTTTCCAATCAAAACCACTCTTAAAAACCCAAGTATTATAAATTTTTCTTTAAAAAATTACTTATGTCGTGTAAACACTATCTCTCTCACAAATAACTGTGAGAGGGCTTTCAGATTGAAAGCCATACACACTTTAAAAAACCGAGGTATGTTATGTCATCAGTAGCAACTTTATCAAAACAAAGTTACCAACAACGGATACAAAGCAGTTTCGATTTATATTCCGGCTCTCATCTGGGCGCAAGAAGCATCATCGCGGACATGGACAAGATACCAGAAACCTATCAGAACTGGCTTGCTTTGGATCCTCAAAGTAGAGTTCCCGCGGATCAAATGATCCAACAATTGATGGCAACCTATCATACGGCAATGCAGACGCAAAAAGCAGGAATCCATTTACTACAGTGTTTACGAGAAGTATCCGATATTTGTAAAAATATCCGTCTCACTCCAAGCCATCATGAAATCAACATTCTTCTCTCGCAGAACCCAGAATATCCAGCGCATATCCAGGAACAAGGACAAGAGTTCATTAAGGTCACCCAACATCTTGAATTGCTTGCGAAAAAGACTGAAACACACTTTTTACAAGTAATCAAAGAGCGTTTGCCTACCGTTCGTAGTTCTATTGAGGCATGCCTTGAAACAGCTCAGCCTAAATCTGTGGGAGGAAGATTTTTAGAGTGGACTGGGTGGTCTGCTCCATCAATTGAAACTGCCTATAAAGAATGGAATGAGACTGCATCAGAAGCTGAAAAAAATTGGCAGCTAGATACTAACTTGCCAAACACTTATCAACCTCCGTCAGCAGAAGAAATTAAGGAAGGAAATGGATTGGATCAGGCTCTAAAAAAATTCAATTTAAGCTGGATCGATCCTGACACAATGCATCGTCATGGTGTCCAGCCCACAAATGAATCCAATATCGGAGAAAATCTAGCATTATCTATGCTTTTTCTTGAAGGAGCGGCAAAAAACACATTTACGACGGCAGAAATGGAAGCAATGTGGCTAGAATCGTCAACAAAATCACAATCTGATTTCTCTGCAGACCCTTTTTGTGGCAATCCAACGGAAATGTCCTTTAATTCATCGGATAAAGTTGATGATTTATTATCGGAAAATCCAATATTACCTAACCTAGTAAAGGTAGGCACTCCTGATAGCCCAACAAAAGAACCCAGTCCATTCCTTTTAGATCCAGAGGGCAGCTCAAGTATAGTGAGCCACCAGACAATCAATCCTGACGATTTAAAAACAAAAACCGAGACACAAGTGGAAAAATCTTACGTAGTAGAGGACTACACTTCTCGCACTCTACCAGAAGCTTTGGGCCTATAAAGAAAGAAATCGAAACAAATTTACAGCGCGGATTTTTATATCTGCGCTGTTTTTAGTCTTTCCCAAACACCCATAATCTTCAGAAACTTTCGACCAATCTAATGAAGAGATGCTCATTTATTATTTCTCAGCTAAGTTTGTTGGTGAAAGATGTTTAAAAAAATCCGTTACCACTTGGTTTACTAATTCTGGTAAATTTGATTCATTGCGAAACAACTGTATCAATCGATTACCTAATGAGTCCGTCTCATCAAGCACTTCTGGTCTCCATATAAAGTATTCATCTTTTAACAAAATAGTTTGAATGGAGATTTTATCCACTTTACTGCTGCCTTGAATACTAAATTTGTCAATGTCGCTATGGTACGTCACTGAAAATGAATGAGCCTTTAAAACTTCAATCATTTTTTTAACATTGTCTCTCCCCAAACTCCCATAGTCTTTAGAAATTTTCAACCAATCCATCGAAGAGATGCCCATCTGTAACCTTTATTTAAAGATTATTTTACAAAAATTTACCCAATAAACGGGTAATGTCTTGATAAGTAACGTAGATAAAGAAAGCAATCAAGAGTCCGACAAATGGAATAATCAACCTCTCCATGGTTTTTGCTTTCACAGGTCGTTTTGTAAACAATTCGACCACGGAAAATACAATATGGCCACCATCGAGCACAGGCAAAGGAAGCAAGTTCATGAAACCTAAACTCAAACTGATGACAGACATCCAGTAAAGAGCTTCTTTTACTCCTATTGTCCAGCTATAATGAACAATTTGTACAATCCCTACAGGTCCCGCTACAAATTTAGGATTTAACTTACCGGAAAATAACCCTGTTAAGGTGCGCCACGTATCGCTCAACACATCTAAAAATTGCTGGATAGGATTTGGATTATAAGTCACAACACGATCTTGTAAAACCGCGCCTAGTACTAATGTGTTTTGCTGACTTTCAAATTGCCGTAAAGCTTCGTTTCGCTTTTGAGAATCTGAAATAGCTTCAATCGCTTTTTTTTGTTTTTCCGATTGCTGAAGACTGAGAGCTTTTTGTTCCGCAGTAAAGGGAAATTCTCGATAGGATAAAGGCACAGTCGGGTGCAATAAATATAAATTTCCAGAGGAACGAAGAGAACGGTCCGTTCCAATGCCAGACACTAGCGCGTGCAAATCTGAGATATTAAAATCATCAAATTGCGCGTCCGCTTTAGTCCATAAAACTTTTTGAAGGGAGCTTGGATCTCGCTCTACAATCAACAAAACTTCTCTTTTTTGAAGCTGCTCAAGGATTTGATAAGCAGTCTTTACCGGATGGCCATCCACCGCTAATATCACATCGCCTTCTTGCAAAGGATTAAAATAAGCACACCGCTGACAAGTTTGAAAAGCTTTAATTTGGTCTTGCTCATCAATGAATTGCAAACGGCTCTCTACTTCACCAGTGGGAGACAAAGTATAAGGGATAAACGACAAGTCCTGTAAACGCCCTTTGATACCAGCTTCATGCTGCCAATCGTCAATCTCGAAACTTTCGTAAGCGCTCATTTTCAAATCATTAAAATGAACTCGAGGCACTTTTGTTTGAAACACTACATCGCCGCGGCGAGCTGTCAAAAATACAGTCGATTCGTTGACGACGTGTTGCAGCTGCTTTAAAGAAAAAAGAACTTCCCCATCCGCCCAAACAATGCGATCGCCTGACTGAATTCCACTTTTTACAATGGGAGAGCCCGCTGAAACATTTTGCTCGGCATAAATCAAATAAGAAGCCGGCTCTGAAATGCCTATCGTACGTAAATCCCGTCCTGCTTGCGCATCGGCATAGTTTGCAAGAGTATAGTTAAATGCAATATTGCTGCCGGTCTCATAGTCTACCGTATGACCTTCAATCTGCATCGTTGATTGATCCATGACGGATGCAATCAGCAAATCTTTAAACCCGTTAAAAGACCTTCCATCATATTTTTCAATAAAATCGCCCGGACGGATTCCATGCTGGTATAAAGTAGAGGAAGGATCAACCCAGCCAATGCGATGAGTATACTCTCTAAAATGTTTATCCCGACCACCCAAACACCAAAGCAATCCAAAAGCCAATAAGGCAAAACCAATATTTACAAGAGGCCCTGCTAATGCAACCTGAATCCTCTTCCAAGGTGATTTTCCAAAAAATCCATCAGGGATCTCGCTCGGTTCCAAATTGCCTTCTTTTTGCATGCCAGCAATTTTTACATAACCTCCAAAAGGAAGGATGCAAATCTGCCATTTTACTCCTTGGAACATCCAAGAAAAAATCGGCCTTCCAAAGCCAATTGCAAAAGTTTCGACTTTCATTCCGGCTCTGCGGGCCACAATATAGTGCCCTAGCTCATGAATGAAAACGAGAAATCCAAGACCAATGATTGCAAAAAGAATATAAAATAAGTTCATCAAGCCTGCCTAGCAAGTTCTTTAGCGTAACAATTCATCGAAAGAATCGAGTCTAAGGTTAACATATTTGAAGGTCTATGTGAAGACATTAATTTTTCCAGCTTCCGGCCAATCTCAATCCAAGAAATATTTCCAGCCAAAAATCGCTCTACCAAAACTTCCGCCGCTCCATTTAAAAAACAAGGATAGCTCTTTCCCTCTTTTAGTGCATCGAGCGCTAGCTGCAGGCAAACAAATTTTTTCAGATCTGGCGCCTCAAACGTCAAGCTTGAAAATTTTTTAAAATCAAAAGGAGGCAGCATACCGGGGCTTCGATCGGGATAAGTCATTGCATATTGAATCGGCAGTACCATATTCGGTTCCGACAATTGGGCCAAAATCGACCCATCAATGTATTCGACAAGACTATGGATCACGCTTTGAGGATGAATAATGACCTCAATCTGCTCAGGCGCTATGTCAAAAAGCCAACGAGCTTCGATCATTTCCAGTCCCTTATTTAGAAGAGTAGAACAATCCACCGTGATTTTGGCGCCCATTTTCCAGTTTGGATGGATCAACGCTTCTTGTCTGGATACTGTCTCCAGCTCTTCAGTCCGTTTATTTCGAAAAGGTCCCCCTGATGCTGTTAAAATCAATCGCCTAACCTGGGAGTTCCGCTCCCCTTTCAAACATTGAAATAAAGCGCTATGTTCGCTATCGACAGGCAGTAAAGACACTCCTTTTTCTTTGGCTTCCTGGCTGATCATTTCTCCAGCTGCAACCAAAATTTCTTTATTCGCTAGGCCAATCTGCTTTTTGGCTTCTATCGCCGCCAGGGCAGGTTCCAATCCATCAGTTCCCGACATAGCCAGCATGACAAAATCAACCGAAGAGGAAGAGGCTGCAGCCCGAAGTCCTTCTCGACCTGCCAGAACAGGGACATGAGGGCATTTTTTTTGCAATTCTATCGCTTTTTGTTCATCAAAAACAGCAACAAATTCTGGAGAAAATTCTTGGATTTGCCGCTCCAATAATTCAATATTGGATCGAACGGCAAGAGCTACAACTTGAAACTGCTCCGGCAAATGGCGCACTACCTGTAAGGTAGAGGTCCCAATAGAGCCGCTGCTTCCCAAAATGGCGATTTTTTTCTGCATTCACTCCTCTCAAAAAACAGACAGGATAACTGCAAAACCAAGAGAAAGCAAGCCTTGATTACTCTGGAGAATTTTGAAATTTTTCTAAAAACAGAAGACCCTTGCAATCGATTTCGAGGATTATTTAAGCCTCAGTGCTACTCCATTGACACCAATTACCTAAAATCTGAATACTTAAACTCTACAAGGAATCCTATGAGTTATCCAGTTCTATCACTCTTCAAAGAAGCCTCTGCCTATGAAGCTTTATGGGACAGACCAAATGCATCTTTTCGCACTATAGCAATTCAGCTCTCAGATTTTCCGCAAAATCTGGCTTCCTCTCTTATCGATCAACAACTGCTGAATGAATATAAAAAAATTTTATACCCCATTCTTAAAGCACTTCCTCGAGTTGGCGTAAGAATCTAAGGTGATGGAATGTTTCCAGAACGTCTAAAGGATGCACGGTACCCATTAAAAATTTTCTACTATCAAGGTGATTGGGAATTAGTCCATCTTCCAAGTATTGCAATAGTAGGGACTCGCAATCCCACGCCAGATAATAAGTCAGGTGCCTTTCGCAAAACACTCAAAACAAGATTATCGCCAAAATCGCTTCTTTTTCCCTGAAAGAAACATAACTATGTCTGCATTGTCACAGGCAACGATTATCGTTGAAGCAGGAGAAACTTCAGGAATTCTTGTGCAAGCCAAAGCAGCTTTGGCTCAAGGTAGAAAATTAATTATTTTAGAAAATAACTTTCTTAATTCATCGCTTACTTGGCCAAGAAAATTTCAAGAACAAGGAGCAATTCGGGCAAAAGATTATGATCAAATCAGAGAACACCTCTTTCCATCTTCTCAAGCCAATTGATGAATTTCTTATTAGCTCTCATCTTCACCTGAACGGAAAGCAAATTCAGACTGGGAATACAAAGAAGGTGCCATAAAAAAAATTGCGGATTATTTTCGTCTTTCCATTCTCCAAACTGCTGGATTTCCTGAACGTATAAAAACAGCATTATTAGTCCCAATCCCTCCTCATGCAATTAAAGATGACCCAGATTATGATGATCGAAATTTAAGAATGCTTCAGTATTTCATGCCCAAAGGCAACATACATGAGTTGATTTTACAGAAAAAATCAAGGATTCCTCTTCATAAATCAAAAAAAAGAAATCCGAAAGAATGAGAAGAGAACTATTTCATAAATCCTCTAAATCCAAAAATTAAATTCAATGAAATTTGGATTTTTGATGATATTCTAAGGAATGGCACTCATTTCAGCGCCATTCACAATATTTTAACTCGTACGTTCCCTCAGATCAAAATCGTTGGCTTTTTTATCGCGCGATCAGTCCAGTACATTCCCGACCTGTGTCCTTTAGAACCTTAGATTTCGAACTGGTTCTTAGGCTTATACTGAAAACAGCGCACGCTGCCATTTTTTTCTAAAGTGAAAAATTATTTTTACAAAAATATAGATCAAAGCGATGGTTCCCGTCACGATTCCTCCTGTTGAGAGAGCAAGCCCATGAACATTTAAAAGATGACGGGAAAGGGCTACGCCAATGCAAACAGATGCTACTCCAACAACCGGCGTCCATACAAGCAAAGCGGTCAAACGACAGCAAAATAAACGGGCGATTAAATAAGGGCCCGTTAACAGCGAGAGCACTAAAATCACACCGACTGCTCGAAATGCTCCAATGCAAGTCGCCGCCGTTAAAAACAAAAGCAAATAACGAAATACTCCAACTGGAATGCCCAAGGTCTGAGCCAAACTTCGGTCAAAACTAGCCAACTGAAATTGTTTGAAAAAAACAAATAAAATAACCCCATTGATCCCAATTAAAAGAGCTGGAAGACGAATATCAGATAGCTGCAGAGCGTCTGCATTGCCCATCACCGCCTCTACTCCTAAATGCACATCACGTAAATAAAGCGTAACAATCGTGATTCCTAATGCAAATAAACCAGTAAATACCAATCCGATGCTTGCATCTTCTTGCAGTCTGAAAAATCGGGTAAGCGTTTCCGTACAAAAAGCGGTGAGCAATGCGGCTATAAAAGAACCCGCAAGGAGCGTTGTTATATCAAACCACTCTCCACCCCATAATAAACCGGCCGCAAGAGCTGCCAGAGAAATTCCTAACAAAATCGTATGAGATAAGGAGTTGGCAAGCATCGTCATCCGGTTTAACACCAAAAAAGGGCCGATCATTCCACAAGAAATCGCCACTGCGCTCAATACACCAATTTGAATTTCATCGGAAGCCAATGCCTCCGCATGCCCTGTCAAAAAAAAGAAAGCACGTTGGATCATTACGATAAAAAAAGTAAAAAAGTTACAGTCCCAATAAGGCGTCATAAAGAATACTTGTCCGGAATTGGCTGATGATGGGGATCTTTCTTGGGATTGGCTAGCAATAACGTCAATCTTTGTTCTAAATCAGGAGTTAAAATATGCTCCATTTCTTCGGCGTTTTTATGGACCCTTTCAACCTCTCTTCCTAATGAATGCGTCAAATAGACTTCCCACAAACGATGCAGGCGAACAACTTGGGCAGCTTTTTGATATCCATCGCCTGTTAATTCATAAGAGCCGCATTTTTTTTGAAGCCAACCATGACGGACCATACGCCTTAATACCCAATGCAAGGAAAATAAAGAGCTTCGATGTAAACTATGAAGATCTTTGCTGGAAGAAGATTTTTTCTTCCAAAGATATTTCAAAATATTTTCCTGTAAACATCTGAGACGAAAAGCAAAAATACGAGCCAAACGAAAAACAACACCCCGCTTTGGAGCAAAACATAAAGAAAATAAAGCCCACGCCGTACTCACTAAAACAATGAAAGGACCTGTCGGCAGGGAAAACCGCGATTCAGGCGTACTCCAATGCAAAGAACCTTCTACAGATAAGATATGTCCAATTAAAGCGCTGCCCACTCCAAATAACCCGGAAAGAAAAAAAACAATCGGAAGGCGGTTCGTATATTGCCGTGCGGCAACTGCAGGAGCAATCAGCATGCCTGACATCAAAATCACCCCAACGCTTCGCATACCCACAATAATAGAAATCAAAAGAAGGGAAAAAAGAGAGCGCTCTAACCAAGTTGCCCGAATCCCTAAACTATGCGCATATCCCGCATCGAACAACACCGCTTGCAAAGGGCGGTATACAGCGATTAAAAAAAGCACAATAAAACATGCCAAAAAACCATAAATGACGATATGTATGTCCGTCATTGTAGCAGCTTGTCCAAAAATCAACATTTGGACTTGTTTAAACCAAGAAGGGTGAGACCCCTGCAGGGCAGACGCTGCCACAATACCCACTCCAAAAAAAACAGAAAGGATGAAAGAAAGAGCTGCATCAGGAAAAACTTTCCCTTTTTTTTCCAACCACTCGATTCCATATAAACCCAGTAAAGAGGAACCAAAAGCGCCTATTAAAACAACCAAAAAAGCCCACTCTTCAGCAAAAGGAAAAAAAGAAGCTAAAAAAGCTACACCCAACACGACACCGGGATAAGAGGCATGGGAAAGAGATTCAGAAAGGAGTGATTTTTTTCGAAGAAAAACAATCACTCCCATCAAAGAAGAGCTTAGGCACATCAACATACAGCCCCAAGTGGGAGCTCTAAGGATCGGATCGATAAAATAATCGATCATAAATAACCGCTCATTTTTTTAGCGCAAAGACTTGCCGCCTCATCAAATACCGTAGGCATTTTTCCAAAAGTTTTTGCAAGGTTGGCCGCTTGAAAAATCTCAGAGGTAGGGCCGTAAGCAATCAATCGAGTATTCAACAACATGACCCAATCAAAATACTCTTCCACTGTAGGAAGATCATGGTGCACGATAAAAATCGTTTTCCCTTCCTGTTTTTGCTTTTTGAGAAGCTCTATGATTTCTTTTTCCGTGGTCAAATCAACCCCCGTAAAGGGTTCGTCCATTAAAAAAATATCTGGATTTTGAACAAAAGCCCTGGCTAAAAACAATCTTTGCTGCTGACCTCCGGAAAGCTCGCTGATCTGCCGATCTGCGTAACTTGCCATCCCCACTACTTCTAGCGCTTTTTTCGCAGCCTCGCGATCTGCCCGTCGAGGCCTGCCAAACCACCCCATTTTCCCATACCTTCCCATAAGCACTACTTGAAGAGCTGTGATAGGAAAGTCCCAATCGACGGATTGTCTTTGAGGGACATAGGCAATTTTTTGCCTCACGCGCGAAATTGGCTGCTGTAAAAATTCAATTTTACCTGATAGAGGTTTGACCAAACCTAAAGCCGCTTTCAGCAAAGAACTTTTCCCAGCCCCATTCGGACCGACAATACCGACCAAAAGGCCTTTGGGAATAGAAAAGGAAACGTCCCATAAAACAGGGGTCCGTTCATAATTTACATTAAGCTCTTCAGCATGAAAAATTGCATCCAATGATTTTATTCTCCCAAATAGTAAGACAGAATCTTTGCATTATGATACATCATATCAAGATAATGCAACTCTCCTTGGCTCCCCATTGCATCTCCATAAAGTGCCTCGGAACAAATGCTAATATTAAGTCCTAATTCCCTGCCGGCTGCAACAATTTTTTTAATCGAATCCCGACTGACGTTCGATTCAGGAAATAAAACAGAAATTTTTTTATCTTTCAAATATTGAATAATCGCTGCGATGTCGGCTGGATTTAATTGCCCGTCCGGCGCCAATCCTTCCGGCGCGGCAAAACGCTCTATCCATATATCTCCCTCGCCCGGATCCGACAAGTAAATTTTTGTGAAATAATGAAATGCATCATGAGAAGTGACCAAATAACGTTTTTCTGCAGGAACTGCTTGCAGCATGGTTAAAATTTCTTGATGCGCCTTATCCATTTTTTCTTTTAATCGTTCTGCGCGAAATAAATAAATTTCTTTTCCTTCAGGATCTAACTTTATTAATTGCTCCGCAATAGGATCTACTGCCTTTTTCCAAAGAGAAATATCCATCCAAATATGAGGATCTACCAACTGATTTTTACGAAGAATTTTTTGAGGATAGCTCTCTAAAATAGCTCCCCCGACACTAAAGCTTGCAGGATGGCTTTGCAAAGTATTTAATAAGCTAGCCCCATGCTCCAACCCTAATCCATTATAAAAAACGCGGTCGGCTCGAGATAATTTTTCATCATCTCCTTTCACTAGTTCATACCCATGCGGATCCAAGTCCCCTTGAATAAGGACCCAATAATCCATTCGATCCCCGCCTATCTCTTCTACCAAATCGCCAATCTGAGCCGTTGTAGATAAAATTTTAATCTTACCATTCGGAGCCATCCATCCACGAAATTTTTGAGCCCTGCCGCTTTTCGCGCCGCACCCCATCAAAGAACCAAAAAGAATGGAAGCTAACAATAATATTCCAAAAAACTTTAACACCCGAGATTTCATGAGTCACATTGGTTAATTTCTTCAATGACTATATAGAATAGAACTTAAGAAAAAAAGGCTAAAATCATTATTTCTTGCTAAAAATGTACATCATTTATATAATCTACGATTAAATCAACCACCGTAGGCTGGTAAAAAAGCAGAGTTTGTAAGAAAGGTTTGCAAATTAAATCGCAATCCATTAAATCAACATATCTGTTTTTATAAGACGCTGTTCAATAAGCGTCAGTTGACCACGGTAAATTAAACTTTTTTAGGATGGAAATATGAGCGTAGCACACAAAGAAGACCTAGCCGAATCGAAAACAAAACTATCAATAGACGATGTAATCAATCGCGCAATCAAAAAAATTGGCGCTAAAAAAGAAAACGAACTCTGCAAATACCTCCCTATGAAAAGTGGCGGATATATGCATCATTTCACACTTAAAAAAATGAAATACAAGCAGCCTCAGGAATTGGCCAGCATCATTGAACGTTTTGTCGTCAGTTCTGACAAACCTACCAGCGTAGCTCCTAAACAAAGAGCAGCTCGAGGCTCCCGCAAACGCAAAGACCACATGAACTTCACTCGCAACCAGTTAGAGCGCATGCTGAATATTGCCCGCTTAGCTGGAGACAAAGAAATCATCACCATTTTGAGCCCAAAAAAATCCCTTGCTACCTATAAGCGGGAATTAATTCAAGCGGTTCGTCAAAATCGAGTAGAAATAGAACTCTGGAATGGCTACGTAGAATCCGTTCAAAACCAGCATACAATGCTCACTCCAGACGACGCACTCCAAAATTAGTTTTTTCTCCTTTTTAAAAAGCCCTCAAGATCTCCATAATTTTGAGGGTTTTTCTTTTGCCTTGATTTTAATCCAAAATCCCTTATGATCTTAGGTTGGATGAATTATTTTTCTTTAAACTTTATGAACCTTTCTGAGGACTAAATTCATATGTCGCAAACCCAGGTAAAGGAATTTGGGAAATGGCGGTCATTTTTCTGGCCTATCCATACTTTTGAGCTTAAAAAGCTTCTCCCCATGTTCATGCTTTTCTTCTTTATCAACTTTAATTACACCATATTGCGCGATACAAAAGACGCATTAATCATCACAGCTCCCGGCTCAGGCGCCGAAGCAATTCCCTTCCTTAAGATGTGGGGAGTTCTTCCGTTTGCAATCATATTTATGGTTGTTTATTCCAAACTGAGCAATGTACTGAACAAACAGCGATTATTTTATACGATGATTAGTATTTTTATCGTATTTTTCGCTCTGTTCGCTCTTGTTCTTTATCCTTACCGCGAAGCTTTGCACCCAACGACCATGGCTGACCGCCTTCAAGCATTCCTCCCTCAAGGATTTGCAGGTTTAATTGCGATTTTCCGAAACTGGACTTATGCTCTATTCTATATCATGTCCGAACTTTGGGGCAGCGTAGCTTTATCGCTTCTGTTCTGGGGATTTGCGAATGACATCACCCGCATTTCCGAGTCAAAACGTTTTTATGCAATTTTTGGGTTAGGGGCAAATTTAGGAATGGTTGTATCCGGTCCTATCATTGTTCTTTTCTCTGACATTCGATCCCAGCTTCCTGCTGAAGTAGATGCATGGGGCGTAACACTCAATTGGATGTTAACGTTTGTTGTAATTTCTGCGTTCATGGTAATGGGGATCTATTACTGGATCAATAAAAATGTATTGACAGACACTCGTTTCTACGATGCTACTGAAGTCAAAAAATCGAAAAAAGAAAAACCAAAACTTTCTTTGAAAGAGAGCTTTCTCTTTTTAGCTCGATCTCCCTATATCAGTTGCCTGGCGATCATCGTCATTGGTTATGGAGTGGCGATCAACCTCGTTGAAGTAACCTGGAAATCCCAATTAAAGCTTCAGTATCCAAGTGGAAATGAATACAATGCCTTCATGGGTAAATTTTCTTTCTTAACAGGGATTACCACTATTTTAATGATGCTGTTTGTAGGAGGTAACGTCATCCGCAGATTTGGTTGGGGCATTGCAGCTCTTGTAACTCCAGCTGTTCTTCTTTTGACGGGTATTGGATTTTTCTCCTTCATCATTTTCCGTGACTCTCTATCCGGCTTTATCTCGATGCTTGGCACAACTCCTCTGATGCTCGCTGTCCTTTTTGGTATGGCGCAAAACATCATGAGTAAATCAGCTAAGTACTCGCTCTTTGATCCGACAAAAGAGATGGCGTACATCCCGCTTGATCAGGAATCCAAAGTAAAAGGGAAAGCAGCGATCGACGTCGTAGGAGCACGCCTTGGAAAGTCAGGAGGAGCATTAATTCAGCAGGTGCTGATTGTTTCCTTCGGTTCTCTAGCAGCAGTTACACCAATCATTGGCGGGATTTTGTTTATCATTATCTTGGCATGGATGGTAGCGGCACGTGCGCTAAATAAACGCTTCTTAGCCCTTACAGCGCAAAAAGAAGCTGAAGCAGCAGTTAAGATTGCTCCTGAAAGCGCACAACCTATTCTTGCAGAAGCAACTGCCTCAGGCTCGCCTCAAACGAACTAAGGGTTATTTCTAAAGAAATGGTAATAAAAAGGCTCAGCATTCAGCTGGGCCTTTTTTATTCCCTTCTCCTAAAAATTCTTTTCTACCTCAAATCGTAAAGAAAATATTGCGATTTAAATAAGATTTTCTTTAAGATTCCCTATCTTCTTTGCGTAGGAATTTTTTATGACCCAGTTATTTACACTTCCCATTATGCCAGTCATTGAACAACGAAAAGATCCCTATCCACACGCTGGCATTATGCAAGAAAAGCCTCGAAAAGGAATTGACTCGAAGGTACAAAAATTTGCTAGGACAAAAATTACAGAAAATTCAGGATCTCTTTTTACATCTGCAACCATTCTACAATATCTTTTTTCTACAGACACTTTGGCCGATCAAGGGATCGATTCCTTACCTTCCAGCTTTAAATTCAATGAATCTGAGGTAGAGACCAAACCGATCGGGTTTCAGCCATGCGACCCGGATAGTTGGATTAATGCCGTGATGCAAATTGTTTTACGACTTCCGATTCTAAAAACGATTCTGACTGTATTAGCGCCACAAAGCTATGAGCCTTTCCGCGTTTTTATAGACCAGTATCATAAAGACCAAAAAACGCACTTAAACATCTCTACAGCCAATGGAGCACAGATTGTCCATTGTTTAAAAAAAAATTTTCCAAATCAATTATTTGGACCATTTGGTCCTTTTTCTTTATTTGATATTTTCCAAAATATTCTATTAAGCGGGGACTCCACCGTTCCTCTCTCTCACGCCATTAAGCGCCTACGGCAATTTTACGGACAATTTGAATGGGACGAAAAAGAATCTCTTCTTTCTTGTTTTATAAGAAAACTGACCATGGCTCCTTGCGACCTACTGATCTCTATTAAAAGAAAAAAAAACTCTTCTAATCCCATTCCAACTCAAATCTTTGATCCCAGCAACAATACTTATTATGATCTGCATGGATTTATCGAAATTCGTAAAGAATACGAGCAGCCGGAATTCATCACCTATCTTAAAATGAATGGCAAAAATTGGTATCAATGCCGAAACCAAAGAATTGTAAAACTATGCTCCACTCATCTCCATTTACCTCTGACATCGAGTCATCTCTTGCATTACAAAAAATGCTATGTGTAAAATCATTCTACAACATTCAAATGGGCAAGAGATTTTAAGCGAAGAACATCAGGAGTCGAACGAACCAAAAGATTGTTTCCAATAAAAATTTGTCTCAAAGATTTGAGATAAAAAAGATCTTCAGGTAGTTCAGATAACATATTGTCAGATAAGTCTAAAACTTCTACCCGAGAGACAAAAGGCTCTGCACCAAAAAAATCTTTCGGTAAACTGGTTAATTGACATCCTTTGAAAGATAGAGAAGTAGAAGTATCATCATTTATAAATCGATTGATTTTCTCTTTGAACTTAATTCTTTGTTGATACTGCTCTTTAATCTCCGCCGCTTCATCAATCCATTGGTTTAATCGGACCTGCCTTTTTTCTCTTCGACGAATCGTACATTGATTTAAACTTTTCAATAATTTCACCGTAAAATCAGAAGATGTATCCTGTTTACTAAATCCAGATTTTTGATTCTCTGATACCCGATAGGACAACATCTTTTTTTTATTAGAGTTCTCACCTTGATTAGCAAGATGAGCAGCACATAAACTAGTAGCAATCGGCGGGAAATTATGTGTTAAAATGGATCTCACTTCTTTCTGTTCACTTTCGGATAACCGTGCAAATATCTCTGTTACAATCCACTGCACGCCTTGCTTTAACTGCTCAACATTTCGTCTCAAATAACCAGCTTGGACCACTGAAAAAGACTCAAACATTTCATCTGGTATTGTTTTATTTACGCAAGACGACAAACAACTTATACATCTTTCAATATCTCCAAACGGCGTTTGATCAGTGACTGTATATAAATCTAAAAGATTTTGATAGGCAGGCAACATCTCAGTTGTCCGCCCAGCACTTAAACCCTTAATTTGCAAAGACATTTTCTTTATCCTTATTTAATAAAATGATTTAATTTCTCTTTTCTCAATTAAAAAAGCAAAACTAAAAAATTTTACTACATCTCTCATTTCAGCCACAATCATATTGTAAAGAGCTTAAAAAAATAGCCCCAAACTTTCGATTGCTTGCGATAATTTCCCAAACCTTCTAAACTTCAATGCATGTTTGAATACGATCGAAAGCGAATCCGCAACTTTTCCATTATTGCCCACATTGATCACGGCAAATCGACATTAGCCGACCGGCTTTTGGAACTCACCCATACGGTTGAGGCAAGAGAGATGCAGGCCCAATATCTCGATAACATGGATTTGGAACGAGAAAGAGGCATTACGATCAAAGCTCGTCCCGTAACGATGCATTACAAAGCAAACGATGGGCAAATCTATCAAATTAACCTCATCGATACTCCTGGGCATGTCGATTTTGCCTATGAAGTCTCCCGCTCTCTTTCTGCTTGCGAAGGGGCTCTACTCGTCGTAGATGCCGTCCAAGGTGTTCAAGCACAAACCTTAGCCAATGTCCATTTAGCCATCGAAAGAAATTTGGAAATCTTGCCGGTCATCAATAAAATTGACCTGCCTTCTTCAGACCCAGACAGCGTAAAAAAACAAATCGAGGAAGTCATCGGAATTGATGCCTCTTCAGCGCTATTGATTTCCGCAAAAGCAAACATTGGAATTGCCCCAATTTTAGAAAGGATTTTAACAGATTTTCCTGCGCCTAAAGAACCTACGGATACCCTTCTTCGCGCGCTTGTCTTTGACTCTCATTACGATCCTTATCGCGGCGTGATGGTCTATGTCCGTATCATCAGCGGAGAAATGACAAAAAAATCGCTGATTCGATTCATGGCCACAAATAAAGCCTTTGAAATCCAAGAAGTCGGTGTATTTGCCCCTAACGAAAAACCCACAGATATTCTTCGCCCAGGGGAAGTAGGCTATTTTGTGGCAAACATCAAAAGTCCCGCAGATGTCAAAATTGGAGATACCGTAACGCTCCACAAAAATCCAGCTTCCACTCCTCTTCCCGGATTTAAAGTAATTTCTCCTGTCGTGTTTGCTGGTATTTATCCGATTGATTCTTCCGATTTCGAAGCAGTTCGCGACGCGCTTGCAAAACTACAGCTGAATGATTCCGCATTGCATGTAGAACAAGAAAGCAGTTTGGCGCTCGGGTTTGGATTTCGGTGTGGCTTTTTAGGGTTGCTTCATTTAGAAATTGTCTTCGAGCGTTTATCCAGAGAATTTGATCTTTCGATTATTACAACAGCGCCTTCCGTTATTTATCAAGTAAGCTTAAATAACGGTACTGTCCTTTCTGTAGACAATCCGGCGCGCTATCCCGATCCAGCGATGATTGATTTTGTGGAAGAGCCTTGGGTACAGGTTCACATCATGGTTCCTACCGATTATCTCGGAGCGGTCATGAGCCTCACTATGGACAAACGAGGCGAGCTGCTCAAAACAGAAACCATGAGCGCGACTCACCTCCTCCTCACTTATCGCCTTCCTATGAATGAAATCATCACCGATTTCAACGATAAGTTAAAATCCGTCACGCGAGGTTATGCTTCTTTTGACTATGAACCGGATAGGTATGCCGAAAGCGATATCGTAAAATTAGAAATCCGAGTTAACGAAGAACCGGTTGATGCTTTTTCTTGTTTAGTTCATCGAACCAAAGCAGAATCCAAAGGGCGCGCTATTTGCGCCAAATTAAAAGAAGTGATCCCACAGCAACTTTTTAAAGTTCCTGTTCAAGCGGCTATTGGAGGCAAAATCATTGCCCGTGAAACCATTAGTGCAATCACTAAAAATGTCACCGCAAAATGCTATGGCGGCGACATCACCCGCAAACGAAAGCTTTGGGAAAAACAAAAAGAAGGCAAAAAGCGCATGAAGGAGATCGGCAAGGTCAACATCCCTCAAAGCGCCTTCATGGAAGTTTTAAAAGCCGAGTAATTTTTTTTAATTCAAAAAATCCACAAGCTATACATTAGAAGCCCATCTAAACAAACAGTTTACAATAAACTATTTCCTTCAATTTAATTGAATGCAACAGATTCATATAATATACAATCAAAATAAACTCAAATTAAGGAGAGTTATGTCAAGCTCTTATTTTAGGCTCAGAGATGCCGGCTGGGAACCTTCCGTATCTAGTTACCATTACGACTCGAATTACTATTACAGACCAGACAGAGCAAATTATTATTACTACGCAGAAAATGAATATGAAAAATTCTGTAAAGAAAGACGAGAACGTTTCTATTCAGAATGTTCAAAAAATCTAGAATCCGCATGGAAACAAATTTGCCAGATACCAGCCCATTTCCAAGGACTTCAAAAAAGAGCCATTACTCAATTAGATGTATTCGATACAAAAATTGACACAATAGCAAGTTTTGCTTTTCAAGATAAAATGGATGAACTTGGAGTACAAATCCAAAACAAAATTGACAATCTTGAAGCCTATATTGAAAAAAAATTCGTGGTGCTTCCTGAATTTAATCGATGGTTAGATGCAACAAATCAAGGAAATTGGTTTCAACAACTAGCAGCTTTTTTATGCAAACTTCCTCCAAGAGCTGCACGAAATGTCATCAGACTCCTAGTCCGCGCAATTAAGACAGCTTACTATGCTGCAGTACATCCTCTTAAAGCTTTAAATCAATTAGCAAAAACGCTAGTTCTTCTCATTAATGAATTGACCAAGGCCCAAACGTGGTCGACGATGGGGGCTGGCATGATGAGCGCTTCTTTAGGACAGGCCCTAGCTTCTGGAAACCCTCTCTCTTTAATCGGAATAGGAATCGGCGGAGCGATGTTTATTGGAGGTTTATCTGTAGGCGCTTTGCAGGCAGCTCTTCGCACAGAAAGAAAAGATGAAAAGGCAGCAGCCGCCATTAAACAAGTATGGGAGCAAATTAAACCTTTACCTGAGTCGATGTTGACAAGCTTTTTTATAGGACTGCTTATCGGCGGTATCCAACGATGTTTTCAAAAAGATCATTATGTGCCCAACAATCCTCAAGGATTAAATCAGATCGCAGATCAATTTATCCACGAACATAATCTACCTCCCTTTGACTTGGTCTATCAAAATGCAAACGGCGATATCACCATTTGCTGGTGGGCGAATGAAAATAGCGCAATCATGACGGAATATGCTCATTTATTTCCAAAACCCAGTTCATGCAATTATCTACCAAATGATCTATCCACTGTTCACATACCTGTTTCTTTGGAAGTCGTCGTGCAGCCAAATCATACACAATTTTACACATCTACGTGGATTAATGACGGCTACGAGGGATATTTAAGCAAAGTACCTGTGAAGGTATAATCCGATTTTCCTGACTTTACACACTTTTATGACAGACCTCGCTGCAGGTCTGTCATAAGGCTAGACAAAGTCGATGATTTTGATGCCTTTTTGATTAGGCAATCCTAGAATCATCGATAGTATGCTATTTCAAATGATGATAAAGAGTCATTTGATTGCGGGCTAAGAGGAGAAGCATTATGTCCTCATACTCAGGACACTTTTGAATCGCAGGCAACCGACAATCTGCCAAAAATTCAAGAACTAGCCATTGACGATTTTCTGCAGCTTCTTTTGCTAATCGCCCAATATCTGCATCCGAACTTTCATTTTTTGCGCGAGATAAAAAAGCATCTCCATCCTTACATAGCAGAGCATAAAAAATACGCTGACTTGTTATGCTAAGACTATCGCATTCTCCAGAAAAATCTAGATCTAAATCTTCTTCTGTCCAAACTGAACTTTGATGAGAAGGATTTCCGCCAACTCTTGCAATACCAGACATGTTTCCCTTTATTATAATTGAATTTCAGCCATGACATTAAAAATTGGTAGCTTCTATTCAAGCATTATAAGTGCTTGAACTGATGTTGCCCCCTTTGCCCGTCCAATTCGTATGGAAAAATTGCCCTCGAGGCTTGTCTATTCTTTCATACGTGTGCGCGCCAAAAAAGTCTCGCTGCGCTTGCAACAGATTCGCCGGTAATACAGCAGTCCGATAGCCATCAAAAAAAGAAAGAGCTGTTCCAAAACAAGGAAGAGGCACTCCAGCCAAAACTCCTTCTGCTACCACTTGACGCCAAGAAGCGATCGAACGAGTTACCTCTCCAATAAAAAAGGGATCGACTAACAGATTCGAAAGTTTTGGATTTTTCTCATACGCTTGCTTGATTTTTCCAAGAAATTTACTGCGAATGATGCATCCGCCGCGCCACATCAGGGCAATCGATCCGAAATTTAATTTCCATTGATGTTCTTCGGAAGCTGCCTTCATCAACATAAATCCTTGCGCATAGCTAATGATTTTTGAAGCATAGAGCGCCTCGGCAATCTTTTGACAAAAAACTTTTTGATCTACAGAAATAGAGTGTTTTGGCGCTGTATAATGCTGGCTTGCTTCTACTCTTTCTTCTTTTAAAGAAGAAAGACATCTTGCAAACACCGCCTCTCCAATCAATGTCACAGGTATCCCCCGATCCAACGCATCGATACCAGTCCATTTGCCGGTTCCTTTTTGACCGGCCACATCCAAAATTTTCTCTAAAAGAGGTTTTCCATCGGCATCGTTTTTCGCAAATATCTGCGCTGTGATCTCAATCAAATAACTATCCAAAGCCCCTTGATTCCACTCAGTAAACGTTTCGGATAATTTGGAAAACGGCAAATGCAAAATTGTTTTCAATAAATCATACGCCTCGCAGATCAATTGCATATCGCCATATTCAATCCCATTATGCACCATTTTGACATAATGACCGGCGCCTCCTTCTCCAACCCAATCGCAACAAGGCGTTTGATCTTCAGATTTTGCAGCGATCGCTTGAAAAATGGGTTTGACATGAGGCCATGCTTCTGGATTTCCTCCAGGCATGATCGAAGGTCCATGCCGCGCTCCTTCTTCTCCCCCAGAGATGCCCGCTCCGACAAACAAAATGCCCTTGGCTTTCAGATCCTCATAGCGCCTTTGACTATCAGGAAAATGACTATTGCCCCCATCGATGATGATATCGCCCGGCTCTAAAAAAGGAACCAGTTGATTGATAAATTCATCGACTGGATCTCCTGCTTTCACCATTAGCATGACTCTTCTAGGCCGTTTGAGCTGAGAGACAAATTCTTTTAAATCATGAGCGCCCAAAATCATTTTTCCCTTGGCAGGACCCTGTATGAATTCATCTACTTTAGAATGCGTTCTATTATAAACAGAAACGACAAATCCATGGTCTGCCATGTTTAAAACTAAATTTTGACCCATAACAGCCAAGCCAATTAAACCGATATCCGCTTTCGATTGCGACATAATGATTCTCCTATAAAGAAACGAGTATAAGCACTCTCGCGCTTGTCGTCTACTTTCCTTTGAGCTATACTAGAAACGTTGTTTTTTTGTCCTCGTAGCTCAGCGGATAGAGCGGTCGCCTCCTAAGCGACAGGCCGTGGGTTCGACTCTCGCCGAGGACGATTTTTTTTCATTTGGGGTATATACTGCGATAGTAGTAATCCACCCCATCGGCGATACCGCGGGCGATTTTATCTATATATTCATAGTCTTTCAAATTTGTTCTCTCCTTGAGGTTTGAAATAAACCCCCCTTCCACCAACACAGCCGGCATGGAAGTTTCTCGAATCACAAACAAATTTCCTTTTTTCACTCCTCGCGAAACGGCAGAAGTACGCCGAATTAAACGAGAAAGAATCGAATCGGCCAATTTTTTAGAAGCTGTAGTGCGCTGTTTTTTTTCTTTTGAATCGCAATAAAAAATCTCAATTCCTTCCGGAACTGGATTGCGGACAGCATTATAATGAATGCTCACAAACAAAGACGCGTTCGCTTGTTCGGCGATTTCAACTCGGCGCGGCAAAGGAACATACACGTCCGTAATCCGAGTCATAATGACTCGGTAGCCCAGTTGATCCAGATATTTTTTCACCAAGCGGGCAGTTTGAAGACAAACCCTTTTTTCTTCGCAAAAAGGAGAATTGGCGCGAGCTCCCCGATCTGTTCCTCCATGTCCCGGATCAATGATGATCGTCGCCGCACGAAAGGAGGGAGGGATCTCTGCCGCTCTAAAATGAGAGGTTTCCGGAATGGCCGCCCAGGAGGAAAATAAAAAAGACATACACAAACAAAAAAATAAAACTAGGTGGCGCATTAAAAAACCTCTTTTCCTTGAAGTGCTTCTTTTGCAACAGATACATCATCAAAGGGAACCGTCTGATGCGCAAAAATTTGACTTTTTTCATGCCCTTTACCAGCAATCACTAATACATCTCCTTTTTTCAACATCTGAACCGCATGAAAAATAGCCGCTCTTCGATCCAATTCAACATGCACTAAGCCGGGACGCTCAAATCCAGACAAAATTTGACGACAAATCGCTTCAGGATCTTCACTACGGCAATTATCTGTGGTAATAACCGTACCATCTGCATATTTTTCCGCAGCCTTTGCCATAAAGTAGCGCCTGTTTGGATCTCTATTGCCACCGCATCCAAATACTACAAAAAGCCGCCCTAATACGAGAGGTCTTAATGCACAAAGAACATTTGCAAGAGAGTCTCCGGTATGGGCAAAATCAATAAAGATAGAGTTTCCCACTCGCTCAAAGCGCCCCGGAACCGGACGAAAACTAGCAACTGGCGCGCCAAGATCTTGCAACGAAGCGCCAAGATGCAGCCCCAATGCAATCGGACCTAAAAGATTATACACATTATATTTTCCAATCAAACTCGTTTCAAATAAAGCAGACTGCCCTTGAAAATCCACCGTAAATCGAGTCCCTTCCAAACCAAATGAAATATTTTTCGCCCGAATATCGGCAGGGGCTTCCACGCCAAATGTCCAACTAGGAGTTTTTAATCCTTCCCGCATCCAAGGGGTCCAAGCGCTATCTCCATTAAAAAAGGCCCTTTTATTTTTTTTGGAACTTTGATCCAGACCTTGAAAAAGTCGTTTTTTACAACTTGCATACTCTTCTATTGTTTTATGGTAATCCAAATGATCAGAACTTAAATTAGTAAAAAGAGCTGCATCGAATGTAATTTCAGCCACTCTATTTTGAGCCAATCCATGCGACGACACTTCCAATACAGCTCCCCGGCATTTTTTGAAAACCATTTCCCGCAGCCATTTTTGATTAAAAATCGCGTCATGGGTTGTGAGTGTAGAAGGAAACTGCTGCTCTGCTGCGATTGTCTGCACTCCGCCAATCAGTCCAGTAGCGATGTTTAGAGCCTCTAACACATGTCTTGCTACATAAGTCGTCGTCGTTTTTCCTTTGGTTCCCGTAGCTCCAAAAACAAACAATTCTTGCGAGGGAAACTGATAAAATCGGGCAGCTAATAAGGCTTCCAAAAGGGCTGGCTGCGGATGGATGATTTGTGTTTGAGAAAAAAAAGGATCATATAGGTCATTCAACACCACAGCAGCGCCGGAATTTATGGCTTGCTGCATAAATTGAGCGCCATGAAACTGCGTTCCTTTTTTCGCAATAAAAAGATGGCCTGGAGCCGTACTTCTTGAATCAACAGAAAGTCCGGTAATTTCTATCTCTTTAGAGCCTTTCACTTCGAGGCCGTTCAGACCTTTCAATAACTGCTTTAATTTCATTTCAATAAAAATAGCTTAAATGGTTCTAGTTAGCCACAGAAAATCTTTGAACCTTAGATTTTAAACAGGTTCTTATGGTTCCGCTTCATTCCACTGCTGATATAGAAGTTTTAAACCTTGTGTTTCATACATCCAATCCGCTTTTTCTTGATCGCGGCGAGGATCTCCAGGAGCGTATCCATAAGGATCGTCGGGGGTGACTCCTAAATATTGCAAAGCGCGCATTGAAATTTCCCGAAAAACAGGGGCTGCACAAACTCCCCCGAGCTGGTGCTTTCCAATACCGGGAATAAATTTTTTTTCAGGATCATCAATCGAAACAAGAAGGACAAAACGAGGATTGTCGGCAGGGGCAAAACCCAAGAAAGAAGAAATTTGGTGGTCTTTTGAATAAACGCCGTCGACCACTTTTTCTGCAGTTCCCGATTTACCCGCTTCCGTGTAGCCCATAATATCGGCACGTTTTGCACTTCCCCCCTCTTTTGTCACGTATTTCATCGCTCGGACAATTTGTTTGGTCATCTCCGTATCTAATACTTGTTCTTGCAATCCCAGCCCCGTATAATCCGCCAACACTGATCCATTTTTCACAATTTTTCGCACAATATGAGGCTGCAGCTGGTATCCTCCATTTGCTAAAATGGCATAAGCGCGAACCATTTGAATGCTATTGACCAAAATATTATAGCCAATAGCTAAAGAATAAGGAGTCGGCAAAGACCATTCAGGCCTTCCGTTAGGATGCAAGCGACCGGGAGTAGGAAGTAGTCCAGAGCTTTCAGCCGGTAATTCAATTTGCGTTTTTTGGCCAAAGCAAAAAAAATCGTGAAGAGCTTTTTGATACCATGCATCTCCCATCGTCTCGACCAAACGTTGCGCTAGGCGTCCCATATAGATGTTGGATGATTTTTGCAACGCGAGGTTCATATTCAAATATTGATGGACCCTGCCATCTTTTAAAGGAACGCTCCGTCCTGGGAACCAACCATTAGCAGTAGGAATTTTTTCTTCAGGAAAGAAAATTGGTTTTTTCCCTTTTTTTTGCAATTCTTGGTTGGCTTTCATGCAAACTGCAAGGGTAATCGGCTTAAAAATCGAGCCAGGTTCAAAACAATCGGTTACTGCTCTGACGCGTGTGCATTCTTGCAACTCAGGATGATTATAATAATCTCTATAGCAAGTAGGATTAAACGAAGGCACCTGCGCCAGCGCCCAAATTTCACCTGTAAAGGGATCCATCATGACCGCCCAGCCTCCGCGCGCTTTTGCAGCTTGAACGCCTCGGGCTAACTCCGATTCAGCGACCGCTTGAAGATACAAATTGATCGTCAAATAAATATCGGCGCCATTTTGAGGCATTTTCAAAATTTTTCCTGTGTCTAAAGGATGTCTTGGAGAACGGACAATTTGCCGCTTCCCTTCATTTAACATCAGATAGGAA
>Ga0210386_10000896_pt1 | contig 27204 bp, 26 predicted proteins | sample IncBWH32OmetaG_FD_160091 | JGI IMG/M metagenome (GOLD analysis project Ga0210386, IMG submission 160091) | Forest soil microbial communities from Barre Woods Harvard Forest LTER site, Petersham, Massachusetts, United States - Inc-BW-H-32-O ...
AAGTGACCGATATCCAATGTGATCCCAGGCCAGGAACGCCTGATGCACACCACACGGCCCATACATGCGGATTGGCACCTGCCCCGGCGGAAGTGGCACGCGCTGTCGTTGCTGCCGCTATGGCTGGTGGCCTGCACGGTCGGCCCCGATGCCAAGACCCCGGTGCAACCGATGCCGGCGCGCTATAACGGTGCGACGACGGCCCCGGCCGATGACGCGGCCCTTGCGCAGTGGTGGACGGGCTTCAATGATCCGACACTGAATAATTTGGTGGCGCGCGCACTGCGCGACAATCTCGATGTGCGAACCGCCGCGTCGCGTATTCGTGAAGCGCGCCAGCAGGAAATAGTCGCGGGCGCGGCGGCGTGGCCGACCGTATCCGCCAACCCGTCCTTCACCTACACGCAGCTCAGCCGCAACGCGATTTCGCTGGGCGGCCTCGGCACGTTGACCGGTGGCGCGGCATCCGGGGCGAGTGGCGAGTCGTCCGCGGGCTTTGGTCTGCCCGGTACCAGTTTCAACACCTATCAGCTTGGCCTCGACGCCTCGTGGCAGCTTGATCTCTTCGGCAGGACGCGGCGATCGGTGGAGGCGGCGCACGACACCACGCTGGCCAATGTCTGGGATAGTCGCGATACGCAGGTGTCGCTGGTGGCGGAGCTGGCCGATGCGTATCTCGCACTGCGCACGGCGCAACGCCGATTGGCGATCGCTCAGCGTGATCTGGAGCGGCAGCGGGGGCTGCTGGATTTGTTGCGTACGCGTGCGCACGCCGGCCTGGCGACGGAGCTGGATGTGCGGCAGCAGGAAACCACGGTGGCGGCGACAGCAGCCGGCTTGCCGCCGCTATCGGCTGATGTCGCAGTGCAGGCGCACGCGCTGGGCGTGCTGCTGGGTGAGCCGCCCGAGGCGGTGCTGGACACGCTGGCGCCCGGCCCGTTGCCCACTGCCCCGATCATTCCGGTGGGATTGCCGGCTGATCTGTTGCGTCGCCGGCCCGATATTCGCGCCACCGAGCGTCAGTTTGCCGCCGCCACCGCGAATATCGGCGTTGCGGTCGCGGATTATTATCCGGATATCACATTGACGGCATCGCCGGCGTTGGTCAGCACCGCCCTGTCGACCCTGCTGACCTGGGGCAGCCGCAACCTGACGGCCAGCGCGGGCCTGACCTGGAACCTATTTGACGGGGGGCGGGTGAAAGCGAATGTCGCGGTGATGGATGAGCGCGCGAAGCAGGCGCTGCTGGCCTACCACAAGACCGTGTTGGTGGCGCTACGCGACGTCGAGGATGCGTTGACGCGGTGTGCCGCGGACCAAGCGCGGCAAGCAAGGCTGGCCGAGCAGACGGACAGCGCGCGCGCCGCGGATGATCTGTCGCGCACGCAGTACCGCGCGGGGCTGGTGCCGTTTTCCACTGTGCTGACCACCGAAGCCGCCTTGCTGAGCGCGGAAGACACAGCGGCGCAGAATGACAGCGCGGCCGCGCAGGATGTGGTGGCGCTGTACAAGGCCTTGGGTGGCGGTTGGAGCGAGACCGATTCGGACCCGGTACAGGCGGCCGCGCGATGAATCGGGCACGGCGCATTCTGGTGATCGTGCTGCTGCTCGCCGGTGGGGCCTACCTGGGATGGCGCGCCTGGCAGCCGCGGCCTGAGGACGCGAATGTGCTGTCCGGCTATGTCGAGGGCGAGGCGCTTTACCCGGCCGCGCCGATCTCCGGCACCATCGCGGCGATGCTGGTCGCGCGCGGGGACCGGGTGGCGCCGCGCCAGCCACGGTTCACCGTGGACAATGCGCAGTTGCGCGCCGAGCGCGACCAGGCCGCGGCGGTGTTGGCGGTGGCGCGCGCGCAGGTCACGAGTGCCGAGGCACGGTTGGCGCAATCGCGCGCGCAGGAAGAGGCGGCGCAGGCGCAGGCGGAGAACGCGGCCCGCGACCTCGTGCGGTATCGCATGGCCGTGCGGGCCAATGCCGCCAGCGTCGCGGAGCAGCAGCTGGACTCCGCGGTCGCCACCGCGGCGAACAGCGCGGGCCAGCGCGCGGCGGCGGAAAGCGATGTGGCGGCGCAAGCGGCGCAGGTGACGGTGGCGCAGGCGCAGGTGGCGCAACAGGCCGCGGCGTTGGCGGATGCGCAGGCCAAGCTGGATCAGTTGAGCCCGCACGCACCGGGTGCGGCGCGCGTGCAGGATGTGTTCTTCCAGTCGGGGGAGTGGGCAGCGGCGAACCAGCCGGTGATGAGCCTGCTGCCGGACGACAAGATCAAGATCCGCTTCTTTGTTCCGGAGCAGGATCTGTCGCGGTACCATCCAGGGGAGGAGGTGCAGTTCGGCTGTGATGGTTGTGCGAGCGGATTGCACGCGCGCATCATCTACGTCAGCGCGCAGCCGGAGTACACGCCGCCCATCATTTACAGCCGCAATTCCCGAGACCGATTGGTGTTCCTGATCGAGGCGCTATCGGCGGATACGAAGAACCTCACGCCTGGATTACCGGTGGATGTGATGCCGCTGGGGGCGGCACGATGAGGGCGAGCTTTACCCGCGCCACGTCGTGCCGGGCGCAGGCACGGCATCCACGCCTTCGTGCGTTCCGCGAAGGCAAGGCGTGGCAGCCGTGGCCGAGCCACGGCATGGCGATGGGGATCGTCAGCACCGTGGGGCAGAGGATGTCGCCGTGACCCTTGCCATCGATGTTCATGGGTTGAACAAGAGCTTCGGTGTCCATCGTGTCGTGCAGGATGTGGCGATCCAGGTGGAGGAAGGACATATCTGCGGGTTTTTAGGTCCAAACGGATCCGGAAAGACCACGACGTTGCGGATGTTGTGCGGGCTGCTGACGCCTGATTCCGGCACCGGCACCTGCCTTGGCCTTGATATCCAGCGGCAGACAGCGGCGATCAAGCGGCAGACCGGCTATATGACGCAGCGCTTTTCCTTGTACGAAGACCTGACGATCGAAGAGAATCTCGACTTCATCGCGCGCATGTATGGGTTGGACCGGCGGCGCGCGCGGGTGGATGAGTCGTTGCAGTGCCTGGGCCTCGCGCATCGACGCCGGCAGCTCGCGAAGCAATTGTCGGGGGGCTGGAAGCAGCGGCTCGCATTGGCGGCTTGCGTGTTGCATCAACCGCGCCTGTTGCTGCTGGACGAGCCGACGGCGGGCGTCGATCCCAAAGCACGCCGCGAATTCTGGGATGAGATCCATCGCCTCGCCGGCGAAGGCATCACCGTTCTGGTGTCGACCCATTATATGGACGAGGCGGAGCGCTGCCACGACGTGGCGTATATCGTCTCCGGAAGGCTGATCGTGCGTGGCACGACGGACGACGTGATGGCGCAGTCGGACCTGATCACCTTCCAGGCCGAGGGGCCACGCGCCGACCGTCTGGCGGCGGAGCTGGCGCGGGCGCCGGGGGTGCGGATGGCGACGGCGTTCGGGCAGGGGTTGCATGTCAGCGGCACCGATCGTGCGGCGCTGGAGGCGGCGATCGCGCCGTATCGCCGCGCACCCTATGTGTGGACCGAGGCGCGGCCGACGCTGGAAGATGTGTTCATCCATCTGATGGACGACGGGCCGGGGCCGGCGGCATGAACATCTCCCTCACGCGCATCATGGCCATGCTGGTGAAGGAGTTCCGCGAGATGATGCGCGGCCAGCCCAGCGTGATCCTGTCGATCCCGATCATTCAGTTGCTGCTGTTCGGCTATGCCATCAACGATAATCCGCATCATCTGCCCACGGGCGTGTATGTGCAGGACCAAGGCGAGTTCGCACGCGACGTCCTGGCCGCGATGCGCAATTCCGGTTATTTCGATATCGTCGCCGTCGCGCAGAATTCCGCCCAGCTCGATCACCTGATGGCGATCGGCAAGATCCAGTTCAGTGTGACGATCCCAGGGGATTTCACCCGCCGGGTGGTGCGGCATGACAATGCGCAGATCTTGCTTGAGGCGGATGCATCCGATCCGTCCGCCTCGGGCAATGCGGTGGCGGCCTTCGCCGCGCTGCCGACCTCGGCGCTGTCGCATGATCTGGTCGGCGCGCTGGCGCCTGCGGCCGGGCAGGCGCCATTCACAGCGGTGATCCACAACAAATACAATCCGGAAGCGATCACATCGTACAACATCGTCCCGGGCCTGCTTGGCACGGTGCTGTCCATGACGCTGGTGTTCATGACGGCGCAAAGTCTGGCGCGGGAACGGGAGCTGGGAACGCTGGAAGGGTTGCTCGCAACGCCAGTGCGCCCGGTGGAAGTGCTGATCGGCAAACTGATCCCGTATATCGGTATTGGTCTGCTGCAGACGTTCATCATCTTGGTGCTGGCGCGCGTGTTGTTTAACGTTCCGGAAGCGGGCGGATGGGACGCGCTGGCGCTGGGCGTTGTGCTGTTCATCACCGCCAGCCTGGCGTTGGGCTTCCTGATATCCACCTTTGCGCGCACGCAGCAGCAAGCCCAGTTGATGGCCCAGTTCTATTTTATGCCGTCCTTTCTGCTGTCGGGGTTCTTTTTTCCGTTCGCCGGCATGCCGGGCTGGGCGCAAGCCATCGGCGGTCTGGTGCCGGTGACGCATTTCCTGCGCATCGTGCGCGGGTCGTTGCTGAAGGGGCAGGGACTGGCGGATGACTGGTCCAGCCTGGCGGCGTTAGGGCTGTTCGTGATCGGAATCAGCCTGGTCGCTATCCTGCGCTATCGCACCACACTCGATTGAGCTTGCCGGCCGCGCCGGAAGTTGGAACGATGGGCCTCAACGATCGGGAGGCGGCGGCGATGGTCGATCTGGTGGTGCGCGGCGACACGGTGGTGACCCCGCAGGGTGTCGGCGCCTTCGATGTGGTGGTCGCCGGCGAGCGGATCGTCGCGGTGGCCGCGCCCGGCAGCATCCCGGTGCCGCAGGGTGCGCGGCTGATCGATGCCACTGGCAAGATCGTGATGCCGGGCGGGATCGATCCGCATGTGCACTGCAAGTGGCATCTGCCGAACCCGGATGGTACCGCGGGACTGACCGAGCCACCGGATGTGGTGGGCAAGGCGGCCGTGCATGGCGGCACCACGACGATGATCGACTTCACACGCGCCAATCAGGGCAAGACGGTACTCGAGGCGATCGAACTGCGCGAGGCCGATTGGAAGGGGCATTGCGCCTGCGACTACGCGCAGCACATCATGGTGGAAGGCGCGCTGCCCTTCGACCTGCCGCCGCAGATCGGTGAGGCGATCCAGGCCGGCTTCCCGACGGTGAAGATCTTCACCACCGACATCACGCCCAGCCGCAAGGGGCGCATGGTGGATTTCGGCGACATATGGGAGATTTTCCAGGTGATGGCGGCGAATGGTGGGCTCGGGGTGATCCACTCCGAGGACAACGACATTGTGATGCACATGTACGGCAAGCTGATCCGCGAGGGGCGGACGGGCTTCGAGAATATGGCGGAGGTTCATAATACACTGAGCGAGGATATTTCGTTTCGGCGCGTGATCCGTTTGGCGGAGAAGGTGAAAGGCACAGCGCTGTATATGATGCACACCTCAGCCGCGAGTGGGGTAAGCGCGATACGGGAGGCGCGGGCGCGTGGCGTGCCGATCTATGGCGAGTCGCTGCACCAGTACATGTTGTATACGCAAGAGGATTATAAGACGCCGCGCGGGCAGATTTACCACACCTATCCGTCATTGAAGTCGGCCGAGGATCAGGCGGCGCTGTGGGGCGGCACGCTGGACGGGGCGATCAACTGCGTGGCGACGGACGAGATCTGCTGCACGTTGGCGAAGAAGCTGCAAGGCGCACGGATTGATGACACCACCGGCGGGAACGCTGGCGTCGAGCCGCGGGTGGCGCTGATGTATAGCGAAATGGTGGGCCGGCGTGGTTACACGCTGAGCCGGTTTGTCGATCTGGTGTCGACCAACGCGGCGAAGATCATGGGGTTGTATCCGCGCAAAGGCGCGATCGCAGCGGGGGCGGATGCCGATCTGTGCGTGCTGGATCCGCAGGATCGACGGGTGATCCATGCGGCGGATCTGCACGAGGCGGATTACACGCCGTGGGAAGGGCGCAAGATGGATGCGTGGCCGTGTTTGACCGTGCTGCGGGGGAAGGTTGTGGTCGAGGCCGGCGTGTGGAAAGGCAGCCTGACCGATGGGAAATGGCAGCGTCGCAAGGTGGCGAGCGAGATTCTCACGGGGCCGATGCTGTGATCCCTGATTGTGTCATGGCCGGCCCACGGTCGGACAGAAGGCCCGCCCGAGGCCAGGCTTCGGCCGACGACCCATGACTTGTGTTCATGGGTACGGCAAAGTTGTGGGTGGCCGGGCTAAGCTCGGCCATGACACCGGGGAGCTGGTGCCGTCATGAGCGACGCGGAGTTACGCAACCTGTTGCAGGACTGCCTGACCTTATGGCGGGTCGAGGGGCGCGTGGCAGCGGGTGCAGCGGGATTGGAGGTGCGCACGGCGGATGGGTCATTTGTTGTCGAACGCGCCGATCCCGACGTACGTCCTGTACGTTGGCTGCTGCAAACGCCACCGCGGCGCGCCGCGAGCCGGTCGCCGCGCGCCGTGCCGGCGATTGGCGCGCTGTTGCATGCGTTGCGCAATGCGTTGGGCGCCGAACGCGGTATGCGGTTGCGGATCGGCGCGGGAGGAATGCTGCCATGAAGCGCGATATCCGCGGTCTGGACGTTTCCACCGACAGCGATGAGGCGGTGACCAAGTACGATCTGGCAGTAGAACATTATCTGAAATACCACCTCGACACGATGCAGCAGGTGCACGGCGCGTTGGCCGCTGATCCTGGCTTCCTGATGGGCCATATCGCACGGGGCTATCTGATGCTGGCTGGTGCCAATCCGGCACATCGGCCGCTGGTGGCGCAAAGCCTCACGACCGCCGAGGCACAGTTGGGGGTCGCCACCCCGCGCGAACGGCGTCACATCGCGGCGCTGAAGGCCTGGCAGCGCGGGGCGCTGGGCGAAGCGTTCGCGATCTGGTGGGAGTTGCTGGATGCCGATCCGACCGATCTGCTAGCAGTACGGATCAGCGACACCACGCGGTTCCGTCACGGCCTGACGCAACAGGTGCTGGCACAGGCGGACCGACTGGCACCGCATTGGTCGCGCGACCTGCCGGGGTACGAATGCTTCCAATCCGTCTGGGCCTTTGCGCATGAGGAGGCGGGCGATACCGCGGGTGCCGAACGCGCGATTGATGAAGCCTATGCTGTCGATCCGACGAACTTCTTTGCCCACCATGTGAAGGCGCATGTGCTGGAGATGGAGAACCGCCCGTGCGAGGGCAATGAGTGGCTCGCGCGGCAGATCGGCTATTGGCCGCTCGGCAACAACCTGGTGCATCACCTGTGGTGGCATCGCGCGCTGATGCAATTGGAGCTGGGGCAGCAGGCCGAGGTGCTGGCGAGTTACGACGAGAACATCCGCAATCTTGACTCGCCATTGACCAAGGCCACGCCGGATCAATTCAACGATCTGCAGAATGCCACCGCGTTGCTATGGCGGCTGGAGCGATTGGGCGTGAACGTCGGGTCGCGGTGGGAGGAGCTGGCGGACAAGGCGGAGGCGCGGACCGGTGATGCGACGTATCCATTGCTGCCGCCACATTTGATGCTGGCGCTGGCGGCGACCGGGCGTGATACGGCAGCGGATCGGTTCGTCGCAGCCCTGCGGGACCAGGCGACGGATACGTCGAACTGGGCTGCGCGTGGGATCGCTGAGGCGGTGCTGCCGGCCTGCGAGGCGGGGCTGGCACATCGGCGCGGCCAGCACGCGCGCGTGCTGGAGCTGCTGCAGCCTCGCCAGGAGAGCATTCGCGCCCTGGGTGGCAGCGCGGCGCAGCGCGATGTTTTCCGGCAGATCCTGCTTGATTCCGCGATGCAGGCCGATCGTCGTGACGTGGTCAGCGCGATGATCGCGCATGAGACCGCAACGCGACCGCTACCACCGACGCAACGCGTTGGCTACGCCGCCGCGGCACGGTGGTTGATGTAACAGGGGAGCAGACGATGCCGGACATCGAACGCCTGATGCTGGACGGCCAACCGGAGCCGGTCAGCCATTACTGCCATGTGACCAAGGCCGGGAACCTGATCTGGGTCTCTGGCACTGTCGGCATCGCCGCCGACGGCAGCATTCCACACGACGTGGTCGAGCAGTTCGAGATCTGTATCGCCAATCTGGATGCCTGCCTGAAAGCGGTGGGCGCCGGCGCGGAGCATGTGGTGAAGGTGGTGGTCTACCTGACCGACGTCACCGACCGCAGCAAGATCAATCCAATCAGGCAACGTTATTTTGGCCCCCACAAGCCGGCGTCCACGCTGGTCGAGGTCTCCGCTTTGGTGCTGCCGGCCCTGAAAGTGGAGATCGAAGCGCAGGCCGTTCTCTCGTAGGGCGGAATGCACGGCGCATTCCACCCTACATCTCAATAGATCGTCTGCTTCAGCCGCTCGGGATATTCGCGGTCGTACTGTTCCCCGCCCGCGGCACCCTTGCTGATATCGGCCAGGATTGTTCCGGTGCTGGGCAGTGACTTCCGCTCGATATGCTTGGCTGGGTTCCACAGCTCCGACCGCACCAGTGCCTTCGGGCATTGGAAATACACAGTCTCGACATGCACCACGATGACCGACCGCGGAAGCTTGCCCTGCATCGGAAAGCGCGCCAGCAGCGCCGGGTCGATCGAGATCGCCGCGCGGCCGTTCACGCGCAGTGTCTCGCCGACACCCGGGATCAGGAACAGCAGCGCGACACGGGGATCGGTGATCAGGTTCCGTAGGCTGTCCACACGATTGTTGCCTCGCCGATCCGGGATCAGCAGCGTGCGGTCGTCCTCGATCACGACGAACTCGCCCACTGGGTCGCCGCGCGGTGTCACATCCAACCCGCCCGGGCCACTCGTTGCCATCGCGAGAAACGGCGAGGCCTCGATCATCGCGCGGTAGTGCGGATGCAGGTAGTTGACTTCCTTGGTTAAGGCGGCGGGGCTCGACTCGCCATACAGGGCTACGAGCGCTGCCTCATCGGTGATCAGGTGGTTGCCGCCCATGCCGTCCATCGCAGATCTCCTTGCCTCGCGCGGGAACGAATATAGCCGCGCCGCGCGACGTTATGCCAGCAGGGTGAGCGCACCCCCGGGATTTCCTGTCCGGACCAGTCGGGCCTAGTCTGCGGCAACCAATGACAGGAGGATCGCCATGCGGCTTCAACTCGCCGGACGCAACATCACCTATGACCTGGTTGGCCCGGCGGGGGCGCCCGTGGTGTGCATGACGCATTCGCTGGCCTCCGACGGCGGCATGTGGGCGGAGCAGGTGCCGCCGCTGCTGGCGGCGGGCTTCCGCGTGCTGCGTATCGACATGCGGGGCCATGGTGGCAGCGATCCGGTTCCGGGCGATTACACGATGAGCCAGTTGGCTGGCGATGTTGCCGGCGTCTTGGACAAGCTCGGTTTGGCGCGGGTGCATTACATTGGCCTGTCGATCGGCGGGATGCTGGGGCAGGCCTTCGCGATCGAGCACGGCGCGCGGCTCATTTCAGCAATGTGGTGCGATACACTGCCGGCAAGCCCCAGTGGCGCGGCGCAGGCTTGGGCCGATCGGATGCGCACGGTGCGCGAGGCGAACTCACTGACGCCGCTCGCTGTGCCGACCATGGAACGATGGTTCACCGATGCATTCAAGCCGAAGAATCCGGCGCGCTGGCAGGAGATCCACGACACGATCGTGGGGACGACCCCGGCGGGGTATCTGGGGTGCTCGACGGCGATCCAGGCGTTCGATTTCACCGCGAAACTGCCGTCGTTGAAGCTGCCGGTGTTCGTGGTGGTGGGCGACGGTGATGCCGGCACGCCGCCCGCGGGCAACAAGATGATCGCTGATCTGGTTCCGGGCGCGCGCTATGCCGAGATCAAGAACGCGCGGCATTTCCCGAATGTGGAGCATCCCAACACGTTCAATCGGCTGATGATGAGCTGGCTCTGGGCACAGCGTGGATTGAGCTGAGGGGGACGTGATGCGACTGACGGGAAAGGTCGGGCTGGTCACCGCGGCGGCTTCGGGCATGGGACGTGCGGGGGCGATTCGTTTCGCGCGTGAAGGGGCTTCGGTCGGGGTGGTGGATCTGGACGCTGCGGGCGCCGCGGCGGCGGTGAAGGAGATCACAGACGCCGGCGGCAAGGCAATCGCGATTGCAGGCGATCTGCGAAAGGATGCGTTCGCGCGCGAGATTGTGCATCGGACGGTGCAGGCGTTCGGTGGGTTGGATTTCGTGTGGAATCATGTGGGGCATCCGGGGCCGGCCTCGATCGAGGGAATTGAGTGGAAGGATTTCGAGCTGGCGATGGATTTGAATCTACGCTCGGTGCTGGTGACGACGGAGGCGGCGTTGCCGGAGCTGCGGGCGCGGGGTGGCGGATCTATTCTGTTCACGGCTTCGACATCGGGGCTCACGGGATCACAGTTCAGTCCAGTGTACAACATCGCGAAGTTCGGTGTGGTGGGCTTGGTGCATGGGCTGGCAAAGCGGTACGCGCGGGAGAAAATCCGGGTGAATGCGGTATGCCCAGGACCGGTGGATACGCCGATGCTGCGGGTCTTTGTTGCGCGACCGGACAGTCAATTGCCGGCGGGGGAGACACCGGAGACGCTGGTGCAGAAGCGTGGCGGGCAGGTGCCGATGGGCCGCCCGGCGCGGCCGGAGGAGATCGCCAACGCTGCGCTGTTCCTGCTGTCGGATGAGGCGTCTTACATCACCGGAGTGGCGCTGCCGGTGGATGGCGGCGCGACAGCGTAGCGGACTCGTCATGCCGTGGCCACGCCACGGCATCCACGCCTTGCCTTCGGCCAACAGGCAAGGCGTGGATGCCGGGCCTTTGCCTGGCGTGACCTGGGGTGGGTTAGACCCCGTCCTTCAGGATGTCCGTCACCACACGCTCCAGATGCCGCAACGTGTTGCACACTGTGGCGACGTGACAGAACGGCCGGTAGCGTAACATATCGGAATCGCCTGTGCCCCAGGCCGTACGATATTCCGGGTTGAGCCAGATCACCCGTTTGGCCCGCGCGGTGATCGCCTGGAATATGTCGACGCGTGGGTTTGTGCGATTGCCGCGGGCGTCGCCCAGGATGATCAGCGTCGTCTTGTTGGTGACGTAGCGGCCCCAGCCCTCCTCGAAGTCCACCAAAGAATTGCCGTAGTTCGACGACCCATAGCCGATCATTTGCATAATCTTGGCGATCGCGGATTCGATCGGCTCCGCCTCCAGGATGTCGCTGACCTCGATCAGACTGCTGGCAAAGGCGAAGCCGCGGATATCGGCCAGCGCCTCGTGCAGCGCGTAGAGGAACATCAGCAGGAACTGCGCCAGCGCGGCAACCGAACCGGAGACGTCGCACAGCACCATCACGCGCGGCTTCTCGATCCGTTTCTGTTTCCAGACGGTGACGAAGGGGATGCCGTCCCAGGCCATGTTGCGGCGGATGGTACGGCGTACGTCCAACTGGCCGCGCAGCCTGCGCCGGCGTGGCTTGGCGTAGCGCGCGGCGAGCTTGCGGGCGATCGCGCGCACCAGCACGCGCATGCGGTCTAGGTCTCGCCGCTCCAGGCTGGTCAGCCGCGCGGATTTTAGCAGCTCCTCGCGGAACTTTTCCGTCTCGCCGCGCGCGAACAGCAACAGGTTGCGATCCACCAGGTCGCGCACCTGATCGCGCAGGCGTTCAATCCGTTCCTCCAGCACATCGGCCTGCACGTTGGCCGCAGCGGTGGCAGCACGGCGCAGGCTGGCCATATCGCGTTCGACGCCGCGCAGCCCCATGCGATCCAGGATGCGGCGGGTGTAGAGGTTGCGTTGCGTGAAAAAGCGGATGTTCTCCACGCCGGAGTCGCGGGTGGCTTCTTCTACCGCGGTCGCGAGAGCGACGCGATCACCGGTTAGCAGCATCTGCCCGAGCGATCCGTTGCCGTTACCACCGACACCTTCACCACCGGCGGTCTGGTCGGGTGTGGCGGCGTTGCCATCGCCGAAGCCTTCACGCTTGAAGTACAGCTCGAAGCATTTGTCGAACAACGTCTTCTCTTCGGGTGTCTTGGCCAACACCAGCGCCAGCGTGTCCTTCAGGATGGTGCGGTCGCCGTAGCCCACCACGCGCAGGGCGCGCGCGGCGTCGATGCCTTCGGCGGCAGACACGCGCAGTCCGGCGCTGCGTGACGCTTGCAGGAACTGCCGCAGCGGTTCCGCGACCTGCATCTCAGGCGGCCAGTCCGGCGTCCTGCCGCGCTTTTGCGGTCATACCGCCGAGCTGCTTGCCGGCGATCTCGATGTCGGCCTCGAACTTCAGCAGCACGTTCAGCGTGTCGTGCACCATGTCGACATCCAGCGCGGCGGCATGCAGCAACAGCAGCACACGCGCCCAATCGATCGTTTCGCTCACTGATGGCGCTTTTTTCAGGTCCAGTGCGCGCAGCTGCTGCACGAAATTTACCAGCTGCGCGCGCAGGCTCGCTTCGATCCCTGGCACGCGGGATTCGATGATGCGCGCTTCCAGCTTCGCATCGGGGAAGCCGATATGCAGATGCAGACAGCGGCGCTTCAGTGCGTCCCCTAGGTCGCGCGTGCTGTTGGAGGTCAGCAGCACCACCGGCGGCACCAGCGCATGCACCTCACCGATTTCGGGAATGCTCACCTGGTAGTCGGACAGGATCTCCAGCAGGAACGCCTCAAACTCCTGATCCGACTTGTCGATCTCATCGATCAGCAATACCGCGCCTGCTGGTTCTTGCAACGCGCGCAGCAGCGGCCGCGGCTCCAGGAACTCAGGCGCAAAGAATACGTCCCCAAATCCGTGCAATTTGTCGATCGCGCTATTCAGGCTGTCGGTCGGCCCCAGCACATCGTTGATCTTGTCTTTCAGGATCTGCGTATACAAAAGCTGCTTGCCATACTTCCATTCGTACAGTGCCTTCGACTCATCCAACCCCTCGTAGCACTGCATCCGAATCAGCTTCAGCCCCAGCCAGCTCGCCACCGATTTCGCCAGCTCCGTCTTGCCAACGCCCGCCGGCCCTTCCACCAAGATCGGCTTTTGCAAATGATGCGCGAGATACACCGCGGTCGCGATCTGCCGGCTGGGAATATACCCGACCGACGCCAACCCGGATTCCACCGCATCGATCGATGCGATGCCGCTGCCGCCACCATCCACGCGCACATCCTCTCGCAACGTTCCCGCACCGTTCGGCGACGACCGCCTGAAACGGCACCATTGCGTCTTGCTAGGCGAGGGCGCCGCGGTCAACCCCCTCGCCCTGGGGGGTCCCGGCACGCGCCGGGTGTCGCGGTACGCGAGGGGTTGAGGGGGGCGCCCTCGCCTAGCACACTCGGTTCCGCCGTGCCGGCCCACGGGGAGAGGAAACGCGATGGACTTCCACATCAACCCGCAACAACGCGAGATGATCGCGTCGGTGCGCGCGCTCGCGCAGGGCGAATTCAAGCAGAAAGCCATGCGCTGGATGGATGGCACCTTCCCCTGGGAGAACATGAAGCAGCTCGCCGAGCTCGGTGTGCTGGGCATGTCGGTGCCCGAGGAGTACGGGGGCCTCGGCCTGTCGATCCTGGACACCGCGCTGATCCTGGAAGAAATCGCCAAGGTCGATTACGTCACTGCGATGGCCGTGCTGGGCGAAGCCGGTGTGCAAACCCGCGTGATCGCGCGCTATGCGCCGAATGCGATCAAGGATCGCATCCTGCCCAAGGTGGTCACTGGCGATTGCATCCTGGCCGTGTGCATGACCGAGCCGCATGCCGGGACCGACGTGGCGAACTACCGCACCAACGCGCGCATCGTCGGCGACCGTGTGATCCTGAAAGGGACCAAGACACTGATCAGCCGCGCGCCCGAAGCTGGCATGTTCGTGGTGTTCACCCGTGTCGATGGCAGGCCCGGCCGCGAGGGCATCGGCTGTGTGCTGCTGGAACCGGGAACGAAAGGATTTGCCGTCACCGGCACCTATCACACCATGGGCGGCGAGAATCTCCACGAGATACAGTTCGATGACTGCGAATTGCCGCTGGAGAATCTGGTGATCAAGGAGGATGGCTTTCGCAGGCTGCTGAGTGCGTTCAACACGCAGCGCTGCCTTAACCCGTCGATTTCACTGGGTCTGGCGGAAGGTGCGTTCGACGAGGCGGTGAACTATGTCCGCGATCGCACCGTGTTCGGCAAGCCGATCGCCGATCATCAGGGTGTGCGCTGGAAGCTCGCCGACATGTTCAAGGATATCGAGGCGGGGCGGGGCCTGCTGTATCGCGCGTGCCTCAGTGCGAACCCGTTCCCCGACCCGTTCCTGTCGGCGACATCGAAAATCTTCAATAACGAGATGTCGCTGCGCGTGACGTCTGAGGCGGTGCAGCTGCATGGTGGCTTCGGCTTTACGGATGAATATCCCGTGTCTCGGCTGTATCGTGGCGCGCGGTACGGGTCGATCGGTGGAGGCACCTCGGAGACACTGCGCGACCTGATCGGCAAGAAGATTGTCGGGGACACGGATGTGGACGAGGGCATCATCAGCCTCGCGACGTATTGATGGAGCACGCCAGTGTTGTTGATTGAGGCGGACGGCAAGGCATTGTTCGCGGCGCATGGCATCGCGGTGCCGGAGGGACGCGTCGTGACGGCGGCCGATATCATTGCGCCGCCGCCGGAGACTGGCCCGTGGATGGTAAAGGCGCAGGTGCCGGTGGGTGGGCGCGGCAGGGCTGGTGGAATTCGCCAATGTGGCAGCGCCGAGGATGTGGCGGAGGCGGTCCGCGCGATGCTTGGCGCGCGGCTGAAGGGGCATGCGGTGGAGGCGTGCCTGATCGAGCAGGTGGCGACCGGCGAGGAACGCTATCTCGCGATCATGGTCGATCCGCCGAATTATGGTGTGCGGGTGATCTATCTCGCGGAAGGCGGGATGGAGGTGGAGCGGGGTGAGGATGGAGACCGCGCCGGCATCGCGTGTGCGCCGGAACTGGACGCGATCATGGCGACGCTGGACGGGTTGATCGCGCGTGAGACTGAGGCGGTGCGGACGTCGGTTGCTGATCTTGGCCGCAAGCTGGCGGAGCTGCTGCTGACACGGGAGCTGGCGTTGGCGGAGATCAACCCATTATTTGTCAGCGCGGCGGGGTGCCTGGCGGGCGATGCGAAGGTGGTGGTCGACCTCAATGCGGTCGAGCGGCAGCCGGAGATCGGCGCGCTGATCGTGGCGCAGCCGTCAATCTATCTGGACGCCAATCGCAAGCTACAGGAAGGGTTCGATTACGTTGAACTCGATCCGGGCGGCGAGATCGGGCTGGTGACCACGGGTGCAGGACTGTCGATGATGCTCATCGATGAGCTGACGGCGCAGGGGATGAAGCCACTGAATTTCTGTGATGTGCGCAGCGGGCAGTTGCGCGGCAGTCCGCAACGGCTGATCCGAGTGCTGGAATGGATCACCTCGCGACCGTCGCTGCGGGTGGTGTTGGTGAATATCTTTGCTGGGATCACGGACTTGGGAGAGTTCGCGGGATTGCTGGCGGATGCAGTGACGGCGTCGCCGGGTCTGCATGTGCCGGTGGTAGCACGGCTGGTAGGGCGTGGCGCGGCGGACGCGCGGCGCATCCTGGCGGAGAAGCGACCGGACATTGCGATGGAGGAAGACCTGCAGGCGGCGCTCGATCGGATCAAGGCGGTGCTGGCATGATCGGCAGGCTGTCGCGCGAGACGAAGGTGATCGTGCAAGGCATCACCGGGCGCATGGGGCGCACGCATGCGGCGCTGATGCGCGCTTATGGCACGAACATCGTGGGTGGCACGTCAACCCGCACCGACTTGAAGCAATCGGCGGGCGTCCCCGTATTTGCCGATTGCGCGGCGGCGGTCGCGGCGACGGGGGCGGTCGCCAGCGTGACTATGGCCCCCCCAATGGAAACGCTGGCCGCGGTGCGTGAGGCATTGGACGCGGGCATCGCGCTCGTTGTCACGGTCGCGGAAGGGATTCCACTGCACGACGCGCTCGCCATCGGTCGCGCGGTGCGTGCGGCGGATGCAACCTGGATCGGTGGGTCAACGCCCGGCATGGCGATTCCAGGGCAGATCAAGCTGGGATTCCTGCCAGATGTGTGCCTGCGGCCGGGACCGCTTGCCATCATGTCGAAGAGCGGGACGTTGTCGTATGAGACCGGCTATCGCCTGGCCCGCGAAGGGCTGGGCCAGAGCCTATGGATCGGCGTTGGTGGCGATCCGGTGAAAGGTGTGCGGTTCGCCGATCTGCTGCCAGTGTTCTTTGCGGATGTGCGCACAGCTGGCATCGTGCTGGTCGGTGAAGTGGGCGGTACCGAGGAAGAGGATTGTGCTGTTTCGTATACGAAGCTAGGGGCGCAGAAGCCGCTCTATGCGTTGATCGCCGGACGTGAGGCGAAGGAAGGCGTGTCGATGGGCCATGCCGGGGCCTTGGTATTCGGCGATACCGGCACGTTACAATCGAAGACGACGCGGCTGCGCGACGCGGGAGCGCAGGTGTTCGGCGCGGTCGATGACCTAATCGCGGCATGCGTTCGTGATCTCGCGCGATTGCGTACATGATACAGGAACCCGGGAGGAAATGATGGCGGAACAGACGGACGCGGCCGTCCATGCGGCGCTGCACGAGCTGATGGGTCTCGCCGATCTGCCGGCCGAGACGGTGCGGCATGCGCGCGTTGTTGGCGGCGAGCCGGTGATTCCCACACGGTATCGCGTTGGTACCGCGGGCGCAGCGGCGTTGTCGGTGACTGGCCTCGCGGCGGCGGAGCTGTGGCGGCTGCGCACGGGGCGGCAGCAGACGGTCGAGGTGCCAATGCGCGCGGCGACAGTGTCGTTGCGGTCCTCGCGCTACATGCGGCTGAATGGTGCGCCGCCGGCGCGCGAGTGGGATCCAATCAGCGGCTTCTATCCGACGCGCGACGGGCGCTGGGTGATGCTGCACACTAATTTCGAGAACCTGCGCAATGCGGCGGCACGGGTGCTGGGCACGAAGGTCGATCGTGACGAGGTCACGCGGGCGATCGCCGGTTGGGATGCCGAGGCGTTGGAGACCGCGCTGCATGAGGGTGGTGCGTGCGGCGCGTTCGCGCGCACGCATGCGGAATGGGCGGCGCATCCGCATGCCGCGGCCATTCGGGCGCTGCCCGTGGTCGAGATCATCCGCGTTGGTGATGCACCGCCGCAGCCGTTGCCTGCCGGGCCGCGGCCGCTGTCGGGGGTGCGCGCGCTGGACCTGACACGCGTAATCGCCGGCCCGACCTGTGCGCGCACGCTGGCTGAGCATGGTGCCGATGTGTTGAAGATCACGCGTGCCGGTCTGCCGCATTCGGGTGAGCTGGATCTGGACACCGGCATCGGCAAGCTGTCGGCGAATTTGGATCTGCGCGATCCGGCGCAAGCCGAGACGCTGCGTGGGCTGATCCGGGGTGCGGATGTGTTTTCGCAATCCTATCGGCCGGGCGCGCTGGCAGGGCGCGGCTTCTCGCCGGAGGCGGTGGCGGCACTGCGGCCGGGCATCGTGTGCGTGACGCTGAGTGCCTGGAGCCATGAGGGGCCGTGGCGCAATCGCCGTGGTTACGATACGATCGTGCAGACCTCGACCGGCATGGCGCATGCGTCTGGCGTCGACGGCAAGCCGCAGCATTTGCCGGTGTCGGCGATCGACTATGTCTCGGGCAACCTGATGGCGTTCGGCGCGATGGTGGCGCTTGCGCGACGGGCGACGATCGGCGGCAGTTGGTTTGTGCGCGTGTCGCTGGCAACCACCGGGCGCTGGATTGTCGATCGCGGCACGTTCACGGCTGATGAGCTTGCCGGCCTGCCGGCGGACCTTCCGGAAGCGGAACTGGCAGCGCTGTGCACCGAGGTGGATTGGCCGGGCGGGCGCATCCGTTACATGAAGCCGGTGGTGCGCATGAGCGAGACGCCGGCGCGGTGGGATCGTCCGCCGGTCCCGCTGGGGTATCACCAGGCGGTGTGGCCCGCCGCATGACGAAACCGTTCGTTGGCGTGCGCGTGCTGGACCTGACGAATGTCATCGCCGGGCCGCTGGCGTCGTACCAGCTCGCGCTTTTGGGAGCTGAGGTCATCAAGGTCGAGGTGCCGGGGGTCGGTGATCTGGCCCGCAAGATGGGCGCCGATCCTGACCTCGGGAAACGCCAGATGGGCGCTTCGTATCTGGCGATGAATGCTGGCAAAAAGTCGATTACGCTCAATCTGAAGGCGGAACGGGGGAAGGAGATCTTTCGCGCGTTGGCCGGCACGGCGGATGTGGTGCTGGAGAATTTCCGACCCGGCGCGATGGCGCGCTTGGGATTGTCGGCCGAGGCGCTGCGGACGCTGAATCCGCGGCTGATCTATTGCGCGGTATCAGGGTTCGGCCAAACTGGTCCGTTAGCGGGACGGGCAAGCTACGACCAGATCATCCAAGGTTACGCCGGGCTGATGAGCCTGACCGGAGACGCGCAGTCCGCGCCGCAGCGTGCCGGATTGGTGGTGTGCGACACGACGGCGGCAATCACTGCTGCGTTTGCTATCGCCGCGGCGTTGTTCCGCCGCGCCAGCACCGGCGAGGGCGAGGTAATCGATGTGTCGATGCTGGATAGCTCACTGGCCACCATGACGTCGTGGATGATTTCCAATCACCTGAACGCGGGTCATGTGCCGAAGCCGCTGGGCAATCACAGCCATACCTCGGCGCCGTCAGGAACGTTCCGGACAAAGGACGGTGTCATCAATCTGGTCAACAATGAGCAGAAGCAGTTCACAGCCACGTGTGAGGCCCTGGAGATGCCGGAACTCTCGCATGACCCGCGGTTCGCGGAACGCGATCACCGAATGCGCAACCAGGTGGTTCTGCAGCAGGTGCTGGAGGCGCGGCTGGCCACAGCGACGAGCGCGGAATGGGAGGAGCGGCTGAGCGCGGCCGGCGTGCCGGTGGGACCGGTGCTAAGCGTGCCGGAGATCGCGCAGCTCGCGCATCTGGCCGCGCGCGGTGTGGTGCATACAGTGCCGGTGCCGGCCTTGGATCGTGACGTGCGGGTCGTGGGGGCGGGGTTTCAGCTCGGGGGTGCGCCGGTGCCGATCGATGCGCCGCCGCCCACGCTGGGTGAGCACACCGAAGTAATCTTGCGCGGCCTTGGCGTCGATGCGGCGGAGCTGGAACAACTGCGCGCCAATACGGTGATCTGATCGATGATGGGGATGTACCTTGGGGATCCGCCGACGGTGCTGGAAACCGAGGTGTTCACTACGCTGCCGGATGTGCTGGTGAAGCGGGTGGATGGCAAGCCGCGCAATTTCCTGGAAGGGCCTTCCTTCGATCGGCATGGTAATCTGCTGTGTGTCGATGTGCAGGCGGGGCGCGTGTATCGGATCTCGCCGAACGGCGATTGGGAAATCTTGGCGGAATACGATGGGGTTCCGAACGGATTGAAGCTGCATCGCGACGGGCGCGCGTTCATCGCCGATCGCAAGCGCGGTGTCATGGTACTGGACCCGGCGAGGGCGACGCTGGATTGTTTGTTACCCGGGCCGAAGCCCGGAGAGTCATTCGTTGGATTGAACGATCTGATCTTTGCGACGAATGGTGATCTGTATTTCACCGATCAGGGGCGCACGGGATTGCAATCACCCACTGGACGGGTGTGGCGATACACCGAGGCGGGCGTGCTGGAGTGTCTGATTGACAATGTTCCGAGCCCGAATGGGTTGGTGTTCAATCTGCGGGAGACCGCGCTATACGTGGCGGTAACGCGTGCCAACGCAGTGTGGCGGATCGAGCTGGATGATCCGGCGCGGCGCACGGGGCTGTTCGTGCAGTTATCGGCGGCCGGGCCGGATGGACTCGCGCTGGATGCGAGTGGCAATGTGGTGGTGGCGCATCCGACCGTGGGGGCGGTGTGGATGTTCAATCGGATTGGCACACCAGTGTATTACCTGAAGAGCTGCGCGAAGGAGATGACGACGAATATCGCGTATGGCGGCGATGACAATCGCACGTTGTTTGTTACGGAGTCGCGGAGCTGCTCGATTTTGTGGGCGCGGTTGCCGGTGCCGGGGAAGGCGATGTTTTCGCACAGATGAGCTGTCGTCATTGCGAGGAGCGCTGGCGACGAAGCAATCTTGTGCCAGTGTGGCACTGCAGATCGTGCGACATTGGACCTAGATCTTCGTCGCTTTGCTGCTTGCGATGACAAGGTTGGCTACAGCGTGATATCGCGGACGAATTTGGCCTTGCTGGCTGTCTCGGTCAGCAGGAATGCCAGGTCGGTGCCGGTCGACACATAGCGGGCGCCCAGCTTCACGTATTCGGTCATCAGATCGGGTCGCGAGGCCAGGCCGCCGATGCCGACGTGTTTGCCGTGCTTGCGGCAGGCGGCGATGGTGCGGGCGAAGGCGTCGCGCACGTTCGGGTGATCGAATTGGCCGGTGATGCCCATTTCGTTGCAGAGATCATTGGTGCCGACCAGTAGCATGTCGATGCCCGAGACCGCGGCGATCGCCTCCACGTTGTTCAGCGCCTCGATCGCTTCCATCATCACCACGACCATGGTGGCGTCGTTCATTGCTGCGTTTGCCTCAGGCTGCGGATAGCTGCGGTACTGGTAGTGCGGCAGCGCCCCGCCGGCGCCGCGCTCGCCGAAGGGTGGGAACTTGGCGTAGCCGACGATTTTCGCGGCATCCTCGGCAGAGCGCACGTGAGGCGCGATCACCCCCATCGCGCCGCCATCCAACAGGCGGCAGATGTAATCGGGCGTGTTGGCCGGCACGCGCACCAGTGGTGTAACACCCAGCGCCTGCGCGGCGATGCAGATCTGCGCGGTGGATTCGATCGACAATGTGTTGTGCTCGACATCGACATACAGCGTGTCGAAACCGGCGGTGGCGGCGATCTGCGCGATCTCGATCGAACGCGTCAGGCGCACTGTCATCGAGGCGGCGACCTCGTCACGCGCCAGCTTTTCCTTGAGGTGATTGCGTAGGATGTCGCGCAGTTGTGCCGGCATGGTCGTCTCCCTTGGTCGATTGTCAGGCACTCTGGCTTGGCGGCGCCGCGGCCTCAAGCCACAATGCGGGCAGGCATGGAGGAGGGTGGCATGAACGCGATACAGGGCAGGCCTGTGCGTCGCCGCGAGGATGCGCGGCTGCTGACCGGCAAAGGCAATTATGCCGCCGACGGGAAGCGGGATGCCATGAAGGTGGCGGTGCTGGTGCGCTCGCCGCATGCGCATGCATCGGTGGATGGGATCGATACGGCGGCGGCGCGGGCGATGCCGGGTGTGGTCGGCGTGTTCACTCAGGCCGATCTGGGCGGTGTCGGACCAATTCCAGGCGGGATCGGGTTTCCGCGTCCGGATGGCGGGCCGGCGCCGAAGACGGATCGCGCGCTGCTGGCCAGCGAGCGGGTGCGTTTCGTGGGCGAACCGGTGGCGTTGGTGGTCGCGACGTCACGCGCCGCGGCGTTGGAGGCGGCCGAGGCGGTGATGGTGGACTATAGCGCGCTTCCCGTCGTCACCGATGAGGTTGCGGCGATGCAGCCGGGCGCGCCGGCGGTGTGGGACGAGGTGCCGGATAATATCGGCTTCCTGTGGAAACGCGGCGACGCGGAGCGCACGGATCAGGCGTTGCGCGACGCCGCACATGTGGCGAAGCTTCAGTTCTTGGTCAGCCGGGTGACGGCCAATTCAATGGAGCCGCGTGGTGCCTGGGCCGAGGTTGGCGCGGACGGGCGGCTGGTACTGCATGCGTCGATCCAGTCACCGTACCCGTTGCGGAACGGCTTGGCGCAGAACAACTTTAAGCTGGAGCCGAAGGAGATCCGCGTGCTGCCGGGCGACGTGGGCGGGTCGTTCGGCATGAAGTCGGGCGTGCAGCAGGAATACGCGTTGGTGTGCTGGGCGGCGCGCAAGTTGGGGCAACCCGTGCGGTGGATCTGCGACCGCACCGAAGGGCTGCTGACCGATGAACAGGCGCGCGAGATGCGCATCACAGCGGAGCTTGGCTTCGACGCCGACGCGAAGATCACGGCGCTGCGGCTGCGCTGGGATGTCAATCTGGGCGCGTATGTGTCCGGTCGCTCGGGCTGGCCGGTGGGCAATATCGGTGGCACGGCCGGCGTGTATGACATCCCGACGATCTATGCGGAATCTTGCGGCATCATGACGCACACGGTGCCGACGGCCGCCTATCGTGGCGCGGGGCGGCCGGAGGCAACATATACGATCGAGCGGCTGATGGATGTGGCGGCGCGCGAACTTGGGATCGATCCGTATGAGCTACGACGGCGTAATCTGATTCCGCCGGAGGCGATGCCGTACAAGACCGCGCTGACCTTTACGTATGATTGCGGCGAGTTTGAAGGGAACATGCAGACGGCGGCAGCGCTGTCGGAGCTGGATGGCTTCGCCGGACGGCGTGCGGAGGCGAAAGCGCGCGGCAAGCTACGTGGCATTGGCCTGTGCAATTGTATCGAGGTTGCCGGTGGGCCGTTTCTGCGTCCGGCGAAGGATCTGTCGACGCTGCAACTCGCTGAAGATGGCACGCTGATCCTGCGCACTGGGTCGGTGTCGGTCGGCCAGGGGCTGGAAACTGCGTTCAGTCAGTTGGTGGCGGACCGGTTCGGCGTGCCGATCGATCAGGTTGTGTATCAGCAGGGCGACACCGATGATCTGCCGTTCGGCAAGGGGAATGGTGGATCCGGCGCGCTGTGCATCGGCGGCGCGGCGGTGTCGCTGGCGATCGACAAGGTGATCGAGAAGGCACGCAAGATCGCGGCTGAACTGCTGGAAGCGGCGGAGGTCGACGTAGTGTTCGACGCCGGCAAGTTTACCATTGCGGGAACGGACCGGTCGGTTGACCTGGCCTCGGTCGCGCGCGCGGCGTACGATCCGACGCATATTCCACCCGGCGAGGAAGGTGGACTGGTGGAAAGCGGCGAGTTCGTGCCGACCGCGGTGACGTTCCCGAATGGCACGCATATTTGCGAGGTGGAAATCGATCCCGACACCGGCGTCACCGAGGTCGTGCGCTACAGTGCGGTGGAGGAGCTGGGGTTCGTGCTCAATCCGATGCTGGTGGCAGGACAGACGCATGGTGGTGTGGCGCAAGGCGTGGGCCAGGCGTTGGGTGAGCAGATCGTCTACGATCGCGAATCTGGCCAGATGCTAACAGCGTCGTTCATGGATTATCAGATGCCGCGCGCGGCCGACCTGCCCGACTTCCGCGTGGCGACGCGCGAGGTGCCGACGAAGGGGAACCCGCTTGGTGCGAAGGGCGTGGGCGAGGCTGGCACGGTGGGCGCGCTGGCGGCGGTGATGAATGCGATCAACGACGCGCTGGCACCGCTGGGCATCCGGCATTTCGACATGCCGGCGACGCCGAACCGGGTATGGACCGCGATCAATACAGCAGGTGGGGTGCGCGCATGAGTGAGCGGTTGTTTCATATGATCCAAGGCGCGCCGACGCCGGTCGCGCCATTCAGTCATGCGGTGGAGGTGGATGGGTTCGTCTTCATTACCGGGCAGATGCCAACGCTGCCGGAGGATGACTCGGCGCCGTTGCCGGAGGGGATTGAGGCGCAGACACGACGGGTGATGGACAATCTGACCCTGGTGCTGAAGGGGCTCGGGCTGGGTCTGGGGCATGTGGTGAACGTGCGGGCGTACCTGACGCGGTTCGAGCAGGATTATGCGCCGATGAACGCGGTGTATCGCGGGTATTTCCCGCCGGGGCGGCTGCCGTCGCGGACGTGTGTGGGGGTGACCGGTCTGGCTCGCGGCGCACTGGTCGAAGTCGATATGGTAGCCAAGCGCTAATGTCGTCGATGGCTGGGCCAGGCCCGGCCGTGACTCGGGGCGGCCCTCTCATTCGGTGCGGCGCCCCGTCGCAAGCCAGGCCGCGCAGGTATCGCCCAGTTTCTCCCGCGTCATGGCCTCATAGCGGTCACTGACCTCCGCTGGCAGCGTGTCGCGCCAGCGTCCGTTGGTGCCTTTGTAGATGAAGGTCTGTGCGCCACCATCCCAGAACACACCGCCCAGCGGAACGCTCGCGCTGGCATGGGCCTTCATGTAATCGAAGCTGCAGCACCGCAGAATGCTTTGCCAATCCTTCCGCGAAACATCGACCTCCAGAAACGCCGCGATCCGGCGAATCTGGCCCGCCATATCCTGCTTGAGCTCCGCGAAATGCAGCATCATGACATTTGGCAGATGGCGGATCGCCCACCACGAGGCGACGTTCTCCCAAAACGGCCAGAACGGATGACCGTCCTGTGCCAGCCAGTCATGAAAATACTGCTGAACCGAGTCGACTGGCCGTTCCATCGGTGGACCGACCCGTCCCGGCGACTCATTCAGTGCCTGGTACCACAGGTCGTTCGCCGCGCTGTGATGATTGTAGAGACTCCAGACGACGTCCCGGCCATCGCGTCCGATGTAGAGGTACTTCGCCTTTGGCGAGAAGACGAGCGCGTCGACCGGCAGGTGCGTCTTGAGGAAGCGGCGATGGGTCTGTGCTTCGACCGCGGCAAGCTTGATGTCTTTCGGCGGGATGCGGAGATCGAGCCACGGTGATATCTCGGCGACCGGCAGGTCCTCGGCGTTGTCGAGGACGAGCTGGGCAACGATCTGCTGCACCCATGTGGTGCCCGCCTTCGCGTAGGTCGCGATGACGATGTCATCATCGCGGAACGCGAACTCATTCCAGATTGTCGAATCGAAGTGATGGTTGTGCAGTTCGCGTAACTTGGTCGGCAGGTTGGGGTCTGATGGCGGTGCCATGCGCCTTCAGCTCCGCCCGCCGGTAAACGCATTGAAGGTGATAAGCGTATACGTGTCCTTCACGCCGGGCAGGCGTTGCACCTTCTCGGTGACGAAGCGGCCGATGTCTTCGTCGTCCTCCAGATAGAACTTGCCCAGCAGGTCATACTGCCCGGAGGTTGAGTACAGCTCCGACATCTGCTCGATGCTGTCGGCCGCGTCCTGGGCGATCCGGTAGGCCAGCCCCATCTCGCATTTGATCTGCACGAATATTGCCCGCATGACCGCCCTCCGCCTGCGCCCGCAGTCTAACAACATCCACGGCACTGCGACAGGCAGGGCGCACGTGACAGGCGGGGCGCACGTGACGGGCGCCGCGTCATCCGGTAAGCATCCGTCGACATCGCTGGGAGGCACGCATGGAGTTGGCTCAGGCCCGCAAGGCCCGCATCACGCCGCGGATGGGCGGCCGCATCCTGGCCGACGCGCTGGTGGCGCAGGGCATCGATCATGTGTTCTCGGTGCCGGGCGAGTCGTTCCTCGATACGCTCGACGGTCTTTACGATGTCCGACAGAAACTGAAGCTGGTCACCTGCCGGTTTGAAGCCGGCGCGGTGAACATGGCCGAAGCGTATGGCAAGCTGACCGGCAGGCCGGCGGCAGCGATGGTCACGCGCGGGCCGGGCGCGTGTCACGGCGCGATCGGTGTGCACATTGCGATGCAGGACAGCACGCCGCTGCTGCTGTTCGTCGGGCAGATCCCGCACGAGGACGCCGGCCGGGACGCGTTCCAGGAGATCGACTATCGCCAGATGTTCGGCTCGGTCGCGAAGTGGGTGACCCAGATCGATCACACGGCGCGCATTCCTGAGATTGTCGCGCATGCGATGGATGTGGCGACATCGGGGCGGCCGGGGCCGGTGGTGATTGCGCTGTCGGAGGAGATGCAGCGCCAGACCGCCGAAGTGCAAGACCTGCCGCGCCGCCCGGTGACCCCGGCGCATCCGGATCCCGAGGGCATGGCAAAGCTGCGCGCGATGCTGGGGCGCGCGCGCAAGCCGGTGGCGGTGCTGGGGGGGTCGTGCTGGACGGCGCAGGGCCGCTACGCGATCCGCGATTTCCTGCGGGCCAACGATATTCCGGTTACCACAGGGTTCCGACGCCAAGCGACCTATGATGGCACGCAGGATAATTTCGTGGGCGATCTGGGTGTGGGATCCGATCCGGCGCTGATCGGCAAGGTGAAGGAGGCCGACCTGATCCTGGCGATCGGTTCGCGCCTGGGGGATGCGGTGACGCAGGGTTACACGCTTCTGGATATGGCGGGCAGCGTGCCGATCGTGCAGGTGCATCCGGATGGCGAGGAGATTGGGCGGGTGTTCCGTCCGGTGCTGGGAATCGTTTCTGATCTGAACACGTTTGCGATTGCCGCGGCGGCGATGGAGCCGGTGCACTCGCGTTGGCGCGGCTGGACGGCGGAATTGCGGTCGCTGCGCGAGGCGCAGCGGGCGGTGCCGAATTATCAGGCGCCGTTGAATCTGGGTTCCGCGATGCGGGAGCTCGAGAAGCTGCTCGACGAGGACGCGATCGTTACCACGGATGCGGGGAATTTCGCTGGCTGGGCCACGCGATTCATCAACTTCAGTGACGAGCAGCGTTATATCGGGCCGACCAACGGCGCGATGGGGTATTCGGTGCCGGCCGCGGTGGGCGCGAAGATCGCGTTTCCGGACCGCATGGTTGTGTCACTGGTGGGCGATGGTGGCTTCATGATGACGGGGCAGGAGATTGCCACGGCGTTCCATCACGGGGTCGCACCGATCGTGCTGGTGTTCAACAACCAGATGTTCGGCACGATCCGCATGCACCAGGAGCGTGCGCATCCCTATCGTGTGTCGGGCACCGCGCTGACCAATCCGGACTTCGCGAAATATGTGGAGGCGTTCGGCGGTCACGGTGAGGTGGTTACCGATACGGCGGGGTTCGTGCCGGCGTTCACGCGGGCGGTGGCAAGCGGGCGTCCGGCGGTGATCGAGCTGCGGGTGGACCCGGAGCAAATCACGACGCGCGCGACGATCGCCGACCTGCGTGCGGGCAAGTCGGCCCCGAAGGCGGTCGCGAAGCTGAAGCGGGCCGCGGCGCCGAAGCATCCTGGGTCGCGCGGCGGCAAGAAAACCGGCAAGCGAGGTTGACCATCGCGCGGGACGAGGCCGAGTATCGCCTGTCGTAACGGTTCCGTGTGGATGCGCGGGGGCGGGCAATTGTGCCCGACCCAATGGAGGAGGCAGCGTGCGCCTACCGCGCCGGGCGCAGGAAGTATTGCGGGCACGGCCGGATGATTTCGACGCGCGGCATCTGCTGGGTGTGCTCGATCTGGCGCAGGGGCAG
>Ga0210386_10000898_pt1 | contig 27172 bp, 31 predicted proteins | sample IncBWH32OmetaG_FD_160091 | JGI IMG/M metagenome (GOLD analysis project Ga0210386, IMG submission 160091) | Forest soil microbial communities from Barre Woods Harvard Forest LTER site, Petersham, Massachusetts, United States - Inc-BW-H-32-O ...
CAGGGCTACCCGAATAACGCTCCGAACAGCTGCAACCCTCCGGGCGCGTACGATCAAAACGGGAATTACCAATACTACCCGGGCTGCCAGGTGAATCCTAACTATCCCAACTAACAGCGCGAACTAACAGCGCACGACAGTTCGCAGCCTGCTCAGCTCTTTTCACCCGACAACGTTGAGCAGGCTTTTTTGCATCTCGTCGGCTACTTTTAGCACTTTAGTGTTGGCGTCGAAGCTGTTGCGCGACTGTAACAGCGACACCATCGACGCGCTCAAATCCACGATATCGCCGTTGACACGCGGGACGGGGATCGCGGGATCAGTGGTGGCTGCGCGGGCGATATCGCCGGCGGCTTGGTTCAACTGCGTTTCGGCTCGCGACATTCCTTCCAAAGCGGATGACATCGCTGGAATCTGCACGACCTGCCTCCTAGTCTGTTTGCTTGATTTCTTGCTTAATATCCTCTTCGACGGGTTTGAAGAGAATTTGAGCCATTTCATACTTAAGACCCTCGATCCCCTGCCCCGTCACACTGGATATCTCATAGAAAGGCAAGCCTTTAGCCGCCGCAAGCAACCTTAGCCGAGCGATCCTGTCCGGGTCTTGCGCGACATCGATTTTCGAAGCCACCACCAGCATGGGCTTCCTGATCAGGTCTTCCCGGAAGCTGGCCAGCTCCTCCATTACCACCTGGAAATCGTCCACCGGATCGCGCCCGCTCGATTCCGATACATCCACCAGATGCACCAGCAACCGGGTGCGCTCGATATGGCGCAAAAACTGAGTGCCCAGGCCGTGGCCGAGATGAGCGCCTTCGATAAGGCCCGGAATGTCGGCGACGACGAACGTCCGGTCGTCCACGCTCACCACGCCCAAATTGGGCTCTAACGTTGTGAACGGATAGTCGGCGATCTTGGGATGCGCGGCAGAGATGCGCGAAATGAGCGTCGATTTACCCGCGTTCGGGAACCCGACCAGTCCGACATCGGCCAGCAGCTTCAGCTCTAAGCGTAGATGCTTTTCATCGCCCGGCTTGCCCGGCTCGTGCTCGGTGGGAGCCTGGTGGGTGGGCGTGGCAAAGTGCTGGTTGCCCCTGCCGCCGCGGCCTCCACGGGCTACCCGGAAGCGGTCGCCGGCCTGGGTGAAATCGTGCAGCATTTCGCCCGTGTCGGCGTCGTAAACGATGGTTCCAACGGGCACCGGCAGCTCAATCGACTCGCCCTCCTTCCCACTTCGATTGCTGCCTTCACCATGCCGGCCCCGCTGGGCGGTGTGCTCGGGATTGAACCGGAAGTGAAGCAGTGTGTTGTAGTGCGTGCTGGCCACCATGGTGATGTCGCCGCCACGGCCGCCGTCGCCGCCGCTCGGTCCACCGCGAGGCACGTACTTCTCGCGACGGAAAGCCAGACACCCGTTACCGCCATCCCCGGCCTTTACGCGGATTTTGACTTCATCGATGAACATGGTGGGCAGGAAAAGCCCGGACTGTAGGGCGATCTAGAAACCAGAAGCTGGTTAGATCGGATCTACGCTAATGAACTTGCCGGAACGGCCGCGGTCGCGAAAGACAACAACTCCGGTTACTTTGGCGAACAGCGTATCGTCCTTGCCCAGGCCGACGTTCTCGCCAGGCTTAAACGATGTCCCCCGCTGCCGCACCAGGATGGAGCCGCCGGTCACCAATTCCCCGCCGAAAGCTTTGACGCCCAGGCGCTGCGCGTTAGAATCGCGCCCGTTTTTAGAACTTCCCAGACCTTTTTTATGTGCCATATCGACCTATGCCAGAATCTCCGGCTATGCCAGAATCTCGTTCACCTTCACCTGCGTGTAATTCTGCCGGTGACCGATGGTTCGCTTGTACTGCTTCTTGCGCTTGAACTTGAACACCAGGATCTTGTCGCCGCGTCCATGAGCGGCGATGGTGCCTTTGACGCGCGCCTCGCCGAGTCTGGCCCCGGTCAGAACTTCGTTGGAATCGTTCACCACGGTCAGCACGCGGCCGAACTCGATCTCGGCGCCGACATCACCAGCGAGCGTTTCCACTTCAATCACATCTCCGGGGGCGACACGATACTGCTTGCCGCCGGTTTCAATCACTGCGTACATAACTATCCTTCGTTGAGCTTGAATTGTGGGCTAATCAGACGGATCAGAGCAAAACTGCCGTACTAGCTAGAGCCGCAAAGGTCTATGATACGACAGTCGGGATGGCCGGCGCAAATGCGCTGGGCCGTGGGTTCAATCGCCGGCGAGAGCGCGGCGCACCACGGCTGGCTCTTTCGCGATGACCGTCAGGTATGCCCGCGCGGCTGAATCAGGCTGACGTCCACCCTGTTCCCACTCCTGCAAGGCGCGTTTACTGATGCCATATGTCCTCGCAAATTCAGCTTGCGACATTTTCACCCGTTTGCGGATGGCCTTGACATCGATCGGCCTAGGCCAGACCTGCTCCAGTTTAATCTTTCCGCGCTGATGCGCCAGGACTAGCTTCATTCCCTCGATCAGGTCTGCTCCGAAGGTAGTCTTTTTCGCGGCTGCTTTCTTTGGCATTCTAATGCGCTCCTTTCAAATAAACCGCGATTCGCCGTAATTCTCTCTTCTCATCCGCGGTTAGATCGGTCTTGACATTCTTTGTATAGCAACGAAGCAGATAGATGCGTGCGGCGATTACAACGTAGAGCTAAACGATCCGTGCGCCACCACGCTTTCCCTTGCCCTTCGCCGCCCATCGCAACTTCCGCGCTCCGTCCGCGCCCGGTATCACATCTCCAGCGTCCGGATGGTCAATCAGATAATCCGCCAGGGCGTCGATGCCGCCTGATCCAATCAACCCCGTGGCTTCGGCTTTGAACTTCGGCATCTGCAGGACCGTTATTTCCGGCGCATGATCCAACTAATTCGAGTATACCGCAATGCGGCATACAATCGTAGGCTTTCGCTCTTGCGTCCTCATCTCCAATCCCGACCACAGTGATAGAATCTCAGGTTGACTGACCGGCATGAGGGTTCTAGGTAACCAATGAACCTGGAAGGCATCCGCGCCTTGCTCGTCGAGGATAATCCCGGCGATGCACGCCTGTTTCTGGAGTTGGTCCGCGAAACCGGCGCCGGATACCTCAAACTCGAGCACGTCGACCGGCTCGATAAAGCGCTGACGCGGCTCAGCAGCGAGCATTTCGACGTGGTCCTGCTCGACCTCTCGCTCCCCGACGAGCAAGGGCTCAACACGCTGCTGCGGACGCACGCACATGCTCCCAAGGTCCCCATCGTCATCCTCACCGGGCTCGACGATGAAGCTGTAGCGGTTAAGGCGGTACGGGCCGGCGCCCAGGATTATCTGGTCAAAGGCCGCGTGGATGGCGATCTACTGGTCCGTTCCATGCGCTACGCCACCGAACGCTGGCGCGCGGTCGAAGCGCTGGAGCGGCGCGAAGAACACTATCGCTCCCTTATCGAGCATTCGCTCGATCTCATCAGCATTCTCAATATCGACGGGACTATCCGCTATGTAAGCCCCTCGCACGAACGGGTTCTGGGTTATCCCTCCGACGGCCTGGTGGGCCGGAACGTGTTCGCATTCGTCCATGCGGACGATATCGCCGGCGTGAAGGAAGCCTTCGCGGCCCATGACGGGGCGGCCTCCCTGGAATTCCGGTTCCGCCACAAGGATGGATCCTGGCGCATGCTGGAGTCCTTTGGGCGCAATTTGTCGCACGTGCCGGGCGTCGCGGGCCTGGTGGTCAACTCGCGGGACGTAACCGACCGCAAGCGCCTGGAAGAACAGCTCCACCACTCCCAACGGCTGGAGGCGGTGGGCCGGCTGGCCGGCGGAGTGGCGCACGACTTCAACAACCTGCTCATGATCATCAGCGGATATTCGCAGATGCTGCTGGATGGAATGCATGCAAACGACCCCGCGCGCGCCGATCTGAAACAGGTAGTAAAAGCCGCGGAGCGCGCCACCGATCTGACGCGCCAGTTACTCGCGTTCAGCCGCCGCCAGGTGGTTCGCCCGGTGATCCTCAACCTGAATTCACTGGTACACGACATGGATCGGATGCTGCGCCGCGTGATCGGAGAGGACATCGAATTGAATGCAAGTTTTGCTCCCGACCTAAAAACCGTGCGCGCCGATCCCGGGCAGATCGAGCAGGTGGTTCTGAACATTGCCGTCAACGCTCGTGACGCCATGCCCACTGGCGGCAAATTAACACTGGAAACGGCCAACCTGCACCTGACCGAAGAGCTCGCTCGCTCACATCCGGCTCAAAAATTGGGCCATTACGTGATGCTCTCGCTGCGCGACACCGGCTTCGGCATGGATGGCGAGGTGCTCTCGCGCCTGTTCGAGCCGTTTTTCACGACCAAAGAGAAGGGCACTGGATTGGGGCTATCCACCAGCTACGGGATCATAAAGCAAAGCGGCGGCGACATCTGGGTGGACTCAAAGCCGGGCCAAGGCACTACTTTCCGCATCTATTTGCCGGTGGCCGACGAGCCAGCCGAACCGGTCGACGCACTGCGTGGAAGCCCTGTACCGGGCGGAGCGGAAACCATCTTGCTGGTGGAAGATGAGGAAGGTGTGCGGCGCGTGGTCGAGACCATGCTGACGCGCCATGGCTACAACGTACTTTCCACCGCGTCTTGTCAGGAAGCAATGGCGTTCGCAGAGGGCTACGCCGGCCGCATCCATCTGCTGATCACCGACGTCGTAATGCCGGGCATGAGTGGCCGAGCCATGGCGGAGACCTTGACCGCACAACGGCCGGAAACCAAGGTTCTCTACGTTTCCGGCTACGGCGGACCGGTCGAATCCGACACAACTTCGGGCTTCCTGCAAAAACCCTTCACCACCGCAGAACTGGCACGCAAGATCCGCGAGCTGTTTAAAGAGGCACCGTAAGGACAAGCTCCGGATTGTGACCTTCGATCTTTACTCTTTCCGGTTCACCTTCTCTGCGCGCAATACCATCTGCTTTCCGGCGGGAATGCCCGGAAACATTGTGCGGGGGGCCCTGGGGAGCGTGCTGCGCAGGATCGCCTGTGTGCCGGAATGTCCGGGGCACGCCGGCCGGGACGTGCGTGAATGCGATCGACGGATAGAGTGCGCTTATGCCCGGATATTCGAGCCGGCCGCTCTGCCAACGGGGGCCAAAGGAATCGGGCCCAGTGGGCTGGCCGACAGGCCGCGGCCGTTCGTGCTGCGTGCCGCTCATCTGGATCGGCAGGCCATCGAGCCGGGCCAGTCCTTCTGGTTCGACGTAAATGTCTTCGAAATGAAATACCCAGTCGTCGAGCATTTCGAGCGAGCAGTTCGCGAGCTGGCAGCGGAAGGATTGGGCCCGGGGCGCGGGCGGGCGGACTTGCTGTCGGCCGAGCAGATCGAGTCTATCTCGATTCCGATGGAGGCTAAGTTGCCGGAAACGCGCCGGATCCGAGTCGTCTTTCGTACCCCGACTGAACTGAAAAACCATGGCGACCTTGCAGCCAGGCCAGAGTTCGGAATTTTGTTCGCGCGCGCGCGCGACCGGGTTAGCACATTGCGATCACTTTACGGAGCAGGACCTCTGGAAATCGATTTTCAAGCCATGGGCGAGCGGGCTTCGGCGGTACAAATGACCCAATGCCAGGCGCGCCACTTGGGGGCACGACGGCGGAGCAGCCGGAGCGGCCAGTCACACGGCATCGGCGGCTTAGTCGGCTGGGCCGAGTATGAAGGCGACTTGAGCGAGTTCCTTCCGATTCTCAGGGCCGCCCAATGGACCGGGGTCGGCCGCCACTGCGTTTGGGGAAATGGGGAGTTGCGTATCCAGACCGTCAACCCAATATAATGATTCGGTGGCCAACATCCCGATCGGAACAAAGGGCGAATCCTCTCTCATCGTTACGCCCGAGACTGCGGTCAGCTTCCTGGGTGTCGACAGCGCGCGGGTGCTTGGAACTCCATTCCTGATCTTTCACCTCGAAATGACGTCGCGCAATTCGGTCAAGCCCTTCCTGGATGAGGGCTTCGACACGGTCGGCGCCCGCGTAGATGTTCGCCACCTGGCTGCTACACCGTTGGGGATGCGTGTCACTTTTCGTAGCGAACTGACCGGAATTGAAGACCGGAGGCTATTTTTCCGGGTGGAAGCATTCGATGAGAAGGATAAGATCAGCGACGGCAAGCATGAGCGCGCGATTATCCAAGTTGCGAAGTTCGCGGCCCGCGTTCAGGCCAAAGGTCAAAGAGAATGAATGACCTACAGCGTAGGGCAGCTTACACGTCAGATTAACGGTTTGGGATCTTTTTTCGTATCCTAAGGCTGTTTCGAGGTATCTAAGCGAGTAGGTAGGTGGAGTACTTTAGTAAGATTTGGGCATTGCGTTTTGATAGTACGGCTGGTACATTGTATGGAAGACCTTTAGTATCAGAGGCAGTTTTGTGGTCCCCCAATTTTTGGGGTGAGGAGAGTCTTGAGATCATTTTTGATAGCGGCCGTGCTCGGTGTAGTGGGTATCGGTGTCAGTTTGGCCGAACCGGGTGCCAGACCGCCTGTCCCTGAAGACGAGATCGTAAGCCGGTACCTGGGTGCGACGCAGGAGCAGCAAAGCGCCTTACGCGGCGGTTCCATGGAAGTGGACATCGACGCTCGTCTGCCAAAGCGCAAGATGCATGGCACGCTGCGCGCCCTTCGCAATATCTCGAAGCTGGGCCGGATCACTTATCACATGCTCGGTTTCAGCGGCGACAATACTGTAAAGACCGAAGTCATTGCACGCTACCTCACGGCGGAAGTGCAAGCCAATCAGGGCGACCATCAGGGTGATTCGGATCTTTCCATCACGCCAACTAATTATAAATTCAAATACAAGGGCACCCAGGATCTGGACGGCCGCGAGGCCTATGTGCTGCGCGTCACGCCCCGAGAGAAAAAGGTCGGGCTGTTCAAGGGTGAGCTCTGGCTTGATGCCGAAACTTTCATGCCTGTGCGCGAGTCCGGATCGTTCGTAAAGACACCTTCGATCTTCTTGAAGAAAGTTCAGTTCGTGCGGCATTACATGTTGCAGGACGGCGTGTCAGTGCCACAGCATACCGAGAGCAAGATCGACGCCCGTTTCTTTGGCCCGGTCGAGTTAGATATCAACTACCAGAAATTTTCCAAAGATACTGACGCCGACGCCGGCGCGAGCGCGCTGAATAAGTGACGCCGGCCATCATTGCCTGGCGTGCCGGCAGGTGCGTTACCGGGTATCTACCTGATAAACTGACAATTGTTTCGTTCCCTGGCCTTGCATTGCAAGAACAGGCGCGTTGAATCTTAGAGGGTCCATGAGAACGCTATTCCTCAATCCGCCGTCGTTTGAAGGCTTTGACGGGGGCGCTGGTTCGCGCTGGCCGGCTTCGCGCGAAATCGAATCGTATTGGTATCCGGTTTGGCTGGCCTATCCGGCTGGAATGCTGAAGGACAGCAAACTGGTGGATGCGCCGCCGCACAAGATCACCATTGAGCAGACGGTGGCGATGGCCAACGACTTCGAGTTGATGGTGCTGTTTACTTCCAGCCCCGGCTTCCACGTGGACGTCAAGATTAGCGAGATGATGAAAGACGTCAATCCCAAGATGAAAGTGGCCTTTGTCGGCCCGCCGGTCACCATCGAACCCGAAAAATCGCTCAATGCCTCGAAGGCCATCGATTTCGTGGTGCGGCGCGAGTTCGATCATCAAATCGTCAACTTCGCCAACGGAACTCCGCTTTCCGAACTCCCGGGCGTGAGCTATCGCAAGAACGGATCGATAGTTAACAATCCGGAAGGCGGTGTAATTGAGAATCTGGACGAGTTGCCCTGGGTATCGAAAGTCTACCACCGGGACCTCGATTTCCGGCGCTACAACGTTCCCTTCCTGCTGAATCCGTTTGTCTCTTTTTACACTACTCGCGGCTGCCCCGCTATGTGCACGTTCTGCCTGTGGCCGCAGACGCACTCCGGCCACCGCTGGAGACTTCGCTCGTCGGACGACGTGGTCAACGAGTGCCGCTACGTTCTGGAGAATTTCCAGGGCCTCAAAGAGATCTTCTTTGACGACGATACCTTCAATTACCGCAAAGCGCGCGCCATCGAGCTTTCGAACAAGCTGGGGCCGCTGAACTTCACCTGGAGCTGCACTTCGCGCGTCACTACCGATTATGAAACGCTAAAGGCCATGAAGGATGCAGGCTGCCGGCTGCTGATTGTCGGGTATGAGTCGGGCGACGAACAGATTCTGAAAAACATCAAGAAGGGCGCCACCATCGACATGGCGATGCGCTTCACCGAGAACTGCCACAAGCTGGGCCTGGTAATCCACGGCGATTTTATCGTCGGCCTCCCAGGCGAAACTCGGCAGACGTTGCGTAAGACCATCGAGTACGCCAAGAAACTCGACGTGGAGACGATTCAGGTCTCGCTGGGCCATGCCTTTCCGGGAACCGAATTCTTCGAACATGCCACGGCCAACGGCCTGGTCAACATTAATGGGATGTCGGACGATACCGGCCACCAGTTGCCTAACGTGGTATATCCAGGGTTCGATCGCGGCGAACTGGTGGAGTGGGTGGAGCGCTTTTATTCGGAATACTACTTCCGTCCCAAGACGGCTTGGCGCGTCGTGAAAAAGGCCATCCAGAACAACGATCTTCCGCGCCTGTATAAAGAGGCACGGGAATATCTGTTCGTGAGCGCGAAGCGGAAGCAGTTCGTTAAAGAGCAAAAGGCTGCCAACTCCATGCGAGGCGCTGAAGAAAGCGTTTCTTAAATGGCGGCAGGCCGCGCGGTCGACCTCAAGACCAAACTGCTAACGCTCTTCGTGGTTGCCACCAACGTGCTCGGCAATGTCTCGATGTCCTGGGGCATGAAGCATCAAAATGCGGAACTTGGTCTTTCTCCGTTAGCGTATATCCGGCTCATCTTTAGTCCATGGGTGCTGCTTGGCACGATGCTGCTTATTCTGTGGCTGCTATCACGCATGACGCTGCTCGGCTGGGCGGACCTAAGCTACGTCCTACCGGTCACGGCGATCGGTTATGTCCTCACAGCAATTTTAGGAAAATACTTTCTCGGTGAGGAGATTTCATATCAAGGCTGGGCCGGCACAGGGTTGATCGTCGCCGGTATCATTCTGGTTGGACTGACGCGGCCAAATACTACCGGCTCGGAGCAGCGCCGATGAAATGGGCCTTGGTCGCGACGGTGGTGGGCTGCACCGCCTTGGCGGACCTGTTGCAGAGTTTCGAAATGAAGCGCCACGTCGTGGCGGTAGAGGATCTGCGGCCTGGAAGACTAGGGCGAATGCTGGCCGGGTTGGCGCGGCGGGGGCCGCTTGTACTGGCGGTATTCTTCATGGCGATCTCCTTCTTCGCCTTCATGAAGCTGCTATCGGTGGCCGATTTGGCTTTTGCGGTGCCAGTGACGGCTGCCAGCGTGGTACTCGAGACCGTGCTGGCGAAACTGGTGCTTAAAGAGACCGTAACCGTGAAGCGATGGGCGGGCGCTTGCCTGGTGGCCTGCGGCGTCGCGCTGCTGGCCATGTGACCTGGGTACTTGTTGGGATCGTTTCGATCGCGGCTTTGTATCAACTTTTGGCCTTGATCGCGGCGGTAGTCCATCATCGCCGTAGGACAGGCGGTGGGGCAGGTCCGCGGCCTGCTGGCATTTCCATTCTCAAACCCGTGTACGGGCGCGACCCAGGCTTCTACGCCGCCATCCGCTCGCACGCAATTCAACAATATCCTGAGTTCGAGATTCTGTTCGGCGTGCACTCGCTCGACGATCCCGCATCCGACGACATCCAGCGCTTGATCACTGAGTTCCCTGCCCTTCCGATTCAGTTGATCGTGTGTCCCTCCCGGACCCCGAACCGTAAAGCAGGCATCCTGGCGGATCTCGCGAATGAAGCTCGCTATCCGCTGCTGATCGTCAACGACAGCGATATAACGGTGCCAGCCGGCTATTTTCAGGATGTGACCGCGCCGCTTTGTGACCCCACAATCGGACTGGTAACGTGCCTCTATCGCGCGGAAGCGCACACCTGGCCGAGCCGCTTCGAGGCGCTGGCCGTCGCGACAGACTTCGCGCCCAGCACGCTAGTGGCGCCCTGGTTCGGCGTATCCGAATTCGGGCTCGGGTCGACTCTCGCGTTTCGCAAAGCCGATCTGGAACGAATCGGCGGCTTTCAGGCCATCGCCGATTACCTGGCTGACGACTACCAGCTTGGCCGCAAGCTGCATTCGATTGGATTACGCAACGTGATTTCTCACGTGGTCGTTATTACGAGGCTGTCGGCCGAATCGTGGAAATCGGCATGGGCGCATCAGTTGCGTTGGGCTCGTACGATCCGGTTGTCGCGCGGCGGAGGGTATGGCGGTCTGCCGGTGACGTTCGCGACATTGTGGGCTTTGCTGGCGGCTGTGTTCGGACTTTGGCCGGCGGCGACGGGGCTAATGGCCATTCGTTTTGCGATGGCGCTCTGCGGCGGGTTGGTGCTGCGCGACACCGATGTCTGGAAATATTGGTACGTGATTCCGGTGCGCGACCTGTGGGGCGTAGCCGTTTGGGCTGTGGCGCTTTTCGGCAATACGGTGGAATGGCGTGGCCGGCGGCTGCGGTTGGATCGGGAGGGAAAGATCGTGGCGTGAACGAGAACCGTTGTTATAATGGTGATCGCGCGCCCGTAGCTCAGTTGGATAGAGCGTCTGGCTACGAACCAACCGTTGTCAGACCACCACTAGTCACTGATTTTACTCCACTTAGTACCCAAAAATCAACCAACCACTTGAGCAGACAGACGCTCTAATGATAAGCTGGTTGACCCGTGTACAAGCTTTGGTTTGGGCTCTCGCTTTTTTTCGCAGCACTTGCCCTAAAGGAGTACCCTTTTGAGACACCGATGACCGTTACCAGTGGGTCTTATACGCCGCCGATTACGCCGAACATCCCCCAAGTGCCCCCTCAACTTCCTCGCCATAAACAATTTGTGCCGCCGCCTCCCATTCCACGGAAAGAAGTACAACTGCCCATTCCTTCGAATCCTTACGCTCCCAAATTCCAAGACCCTCCTATCCGAGTTGTCAATGTTCCGCGGATGCCAGCCTTTACCCCTTCTCTAGCATGTCCAACTCGGACTGAGTGTGAAAACGCATGCTTACAAAAACTTCGAAGCGTTTTCGACTACAAACCCTCGATGAAACAGTTGCCAGAAGGTTTTTGCGCCATTGCCGGTCATAATCCATGGACTATTTTCCCGGATACAACAGATTTTCAAATCCGCACAAACTCTGTTGTACAGATTGATGTACGAACACCTGGGCCTTGGCGCCTTAGCTTCGGAGGAAATTCTGGTGGCAAAGAATACAAGATTAACCCCGAGACAACCAATCCAGTGCGATTGATATTTTCCAGTACAAGTGATGGGCCTTGGGCGTATAGTAGGCAAAACGGGAATGACATTTTCGTTACGGCTGGAACGCGTGGTAGACCAATGGTTTTAGTTAGAGCGGACGAAACCAATCCGGGGATTTATATAGAATTAGTAGTTACGCGTTGGTCTTTATAATTATGTGTTTGGCCTTGTTGATGCAGTCTGTCCCGCCGAGTCAGGGGCATTGGTTTCTTTTTCTACTCCTATCCGTTATCTGTTTGTTTATGGGACTCATATCACTCACATCTTCTCGTAGAGCTAGTCCGAATAGCAAACCGACCGTACCGGTTCTACGTGGAAATCTACAACGGCAATTCCTTATTAGGCTCGGCTAACTGGCTACGAACGTCCATAAGCTTACATTGCCAACTTTCAACAGATTATCAAAGGGGAGGCAATTGTGTATTACTTAGGAAAAGCCACTTTCGACGACGTAGACGGAAAAGCGCACGAACTTCACTTTTGCGAGTTTTTCGCACCTATCGAAGGCAATAAGTGGGGTTTCTATACTTGTAATTCTTTTAACGAAACGATATCAAAATAGAGTATACTTGACAGTATTATTAGATTTGCTATACTGCCTATGTTATAACTCAATAATCTTCTGGCGGATACAGCGCCGGTCTTAGAGCATCTGTCAAAGCTTAGCTGGGCTGTATCCCTAGCCAAGCTCCGATAGATGTTTTTTGTTTACGCATGCTGGCTATGGTACAAGCGGGGAGCTTGGCCTTGAATAAGTGGTTCGACTCCACCATTGCCAGCAGCCGTAAGCAAAAAGTTGTATAGTGGTTACTGAAACGGAGGTGATACGCCGTGGAGAAGCTACTGAAGCTTCTTATGGACCGTCTCCGTGGTCAGATTGGAGCGGAAGCAAACGGGGGAACCAGAACCGGTAGTCAGGCCGGCCTTGTTTCCGTTTCACTCCTAGCCATGAGCGCAAGCTCAGAGGGGCGTTGCCCGAAGTTTGGGTCAATTTGACAGGAAAGCTGACCGTCGGCGATAGCCGCCGTTAAGGGGTGGTGGTGACCTTGGCACCAAAGTGTCTCTTTTGAGACTTAACCAAATTATCTGAGAATATCCGCCACCCTGAAATCAAAAACGCCGGTAACCATTTAAAACCCTCTAAAGATGCTTTGGTTACGGCGTTAGCGACACACCCAACTATTAAATTGTTCTCCCTCATATGTCTTACACGAACCAACAACCAAATACTTACAAGCCCAGGACCAGACGTCTCTATTCTAGATAGGTCGTCTGGTTTTGTGTTTGTACAATTCTCTAGCAAGAGCTTTCAGGTTACGCTCTCTAAACTTGACCTAGATTGAGCACAGACGCTAGTCCCGGCTCCAGTTGGCGACTCTGTCCGGGGACCTCCACTTGTGCTCAATAACCTTCCTTCCGCTGGCGATTAATATTGGGCTTTACTGATTGTTCCCCTCACACATGGAGGGAACAAAGTCGCTGTATTGCCTTGGAAGCGCTCCAAGATGCTATACTGGCACAAATCCATGGACAGGTGGGGATTCTTCTTCGGCTTGGTAGGAATCGCTGCGTTGGTGCTTGCAATACCGATGTCTATTCTCGCCAATATTTTCACTCCTAAAGTGCGAGATTGGTGGGCGACTACTTCGAAGGTACGTGCCCTTAAGCGTTACATAGAATTGGGACGTGAGGTGAACCGGTTCAAGCGAGGGTCGGAATTCAATGCTTTGGCCCGGTTCTGTGCAGGTCTCCTGGCTGTATTAATAGCGGGGTTTGTATCTACTCTGAGTATAGCCTTCTTTCTTGGTCTCAATGAGAATTATATTGCGACCATAAATGGGATGAAGTACCCGCTTCTGAGATTCATGTCGTAGGTCTCTCTTCACTTTATACATCTGTCTTGTTCTACTTGTTATTCTGTATTGCAATCGCAATAGCCCTTTCTAGAAGCCGTTTCATTTCATCTTCCCACCGTCATCGTCATTTGGCTCGCACGTTATAGGTTAAAGAAGAAACTGGGACTCTGTGGATAACTCCGCTTGACCACGCCTAATTATCATATTAGAATAACCGTATAGAACATTAAACGCTTCCCTCATGTCCCACTTCTACCGGGACAGAGATGAGCGCGGTAATCCTGCCGAACTGATTCTTCTGGAACTCTGCCGTCTCCGCCACATCTCTGCCTCTCTCAACCCAGCACCAGAGGAGGATTTAGCTGGTCGCCGCGCTTACGACCTTTTGATTGCCGACGTACCCGTGGATGTCAAAGCCGACTGGATGAGTTGGCAGACAGGGCGAATCTGTGTCGAAGCGGCCAGCCTCCGGCATACCAGTGCCTCACATTTCATCTATGCCTTGCCAACACCCTCCGGCCTGTACTTCCATTCCTTTTTAGTTAGGGACCTAATCGGGCTCTACAATGCCAAGGCGACGGTAGCTAGGCAGGATGGCAGTTTCTTTGAGCGGTACACCTACGACCACAAGTGTGTTGGTGACCAGAGGGACAATGACGCCGTGCTTCTACCCCGCGATATCACTGAAAACATTGGAGAACCGTTCTGGAAGTGGGCTAAGAACGTTGAATATCAAATGCGGTGAAACTTGGGGAACTCATGGCTCGTCCGGATTGGCCACTCGTCCGATTTTCCCTAGTTGAAGTTTTTTTTAATACGGACGCCGACTTTGCTTCCCGAAAACGGCACTTGTACCCTCACAAGACTCCCTTGCAAAATTGTGTGTAAAAGTGCAAGAAGAGTCGCAGTTAACGTAATCAGGGCACTTACGAGATTGACATCCTCGGGACGCATCACGACCGCCTGTTCTGCTTTTAACACCAACCGTTAACCAATGCAAGGCCATCTATGCTCACACCAACCTTCCAAGCCACAATCCAATCCGGTAAGCTCCTACTCGATGACAAACACCGTTTTTTGAATTACCTTACCGGACTCGACGGAAAGCGAGTAGAGGTGAAGGTTGAGCGCGAAAAGCGGCGCCGGAGCAACAACCAAAATTCTTATTACTGGGGTGTGGTGCTCAAGCTCATTACGGACCACACGGGAGCTGAACCAGAAGACATCCACGCCGCCCTCAAGATGCACTTTTGCCCGAAGCGGTTTATTGGGAACTTAGTCGCGCCGTCCAGTACGGCACGCCTAGACACCGTGGACTTTGAAGCTTACTTGGAGAAGGTGCGGAGGTGGGCAGCGGAGGAGCTTAGCATTAACATACCGGACCCTAATCAAGTTGCTATATGAACAAGTACCAATTAGACGGTAAGAGTTTTTGCGGTCATTGACGGTGAATTGTGGGCGCTTGTGGCGCCTAGCGAGGAAGATGAGCAGCCGATAACACTTAGGCCGAAGCAAAAGCGTAAATATAAAAGAAAGAAAGAGCCTAACTACATTACGGGCGAAGGTACGAATTTGATGAAAGACCCAAAGACCGACAAGCGGTCGAAGGAGTATCGGAATTCTCACAGTTCCCTTTCTAGAATACATGTACAGCCTAAACTTAGTGAAGATAAACGACAACAGATTTTCGAATTGACTCAGCAGGGTATATCGGCATCTAAAATCGCCAAAGAGTTCGGAGTCAGTAGTGCGCTCGTTTATCTAATTAGAAAGCAGAAGCGCACTAAACCTGAAGTCAAGCAAAACCTTCCGTGGTCCTCTGGTCCCAACATACCACCAGTTTTAGAACGCTTAATATATGAATGCGAGAACGCCCACAAATTTAAAAGCAATCTTCCTCTTGATAGGGTAATATGTCCGGGCTGTGGTAGTAGGGACATCGACAGTTACAAAGAGCCAGAAGTCCGCGAGGAGGTGAATGCTTGAACAGCACATCCAAAAGCAAATCCTCGACTACCTTCGCTATCGCGGCATTTTTTGCTGGAAGAATACCACTACAGGGATTTACGTCAAGAGCCGCAACACTTGGATTACTAATCCTTCTCCAGGCGTTAGTGATATCCTTGGCTGTTTGCCTGCTGGCCGGTTACTGGCCATTGAGGTCAAGGCGCAAACCGGGAAAGTCAGCCCGCATCAGCAGCAATTCCTAGATGAAATTAACAGTCGCGGAGGCTTGGCATTTGTTGCCCGTTCAGTAGATGAAGTTCAAGAGCAAATTGGCGGGGCCGGCATACGCTGACTGTGGTTTGACGGTTCGCGAAGCCTCCCACTCCCAGCCTTCTTTCCCAGTCTCCGACCCCTGGCCTGTTAACAGCGTAATTTCATTTTATCAGCGTGAGTGTTGGCATAGAGGAGAGAAGCGCTGGTGTGATTCCTTAATCTGGTCTATCCCGATGGACCGCAAATAAATTTGAGTAGTAGAAATTGAGCTATGACCCAAAATTCTCGAAAGCGTAAACAGGTCGCCGCCGTTACGGAGGTAACATATGGCGAAGGAATGGCGGAGTGTGTGGGGACTGGCACGTACTCCTTCAATTCCTACCCTTTTAAAAAGTGTCTTAAAATCTCTTTCCATGTTTCGTATACTGACCTTCCGGCTCGAACGAGTCTGAAAAAGATATTTCATTTCGTTCTCTCGCATATACCGAAAGAGCCGACTGCGAAGTTCTTGGCTGATGGGTACGAGGCGGTGCTTACCACCTTTGCCCATGACATGCACCGAAAGATTTTCCAAGTCAATGTCTTCCTTGCGAAGGGACAACGTTTCAGAGATACGAAGCCCGCAGTCCAAAATTGTAAGCGCAACAAGATGGGCACGCGTTTGATTACGCCCGATGGGCTTCCCGTGTATCATCCAATGGACCTGCTGCGGGCTGAGAGTGGTTAGAATCTTCTCCTCTTCCTTGATGTACTTGAGTTTTGTACCAGCTCCTTCCCATTTCCAATAGGTGTTCATAGCGCAGATGTAAGTGTTGACCGACACTGGCTTGATGCCCGATTCCAGCATGTTCTTTATCCAGGTGGCAGGCTTGCCGTCGCCGTAGTGTTTCTCCCAGGCGCGGAAGGCGCAGCCGTAGTAAACTAGAGTCTTGTGCGAGACGTTGAGCAGATATTTCCGCTCGTTGAGGAACTCTTCAAATCGCATAACCAGACGCTCACTTTCTAGTGGAGTCTGGCTAACTAGTTGATAATGCGCGCCCGTAGCTCAGTTGGATAGAGCGTCTGGCTACGAACCAGAAGGTCGGCTGTTCGAGTCAGCCCGGGCGCACCATAGAATCAAATCACTCAAATCTTTACGGAGATCGGTTGCTGGCTTCGGAAGGCGACGTGATTCTGGTCTTTACGCAGGCGGCCGCCGTCCTGTCCAAGCTCCCGCGATGTAGAGGCAAGTTTCATGCACGGACTCTATGGTGAGCCGCTTCGCATCGCTTGCATCACCCTAGTTGTGCTCGACTTCCCTGGTGGAACCGCATTTCGCGCGATTCTGTCCATTGGCGGCGGAGCGATCAGCCAAGTGACTGTTCATTTGTGGAGTCTATGCCTTTTGGAGGCGTTGGATCCTCCGGCATGGTCGATTGCCTTCTGGTCACGCTGAGAGGAAGGCGGAAAGAGGTTTTGGGCGCCTCTTCACCTCAATGATGGCCGCATCGAGCGCGCTTTCGGCAGGCGTGCACAGATCAGAAGCTGTATCTCTGTGTCACCCAGTAGTGCCATTTCTTCGATAGCCTGGCGATGATCACACGAAATGAGTTGTTGGATCAGACCGCCGATGAGACACGCGTCATCGTCCGAATGCCCACGCCACCATCAGCGGGAACTCTTCTCGCCAGAATGCGCCACCGTGCGACCCAGCACGCTCATTCATGACGACATCCGCGTCTGCAGCGCGCAGCGCGTCCGCCCACCTCCTTGCGTTCTCGAGGAAGAACGGCTCCTGTGTGCCAGCGACAAGGTATGTGCGGGGAAGCGGACTAGGCATAATGCCGGGCGGCTTGTAACCGCCGCCAGGCGAGGCGCACAAGACCGCACTATAGACTTGCGGATGCCGAAGCCCAAGAGCGAGGGCCAGCTCTCCGCCCGCCGAGACGCCGAACACAGCGGTGCGTTGAGTGGGCAGCGCCACGCCATACCGCGACTCCGTCCATCGGCGAACGTCCTCGACGAAGAACTTCTCGTGTGCCGCGAACCGCTCCGGCTCAAAGCCCGGTGAGTACTCATGTAGCCGCAGCGTCTCATCGGTCAGCCCATGTACACCGACGATCATTGTGGACGGTACGTCGGCCTTCTCGATCAACCGGCCCCACTTCGAGATTTCCTGACCGTCACCGGCGAAGACGATTGCTTCAGGCGGGTCCGGTGGAACGTACACCGTGACCTGCCTTCCACCATCGTACTCGAACATCTCGGTGACAAACTCTCCCGAGACTGCGCCGGTGGGCTTGGCGGGCGCTCCGTCGGACTCACTTAGCTTGCGGTTGATGTGATTGCGTGGTTGCTGGTTCATGGCGTTGCCTTCATTTTTATTGTGAATCGCCGGCGGCTTTGTGGAAGCGCGAGGCTCTATCGAACCCACTTCTGAAGGCTTCCACGCCAAGCACCCGCGCGGTAGCCGTGATGCCAGCCCGCCGTGCCTGCTCCACATCCTCACGATTGCTCGCTGTTTCTAACGCCATGTCCGAGCCTCCCCGTCTCAGCACAAGCTATCAGGCGCGCTCAATCGCAGTCACGCACGCTTACCTGAAAACTCACGGGTACACTTCTGGCAGGCTTGCGGCTACGCTATAGCGCAGGTGCAGGCGGTCTTCGTCAAGCAGGAAAATCGAGCACAGCATTCCCGTACTATGAGCTGCGATCAGGCGGGTGATAGTCGTCAGAACCTCGTTCAGCGGTGCGCCGATAAAGATCATTTTCAACGCGTCGAGCACCGCATCGCTGGGCAGGGTTTGCGCGAGGGATGGGGATGTCGTAAGCGCTTCAAGGTTGGATGAGGCCTTGGGCTTTGCCGTATAGTCCCCTAACCCTTATGAGACCCCGGCTTCACCAAACCAATCAGCAGCTCGCGAACCCCGTGGAGGATCTCTCGCGATAAGTTCGGATCGGACACAGCACGGGAGAGATTGATCGCTCCGAGCAGGGCGCTCAAAATAAGCAGGGCACGGCCGCGCTTATCCGAGCGTGGGCTCGATGGAAGAAGGGCGCTGGAGAATGCCAGGCTCCGCTTCACCCGCGCCGTATAGAGCGCCCGTGCGGATTTACTCCCCCGCGTCATATCGCCTAGTAACGCCCCCATCGCGCAGCCAGTTCCCGGCGCATCGCGGTGCGCCTCCGTCAGGTAGTTCTGTAGAAGTTGGGGCATGTCCTCAGTATGCTCTTCCCAAACGTCAAGATCCTTGAATGCCGCCGCGAGCGCCTCCACGACCAGTTCATCGCGCGATCCGAAGTGTTTGTAGAAGCCCCCAACAGTAACGCCCGCCTCCTTCATCACATCGGCGACGCCGATACCTTCAAGTCCGCGCTCGCGAAACCGTTTGGCGGCCACCGCGACAATCCGCTCATGGGTCGTTTGCTTGTCCCTCCTTGAATGCCCCATATCTATTCCTCGACTGTATTATAAGCGTAATCTTCCGTTTCGATGCCTGAGCTGCTTAAGCGATTCAATTCTCCCTTGATGTCTGCCGACGCATGCCGGAAGGATGAGCTCATGATCATTCAGACCGTGAGTTCAGATGACTTTGTGCACTAGGCGAAGCTCGTTTTCTGAGCAGCTTATGGCGTATGAGCGTAATCTCACTAAGAGGCCAGCAGGGCAGATCCGGCAAAGGAAGCGACGTGGACGGGAGTTCTCGCTGCGAATTCCGGGATGGCAAGTGACCAGCCCGGTATTTTGTACCAGCCCGATAGAGAGTGAAGAGCGGGATGAGGAGGCAAAGGGCCGGCGGTTGAGGTGCTTGCCCCACTTCAGCGCTGAATTGACCCAGAGGGCTCATGCGGCGACGATCCGATCTGCAGGAGCCGATGGCCGGTAGCCCAACGAACGTCTAACGATTCGCAGTAGCCGTTTCCCATGGAGTGCCGGGCTCGATGGACAGCGGCGGCTCCCAGCGAAGCCAGCCACTACGCACGCGATCGGCCCGCATCTTCGCGCCGTTGTCGCTGCGTACATGCTCCGGAACTCCGTGCCGCAACATGGCGTCTCCTGCTATCGAAACAGCCCAAACTGCACAGCGCTTCAATCCAACACAAGCAGTTTGCTGCTGCTCAAGGCTGGTCGCTCTCGCCCTGGATGAAGAAGGGCTCCATGTCCTTGTACTCCAGGATCTTCACGGCCGGCTCCTTGGGAGGGTCGCCCTGCGCGATCAAGAGAAACGCCTGCTCCGACTGCGCCACCATCGCGCGCGCGAGGTCGTTCCTGTGGATTGAGTGGTACTTGGACGGCATGGCCCAGTGCAGCAGTGGCATGACGTAGCCAAGAACGCCCGGCGTGTTGGAGTTGCCTAGAATGACGGCCGGCCGGTACACTCCAAGGAAGTCAAACTCGACGGACTCAACAGCCTTCTCCTTCTCGCCGATGATCTTCATGTACTTCATTCCGGCCTCAGGGTCCGCGCCCGCTGCTGTCATGACCCCACACACACGAGCGCCTCCAGCCTTGGCGGCGCGGCAAAAGGCTTGCGGGTAGACGATTTCGATCTTGCGCACCTCCTCCTCGGGCATCTTCGCGCTGCCCTTGCCAACACCGAACGCGGCGAGCGCGACGTCGACTCCCTGGGCGTACGGCGCAACCTCCTCCTCGAGTCGGTCCATGTTGACCACCACCTCGGAGACCTTGGGGCCGGCGAAGGCGTCCGTCTTGCGCCGCGTCACCACCACCACCTTCTTGCACAGCGGATTCTGGATCAGAAGCTGCACGATGCGTCCGCCCACGTTCCCCGTCGCGCCCAGCACCATCGCTGAGTACTGCGCCTTCGCCCCTGCGGCTGCCATCGTCACGTCACACGCGCACGGAAACAAAAATACACGCTAGTCCGCGAGAGAGCGAAGTTTTGTTGGGTCGGGCGATGTCTTAACATCATTTCTACTTTCGCACTCTTTTTACGATGTTTCGCTCGTTCTGTTAGCTGCTGCTCAAGGCTCGTCGCTCTCGCCCTTGACGAAGAAGCGCTCCATGTCCTTCTACGCCAGGATCTTCACGGTCGGCTCGTTGGGATCGTTTGCCTGGCGCAATCGCGAGAAATGCCTGGACCGTTTGAGCCACCATAGCACGTGCCGGGTTGTTCTTGTGGATCGATTGCCAGTTGGACGGCACGGCGTGGTTCGCTACCTCGATTACCGGTCGGTAATCAAGCCTAGGCCCTCGCACTTGCGGACTTCTTCGCAAGCGTCTTTCGGAAGATCTCTGCCGTCATTTTCCGTCTCACGAAAGAGCGCACCAACGCGCATTCGGGCCCTCGGATATGAACTGCTCCACGCTCATCGGCTTCATCGGCATGGTCCGAGGGTCGAACCCGAACTTGGCCAGTACCGGCGTGTTTGTAGGAGCGGGCGGCAGGACGGTAACGTAGACGCTCTGTGGCTTGAACTCGTATTGAAGCGCTTCCCCGAGACGACGCTACACTCGCCGACCGACAACGGGGTGGCTTTATCCTCGTAGCGGCGGAAATTCGCTGAGACTCTCCCTCCGGTCGAAGCGTTGCGAGCCTGGATGCTGTTGTTTGTTGACTACATCGCCGCGAAGCAGATCATCGCGCCTGCCCTGAATGCGCTGGTCGGAGATCCTAAGAAAGTCTTCGAAGCTTCCTACGCGCAGGTCTGGGAAGCGATTCGCGCACTCGTGAAGCGGGCGATCAAAAGCGGCGACATACGCAAGGACCTCGACGCCATCGATCCTATTGCGGGCTCTCATCGGCTCGCCAACATGGCCACCAGTCCAGATTGGCAGCAAAGCGCCAGGAGGCTGGTGGATATCCTTGTCACCGGTTCGCGGCCGTTCAAAATAGTCCGAGCGCGGTCCGCTGATCGAGGTGCGAGCTATTGTGCTTGCCGTGGAGATTTTGTTTTAGTCGTTATCAGCATGGCCGCGGCCAAGGAACTGGCGACCGCAAGTCCCGACGCAAACCACAAGACGATGCGATAGCCAGCAACAAAAGCTTCGTCAATCGCTTGTCGCGCCAGCGCGTCATCTGTTTCGGCGGCGGCAAGTCTTGAATGCTGTGCCTCAACGTGAGCCATCGCCGCGGTTGAAACACCTAAGTGATTCAGATTCCGAACCAATGCGCTCTGGAAAGCATCCGCGAGCAGTGCCCCGAAGGCCGCCACAGCCAATAAAGCGGCAATGCGCGAAACGGCGTTATTAACTCCCGACGCGGTCCCCGCATGGTTTTGATCGACCGAGTTCATCACCGTCGTGGTCAGCGGCGCCACGCTGATCGCCATGCCAAGCCCAAGCACAACGAGCGCCGGGAAGAACATCGTCCAGTAGGACCCGCCGATGCCGGGCCGGGTGAATAGGGCAAATCCGGCCGCGGTTATCAAAGGGCCGATCACCAAAGGAGCTTTTGCGCCATATCGATCGAGAAGTCCACCCGACCAGCGCGACAAAAGAAACATCAACAGGATGAACGGCAGAAGAGCGGCGCCGGCCTGAGTCGGAGTATACCCTTGCACTTGTATCAAATCCAGTGGGAAGAAGAACAGCATGCCGCTCAAGGCGGAGTAGAGAAAGAGTGTCAGCAGATTCGCGCCACTGAATGTGCGGGAGCGGAACAGACTGAGAGGGAGCATCGGCGACGATGAGCGCCCCTCCCAGTACAAAAGCCCGATCAAGAAGATTGCACCCGCGAGGCCGACAGCGGGCCTGGAATCGATGAGCGCAAAGACGATTCCACCCAATCCGAACACGGCCAACAGGCCTCCAGCCCAGTCGAATCGACGGCGTTGATCGGCTGCTGAGCTCTCGGGGACTTTCCAAACCGTCAGTAACAGTACCGCGAGCCCTACGGGCACATTGATGAAGAACACCCATCGCCAGGAACCGTGCTGGGTAAACCATCCTCCCAGCACCGGACCGACGGCTGCGGTTATAGAGGTGAACCCGGACCAGGTTCCGATCGCGCGGCCGCGGTCATCCTCAGAAAAATTAGCGCTGATCAGGGCCAGACTACCGGGGACGAGCAAGGCTCCACCAACCCCCTGTACGCCTCTGGCAATAATCAGCCATCGAATATCGGGCGAGCAGCCGCACAAAATGGAGGCAGCGGAAAAGAGCGCAACACCAACAGCGAAAACCTTGCGGCGCCCGTACAAGTCCCCTAAAACGCCGCCGATCAGCAGCAGAGCCGCCAGGAACAACGCGTACGATTCCACGACCCATTGAACATCCGACAGCGTGGCGTGAAGTGCAGATTGCAAAGCTGGCAGTGCCACGTTTACAACTGTTCCGTCAATGAACGCCATACTCGAACCCAGGATTGTCGCGGCTAAAATCCATGGCCCGTTCACAGCGGACGGCTGGGAGCATCGATTACTGCGGATCGCGCCCTCGTCGCAGGGAGCCCTCGCGATAGTGGCCATTCCCCCATTTTCCGCCGGATCGCTCAGCGTTGGGTCCCGGAGGGACGGGCCAACATAATGATAACGATTTCCGTATTCATCGGCAGCACCCGGGAAGGCCGGTTTTCCGAGAGGGCGGCGCGATGGATTCTACAGCATCTCCACAAGCGCCATGGAATATGGGCAGTTCGCGCCGTTCGAGCAGATGAGCGCGGAGGACTTCCAGGCGGTGGTGGACACGTGCTTCTACGGCGTGGTTTACACGACGCGTGCCGCTATACTGGTAATGCGCAAGCAGAGGAGCGGTCACCTCTTTCAGGTGTCATCGGTCGGTGGCCGCATAGCGATCGCCGGCAATACGCCTTATCACGCGGCCAAGTGGGCTGTGGGCGGTTTCAGCGACGCCCTGGCGATGGAGGTCGCGCCATTCGGGATCAAGGTCTGCACGCTGGAACCGGGTGGCATTCGAACCAATTGGGCGCGGCGCGCGGGAGAGAATGCGCCGGATCTGTTTCCCGACTATGATGGCTCGGTCGGTTCGATACTCAAGCTGCTGCGAAGCCTCGAAGGACGTTCCGAAGGAGATCCGCGCAAGATCGCGGATGTGATTGTGCAACTGGCCAACAGCGATCAGGTGCCACTCCGGCTGATCCTCGGTGTGGACGCGGAGAAGCGTGTGCACCAGGCGGAAGCTGCGCGTGCATTCCTGAGTCGCTGAATCAGTAGCTCACAGCACAACCGTGGCGATCCGAACTCCGTGATACCGCCCCTCGTCGGATGCCCATTGAGGGCTCGGTGCTTCTCGCTCTCCGCGGCCGTCGCGCGGTTCGACGTTGTTGAGTTGAGCATTGTTGTGGAAGCGAACATGGTGAGTCTTAAGGAACAAAGTGGCACTGGTTAGCAGAGCGAGTGAAAAATTCCCTCTGCTAAACATTAGTGCTGTTGCTCTCCCCTCAATGGGCCGTAGGCGCCTTTGCTGCCGGCTTGAAACGCCGGACAAACAACAGCAAAGGGACTGCGGCCAATGTCAGCCACGCAATGACACGGAAGCAATCCATGAAGGACAAGAGACTCACTTGACGCTGAAACTGCTGGTGCAGATACCCCTGCGAGGCGATACCGGCGTCCGGACCGGAGAAGCCGTTCGTAACCAGATAGTTCGTCAGCACGGTGATCCTGTCGCTTAGTTGCTGCGAAGTCGCGCCGATCGCAGACCCAAGATTGGTCTGGTGGAACTGGTGCCGGCGTTCTGTCGCCGTTGTGATGAAAGCTATCCCAAAACTACCTCCCCAGTTCCGGAAGAGGTTCGTAAGACTGGAAGCTTTGTTGTTCTGGTCGGGCCTCAGTTGCGAATAGGCAAGCACGTTAACAGGGACGAAGAAAAATCCGTACCCGAGGCCTTGCAGGGCCCTGGCCAAAGCATAGTGTGAATAGTCCGTCGCGAGAGTGAAGGTGCTGTAGTACCACATGGCGGCGCCTACGGTCATGATGCTGATCGCGAGCAGCACCCGGGCAGGAACAATCTGGCGCTGGATCAATTGCGCTGCGATCGGCGCGAATAACGTGATTACGAGCGCACCCGGGCCCAATACGAGTCCTGCGTCCGTTGCCCGATATCCGTAGAGCGACTGAAGGATCTGCGGTATGAGCGTGGTGCTTCCAAATAGCCCGAATCCAAATACCAGGAAAAGTACGCTCGCGATGGCGAAGTTGCGGCTCGCCAGCAATCGGAACTCGATGATCGGCTCTTTCAGCCGCATTTCCCACACGACCGTCGCAATCCATCCGATCACTCCGATCACGAGCATCCATGATATGAAGGGACTTCCGAACCAATCATCGATCTGACCGCGGTCTAATGCGACTTCTAAGGCTGCCGATGCCAAGGCGATGAGCGTAATCCCGATGCCATCTATACTCAGCTTGCCGTTGGTTCGCACCAGGGCTCGCTCGGCCTCAAACGCTGGCGGATCCTGTAGAAGCCTGCTACTCAGGAACAGCGACAAGAAGCCGATCGGAATGTTGATGAAAAATATCCAACGCCAACTGTAGTTGTCGGTGATCCAGCCGCCGAGGACAGGCCCGATCGCCGGGGCTGTCACGATCACGATCGTATACAGAGCGAATGCCGACGCGCGCTTGGCCGCAGGAAATGTATCCACGAGTATCGCCTGCGATACGGGGGCCAGGCCCCCGCCTGCCAGCCCCTGTAGGACGCGGCTTGAAAGCATGATCCCGAGGCTGGGCGCCAATCCGCAGAAAAATGACGTCAGCGTGAATAGAGCGACGCAGCCCAGGTAGTAGGCTTTTCTGCCGAAGACGCGGCTTAACCAGGCGGACATGGGCAGCACGACGGCGTTTGCGACCAGATAAGTCGTGAGAATCCAGGTGACCTCGTCATAGCTCCGGCCCAGTCCGCCACCTATGTAGGGAAGCGCGACGTTCGCGATCGACGTGTCGAGGAGTTCCATGAACGTCGCAAGCGTCACGGTGACGGCGATAAACCACGGATTGATTGAAGATGGATTGATTGAAGATGGATTGATTGAAGATGGGTTGATTGAAGATGCATTGATGGGCGGCGTGTTCGACATTATCGAACCTCGACGGTTGGCTCGACCGACATCCCCGGCCGCAGCCTGTGCTCCGGATCTTGATCTTTGTTCAGGCGGATTCGCACGGGGAACCGCTGCACGACTTTTACGTAATTCCCGGTCGCGTTCTCGGGCGGAAACAGGCTGAATAGCGGACCGGCGGCGCCAGGAAGGCTCTCGACTTTGCCTTTGTAATCGCGCTCGAACGTGTCGACCCGAATTATGACGGACTGGTCCGGGCGCATATGTTTGAGCTGAGTCTCCTTGAAGTTGGCGGTGATCCAGATGTCGTCCAGCGGAACAATGGCGAGCAGGCTCTGTCCCGGCTGGATGCGATGGCCGAGTTCGACCGTTTTGCGCCCGATCACGCCGCTGACAGGCGCGTAGATCTTGGTGTAGCTGAGGTTTAGTTGTGCAGTATGCAGGTCCGCGCGGGCTTGGTCCAAGTGGCCGGTAGCCGAGTCGGATCTGGCGCGCGCATCGGTTACCTGCTGGGGCGCGATGCGAGCAGCTTCGATTTGTGCTTCGCGCTCGACGACAAGATTGCGGGCCTCGGCGATTTTCCGCTCGCTCGCAGTGACGATAGCGCGATCGGTTTCGACCGACTGCGCCGCGGCGGTTGCTTCCGTGTCGCGGGCGTCATAATCCGAGCGAGAAATCTCATGCTTTTCTACCAGTGCCAGGTACCGAACCCGGTCTCTTTCGGCGCGGGCATGAATGGCATCGTCCCGCTGTAATTTGTGCCGCGAAGCCAAGAGATTCGCCTCTTCCGCCTCGACGCCCGCAATCGCCTCGGCTTTGGCGGCCTCAGCGGCGTGAAGTTGCCCGAAGGCACTCGCATCGACGATCGGTACGGTCACCTGAGCCGAGCGAGCCTCGGCGATCCTGGTGTTCAGATTCGCCTTCGCGTGCTCTAACTCGGCTTCGTAGTCTCGCGGATCGAGCTCGGCCAACAGGGTTCCAGCTTCGACGAGCTGGTTGTTCTCCACACGAGGATTGATATACGTGACCGTTCCACTGATTCGCGCGCTCACCAGATCGATGTGGCCATCCACCTGGGCATCGTCGGTGGATTCATATCGTAGCGACTGCCACCACCAGACCGAAACCGCGACAATTGCAATCGCAAGCACGCCCAGAACAATCCAGCGCGTCAGTTTGCCGCGCGGAGTCTTCTCTTCGACGTGCGCGCGCTCCGGCTTGACGGCTTCCTGCGTCCCAGCTTCTTGCGTCTCAACGACATCTATTTCGATGGTCCTTGCCATATCACTCTGCTCCCAACAGCTCAGCCAATTTTGTTTCCGCTCCGCCCATGGCGCGCGCGAGTGCAATCATCGCGAATTGATATGAGAAAACGCTCTGGATGTAGTTTTCGCTCGCGACTGTCACCGCCTCTTGCGCTTGAACCACTTCCAGGTAATTCGTAACGCCGTTTGCATACCGATCCTGCGATTGGGTCATGGCCTGGCCTGCGAGCGCCTTATTTCGCTCGGCGACTTTAACGCTCGAATCGGAGGCGCTCAGATCCAGCCATGCAACGCGAACGTCGTAGGCGACGCGACCCTTCAAGTCCTCGTATTCCGCCTGGCGGCGCGCCAGATCGGCCTGGGCCTGCTCGATGTCCGCATGGATTCGTCCCCCCGTGAAGATCGGCACCGAGACATTTCCGGAAACCGAATAAACCTGATTGAAG
>Ga0210386_10000899_pt1 | contig 27166 bp, 24 predicted proteins | sample IncBWH32OmetaG_FD_160091 | JGI IMG/M metagenome (GOLD analysis project Ga0210386, IMG submission 160091) | Forest soil microbial communities from Barre Woods Harvard Forest LTER site, Petersham, Massachusetts, United States - Inc-BW-H-32-O ...
CGCGGCATGGACACCCTCGTCGGCCCAATCGAGACGGAGATCACTAGTCTCACATCATTGTCGGTCGGCGTGGCAGAGATCGGTTCGAGCAACGCGTCCGTCTCCACCGCAACCTGCGTAATCAGCGAATCATCCTCCAGCAGACAATAAGAACGGGTTCTCGTCAGGCTGCGGCGTGACGTGCTTGCCAAGCTGACTACTGTCGGCCGGCAATCGCAGCGCGTCGAACAAAGTCTTCAGCCGATTATCGATGTCGTGGAGGACGTTCCCCGGCCAGCCTGGGCGCACGTAGAGAATGTTGATCGCACAATACAATTCCCATTCGCGGGTGACGAGTGGGGTGAAACGATACCCGCACCGCGCGAAGCGGTCCGCCAACTCATCCCGCATCAATTGGCGGCTATTGTAATCGTGAGTTGGGCCATCCTTGTGTCCCCGCCATTCCCGCAAGAAAGGATGGTGATCCCAATAAGCGCGAAGTTGGGGGTGAAGCGCGCGACGAATGTCGTGTTTGTGCTCCACACGATTATTGCCGCTGCTCGCTGAGAACAGCGGACCGGCATAGGTCAGACGAAACTGCATGGCGGGCGCCTCCGGATCAATGTCCGGGTCAGCCAGAAGGATGCGCCGCAGCGGAAGAGGCCAACCGGGAGCGTTCACGACGCGCCCCCATCATACAACCACGCGGGCGGCCGCCCCTTGGGTATGGCAAGTGTAACTTGGCCGTTGGTTTCGGGTGCAGCGAATGGCGGGGGGAAGCGCTGACCACACGCATACTACCTAGCGGATAGGAAGCGACGCGCCCGACCCCGTCGACCGCCACAAGCTGCCCTACCTGATAGGGCATCCTCGAAAAGGCAGGAATCTCAGCCCACTCCGCGTGCAGTATCTGCCTACCACACGATGGCGAATTATGCTTTGTTAACTGAGTAATTCCGTCTAATTTTCTACTGACATTCAAACTGAGACACCACCTCATAGCGGCAGAATTTGATCGTTCAAGCATAGGACCCTGATACGCGCCTATCGCGACCCCGCCCGTCGCCGTCTCTTTAGTAATTTCAGGGTATTGCCCCAGCGTCAGCAAAGGAGCACCCCAGCGCTGACTCGCCGCTCAAGGCTGCGTGCCGGAGCATCGTCAGACGCCCTTCAGGCTTGCGATGCCAGCGTCACAGACAATGCGCGTCAGGGTAGCGCCTCCACACTCTGCGTGGACGGGATCTCGCTGGCATTCTTCAGCGTGTTCAGCAATTGGTTCAGAATAGATAGGATCCGTAGCGTGTTATCGAAGGGAGTATCCGGATCGACATGATAATACTGACCCTGATAGAGGACGTTGAAGCGCGCGTCTGGGCTTAAACTAGGCTTGATATAGAAATTGAGGGCCGATGGATCCCGTGGTCCTTCCGGCGTGTCTTGCTGTTTCAGCGACCTGCCGAGGTACTCGAACATCCCCAGGATTGATCGCATCTGGACGTAGATGTGCCACCGGCGCTGGGCGTCGGCCGGCACAGCAGTGTCACTGGCGGGTCCCGCGATGGCGGTCGGCTGCCAGCATGCGGCCTCCGGTGTGTCGGCGGCACCCGCGACATCGCCAGGGGTGTATTGTGGCGATGCGTTGTCTCCGACCCGCCCGGAAGGACGCCAGGGCTCGTCGCTCAGCCACCGGTCGATCTCCGGAATACAGAAGGCCATTGCAGACGACTGTTTGTAGAATTGGTATTCGCCTGGGTGACCTGGCACCGGCTTCAGCGTCATTCCGGATGCGCTGCTTCGCGCCAGGTCGCCAGCGGCGCTGGCCCGACTGAATGACAGGGGCGGACCGTATGGTGTCAGCCGCTCGTAACTATGGACAATCAGAGGCAGACGCCACGCCCACACCAGGGCATCGAAGTCCCACATGCCGCGTGGACCGTCCGTAGGCATGAGATGCGGCTTGGTCGGCAGCGGCGCTGGCGGGAAGGCTGGCGGGGGGCAGGGGCCGGGCGGAGCGCTTGCATCCCCCGAGGCGCCACCTTGCAGCAGCATCAGGACGCCTGAAGGCGTATTCTCGAAACTGCAGATCACGAGCGGATGTTGCTTATCCGGCGCGTGAACGAAGTCGATCCGCTCAATCATCAGGCGCATGAGCAAGGCCTGCGGAACGCCCTCACGCAAGTATTCCTGGAAGTAGGAGAGTTCGACCGGCTGGTACAAGGCGCTGGAGAATTTCGATGTATTGAGCGGAGCGATGTCGAAGCTTGGACTACTACTGATAGAGATCGCCGGCTGTGCGATATTACGCGTGCGTGTATTGGCGGTGTCCCAGTTGCCGAACGGCACACTGGCCTGCGCGCTTGCCTGCAACTGCAGCGAGCCATGTATCAGCGACAGATCGGTGAAATGCAGCGGAGTCTGATCCCTCGCCCGCAGGATATTTTCCACCAGCATGTTGTTGGTCACGTATTCGATCGTGACGTTGTAGTCCTTGCTGCTGCCTTCGATGACTCCGGAGAGGGAGCATCCCGCCAGCGAGAGAACACCCAACAGTATCGCAACGCGATACATGACGTATCAGACCTCCGCCGTCGACCGAACGCATTGTCCCGGCTCAGACGGCGCCGGCACCGCAATCGCGATGATGGATGACATCATCCCCGATGCGAATTAAAGACGACCTGAGGCAGTTTCACAACCTGGGGTCACCCACGCAGGCACGCGCGGACTGAAATGTTTCCACGATCCCGTTGCTGGGGAGATGCATACTTAGCCCATCGTCCGGTACCGGCAGGTCAAGGGCGAAGAGAATGCAACGCACGACTGAGGAGACTGAACATGAGCAGCAAGTTCGAAGTGACGCGCGGAACCAAGGTCGATGCCGAAGACAGCAAGGGGATCCTGGCGCGCGGTGACTATTCGGTCATGCACGCCACACCCCACTCCGACGAAGTCGAGGGCCAATTCGCCTATGGCGGCTGGGTACAGTGCCCCGGCTGCGGCCGGGTCGGTTGGGCGCCCAACCTAGACAGCGCCAGGCCAAACAACCTTGTTTGTGACGGATGCCAGTGCCACTTTACCGTGTAGTAGCTCAATATGCTATCGTAGTAGTTGCAGATCATCGCTGATTCGGGCGCGCCGCGTCGTGTCCGGACGGGAGCCCTCGCCACCAAGTCGTTGCTCACCCGACGCAAGTCGGCCCATCCGACGGTTTTGGAGCCAGATCCGGGACTATGCCGGCACGCCATCCGTCCTGGTTTCTGGCATTGCGCATGACCACTCCGTGACCAGCGCCGATCCGGTTCACTTCCGCGCCGAGTTCTGGCAAGCTTTCGGACAAGCCGATCGCTGTATGAGTGGGGAGGTAGCCCGCCGTGCCAGTTGCCCGCATAATGACCAAATTACCACTCCGCACCGCACTGGGTCTCGGTCTGGCAATGAACCTTCTCACCGGGTGTGACCAAATCAACCAGCTCGCGTCGACCGTCGGGATGGGCGATGATCTGACCGTGGCGGCCAATGATCCTTGCGGGCCGCAACGCGCGACCTTCGCAAAATCGAATGATTTCTTTACTGCGGATGTGTTGAAGAGCGCCGGCGTTGCTGGCCTGGTCGGTGCCGCCGGTGGGGCAGCCGTCGGCGGCGCTCTGGGTGGGCAGCGCGGCGCGCTGACCGGCGGCCTGGTCGGTGGAGCCGGGGGCATTTTGACCTCGCTGACGCTTAGTTACGCGGACTACATGCAGAAACAATACCCCGATAATCCGCGGCAAATGGCCAATGGCATCAACGCGGACCTGACGACCGAGGGGCATGCACGGGACCAGACAATCGCCAATTTCCGGGCGCTGCGTGCCTGTCGTTTCTCGGAAGCGAGCTTGATCAAGCAAGAGGTGCGGCTCCACGAATTGAGCCGGGCCGACGGACAGCAGAGCCTCGCTATGGAACGCACCTGGTTCAACCAGGAAATCGCCGTCGCTGAGCGCTGGGGCGTCAACATGCAGAAGCGCGACGAGCAGTTTCAGGATGCCACGACAGAACTGGAGACCAAGGCACCGCCACGCAGCGCGAGCAAGACCGATCCGACACGCAAGGCAGTCACCGCGGCGACCGAAACGAACCCCGACAAGCGACAGGTCCTGGCAAGCCAGGTTGGCCAAGCCAAGGAGCAGAGCACAGTGCAGTTCAGCATAGACTCAAGCGCGCTGCGTCTTCTGCTGTCCTGGCCCTGGCTCTATGCCTAGCGCCAACCGGCTGGCGATCTGGCTGGCGGTACTATTTCTCGGGTTCGGACGCCCGGCGTGGCCGCAGCAGGCCAGCGACCTGGGTCCGTACCTGCAGGTCACGACCGGCCAGCATACCGCTACGATCAATGGCCTCGCGTTGCTGCCGGATGGCCACACGCTGGCCAGCGTCTCCGATGACAAGACCGCACGCCTGTGGTCCAGCGACATGCTGGAGCCGCAATCCATCATCCGGCCGCCAATCGGTCCCCAGGATGAAGGAAAGCTCTACGCGGTCGCCACAGGCCACAATGTGATCGCGGTCGGGGGGGAGATACCCGACGGCCACCGCCTCTTCGCTGTCCAATTCTATTGTCCGGCTCGGAAACTACGCTTTTGCGGCAGCATCACAGAGCTGGCAGTGGTGCGGGCCCTGCGCTTCTCGCCGGACGGGAAATACCTGGCGATTGGCTTCGAAGGTGGCGCGGGTATTCTTGTCTTCGACGTCAGCAGCGGCACGATGACGCTGGCTGACATGCATGTCAGCCGCGGAATGACCATAACACCGAAGGTGCGCATCGATTCCGGTTATACCAGCGATGTCACCTGGCTGGACTTCGACCGACAGGACAGGCTGCTCGTCACCGCGGGAGGCAAGCTACGCCTGTACCGCACCGTGCGCCCCGCGATGGCGGCGGAAGCGGCACCATTGCAGTCCACCGCGAATCTCTCTGTGCGCAGCGCGATGTTCTCACCGGACGGCACCCGGATTGCCGCCGGCGACCTGACGCGCGACATGGTGCACATGATCGACGGCACGAGTCTGCGACCGGGTTCCGAGCTGCACGGCACTGTGGGTCGGCAGGGCGCGCTTGATGTCGTTGCATGGTCGCCCGACGGCCAGACGCTCTACGCGGCGGGTACCTACAAGGATGCCTCAGGCAACTATCTGGTACGGCGCTGGGCCGCGAATGGGACATCGGTGGACGACACGGCTGCGGCCGGCAACACCATCATGTCGCTGATGCCGAACGCAGACGGCGTGATCTTCGCGAGCGCGGATCCGGCAATCGGCCAGATTGATCAGGTGGGACATCTCACCGCAGCACAGCGGCCGCAGTTGATTGATTTCCGTAATGTTGCTCAAGCGACACTGGGTGTCTCCCACGATGGTGGGGTGGTCGAATTTCAGAACGGCGATCCGCAGCAGCGTCTGCGCATCGATATCAATCAACGGCTGATCACCGCGGTCGCGGAACCATCCGCCAAGCTGCCTACGCCGCAGGAGAGCAGTGCTGGCCTGGTGGTGACCGACTGGCGCAATCAGCGGACGCCACGCGTGAACGGGCGACTGCTAACGCTAGACCCAACCGAGACCGCACACGCGGCCGCCGTCTCTCCCACCGGCAACGGTGTGGCGATCGGTACGGATTTCTATCTGCGGTTCGAAACACCGGGCGCGGAGCTGTGGAAGGTACCGACGCCGGCGCCGGTTTGGGGTGCCAACATCAGTGGAGACGGCAGGCTGATCGTCGCCGCCCTGGGTGACGGCACACTGCGCTGGTACGACGTGGCCACGCATCAGGAGCGCCTGGGATTGTTCGTGGATCCGACGCCGCACGGGCCCGGCAGTCTGCGCTGGGTGATGTGGACGCCCCAGGGTTATTTCGACCACGACCATCGCAGTGATGGTGCCGCAGACGGACGCAATCTCATTGGCTATTTGATCGACAGCCCCGACTGGAAGACAACCCAGTTCGTCCAGATCGGCCAGATGTACTCCACATTCTTTCGGCCGGACCTGGTCGATATGTCGTTTCGTGGTGGTATCGACGACCTAAACCAGATCAAGCAGCAGGGCACACTGCATCTGAATGTGCAGCAAATCATCACGCAGGGCTTGCCGGCCACCGTCACAATGCTGGACATGTGCGGCCATGACCTGGCGAACCAGGACAGCGGCTGCCCGACCGGGAGTACGCCCGGTGACCTGCGGCGACCGACCGATTTGCCAGGTATCGATCTAGCGACATCAGAGGACACGGCGATCGTCCGCTATCGCATCGACGCTCGCGACGGTCATATCGGGTCAACAATCATCAAACGCAATGGCGCGGTGATCCGCCCGGATATTTTCGTCGATGAAGAGAATGCAAAATCCCGCACCGAGGAAGCCACGGTTCCGCTCGGTGCTGGCACCAATGCGATCGAAATCATCCCGCTCAGCCCAAGCGGTGATGTCCAGGGCACCGGCAACGACATTGTACAGGTGAAAATACAGCACACGCCGGCAACACGTGGCGGCACCGTCGGCGCTGCTGCGCCGTCCGCGCCCTCTGCCACGACGCCGGTCCACGCCGAGGCGACGTTGTACATGCTGAGCGTCGGTATCAGCGCCTATGACCAGTCGTCGCTGCGCCTGGCCAACGCGGCGCACGACGCGCAGGCAGTCGCGCAGTTGATGGATGCGCCTGACCCGCCCGTGTACACCGGCCACGTGGTGAAGCCTCTGCTCGATAGTAATGCCACCACCGCCAACATCATGGCCGCCCTGAAAGACATCGCGGTACATGCCAAGCCCGATGACCTGGTCATCATCTTCCTGGCCGGCCATGGCGAACAGGTGAATGGCAAGTATTATTTCGCACCCGCGGAATTCGGTACCCACGATCCAGCGCTGTTCCAGCGAGCCATGAACCTCGGCAACAGCACGGCAGACCGTGCGGTCGACACGCTGTTCCAGCAAGAGGGGCTCGGCCAGGCACAACTGTTGCCGTTGATCCAATCGATCAGCGCCGCGCATGTCGCGCTGATCTTGGATACCTGCTTTTCCGCCGCCATCGCCACGCAGGACGCGGTGTTGCGGCGCGACCTGAACACCACCGTTGCGGATCAGATCGGCAACAGTGTCGGGCGATTTGTCCTGTCCAGCGCGATGAATCTAGCCCTGGACACCGGCAGTGCCAGCACCATCGATCTGCCCGTGGACCAGCAGGGACATGGGTTGTTCACCAGCTATCTGTTGCAGGCATTGCAGGGCAAGGCCGACTTTCTGCACAGCGGACGGGTCGATATCGACGACCTGGCAAAATACACGCAGCATAACGTAGAGCAGGCGACGGCAACGATGCCGCAGCCGCAACAGCCGACGTTCTATTTCAGCGGCAACGACTTCTTCGCGCTGCGCGGCGTGCCGGAATAACGCCGCGCGCCCGAGATGCCGCTGCGGCATCCCATGGAACGCCGTGAAATGACCAGAAGTCGCCGCGGCCTATTTGTCGGTCATCACAATTGTCGTGCTGAACTCTCCTGCATGTGCACGGTGCAAATAGAATTTGATCACCTCGTCCTGCGGCCGCTCGGCGGCGAGCCGATCAAACAGTGCCGTCGCCCGCGCATCGCCCGCCGACATCAGCTCGTAGGCGGCACGATATTGACGCACCCACTCCAGTGCCCCTTCCTGTGACGGCAATAGTTCATAGACGCGGACCGGACGCACCTTGCCCTTCACCAAGAAATCGCCAATCCGCCGCAGGTCGGGATCCATACTGGCGATCGCCGTTTCCTCTGAGATGCAGATGCGGGTGCCGAAATATTTATTCAAACCCTCCAGCCGTGAGGTCGCATTCACCACATCGCCAAGCGCGGCATATTTCAAACGCTGGGAGGCACCGATGTTACCGACCAGGGCATCGCCGGTGTGCACGCCCAGCCTGGTGTGGCCAAAACCCAGATCCTTAGGCACGCCATGCGTACGGAAAGTCTCTGTGAAGCCCCGCACCGCACGGGCCGCTGCCACCGCGCGCGCGGCGTGATCCGGCTGCTCCCCCGGAGCACCGAACATCGCCTGCACACCATCGCCGAGAAATTCGATCACGATCCCGCCCTCGGCTTCGATCGCCGCGCAAACGCCGTCGAAATAGGCATTCAACGTCGTCGCCAGAAGTATCGGATCCGCCGCCTCGGTCAACGTGGTGAAGCTGGCGATATCGCTGAAGAAGAACGTCATCTGCCGCCGTTCGCCGCCGCGCTCCGGTAGCTCACCCAATGCCTCCAGCCGCTCGACCACACTGGGCGCCAAGTAGTAGCCGAACATCTGCCGGATGTGCCGCCGACCGTATTCGGTGACGACCAGGCGATAGCCGAGCAGCAGGAAATAGCTACCGATGATCGCAATCAACGTTTCCAGCAAGGGGGTTTCAATGTCATACTGAAACAGAACCGTCGCGCCGGCAGTCACCCCCGCTAACAGCGCGACATGTGCGGCACCCCCCCACAGGAAGCCGGCACGCAGCCCTAGGATCGCGCCCAACGCAGCGGCGGCAAGCACAAGAAAAACGCGGACGGCCGTCGGCAGGCTGACCAGTGCTTCGTCGCGCAGCAGATTGTCGATGGCCGTCGCATGCACAAAGACGCCGGGAATCGTATCGCGGACGGAACCGCCTGGAGGCGGCGCCGGCAGGATGCAGCGCGCACCGGTCATGGTTTCCGGCGGGTTGATGAGGCGGCTGGAGGTGAGCAGGCGGTCCTCGAACTGCAAGCCCGTGCCTATCAGCACAACACGTCCCTTGAAATGCTGGGTAAAGAAATCGGTGTTGCCCTGTTTTGCGCAGGCGGCCAGATCGGCGAGGGAGTAGGTTTCGAACGGGTGGCCACCGTCGAAGTTCAGCAACAGACTGCCGCCGTGCGATGCCCAACCGGCGCGGCGGGCTAGTTCCGCGGCGAAACCGGTCTCTTGCATGGGTGGCTGGCTCGTGGTTTGAATAATCAACGGCGCGCGGCGCACCACGCCATCCGGGTCTTCCTGGATGGTAACGGATCGGATGTTGCCAGCGCCCACCAGCATGCGCTGTTCCGGCGCCGGCTCGGCCGTCTCATCCCCCAGTTGACCTTCCGCCAACACCAGCCGGCCCGCCGAACCAGACTGACGCAGCGCCGCCCAGAATGGCTTGTCGTAGCCGGGAATCTGCTGACTGATAGAATAAGGCAGGATCACGTCGAAACCGACGGCGCGCACGCCGGCCTGATCCAGCGCGCCGATCACAGCCCCATAATATGGCGACCAGAAATCCTTCGGCATGTTGTAGGTGTTGTAGGTGGTCTGATCGATCAGCACGACGGCGACTGGCGATGTCGCAGCCGCATGCCGCGGGCCGTAAAATCCGTCTCGTAGCCAAAACAATGAATCCGCGGACCAGCCGCCGAGCCCGATGCGTGGTCCTGGAACTAGCACCAGGAATGTCATCCCGCAGGCAGTCAGCAGGACAGCGAGGAACGCACGTAGTACGGAGCGTGGTGCCATGCCGCGGGCCGGTCAGATCGGCAGTAACCGCGCAAGAAGCGGTGCATCCACCCCTTTTGCGTCCGGAGCGATCTTGATCATCACCTTATTCGGACCGAGGGATACGGTGTAGTTCGCCCCTTGAGTCAGGGCCACGTGGGCCGTCGCCAGGTCGATCCGTGTCTTTTCGCCGGGTGCCGGCGCCGGCACAGTCAGTTCGATTGGTGGTCCCGGCTGATCGGTACGATCAAAGCGCAATGTGCCGCCTTCCGCAGCGACCACAAGCGGCGCGGTGGTGTGTAGGATCAGGGGATCCGACATGTCGCGATACACCGCGACACCGGCGGTCTGCCGCGATGCGTCCTGCTGAAGCTGCGGACCGTCGCACGCTACCCGGCTGCGAGCGATGGACCCACCGTCATCCTGGCTGGTCTGCGCGCCAACATGCAGCACACCGCCGGTTACGGTTTCCCGCACGCAATTGGCGAGGTGATCCAGCACGATCACCGTCGCGCTGCCAAGGTCGATCGTCGTACCGGGTACGACATAGTCGAATGCGGCGACATTCGGCACCGGCGCTGACACGCTTTCCACCAGCACCATAGCGGTATCCGCCCGGGCCAACGGGGCAACCACGAGCAACATGGCGAGCGCGCATGCCAGATGACGCAGCGCGCCCCGCGCGCGACGTGCCGCGCCTCCGGTGTCATGAAATGTCCATCGATCGCGCGGCATGAAAACCTCCCACAGATACCGACCCGGCACGATGGTCGCACGGCCGGAGTGTGGTGCAGGTCTGTGCCCGGCGCATGGAAGTATTTCATAGCCCATGCGTTCCGAGGAGTCATGCCTGCCACCTGGACAAAGACCGGTGGTGGCGCGACCTCGTCATAGCGGTGCCTGGCACTGGCATCCATCACTTGGTGCGTCGATACGAGGCGAGGCGTAAATGCCGAACCGGGACCTGTCCTCGGGCGCGCCTTTCGCGCCCGCCCGGGGGGCCCGGCACGACAGAGAGAGATGGTGCCGCGCGCTTGCGTCGGAACCGAACTCGGGCGCACTCTTTACACGCGAAACGAGACCATATGCCGACAGGCTATTCGTGGCCGAACGGGACAGCGGCAGGAGAGTGGGCATGGATGGCCGGATGACAGAGCGCTGGTCCCAGGTGTCCGTTCGTCATGGCGACGCAGGAAGGACATGAGACCGGACAGCATGCAGAGCGCCGGACCGATTTCGTATCGACGCCTGCTGCGCTGGAGCCTCATCGTGGTTGGCGGCGCGCCGACGCTGTTCGCTCTCAGTTTGGCGCTGGGCGTCGCACCGATCCTGCTGCTGCAATACAGCGTCTGGTTGCTCGCGCGCATCACGTCGGCGCTCGGCGGTGCCACCGGGATCGGCAACGACATCATTGCGCTCGTCGTGCGCTATGCGGTGGTCAGCGTGCTGGCCATTGTCACGCAATACTATGGGCGGATCCTGACGATCCGCTCCAACGGCGTGATGCTGCAAACGCTACAGCAACGGCTGCATGACCAGTTGCTGCGCATGCCAGCGGAATTCCATGATACGCACAAGCCCGGCGAGACGGCCATGATCGTGCTGCAGGATGCGGCCGGATGTCAGCCCATCCTGCGCGAGCTGATCGCATCGCCGATAACCCAGGGAGTCGGGCTGACCTCCGCTCTGATCTTTCTGTTTCGCAGCCTGCAATCACTGCAAGACGTGCCAGCGCAGGCGCAGCTCGGCCTGGTGGCAGCACTGCTGATCCTGCCGCCGCTTGGCTGGCGGCTGGCGGGCCGCATGCGCGCTGCGTTTGACGCGATGCGCGCGGCCCAGGGACGCCTCGCCGACGAGTTCAGCAATTCCGCAGAGGCGCCGCTCGAAATCCGCCTATTGGGTGCGGAACAACAACGATCGCGCGCGTTCGGCCAAACGCTGGCGGAGCTGATCCGCCTGCGGACCCAGGCGTCGATGCGGTCCGAACTGACCACCCAGTTCCATACGGCCGTTCCGTCGCTGCTGCAGCTGGCGTTCCTCGCCTATGCAGCGGTGATCGCGGCACGCGCCGGGGCCGCCGCGGCAGGGGCGATCCTGTCGATCTACTATTTCGTGCCGAAGGTACTCGAGCCGATCGACCAGATGGTTCGTTTCCTCGGTGGACTGGAAATGATGTGGGCGCAGGCCGCACGGCTCGGCGCAGTGCTGGACGCTTCCCCGCGTCGGCCAACAGGACTTGGCCCGCGCATCACCGATGCACCCGCCATCGCGTTGACCGGGGTGGACTTTACCTATCCCGATGCGCCGGCGCCGACCTTGCATGGCCTGACCCACGTGTTCCCCGCCGGACGGATCAGCGCCATTGTGGGCAGGTCGGGCAGCGGCAAGTCCTCGCTGTTTGGGCTGATCGACGGGTTGCGCACGCCCGACCAAGGCACGATCACGCTCGACGAGCACAGTATCACCGCCTTCGATGAAGCCGGGTTGCGGTCCACCGTGGCCGTGGTCTCGCAGTCCCCGCTGTTCATCGCTGACACCGTGCGGGCCAACTTTCGGCTCGCACGGGCGGATGCCACCGATGCTGAGATCGAGGACGCAGCGCGCGCGGCGGGGCTGTGGCCGGCCCTGGTGAAGCTCGGCGGCGAGCACCCGCTCAATGTCCTCGTGCCCCGCGCGGCCGGCCAGGGGCTCTCCGGCGGCGAGCGGCGGCTGCTGGCGGTGGCACGCATCCTGCTCTGCCAGCCGCGCGTGCTGCTGCTGGATGAGCCGACCACAGGTGTCGACCTGATGAGCCTCGGTGTGCTGCGCGACGCCTTGCGTTCCGCCTGCGTCGGCATGACGGTGCTGCTGATCGAACATAATCTCGACTTCGTTCGCAGCCTGGCCGACCAGGTGTGTTGCCTGCAGGACGGCCGGATCACCGAGACCGGCTCGCCCGAGGAACTGGCGGCGCGCCCATCGTTGTTCCGGGACCTGCTGGCCACCCGTGCGCGCCTGGTGAGCACGGCGGGAATGAACGTTCGCGGCGTGCCGCTCCCCAGCATCGGCCGGGGCGTGCCGGCGCGCGATCCCTGGGCGGCGCCTCCCATCGGTGGCACGCATTTGCCTGGCGTGACGCCAAAGGGTGAAATCTTGTCATCAACCCCTCACCGGACGCTTTGACATGAGCGGCTTCGACTCACTCCTGCAACGCTATCTCAGTATTCCGTCGAATTCGGAAGCAGAGAACACGCTCCGCCTGCTGATCCGCATGGGTTTGATGGTAACCGGCGCCGACGAGGGATCGTTACTGGTGCTGGATGACACATCTGGCGACCTTCTGTTCGCCATGACGATCGGTGACGAGACATCGGAGGCGGCGTTACGCGGCCAGCGGGTACCGCTGGGGCAAGGCATCACCGGCTTGGCGGCAGCGACGCTGGAAGTGCAGATCGGGGCCCCGACCTACAAGGACGTGCGGCAATCGGTGCGACAGGACGGCGCCGCCAGCGGACCGACGGCGGTGATGGCCGCGCCGATGATGATTGGCGAGCGACTGGTCGGGGTCATTACCGCAATCAGCTTTGCCAGGGACAAGCACTTCACCACCCAGGACGGCAAGCTATTTGGCGGCTTCGCGGCCATCGCCGGCGTGCTGGTGGACCAGGGCCGCCGTCTGGCGCGACTGGATGAGACCACGGATCCAACCGATCCGGCGGATCTCGCGCGCGGCCAGATTGCCACGTCGATCGCGCGGATCGCGCAGGTCCGGCCAGACGCCTTGGCCGAGATCGCGACGCAGCTGGCCAGCATCGAACGCCTGGTGGCCGGCGGTGCCTGATGGCTGACCAAGGGACCGGCAGTGCGGCCTTGATCGAGGCGCTGCAGCTCACGCCTGGAGACCTCGCGGCCCGCGCATTGCAGCCGGTGGATGTCGCCATCATCGACAGCGGGATCGATGCCACGCATCCCGATCTCGTGGGACGCGTTGCGATATCGATACGAATTGAGGACGGTCAGGTCACCGAGCTTGATGCGCCGGGCAACAACGATACCTACGGCCATGGCACGGGGGTCGCCAGCATCGTCGCACGGATCGCCCCCAACGCGCGGCTGATCGATCTGCGTGTGCTACGCCCGGGCAACAAAGGATCCGGCGACGATTTGCTGGCCGGGTTGCGACTTGCGGTGCGCGCGCGGCACCCGGTGATCAACATGAGCCTGGCATCACCCACGAAGTTCGTACCGCAGCTCATTCCGTTGTGCGAACGCGCGTATTATCAGGACCAGATGATTATCGCGGCGCGGCGGAACATGCCGATCAGCGACGAAGGTTTCCCCGCGGAATTCGCCAGCGTGCTGGGGGTGGACAATGGCGACCTGCCCCAACCGATCGCGCTGCGCTACCATCCGCGGCGCGTCATCGAACTCGAAGCGCCGGGGGACGCGATCCCGGTCGCGGCGCTGAATGGCGGCTACACGACGTTGAGCGGCACAAGCTTCGCCGCGCCAATGGTCAGTGGCGTCTGCGCGCTGCTGCTGGGGGCATTTCCGGCGCTGCGCCCGTACGAGGTGCGCGCCATCTTATGCGCCTACGGACTGCGCGGCTGAGGCTGTCCTGGCATCGCTGGCACAGCGCCGGCGTTCCTGATGTTCTGGCGCAGCCGCGCCAAATTGGGGGAGAACATCCTGCCGCCAGGACTGAGGAAATCGGCACCAACGATGCCGTCGAGGAACCGCAGATCCTCCTGGGGTGAAATGTTCCGGCCGATTTCGTTCTGTAATCGCTGGACCTGAAACTGGTGCCAATCCTGGGTGAGACCGAATGAGGACAACAGATCGGCGTCCGATATGATCGCGGCCAGCGTCGCCAGCGAGGGATCGGCGGTCAGCCACTGCAGCCCAGGGGGCATATCGGGATGCGGCTGACCGAGAATCACGCTGGCCAGACTGGACCGGAAACCGGGTTCTGTCGCTAGGATCAGGCAGGTCAGCTCGGTGCGCTCGGCCGCCGATACACCACAGCGCTCCGCGATTGCATTGAGCGCGTGGGCCGATTCAAGTTCGGCGGCGAACCGTGGCCGCACCGCGGCATGCGGATCATAATAGAGATCATGCGCCAGACAGCCGGCGAGCAGCAGCGCACGTCGGTCCGGCGTGACGGACGGCCCGCGCGGCCGCACCAGCTCGGTGATGACCATGGCGTTGGTCGCCACCTCGGCGTGATGCTGCACCGAGTGATACGGATGACCGCCCCACTGCGTCACCGCGTTAGCGGCGGCACGGCAGGCCTGTCCCACGGGCGAGTCATCACAGCCGAGACGTTGCAGGAAACCATCGGTAATAGCGGTTAGGTCGACATCCTCGGGACCGGCCCAGCGGCGATACAATCCGGCCATCCGTCCGCCCAGCCTCGCTGGATCAGGCACGATGGCGGACTGTCCCTCGACCCAGTCATCGTCGGCAAGCAAATAAGCGAGCACGTCCATCCAGGTCTCCCACGCGGCGCCGCCATGGTCGATGCCGGCAGTCACGTCCCTATGCCGTCACGCCCTTATGCCGCGCGCCGGCAAAATGCAGGTTAATCCCAGCTACGGTGTGGGTAAAACGCGCAATGTGGCGGCAAAGGGCACCGCCGCCGGCTATTCGATGGCATCGCCTGCCGCATAGACTATGGCCAGACGCCGATGCGGAGACCCTGAAATATTTCATGGCCGCGTCAAGCAACGGCCGATCGTGGCCCGCAGCAGGAGCATAAGCAATGAGCCCGCTCGTCAAAGTCCGTCTTTTCGAGCATCTGCCGCCCCGGGCGTTGTCGCGACTGGAGCAAGGTGGAACAGCACTCGAGCCGCATCATGACACCGAGCTGTTCCGCCAGGGCGATCCCGCGGATGCGGTCTATGCGATCGTCAGCGGCGAAGGTGCGGTGCATCTCGGCTCCATCGATCGTAACACCAAGCGGTTGATGGTGGAGGTGTTCACGGCCGGGGAAGTCTTCGGCGAGATTGGGGTGCTCGATCCGGGCCCACGTACCGCCGACGCGAAAGTCGAAGGGCGCGTTCGCCTGCTGCGCATTGGCACCACGACGTTTATGGCGGTGCTGAACGAAACTCCGGAACTTGGCGTCGCGCTGGCATGCCTGCTGGCCAAGCGGCTGCGCCGCACCTACGCACTGCTCCAGGATGCTGCCTTCGAGCAACTGCATGTGCGTCTGGCACGGCAACTGCTGTATCTCGCGAAGCGGCAGGGGCGCCGAACACCCGAAGGCATCGTGCTGGCCGGGCGTCTGACGCAGCCGGACCTCGCCGACCTGCTGGGGGCGACCCCACGCAGCATCATCACCATCCTGTCGGACTGGCGCAAGCGTGATGTGGTCCACTACGACGCCACGCGGGCACGCCTGACGATCTGCGACGAACCGCATCTGCAAGGTTTGATCCAAAGCGCCTCCTAGCCCTGCTGGACCTGCGGCGCGCCCGCGCGGATTGGCAGCGCGCGAGGACGGAAACACTTCACTGCGAAGCCGCGGTGATGCGGTCATTCTGTCCTCGTTGCGGTGCCAGATCGGGGATCGGCCCCGAATGACGGTTCCGCAGGAAACAGGAGGGTACCATGACTGCCTTTTTCAATGGCCGTGCCGTAATCGCCGCCGCTGCTGCTCTGGTTGCCTTCGGTGGCGCCTCGGTGGCTCGGGCCGATGTGCGGTTCAACAACCTGACGAGCCAAGCGATCCACTTCACTATGTCCTGTGATGGTGGCAACGGTGATGGCTGGACGATCGACCCACATGCGAGCGGCGCGCTGTACTGCAATGATGGTTCGCCGGTGGCATTGGTGACGCTGCGGACCAACCACGGCAACTACGACGAGGTCGTCCGCAAAGTCGTGGTCGACGGTGCCAGCTACGTGATTGGCTACGACCACAGCGGGGATGTCAGCATCGCCGCCAACTAACGTTGCGATCGGCCGGGCTGGAGCAACATCCAGCCCGGCTGCGTCGCTGTCTGGTTTGACAAACGTCGGAAGGCGCCGGTCCTCGTGCGTCGGGATGAGCGAGCGGACACAGCATGGCACCTCTCAGGGCGCGATCCATGCCCGGGTCCGGCACATCCCGCGAAGCAGGTTCGTGCATAGGCGCAAACTGAACACGAAGGATTGGCGTCCACCTACAAACCGATCCCGAGACCCCGTCTAAGATCGACCCCGATGCTCATCGCTAGTTGGCGCGTGAGACTTCTGGCCCCCTCAAGCGCACCGATCTCGGGCCGTGCTTTCTTGCCGGCGAGGATGGACTCGACCCGTGGGTCGCACTCCAACCCTTTGGCCATCTCGCCCATGCTGTTGCGGATACGCCGCTCACCCCGAACATTGCCGGCCTGGTAGGCGGCCTGACGCTGCGCGTCGAGCGTTGTCCAACGCCCTGATGAACCGCTCGGCCCCGCGCGGGCGCATCGCGATTTAGCTCCCCCTCCAGCCGCATGGCCTGCACCGCGCGTCGGATTTTGCCGGACGCGGCCTCGTGCGCAAGAGCTGGATCGGCCCGGTAGGCTTGCTCCACGTCCCGCGCGTAATGCGGGTCAAGCGCGTCAAGCCCGCGCCTCGCCGGCCGCTTACGCCGTCGATCCGGTGTGCAGCCGCACCACCTTACCAGCCGCAGCAGACCGACCGCAGAACGCCGCCCACTCGGTCATCAGCCGGCGCCGTTTCTCCATCAGGTCACCGCGCTGATAGGCCGCCTCCGTCTTGTCGCGCAATGTGTGCGCCAGCGCAGCCTCGGCAATCTCACGCGCGTAGTTCGTCGCCTCCGCGCACCAGTCGCAGAATGTGCTGCGGAACCCGTGCGCGGTCAGATCACCTCGCTTCATCTGTCGCAGCAGCATCAGCATGGCCATGCTCGACAATGGCTTGCCGGCCGCGGTGCCTGGGAACACGACTGTCGCCGGCTCTTGCTTCTTCCTGATCAGCTTTGCCATCTGCCGGAGCACGTTCAGGGCCGCATCCGATCATGGCACCCGGTGCTCGCGACCTGCCTTCATGCGCTCAGCCGGGACCGTCCAGACCCCGGCTTGCACATCGACTTCCGACCACTGCGCGCCGATCACCTCGCCCGTGCGTGCCGCCGTCAGTATGGCGAAGCGCAGCGCCAGTGCCGCCACGCCGTCCTGCTTGGCGAGGTCTGCCATGAAGGCGCCAAGCTCCCGCCACGGCAGAGCGGCGTGGTGCTCCACCCGAGCGATATTGACACGCGCTGGTAGGAGGTTGTCGACGTGACCGCGCCAGCGCGCTGGATTCTCCCCGGTCCGCCATCCGCGCGCGGTGACGTAGTCCAGCACCGGTTCGATCCGCCCGCGTAGGCGAGAGGCAGTTTCCGGCTTCTCCCGCCAGATCGGTTCAAGCACCCGCATCACCGCGCCGGTATCCACCATCGCCACGCCGAGATCGCCCAGCACCGGCGTGGCGTACGTATCCAGCGTGTTGCGCCATTGCTGCCTGTGCTTGGCGTTGCGCCAGCTTGCCTCGTGCGCGGTGACGTAGGCATCCGCGACCTCGGCGAAGGTGTTGAGGCCCGCACGCGCCGCAGCCTCCGCACGCTCCGCCCGGCGGCGCTCGATGGGGTCTATGCCCTTGCTTGACCGGCTTGCGGGCGACCATAGCGGCGTCGCGCGCCTCGGCCAGCGACACGTCAGCAACGGTCCCCAGCCCCATCAGATGGGCGGTGCCGTACAGCTTGAAGCGATACTGGTTATCCGGGCCCACCCGATGGAATGACGTGTTCGCGGTGTAGCTGCGGCACCGGAGGGAGCTATACCAATTGGATCTGCGCGCGATGGCCGGCGGACGCGGCCAAGCGTCGGTCGCGCGTCAGCAGTGGAGCGCCAAGCGCTTCGGCCAGCGCGACATAGGCAGCATCATTGGCAGTCAGATTGTTCCGCAAATCCCACATGCGCGGCAATAGGAAATCGTGCGGATATCGCCGCAGGGGAAGGTCTGCCAGGTCGGCGAGGGCCAAACGACCTCGCACACTATCGATTTCGCCATTCGCGGCGTAACGCCGGATCACCTGCGCGACTTCGACATCGAGCAAATGCGGCGCGTGGAGCGTTTGACGAGGAGCGAACAGCCGATCTTCCACGGCTTTTGCCCACGATGTGCGGAGAAGGGCTTCAAGCAATGCCGAAGCATCAACGACGATCACGTGCGATCGCGCTCGGCGCGAACCGCTTCGGCCGGCGGCACGGAAGGGGCCGTTTCCGCGTGGCTGCGCAAGCGCGCCCGCAATTCATCAATCGTCGGCCGTTCCGCGATCTGACGAATCTCGCCGAGCAGATAGTCGGATAACGACATGCCGGCCAAGGCGGCGCGCGACTTGATCTGGCGATGCAACGCCTCGGGGACATTGCGGATTTGGATCATCGTTCCCATGCGTGCAGCATAGGAAGATGTGCTCCACATGTCAATTTGCTGCAAGGCGCCCACTTGCGGGAAATAGGTAACATATTTCGCTCGGTCTCGATTTAGGAATATGTAACATATATCTACCCCAAGCGAATGCAGGAGCACATGATGCCTGTAGTTAGGATCAATGACGCCACCTTTTCCGACCTCAAGGCCATCGCGACCTGGTTCGGCACCAAGACGCCCAGCGAAACCATCGATCGGATCGTTCGGGAGGCGATGGAGCAGATTGGCATGGAACGTGACGATGAACCGGAAGCGGTTCCGGCCATGACGAGCACCGGCGTAACAGAGTTCGAAAGCGCGCCCGGGCTCGCTTTCACGAAACCCATTTCGGCTTCTGTGAATGGCACGGCAATCCACAGCCCGCGCTGGTCGTCCATCTTGCTAACGATGATCGCGCAAGTTCGGGCCAAGGGGTTTGAGGGCGACAGGCTGGTTCGCGAACTGCACGTCTCATCGAAGGCAGAGCAGTGCGAAGAGGAAGGTTTCAAGTATCACCCCGACCTCGGCATCTCGATACAGGGTCAGTCGGCATCGGATGCTTGGAAGGAAGTGGACCGTCTTGCCAAGAAATGGCGGATTCCAGTGACCGTCGAGTTCTGGTGGCGGCAAAATCCGAAGGCGCAGTACCCCGGTCGGACTGGCGTACTACGTTCAGGGCTTCCGTAGGCGTAACGTGGCGCGCCGCCGGGCTGTGGGCAATCGGGAGCCAGTGGGGCGCGAAACGCGCTTCGCCGCCTCACGGTCACGTGCGTCCCGATCACTTCACTTCACTGAAAGCACTCGTGCCCACCCTCAGAGGGCTACAGCGTAGACATAGTGCTTCGTCATCGGCGGTCGCGGCCCGTGCCGCCAGATTCACCACGCCCTGTGCTATCCCAATGCCCTCAGCCGTTCGATGAACTTTCCTTTTTGGGCATGGTGCTCGCGGATCAGATGAAGTCGATGATGGAAATCCTCAACTGTACCTCGTTCCTTAGCGACCGCCTGAAGGTCGAGGAGCAGGCCCACCGCCTTGCCATAAGCGGTCGCGTTGCGCCGTTCAATTTCGGCCTCGACGTCGCGCCAGACGCTTTCCCCCCGCCGAGCGATCGCCAATAGTCGCGCTTGGCGGATCTTTTCGGCCCCCTCCGCGCCCCGCTTAGCTTCTGCGGCGAGTTTTGCGGCGGCCGCCTGTTTGCGAGCGGCGCCTATCGCGTTGGCGCGCGCCCGCAGGTCTGCGACAGTTCGGGCGACGAGCGGTGGGGCGGCGATGTCGTTCGCCAGACGGCCTCTGACCTTGGCCCGCAATTCTGCGGACACGTGCGGATCGCCGTCCAACAGCCGCAACAGCAGCGCGGTCTTCTCAGCGTCGGGCATCGCAGAAATGATCCCCCGAACGGCGTCGGCGGACATGGCGTTCGGTGTTGCGAGCGCGGGACGTTCGGCCGCCGCTTGGACAAGGTCGGAATCGATGCCGAAGAATTCCGCGAAGGCGTCCAGCGTTGCGGACATCGGCCCGATCCCAGGCATGGGCTCCGGCTCGTCCGCTTCGAAAACGTCGTCTTCGACCGCTGTCAGCCAGAGAAGATAGAAAACCCGTATGTCGCCCCCGAGCACCTCGGCGCGCAGCGGCGCGAGAGCGGCAAGCCAACCCGAACCATCATCCCAATCCTCGAAATCCATCTCGTCGCGCCTGATATCCAAAATCAGGTTCTCGCCTGAGGCCTGCATCGCGGCGCAATCGACCTCGCGGAGAAAGGCGTCAAGGAGGCTTCGATCGACCAACCGCTTTGGCAGCCGGATCATCAACCGGCGCGAGCCCCAGTTCGCCAGATAGAGATGCAGGTCGAACCAGCTCTCCATGAGCTTGGCTGGATCGCCCTTGAAGTCGCCCCACTCATACGAATTGGTGAAGCTGGTCGCCGTGATCCGCGCACGTGTCGACAAATCCCGAAGCGCCTGGCGATCTCCCTCGCTCAGCGGGCAGTCGATCGCCTGGAATTCATAATATTGATATTCACTCATGACTGTGCGGGCCGCCGTCGCTTGTCGATGACGAAGACGGCTCCCAAGTGAGGCCGGGCGCCGGGTCAGACTGGGTGCATGACCTCCATCGGTTTGGAAGATTCGAAGCACCTCGGCAAGCGACAACCCGACGTGCAGCCGCCACCATTTGCCGGTGTGCCGCATCCAGTGGATGTCGAAGCGATCCGACCGTTGTCGAAATCGAAGAAGCCCGCACCGTACTGGGCCAAGCGCAAGCCATCCCGGCTATCCCGTGACCAAGCTCGCACCGCGTCTTCTTGCACTTTCAGCCGTGCGCTCGGGTGAGATCAGAGGTCCGCGTGGCGGGAATTCGACCAGCACCAGACAGACGAACCGATATGGCGCGTTCCTGCTGAGCGCATGAAAATAAAACGTGAGCACATCGTGCCACTGTCGCGGTAAGCGGTGGCTGTTATCGAGGCCACACGCCAACTCACCGGGCGGGCACCACTGGTCCTCCCGAATGCCAGACACGCGCACTGACCGATGCGCGAAAATGCGCTGGGTTACCTACTCAATCGCGCCGGGTACCACAGCCGTCATGTGCCGCACAGCTGGCGTGCCACGTTTGCAACAATCATGAACGAACACCACCGACATGATCGGCATGTCATCGATCTGATTCTGGCACATGCCCCGAAGGACCAGACCGAGAGTGCGTACAATCGGGCGCTCACTTGGTTCGACGTCGCGAGCTGCTACAGGAATGGGCTGATTTGTTGCTCACAGACGCCGTCGAGCCGGTCGAATTGTTGGGCGGACCGCGTCGATGGTGACCGCACTGCAACTATCGGGTCGATCGCGACTCTGCGCCAAACGGCGCTCACCACGGACCTGGCCGGTCCGCGGCGAGCGCCATTCATCGCGCCTTGCAGCACAAATTTTCTTCTCAGTACTCCATATCACCCATACCACCCATACCACCGCTCTGCTGACCACCGTTGGCGGGCCGGCGATCGGGGCGATCCCCAACCATGGCCTCGGTGGTGATCATCAGCCCACCGATCGAAGCGGCATGTTGCAGCGCCGATCGCACAACCTTCGTGGGATCGATGATGCCTGACTTCACCAGGTCCTTGAACTCGCCCATCTGTGCGTCGAAGCCATAGGTGTAGTCGTCCTTGTCCAGCGTCTTGCCGGCAATCACCGCGCCGTCCTCGCCAGCGTTCTCGGCGATCTGGCGCAGCGGGGCCTGGATGGCCTTGCGCACGATCTCAATGCCAAACCGCTGGTCGTCGTTGTCCGCCTTCAGCTTCGCCAGGATCAGCGACGCGCGCGCCAGCGCCACGCCACCACCCGGAACGATGCCTTCCTCAACCGCCGCGCGCGTCGCGTGCAGGCCGTCGTCCACGCGGTCCTTGCGCTCCTTCACCTCGACCTCGGTCGAGCCGCCGACACGGATGATCGCCACGCCGCCAGCCAGCTTCGCCAGACGCTCCTGCAGCTTCTCGCGGTCGTAGTCGCTTGTGGTCTCCTCGATCTGCGCGCGGAGCTGGGTGCAACGACCGACAATGTCGGATTTCTTGCCGGCACCTTCGACGATGGTGGTGTTCTCCTTCTCGATCAACACCTTCTTCGCCTTGCCGAGCATCGCCAGCGTGACGTTCTCGAGCTTGATCCCGAGATCCTCGCTGATCACCTGACCACCGGTCAGAGCCGCAATATCCTCCAGCATCGCCTTGCGGCGATCTCCGAAGCCAGGTGCCTTCACCGCAGCCACCTTCAGCCCGCCGCGTAGCTTGTTCACCACCAAGGTGGCGAGCGCCTCGCCCTCCACATCCTCGGCGACGATGAGCAGCGGGCGGCCGGCCTGTACGATGCTCTCAAGCAGCGGCAGCATCGGCTGCAGCCCCGACAGCTTCTTCTCGTGAATGAGGATGTAAGGCTGCTCAAGCTCGACGCTCATCTTCTCCGCGTTGGTGATGAAGTAGGGCGACATGTAGCCGCGATCGAACTGCATGCCCTCGACCACATCGAGTTCGGTCAGCATGCCCTTGGCTTCCTCGACGGTGATGACACCCTCGTTGCCAACCTTCTGCATCGCCTCGGCAATCATCTTGCCGATCTCGACTTCGCCATTGGCGGAGATTGTGCCGACCTGTGCCGTTTCGGCCTGGGTCGAGATCTTCTTGCTACGTTTCTGCAGCTCCTCGACCACCGCAATAACCGCCTTGTCGATGCCGCGCTTCAGGTCCATCGGGTTCATACCGGCGGACACCGCCTTGGACCCCTCGCGCACAATCGCCTGGGCCAGCACGATCGCGGTGGTGGTGCCGTCACCTGCGATGTCGTTGGTCTTGCTGGCAACCTCGCGCACCATCTGGGCGCCCATGTTCTCGAATTTGTCGGCCAGCTCGATCTCCTTGGCGACGGTGACGCCGTCCTTGGTGATGCGCGGCGCGCCAAAGCTCTTATCCAGAATGACATTGCGGCCCTTGGGGCCAAGCGTGATTCGCACGGCCTCGGCCAAAATGTCCACACCGTGCAGCATGCGCTGACGGGCGTCGGTACCGAAGCGAACGTCTTTCGCAGTCATGTGTTAAATCCTTTCTGAGATCGCGAGTGTGATTGAGATCACGCGGCCTTCTTCTTGCCGGATGCGTCTGCAACGGCGCCCCTCACGATGATGCCCATGACGTCAGACTCCTTCATGATCAGCAGCTCCTGGCCGTCGATCTTGACCTCGGTGCCCGACCATTTGCCGAACAGGATGCGGTCGCCGGCCTTGACCTCAAGCGGAACAATATGTCCGGCCTCGTTACGCGCCCCTGGGCCGGCGGCAACGATCTCGCCTTCCATCGGTTTTTCCTGAGCGGTGTCGGGGATGATGATACCGCCGGATGTCTTCTCTTCGGCGTTGAGGCGGCGGATCACCACCCGATCATGCAGGGGACGGAATTTCATGTGACCTTGACTAACCTGGTGCCAGCCGATGATGGCTGGTCGACTTGCCCCTTGCCCGGCCGGCACACATCGTGCGCGGCCATTTGGCACTCTGATACGGGGAGTGCCAACTAACTGGGGAGGCGTGCCTTCGCATTCAAGCGATCGTTGGCACCCGACCATGCCGCAATGCGAAATATCCTAAGCACCGAGCGCGTGTTGAATGACCCGGGCAAGATCGGCCTCGCGATAGGGCTTTTGAATCATCGCATCGTGCGGTCGGAGCGCCCGAATGGTCGAGAGATCGGCGCTGACAAACACGTGCGGAACCGGGCCAGCGCGATGAATTTCGTCAACGGCAGCGACACCGCTTCCCTCGCCCAGTCGGACGTCGACGATCATCAGGTCGGGATGCCACCTTGCGGCGGCGATCACGGCCTCTGCCTCAGTGGCTTCGACGGCACAGACGTCATGCCCCATTTCTTCGAGCATCTCGGCAAGCAGTACGCCGATCACGGCATCGTCTTCCACCACGAGAACGCGGAGCGTGGTCATCGTTGCATCCCCGCGGCGCGCTCCCGTGTTTCCTCGATCGTGCCTCCCATCGCGCTGTGACCGCGGCAGCTCAGCGCAATGGCGCCAGCCCGTGTCATTCTGGCAGCCGGCGTGCGTCAATGTAGCAGAATGGCTGGTCGTCGAACGACACGCCGCTCGCGCTGGCCCTCGGTCCGCGCAAACGCATGTGCTTCAGAATGACATGCCGATCGATCGCCGCACCCGGGCGCGTGCTGAGAGGCTCGACGGGCCGCGCAGAATCGACTCGCGGGCAGCGTGCTGTGGGTCGACTGCATGCTCGGATCTCCAGGCATTAGTACAACGCGCACGCCGGTTTCGACACGATAGCGAGGCCTGTTATCGAGCGCCCGTGCCTGTGCTGTGTGGTCATCGGATCAACGCGCCATATCCCAACGATAGCCGACAGCGAGTCTTCGCAGGCAGGTTCGGAAACCACCCAATACCGGGTGTGTTCCCCCGTCCGTACCCGATCGGCGGCATGCCGAAAACATCTCATCACCGACATTCACCCGCGACCACGCATACTGTCCGCCAGTTCACGCAGGAGGCGTATACTTTCCGTGCCGCGGGCAATCTGGGCGGGGACCTGCGCCATCCCCTCCTGCATATTCTTCAGGTCGGGCCAACCCGCCTGACGGCTCAGCTCCGCACCGTCGGCGCAGGACTTAAGCCGCGTCGGCGTAGCATCAAACTCTTGCGCCAATGCCGCAAGCGCGTCGGCAAGATCGTGGGGCACTCCACCGTGCGTTCGCGTGATATCGGAATGCACTTCCGTGACAAGCGCCGGATGCGCATCATCGCTACGATGCATGTACCAATGGTTTACCGCCAGGATCGATCGGCCATCAGCATGACGATTAATCAAGCCACCCGTCCAGGTATGCCGCTGCATGAACATGATTTCTATTGCCTGTAACGGTTGCGGAAAAATGGTCTCCAACAGTTGATGCGATGTTTGTCCGCAGGCCTGTTCACTGGTAAACTCGTCGCGTTTCTGCATGCCAAGTGACCAGGCCGCGATATGCCCGGCCAACGTCCCGATCAACGTATCCGGTGAACGTGCCAATCCAGCCTGACCATGGCCGGACTTGCTGGTTTGGCCGGCGCGCGGGTGCGCGGTCGCGGCGGCATCATTCGACACGCGGACTGCCCTTTCTGTCAGGCCATACGATGGAAGGGTCATCATCAACCATGTCAGGCAGATACGGCCAGATTCGGAATCTACTCAGTACGGTCATTCGCGCCGGTTAAGTATCGCGGGGATGCGTGTGATCGTGTTACGCTGCACCCAACCTCCCGTCGGGGAGCAAACATCTGTGACCAATAAACAATGACGCAGCGCCTTACGCATCAGGCCAAATCGGCCCGATCGCGCTCAGGCCGTTCCCCACCGCCCGCCGGCGGTCTGCCGCCTGGGACGGGGGATTTCTCGGTCGTCGGGATCGGTGCATCGGCCGGTGGGCTCGAAGCCTGCCGGAAGCTTGTCGATGCGCTGCCCGCGAGCATCGGCATGGCGTTCATCCTGGTTCAGCATCTCGATCCGACCCACCAGAGCATGATGGTCGATCTGCTGGCCGGCCACACCTCGATGACCGTGTGTCAGGCCACCGACGGAATGACGCTGGCGCGCGACCACCTCTATGTCATCCCGCCGGGAAGTTATCTTGCCGTCGGTGATGGCGCTCTGCATCTGTCACAGCCACAGGCCCGCCACGGTGCCCGACTGCCATTCGACTTCCTGCTGCATTCATTAGCCGAGGCGTATGGCGCACGCGCCGTCTGCGTGATCCTTTCGGGGTCCGGTGCCGATGGCAGCCTCGGGCTGAAGGCCGTGCACGAGCGAGGCGGTCTTGTCATCGCGCAGGACCCCGACGAGGCCAGCTATGACGGTATGCCGCGCAATGCCATCCTGACGGGTGCGGTGGACCTTGTGCTTCCGGTCGCCAATATCCCCGGCGCGCTGATCAAACACGATGGCAAGCTGCCCCGCCCGCAGGTACGGGGCACCGCGTCACCCCAAGAGGGGATGCACGACTGGCTGCCCGCGTTCATCGACCTGTTGCGCACCAAAACCGCGCATGATTTCACGTTATACAAGACAGGCACGTTGCAGCGGCGGATTGAGCGGCGTATGACGATGGCGGCGATCGAAGCCGATAGCATGGACCGCTACCTCGAGCTGCTGCGGCGTGACGCGAACGAGCTTGACCTGCTAGCGAAGGATCTGCTGATCAACGTCACCAGCTTCTTTCGTGACCCCAAGGTGTTCGAGTTCCTGGCCGCGAAGGTTGTTCCGGATCTGATCCACGGGCAAACGTCCGATCAACCGATCCGTGTCTGGATTGCCGGTTGCAGCACAGGTGAAGAGGCCTATTCCCTTGCCATGCTGTTCCGTGAGGCATTCGCGGCGACACAGTCCAATATCAAGGTGCAGATCTTCGCGTCCGATGTCGATCCGGATGCGGTTATGAGCGCCCGAGACGGGCTTTACCCGGCGACGATCGAGGCGGACGTGTCGGCGGCTCGGCTTGCGCGCTTTTTCACCAAGGACGAACACGGCTACCGGGTGCTACCGGAGCTGCGCGCAATGGTCGTGTTCACCGTGCAGGATCTTCTGACCGATCCGCCGTTTGCGCGTCTCGACATGATCTCATGCCGGAACTTGTTGATTTATCTGAGCGCCGAGGCGCAGGCCAACGTCGTCGCCCTGTTTCACTTTGCCCTGCGCGAGGGTGGCATTCTGCTGCTTGGTACCGCGGAAACC
>Ga0210386_10000900_pt1 | contig 27139 bp, 24 predicted proteins | sample IncBWH32OmetaG_FD_160091 | JGI IMG/M metagenome (GOLD analysis project Ga0210386, IMG submission 160091) | Forest soil microbial communities from Barre Woods Harvard Forest LTER site, Petersham, Massachusetts, United States - Inc-BW-H-32-O ...
AACTCGGGATGGCCGAAATCGCGGTGGACCTGACCAAGGCCAAAATCGCAGCCAACCTGAAGAAAGCGTATTTTGAACTGGAACGCTCCCGTCAGCTTAGCCGACTGGCACAGACAATGGGATCATCCGTGGCTTCGCTGATGAACGTGAGCTCAACCTCCGAAAGCATAGAGATGAAGGCCGCGCGCGCCAAAGTGGAAACCGAGTTGCTCGAAGCTGATCTCGCACATCGTCAGGCATATGCCCGCCTGAGGTCTCTGATGGGGCCGCAACCGATGAATATCGGCGGTCGATGATTACAGGGCCGGTTATAATCGCAATAAAATAAGTCCTGCGCCCGCCTTGGACATCGGAAGTCCAGGGGTGCGCGGTCCGAATGTCACTTGGCCTAGGAGCTTATAAGAACAAATGGATGTGGGTGCTGATAGGCGCGTTGATAGGCGCGGCCCTGAGTGTGGGGTTGAACTACCGCCTACATCGCGCACAAGCTGCGGCAGTTTCCGACGCTGCGGGCACCTCTTGCGAAAACGGCGTCGGAGCGGTTAAGGCTCACGCGGAATCCGTGGGTGGCGTTCCTGCCAATGCTGCGAACACGATTGCAGATACAACTGCGTGGACTCCGAAAATCAACGACAGCAAGCCGCCGGGGCCTGCGCCCGATGGAATGATTTGGATTCCCGGCGGCCAATTCTGGATGGGAACGGCGGACGACCACATGGCGGACGCCAGGCCGTGGCACCGCGTCTACGTCGATGGCTACTGGATGGACAAGACGGAAGTAACTAACCAACAGTTCACCAAGTTCGCGAAAGCCACCGGTTATGTAACCGTAGCGGAGCGGAAGCCGCGCGCCGAAGATTATCCCAACGCCTCTCCGGAGAAGCTGGTCTCCGGCTCGGTCGTCTTCTCGCCGCCGGCCCACTCAGTGGAGCTTGACAATCACTTTCGCTGGTGGAATTATGTTCACGAGGCCAATTGGCGCCATCCCGAAGGTCCTAACTCGGATATTACGACTCGGATGAATCATCCCGTCGTGCATATCGCCTACGAAGACGCCGTGGCGTACTGCAACTGGGCCGGCAAGCGGCTTCCTACCGAAGCGGAATTCGAATTCGCTTCGCGCGGTGGACTCGATCGCAAACGCTACGCCTGGGGCGATGTCTTAAGGCCCAGCGGCAAGCACATGGCGAATACCTTTCAAGGACATTTTCCCGACACCAACACCGGCGAAGATGGGTTTACATCTACTGCTCCAGTGGGCTCGTTCCCAGCCAACGGCTATGGCCTGTTCGATATGGCAGGCAATGTGTGGGAGTGGACCTCGGACTGGTACCGCGCTGACTATTATCAGACCCTGGCAGCGAGCGGAGAAGTTGCCGTGAATCCTACCGGGCCCCCAGACAGTTTCGATCCGAGCGAACCTGGTGTCCAGAAGCGAGTGCATCGTGGCGGTTCATTTCTTTGCACCGATCAATACTGTGCGCGCTACATTGCTGGCGGACGCGGCAAGGGAGATCTGTATACGGGTACGAATCACCTCGGTTTTCGTTGCGTGCGCGTTGCTGAACCGCAGCGAGATAAATCCCGATCCCTGTAATGCCCAACAGTGATTCACCCTGGCGTCTCGGTTTATTAGGTAAACATTTCGATCTTCCCATCCAGCGACATCAGGCCTGTCTCGACGCCGAGGTGCGGATGTCGGCGCTGTACATCCTGTCGAAAGGCAGCCAACACTCGTTTGTGTGTGTGGGTTTCACTCGATGAATCGGCGACGCTCTCCACACCGTATGCAATTCGAGCAGCGCCACAGTCGCGGTGGTCGATAGCGATTACACGCTTGATTTTGTGAAGTTCGATTGACGTTGCCAGGTTGTCCCAGAACGTTTGATGCCAGGTCTCGAAAGCCTTCGCCTCCGCGGCAATCGCAGCGCCCGCAATTGTGAATTGGCTATACCTGCCATCCAAGTCGCGAGCGTTCATGTAGTTGTGTACCGGATCGATGATGCGCGGGTCGATACAAGAGAGGAGCATGGCCTCGTAGGTCGGCTTTTGCGCCCATGTGCGGACCGGTGTGAAGCCTACACTCAGACCCACCCCAGCGAAGAAAGAAAGGAAGCTGCGCCTGGTTGAGGCGTCAGCGATGAGATCCGCACCAGACAGGCACGCGCACTTTCTAAGCATTGGACAATGTGAAACCATAACACTCCTTCCATTGCCGGGCTCCTGCATCTGGCACGGACCGCTATTGGCTTGCGGCATTGTTACGCCGGGCTTTATCTTGAAGCATTTTGCGGTCGGCCGCGCTTAAAGTAACGGGCTTCAATTGTAGAGTTAGCTTGTTCAGCCTACCCGTGAAGCGGAATGGAACCTGGTAGTCCTTGTCATCTACCGGCGTTCCCGTATCCGCTCCCACATCAAAGGTCTCGTCCCATTGGAGAATGAGCGGTACCGTCCGCGCCATCCTCTTGCTGGCGACCTCCTTTCCATCCACCTTCAATACACCCGTACCGCCCTTTCCGATGCCGCTGATGCCGGAAGCCATGCTAGCTATGCCTTCTCCCTCATAGGTAAAATCGAACACCAGTTTGTGTTTGCCCGGCGAAAGCGTTTCCTGTCCATCCCACCGAACTCGCTCCAGGTCCAGCAGGTTCCACACGAACGTAGGCTTCCCTTTCAGCAGGTAGAAACCGTAACCGCCGAACCTGCCTCCCTCGGTTAGAAGCATGCCCTCAGCGCCGCCTGGCGGCATCTCGACCTCGGCCGTGATCGTATACGACGTATCGAGCACGCTCGGGGCGTCCCCATGCGGGATGCCAGTCAGCTCGCTGGAATAAGTGAACAGCGTCTTGCCCGCAGTAAGATTTGGCCGGGGCGTGATCAATCTTGTTGCCACAGAGGCATCCAGCGGCAGGACTTGGTATTTATTCGCCTCCACCCAGAATTGGTCTTGCAGCTTCTTCAGTTTATCGGGATGCGAGGCGGCGATGTCGTCATATTGAGTCCAGTCGTTGGTTAGGTCGTAGAGTTCCCAATGGAAAGCGGTCGCCGGATCTGCAGTGGTGGCCCCGGTGATGTCCCACGGCGGCCGCAACGGAGTCGTGCTGGCGATCCAACCATCTTGATAGAGCGCTCGGTCACCCATCATTTCGAAATATTGCGTGCGATGCCGCGAGGGCAGGTTGGCACTCGCCTTATCAAACGTATAGGCCAGGCTGACGCCTTCAATGGGCTTTTGGCTGATTCCGTCGACCAGGGTGGGTTCCGGGATGCGGGCGATCTCGAGGATCGTCGGCACGATGTCGATCACGTGATGGAACTGGTTGCGTATTCCACCCGCGTCTTTGATATGGCCCGCCCATGCTACGGCCATTCCTTGGCGCGTGCCGCCAAAATGCGATGCAATCTGCTTGGTCCATTTGAAAGGTGTATCGAAGGCCCAGGACCACGCCACGCTCATGTGCGGATAAGTCTGGTCGGAACCCCAGACGTCATAAAAGTTCTTGAGCTGCACATCGACGGGCACATTGACACCGTTGAAAGAAGCCACCTCGTTCGGAGTGCCGATCAACGTGCCCTCTGCGCTCGATCCGTTGTCCCCGCTGATATAGAAGATCAGCGTGTCGCTGAGCTTTCCCATGTCCTCAACGGTTTGGATTACCCGGCCAATCTCGTGGTCGGTATAGGCTAAGTAGGCAGCATAAACCTCGGCCTGATGGGCGTACATTTTCTTCTGGTAGGCGTTCAGTGTCTCCCACTTCGGCAGAAGGTCATTCGGCCAAGGTGTGAGCTTCGCATCCTGCGGAATTACGCCTAGCCGCTTCTGGTTGGCGAAAATCTGATTCCGCAAGGCGTTCCAGCCCATGTCGAATTTACCCTTGAATTTGGCGATCCACTCCGGAGTGGGATGGTGCGGCGCGTGGGTACCACCAGGTACGTAGTAGAGGAGAAACTTCTGCTCTGGGTTAATGTCGTTGTTCTGCTTCAGCCAGGAAATTGCATCGTCTGCCATAGCAGTGGTCAAGTTCCAGCCCGTCTTGCCGATATATGGATAAATTGCTGTGGTGTTCCGGAATAAGTTCGGCTGCCACTGGCTGGTGTCGCCGCCGACGAAGCCGTAGAAGTAATCGAAGCCCATGCCTGTGGGCCACTGGTCAAACGGCCCGACCTGGCTCGCCTGGAATTCAGGCGTGTTGTGGTCCTTGCCGAACCACGAGGTCATGTAGCCGTTCGCCCTTAGAATTTTGCCGATAGTCGCTGTATCGCGGGTGATGATGCTGTCGTAACCCGGGAAACCCGTCGACTGCTCCGAGATAACGCCGAAGCCTGCCGAGTGATGGTTGCGCCCCGTGATCAAGGCTGCTCGTGTGGGCGAGCACAGCGCCGTGGAATGGAAATTGGTATAACGTAACCCCATCTTCGCGATCCGGTCCAGGTTGGGCGTGGGGATAATACCCCCAAAAGTACTCGGGGCGCCGAACCCGACATCATCGGTCATGATGAGAAGCACGTTGGGCGCTCCTTTGGGCGGTACGACCCGCGGCGGCCACCACGGCGCCGATTGGTCGGCATTGCGATTGATCTTGCCACCGAACCTTGGTGGAGGCGGGGGAAGTTGCCTGGTATCCAACGATTCTCTGGCGGACGGTGAGCCGGGAGCGCCCTGAGTCTGCTGTGCCTTCATCGACGGGACTCTTAGCCATAGGAAGATGGCTAGCAGCATCAGAACTGTTGCGCTCAAGAGCGAAACAGATTTCAGCATTCGTTTCATTTGTGTCTCCAAGCCTCCAAACCGATTGCTCGGGCGCACGTCAACGGAACCCTTCGCGGAATTGGGATGCTTCTGTGTCAAAGCCGTCAGCTTTTAATTTTGAGGCGCATCCTTGTCGCTTGGAAAAGAAAATCGTGCACGCGCAGGATTGCACCAGGTTCCAGAACAGAAAAAAAAGAGCCGGCGCGGTGATGCGGTCATCATCCCTTCAGCTAAGGCGTTGGTCCGTAAACCGCGCAAAGTCACCTGATCGCGCGCCCGCTGAAAAGGAGTAGAAAGATGTCAATGCAGATTTTATTTCCGATCGGCTTCTTCGCTTTCGGGTTGGTGTCGCTGACCGGTCAAGATCTCGACGAGCTGAAAGGATTGAACTTCAACATTGGAGGCGGCCTTTCGATGCCGGTAAATCCGACCGCCAGATACTTCGGTGTGAACGGAAAATGTGGTCACCGGCGTCGACGCCAACTTCAATAAGAACAATTCGATCGAGGGTGACTTGTCTCTCACCCGCCCTTTCGCTCGTTCATCCCATCAACACACCGACCGGCAATGTGAACCTTTTTAGCTTAACTGGTAACTATCGGTTCCATATCGATCGCATCGGCGAATCCGCATTCGGTATTTATGTAATTGGAGGTGGCGGCTGGTACTAACGTCACATAAGCATTAACAAGAATTATCTTGTGCCCCTCTCACTGTTTGTCAACCCGTCTACAACTGGTGGGGATACCCGTGCGATCGCAACGGCTATGTGCAATCGGTAACCATCGCTTCTCACGGTACCAGTGCGGGTGGCTTAGATGCGGGCGGCGGCTTTACGGTCAGGATTGGAGATATGTGGGATGGAAGTTCTTCGTCGAATCCCGCTATCACTACGCCTGGAGCAATTACCTTCCGACGACACTGGTACCCGTGTCGTTCGGGTTTCGATTCAATTAACCCAAAGGCAGCTTCTAAACGCCATGCCGAAACCGATCATCCACTTTTCAGGCTCCGGCGTCACCGCTCATCCCTGGTTTGTCTTGACACGCTTTTCGAAGCAGACCTATTAGGTCTCTAAACTGGTAGGGCTTGCGGACGTAACCCCACGGATGTTGTTCCTCAATTGAGGAGAGAGCGTTATCTTTGTTGAACGCCGTCGTAAGGACCACTCTTACATCCGGGCGAATCCGTCGCATTTCCTTTAGAACGTCCCGGCCGGACATGCCAGGCAAGGTCACATCTAGCAGAACCACGTCAATGCTGGGTTCGTTGATCTGAAAAAGATTTGCACCGGTAGTGCCATCGCCGGCTTCGATTACTGAAAACCTTTCTTTTCGAAGCATCTTTGAAACGGCAAGGCGGAGTATCTCTTCATCCTCGACTACGAGCACGGTGCCAGCAACCCCGCCGAATTCACGAGCTGACGCGGGTACTGGGATGTCCGTGGTGTTCCTTGCCGGCTGAGCGATGCACGGCAGCAGAACCTCAAAGCGGGACCCTTGTCCCGGGGCACTCACGACGTTGATGGTGCCGTCGTGGCTGCGGATGATCCCCTGCACAGCGGCGAGTCCCAGCCCACGACCAGAAACTTTTGTCGTGAAGAACGGATCGAAGATCTTGGCCAGGGTCTCCCCTGTCATGCCACAACCGGTATCACACACCTCCAACCGGAGTTGCCCGCCCTCGGAAGAACCCGGTTGCCTTACGGCCAACGCGTCTTGCCCTGACTCGACCTTCGCAACGGTAACGGAAATGACTCCCTGTTTGTCTCCGAGCGCCTCTGAGGCGTTGGTGATCAGGTTGATTACAATTTGCCTTATTTGTACCGCATTGCCACGCACAGCGGGAAGGTTCTTCGGAAGGTCCACTGCGAGCTTGGCGTGCTTCGAAATGGAGATCTTGACGAGCTCCAGCATCTCTTCCACGAGCCGCGATAAATCCAATGGTTCGAGACGTGCCTCGTCTTGTCCGGAGTAAATCATCAACTCGCGAACCATCTCACCGGCGCGAATTGCGACGTTCTTGATCGCTTGGAGCTCTTGACCCGGAGGCAAGCCGGCAGCCAGCTCAGTCTCACCAAGTTCTGCCTGCGCGAGGATACCGCCCAACAGATTGTTAAAATCGTGAGCGATGCCGCCCGCCAGCACGCCGAGGCTTTCCAGTTTCTGTCTGGCAAGAGCCTCCTGCTGAGTTCGTTTAAAGTCGGTAGTATCGATGCAGGCGCCTACGATTCGCTGAATGCGCCCCGTGCCATTTCGCATGGGGATAAGGTTCGAGTGGAAGGACCGCTGTCCGCTCGGCAGACTCAATTCATCGTCATAGCTGATGGGCCCACCCGCTTCTAAACACCGGCGATAGGTTGCTGTAAGCTTCGCCGCGAGCTCCCCGGAGAACACCTCTTCGACAAATTTTCCGGATACTTCCGCACTGGTAAGGCCTACCGCTTTCTCCTCGGCCGGATTGAATCCGGCGAACTTGAAACGGCCGTCGGAGGTGACATCCAGCAAGAACATGCATACCGAAATGTTGTCGAATATTTCCTTGTATTGCAGCTCGCTTTCGGTCAGCGCATCGTTATTCCGGAGCCCTGGATCTACCCCGCTACGAAGGTGATTGATCTCTTCTTCTAACTCGGCGATGCGCGCGCGGTGTCGTTGAGTTTCGTTTTCGGGCGAAAGGTCGCCTAGATTTGGCGTGTTCATCAAAAGCAGGCCCTTACTGGCTTCAGTGGCAGACTGCACGTTATGATAACGCAAGATCCTAGTGCATTTCTGCGGTGGCCGTGCCCGGAAACGCCTATAAAGACGTCAATTTTATTCTGAACGCAGACTGAACTCGGCTAAGAGCTCCCTGCTGGGCTGCTCTCGATACACACGGACCCAGTAGGACCCACGCGCCAGTTTCTCAATAAGCGCGGCGAGACCGCTTTCTCGCACTTCGGCGTGCCTCTTGAGAACCTGGTTACCAACCGCGTCGACGACCTCGATTTCATACTCGCGGTTTGTCTCTACGGGAATGTCGAACACAAGGCGAACAGGTCTTGTGGAGGCCATTTTCGCTCCCGCCTCCGGCCCGCGCAGCGATTGCATGAGCAAGATAGGGGGGGGTGACAGTTCGGCGTGGTGGTAGTCTCCTGTAATCAGCAAGACCAGCAAGGCCGTAAGAGCCGCCGCTGCACCGGGCCAGAAACTGGTTCGAAAGGCAGAAGCGCTATGCCACTGCGGAGTGGTGCTCGCGGCCTCCAGCGCCGCCGCCTCTCGACAGAGAATCACTAACTCGTCCGCATCCACAAGCCGGCTCTGGCAAAATGAGCAGGCTAACAAATGCTCTTCTAGTTCAGGAATCGACTCCGCAGAAAGAGAGCCCAGGGCGTATTGATCGAGAAGATTTTCTTCAATATGCTGCATGGGCATTGTCCTCAGGAGCTTGCGCCGTACTCCCTATTTAAGCAGTGTGTCCTAGACCGCTCGTTTATCAGGTTTTTCATGGCACAGCAATTTTGGGAATCCAGCAACCAGGCTGATTCGGGCTAGGCCTCCCCAAAAAAAGAAATGATAATCTATGCCGGCTGATCGCACTGCATTGATATCAGCGCAAACGAGCAACTTTGCGCAAGTGTGGAATTGCGCCATGGAGACGCCGTTGGTGGACCCGGAGCGGCACTGTACGCCGGCCGGCGACAAGGAACGGAGGAGTGACTTGATGACCGGCTTGGTTCGGGAACAGGCGACCATCCTCGTCGCCGATGATGATCCCGACATGCTCCGGGTCACGGCGGCGATCCTAAATCGATCCGGGTACCATGTATTGACGGCTATAAACGCCGAGGCGGCGCTGAAAGCCTTTGAGGAGGCCCCGCGCGCGATCCAACTTGTCATCTCCGATGTTGTAATGCCGGGAATGAAGGGTCCACAACTTATTCGTTCTATAAAGAATATTTCACCATCGACAGCAACGCTCCTCATGTCCGGTACCTTGGGGATCGCGTTCGATGGGAGTGCGGCTTCGATCGAGAAACCATTCCGGGGGCCGGCGCTGGTTGCAAAGGTGCATGACCTCTTAGCGCGTTGTGATTTCGCAAAAATCGACCTCGAACAGTCCATCATAAGATCTCAGCGGCTCGCGGCGACCGGCGACGGCGTGAAAGATCATGCTGCCCATCCACCTGGTAAAGTCGTCAACCCCCTGTAGCTTGTTCCAAACTCGACAAACGTGATACAACAAAGGCACATTCGCGAGAGGGCGCTTGACCAATTATGGACGGCACGGCCTTTTCCACTCGTTTCTTTGCCCACCTTCAGCAAGTGCGACTCCGGATCGTAAAGCTTAGTTACGCGATCGCGTCGCTGACCATGGTCCTGTCGGTGGTACAGTGCGGTACGCGCAGCGTTTCAAATCCCGGAATCCAGCCTAATAACGAAGAGGCCCCCGAACTCCGAGAAATGCGTCGCCAAGGCAACGCGCTGCTCCGCGCGAGTAAATATCCAGAGGCAATTAGCATCTATGAAAATGGCTACCGAGAGGCGCAACGTCGTCGAAATCCGCGGGCCGCAGTTCGGTTCTTGAATAACTTAGGAAGTGCGTATTATCAGTTGTTTCGCTATCGCGATGCCATTCAAACCTATCTGAAAGCCAGAAATCTAGCCAGGTTGCAGGGAGACCTGGAAACGCTGGGCGCGCTCTACGTCAATCTCTCCTCCCTCTATTTTGATATGGGCGAGAACGATGCGGCCCTGGAGTCTGCTCAAGAAGGTTTGAAACTCCCCGACGGTGCGACCGCCAGGTTTAAGGCGAGTCTCTTCTTACAGTGCGCGCGCATTAAAGGACGGCAAAAAGACTCCGGCCAAAATGTCGCCCTGCTTCAGAAGGCGATCGACGCATCGAGATCAGAGCTGGATATGCCGTCTGAGGCACAGGGGTGGAATGAACTAGGAAGCGTTCTGATTGAGCGCGGCGAACTTCAGTCCGGCGAGCGTGCGCTGCTCGAAGCATTTCGAATGCGCAAGCTAACGCACGATGACCGGCTCTATTTCACCTACGAATCATTGGGGCATTTGCGTATGCTGGAGGGCGATTTGCAATCGGCTTCTCTGTTTCTCGACAGAGCGGTCGAGTCGGCTCGATTCGTCAACCCATCCGCTATATGGAGTGCATACTATGAGCGAGGCAAGCTCAATCTTGCCAAAGCGCGGTTGCAGGAAGCCTTCAGCGACTTTGGAAACGCCTTGGAATGCGTCAGGCGCTGGCGAGCCGAGGTGCTTCCGGCCGACGCCTTTCGCATCAGCAGCGAAGTCGAACTGCAGCAAGTTTACTCCTCTTACATTGAGGTCGGAAGCCGCTTGTACGCGCAGACTCGCCGGAAGCGTCTTGCAGACGAGACTTTTGCAGCCGCCGAGGAGAGCAGGGCAGCGAGTTTGCGAGCGTTGTGGGCGGGATCCGACCTGACGAAAAAGCTTCCGAATGACTATTGGGAAGCGCTCGCAGATCTCTACAAAGCCGAAGGCGCTCTGGTCAAGGGCGGCCCGGGCGGGGATACGGCCATAGTTCGGCGACTACGACTAAGAGTGGCGGAGCTGGAAACGCGCGCAGGGCTCGACTTACCCCGCAATCTGGGCAGTCTCAATCCGAACGGCGGTGAGCTTCTGGATCGGACTCGGAGTGCTTTAGGGCCAACCGAAATCTTCATCGGTTTTCATTCGGGAGATGTGGAATCTTGTGTGTGGGTCATTGGGCGCGAAGGGTTCGAATTTCGTCGTTTGCCACCGCGAACGCGCATCGCTGAGAATATTCGCCTTTTTGTCAAAGCGGTGCGCGATGGTTCTTCTGATGCGATGACCTTGGGCAATCGCCTATATTCTCAACTGTTCGATGGTATTAACCGGCATCTGCTTGATAAGCCCGAATGGATCGTGGCGCCCGACGGCCCCCTCTTTGATCTGCCCTTTGTAGCTCTGGTGGAAACCTCGAAATCGCAGCCCGGCTTCTCTCACTACGTGGTCGAGCGTCATGCCGTGCGCGTTGTACCCGGCATCTCAGTACTGCTCGATGCTACCGACTCCGACTGGAATGGACCTGTCGTGGGTTTAGGCGATCCGATTTACAACCGGGCAGATCCGCGGTATCCCGGCCGTGGAGCTCTGGGCAAAAGCGATGACGGTGGACATCGCGGCTCAACCCCATTTGTGCCTCGTTTGGAACTAGCGAGATTGGTAGGAAGTGGCCGGGAAATAGAGAGCTGCGCCAGGATCTGGCGATCGCAAGGTCTTAAAACGATTCTGCTAGAGGGCTCGACCGCGAATAAGGAGAGCCTCGCAGAAGCTCTTCGCCGCAATCCGGCTGTGCTGCATCTGGCCGCGCACATTCTTTTTCCAGCTCAATATTCAGGCCTCGGCATGGTAGCTCTCGCGCTCCAGCCTGATGCTGAAGTGGAGCTCCTGAGCGCAACCGAGATCTCAGGCATGCGAATAAAACTTGGGCTGGTTGTCTTGAACGGATGCAGTTCGGCAAATGCTGCTAATCTTCCCGGCGCCGGATTGATGGGCCTGACTCGCGCGTGGCTGGCCGCCGGCGCGCGCGCCGTCATCGTCACGCGGTGGGCGATGGCGGATCAAGATGACGGCGAGCTCTTTAAGTCCTTCTACGCCCGGCTGCACGCCTTTCGAGGTTTCCATCGCGGAAAATCTTTAGCTCAGGTGTTGCAACAGGCGCAGCTTGCGGAGTTGCGTACGGGAGGACGGCGTGCGAAACCTGCTTACTGGGCAGCGTATTTCTGCGTCGAAAGGAATTGAGCACAGCCAGATGGCGGGCCAGCCGGGACCGGACTGGAAGACCGTGGTCGAACAGATCCGAGCAGGGCAACCGCCGGGGGAGGAAGACCTGTATCGGACTCTTGCAACTGGCGCGCGTCTTTTTCTTCAGCGCCGCCTCGGAACTCAGGATGTCGAGGACCTGGTTCACGACTTGTTTGTCATCGTCGTGGAGACAATACGCCGAGGAGATCTGCGAGAGCCGGAGCGTCTCATGGGATTCGTGCGAACGGTTTTGCACCGGCAGATGAGCCTGGGGATTTCGCGGATGATTCATAAGCGCGAAAACTCTATCAACCTCGAATCAGCAGCAGTTCTCACCGCAGCGGAGCCTACTCCGGAACAGCGGGCCGTAGCTCACCAAAAGTCGGCTGTCATGAGGCAGGTTCTCAAAAAAATGAAAACTCGTGAGCGTGAGGTCCTGACGCGTTTTTACTTCAGCGAGGAGTCGCCGGAGCGAATTCGGATGCAAATGGGACTCACAGAGACGCAGTTCAATCTGCTCAAATCCAGGGCCAAGGCACGGCTAACGGAGTTAGTCCAGCGCAAGCTGGCTCGCAACTCCCTTAGTCGAGAATGATGATAACGGGTTCGCTGGCTGGTGTCGCCCACAAGATTGACAGGATTACGAAAAGAAAGTCAGACATGGGTGTGCTCCTTTCAAAAAAAGCTGCCACCACGGATTCGCGGCGCTCGACACCTTGCCCGCCGATTAAGCGGATCGGTGGAGTACGCAAATGTAATCAATAGGTTCTATAAGGCCTCGCTAATTTCCCCTCTCTGACTTGGCCAGTATCTTCATGGCTCTCGCTGGTTGGGATTCATTCGACGCGTGGTCGTCTTAATATTTTTGGGTCGTCTCGACGCTGAAGAAACGATTTCTGCTGACATCCGGCAGCAGAAGCTATGTCAAAATCCTCTGACGCACATGGTTGTGATTCGCCGAAGACACGTCCAGCAATATGTCGTTCCTTGCGACGATCGCGCAATCTTTCATGCCGCTGTCGAAGGTTGTTTGCTGAGCGCCAGATGTGGGCGTGATCGGTGGTAGTAGCAGAGATATGAAGCCAGCGTCTTCCTCATGCGCCCTGTCCAAGCAGCCCCTCCGTAATCCGCGGTTGGCTGTACGATTTCGTGCCCGGGGGGATCAGCTATGTTTCTAAAGTCGTTATCATTGCAGAAGCTCGGCGATGGATCTCACGTCGGGCGTTTACGCCAAATTGCTCAATCGAAAGCAACGCGGCCTGCAGAGCCGGTCGGACAAACTGTTTAAGCGTTGACCAAGGCCATTTTACAGACCCGAGCACGACGACAGAATCGCGGCCAGTAGGACAAAATTATTACAGCCTACGCGGCGCTAGGATCATCCAGGAAGCGCGAATGGCAGTCGCGTTACTCCTTGCTGATTTCCCCGATCTATAAAGGTCCGTTACATCAATGTTGTTGGCGTGTTCAAATCGCAACCGAGCACAGAATACCCTCACGGCCTGGCCGAGTGGGATTTCGACTTCCTGTTCACCGTCGACAGACCGATCATTTTTCAATTCCCTCATGCTTCAGGTGGTTGATGCGAAAAGGATTCATGTCAAAGAGAACTGTATTTACCGTTGCCTTACTCAGCGCGGCCTGCATTATCCCTATCCAGGCGCAGAACGAAGACGGTCAGCTCAACTTTAGTATGGGCGGCGGCTTATCAGCGCCGCTGAACCCCACGGCCAACTACGTTGGCTTTAGCGGGAGCTTTGTTGCCGGTGGAGGCTCTAACATCGACCAACATAATTCGATCGTGGGGCAATTCATGTGGGCTGGCCTGACTCCTCCCTCGGCTCTTCCTCCCACACTTAGCTCCGTCGCCCAGTCAAATGGTTTATCGCCGAGGGGGAATCTTTACAACACTAGTTTGGACTATAAGTACCGGAGTGGTGTCGGGAAAACGTTCGGCTTTTACCTGATAGCCGGCGGTGGATGGTATTACAGGCACGTGTCGATTTCGCAAGGCACATCCATACCAAACAATACGGTGTGCCAGCCGATCTGGCTGTGGTTTGGGTTTAGTTGTAGCAACGGGTTTGTTAATAACGGCGGTGTCGCCGCGGGAGCCAGTTCTTTCGGGATCAACGGCGGCGTCGGCCTTACACTCCGGATCAGGGACACGCCCTGGAAGTTCTTCATGGAGTCACGTTACAACTATGCAGCCACTCGTCTTATCAACACGCAGGTAGTACCAATCACTTTCGGCTTCGAGTACCAATGAGCGTAGGAGACAACCTCCTCGCAGTCCAGTCGTAACATCGACACTTGAGTTCCAGTTGGGCCAGCGTCCAGAATTTAACTCCAAAAATTAGCGCAAAGTGGTCGGGTTTTAGTCGGAGTGGAGTAGGGTTCAAATCCACTAGAGAATCGGAAAAGACGGAAGTAGCGCTTGACTCAAATTCAAAGGAGACGAGAGTTGATCGATACGTTAACGGCTGAGACGGGCTTTGCCCGAATTGCGGAAGTTCGGAGCCTACTTGTATCCCCATCTCACGGGCGGATGCATTTCGAAGGTCCGAGATAGGCATGGAAATCGAAGTAGAAAAGATCGATCAAGATGCAGTGATCCAACTATTTGGCAGGCTCGACATGAATACTTCACCGGATCTCCGCAAGACCGCGCTCAAGCTTTACAACAAGAGGAAATGCCGGAATCTCACCATCGATTTCGCTAACGTTTCATATATTGACACTTCTGGCCTCGCAACTCTCATTGAGATTCTGTTGACGTCCAAAGAACAGTGCGCGGAACTCACTCTGTCCGGTCTGAACGAGAAAGTTCGGTATCTGATCGATGTCAACGGTCTCACGGAATTTTTCAGGATTGAGGGCTCCGTGCGGCAGGAATTAAGCGCATGACTGGGACACCTGTAGCCGCGGTAGAAGATGTAGGCCGTTCCAGCATTGGCGTGGTTGAGTACGTAGGGGCCCTGGCTGTCCAATTTTGGCAATCGCTTCGCGGAATCAGAGCCATCAATCCGTTCGCCGTGCATCCATTGCGGTGGAGGCATGCAGTTGACGAAATGGTGGCGGCGGGCGTCGGAGCAGTACCGATCGTGGCGCTGACGGCATTTTGCACGGGGCTGATTCTGGCTTTTCAAGGTGGATCTGAACTGCGAAAACTGGGCGCACTCGAGCTTGTGATCCCACTCGTTGCCATCGGCATCACGCGAGAAGCCGGACCATTGATCACCGCAATTACAGTCAGCGGGCGTTCTGGCTCGGCGTTCTCGGCCGAGATCGGCGCAATGGTCCTTACCGACGAGGTTAGTGTGTTGAAAACGATGGCGCTGGATCCTATTCAAGTGTTGGTGTCTCCGAAATTCCTGGCGCTGCTGGTCGTCATGCCGTGTTTGACGGTGGTAGCCGACCTGGCTGGTATACTCGCCGGCGGCTGGTTTGTGTACAGCACGATTGGAACAAGCTTGTCGCTATACATCCATGCCGCGCTCGATTCACTTTACGTCCGGGATATTCTGAGCGGCCTGATCAAAAGCATGATCTTTTCAACACTGATCACTCAAATCGGCTGCCTGCAAGGGTTTCGAGTCAAGGGCAGCCCCCAGGAGGTGGGGCGGGCCACAACTTCAGCGGTCGTGAGGGCCATCCTCCTGGTAATCGTGGCTGATTTGCTGTTTACTGCACTTTTTTACGTGGTATGGAGATGATGCCGAGCGAAAACGTGGTTGTTGTCCGGGATTTGGTCGTCAAATACGGTGACCGCACGATCCTCGATGGCATAAACCTCGACATTAGGCGGGGTGAAGTTCTGGTGCTGTTGGGCCAAAGCGGTTCGGGAAAGAGCGCGCTTCTGCGGCATCTGATTGGTTTGGAAAAGCCTCTAGCTGGAAGCATCACTGTCAAGGGTATCGACATTATCCGCGGTTCAGAGGCGGATCTCAATCAGGTTCGCCAGTCGATGGGAGTGTCGTTCCAGAGCGCCGCACTCTTCGGTGCCATGACGGTTTCCGAGAATGTCGCCTATCCGCTTTTGGAGCGCACAAAGCTCGTCAACTCCACCATCGATGAGGTCGTGCTGCTGAAACTGGCTCAGGTCGGATTGGTCCACTTCGGCTCGTTCTATCCCTCGGAGCTCTCTGGCGGCATGCTGAAGCGCGCCTCAGTAGCGCGGGCGACGGCCCTGGATCCCGAAATCCTTTTTTTCGACGAGCCTTCAGCAGGTCTCGATCCGATCACGGCCGCCGGCATTGACGAACTCGTGCTCTATTTGAAAAATGCTCTCCAGATGACGGTGCTTGTAGTCACCCAGGAGCTTCAGAGCGCATTCAGGATCGCGGACAGGCTTGCTTTTCTCAGAGAGAGCAAGTTGATCGCCATCGGACCAAAGAACTCCATCGCCCAAAGTTCCGATCCATGGGTGCGCCGGTTCCTGGACCGTGTGCCAGACAGGATGTCGGATGACAAGACAGAACTCCTACAACAGCTCGCCGAAAGGTTAGGTGTGTCATGTCCAAAGAATTGAAGGTGGGAGCGTTCGTAATAGTGTCATTGCTCATTCTTCTGGCAACTTTCGTGTACGTGGACCAACTGAGCGGTGTCCGCATTCCGTACAAAACTTACTTCAAGCAAACCGGCGGGATCGACCCCGGCTCTCCCGTGCGATTCGGAGGCATGAAAGTCGGCGCCATAACTGCCATCCGCCCGTGGCGTGAAGATCCTACAAAGATCGAGGTTCTACTCGAAGTCCGGGGAGGAGTTCCCGTGAACGCGGATTCCGTCGCGACGCTCACGTCGCTCAGCCCGCTGGGCGATAAGTATTTGGAAATCTCGACCGGAACGAACAAGGCGCGCCGCATTCCTTCTGGCGCAACCATAGCATCCACGGAACCCGTTTCGTTGGATGATCTTGCCAAACAGGCGAGTGCGCTAATACCAACCGTCCAATCCACCTTGCGGGATATGCAGAATAACATGGACAAACTTACGAGCAATGCACAGGTTATTCTCGCCAATGTCCAATCCATGACAGGCCCACAGAATCAACGAAATTTCACCTTGCTACTAGCCAATGCGCGCGAGTTGCTTGATAAGGAATCTCCGCAAATTGATAGAGTGCTGCAGAACCTCGAGCGGGCCTCGTCGCAGGCCAGCCGTACTTTAAATCAAGCCAGTAGTGCTCTGAATGAAGTACAAACTGCGGCGCGAACAGCGAACGATACGTTCGCTAATGCAAATCGGACCATCGACCAGGTTCGCGACCCTCTCAAGACGGATCTCGCGGAAATGCAGAGGACGATGACCGACGCGGGCCGTCTGATTGCGGACCTGAAGTCGGTCGTCTCGGCCAATCGATACAACATCGATGACACGCTCGAGAACTTTCGCGCGGCTTCGGAAAATCTGCGGGAGCTGACGGCGTCCGTGAAGCAGCGGCCCTGGTTGTTGATACGCGGAAAACCTGAGCCTGACCGTGCGGTTCCCGTCGCCGGCGCAAGACCATGACTATGCGTGCATCATGGGTTACCGTTGCCGTGGCGCTGCTGGCTGGATGCGGAAGCACACGCGGGCCCGCGACAAAGTATTACAAATTGGAAATCCCACCGGCTCCCACTCCGGTCGGTCCCTCCGCGGCGGCTTCGCTTCGGATTGAGCCTTTCCAAACCACCAGCTTGCTGCGACAAGATCGGATTGTTTACCGGCCTTCACCCGTGGAGGTTGGTTTCTACGAATACCACCGCTGGGCTGAACCTCCCAACGACGCTTTGACCAGGGCATTGACAGACCAATTAGTGAGACGAAAAGTTTTCCAGTCCGTTGAAATCTCGGATAGTGGGGAAAAGAGCGACTATGTTCTGAGAGGACGTATCGACCGACTTCAAGAACTCGATGATGTGAGCGGCGTTCGGGTCCAAGTCTCTATTTCAGCCAAATTGGAGGATACAGTACGCCAGCAAATAATCTGGTCCAGCTCCGCGTCCTCCGAGTCTGTCGTCACGAAAAGCGATGTGCAGGCGGTTGTAAAAGCAATGGGCCAAGCTTCGCAGCAGAGTATCGTGCGACTGGTGACGGACGTCGCGCAATTTGTACAGCTCAATCGGCTTGCGGCCGTGTCCGCAGCGACTGAACTACACTGAACTACGCTGACTTAGCACAAGCGTCGGGATCCGTGGCAATCGCGTGAGTCCTCCTTCAACCATGGCGCGCCACATTCGGAGCACGTGTCCCCGCCCCAACGTTCGAGTTTTCCATTATGTGAATCATCAACTTTACGACTTTCTCCGTTTGGCGAGAAGTCAAAAAGTGATGCGATCTGTCGGCGCGCTGCGATAGGCATCGGTACCGGTCACGAGCGAATTCAATGAACCTGAAAAGCGAAGCGGGAATCTTCGGTTAGGGAGGCCTTCTCATGCAGAAAGAATTGAAGAAATGCGAACATCCAGCGTGTAATTGTCTGGTTGGAAAGGACAAACGGTACTGCAGCCAATATTGCGAAGATGCAGGAGAGACGATTGAGCTTTCCTGCAACTGTCGACACGCCGGTTGCGCCATGAGCGAGCAGCGGCCCGCCGCCTAGAAATCTGAGAGTCGAGAGTGGCAAACTGGTCGTGAAAGAGCAAAAGGAAATGGCTACAACAAGCGCATTGCCCGGACTGTCATCTGGCGGGCCAAGATTTTCTCCGCGCCTGGTAAATCCCTCTTTTCTTAGGGCCGCGCCCGTGGACAAAGGTTTTATTGGAAATGCTCATCCTTGCCGCCACCGATGACCTCTTCTTTCCTCTGGGCGTCACGTTGCCAACTCCCTCGATGGTGGCCTGCCCAGAGGAGGCGTCCTCGGTAGTCAGTGAGCAGCGGACTCCCGTTCGCTGGCGACCGTTTTTGGTGCTATTTTCGTGCAGCCTGCCCAGACGACCGAACAGGGTTTGGAGTGAGTTCCGCACTTTCGCGAGGGTGCCTCTAAGGGCCTCCCTCATTGTCGTCGCCTGGCTGCTGGCAGTCAGCGGCAGATGTCGGGCCGGTCGGGCCTCGATCAGGCAGCGTTTGTCGTTTGTACGGAACTTGTGACTATTCACATCGCTGAGGTGAACCTCCACTCGGGTCAGTCTGCCTGCAAACCGCTTGAGAACGCGGTTCACTTCGGCTCCAATAAAACGGATCACCTGGCTGTCCACCAGGACGTTCTTGTCACTGTTGACTTGAATCTCCACGCCTTCCTCTGTTTCCCAAACGCTTCCGGCACGGGCAGTTCAGCATTTTCTACGTTTCTGATTGGATTTCCGACGGCGACGATTTTATTTTTTGGTGCAACCCGACGGTGGCTCGTTCGTCTGATGACGCATGGGCTGGTGATTACCTTGTTCTGAATGTTGGGAACCTGTTGCAGCCCTTCCGTGGTGCAGCGTCTGGAGCAAATGGTATCGCGAGGCGAAGTGGCTAGCGCCCTGGAAGTGAACCCCAACCTGCTGCGCCGCTGGCTGCGTGAGGTTCGCCAGGGCTGGGCGACGCTTATCCCGGAATGAGCGCTGGTCCGATGGACGGATCGCTGAGTTGGAGAGCAAGACCGTCAGCAAGGGCTGGAGATCGGTTTTTGAAGCGGCGTTTGCAGTTGCATCGAGGAACAGCGGATGCTGCAGGCGGAGACGATGGAGCCCGAGCGCGCGTTAAGTTTCAAAATACCTCTTTCTTTGCATCACACAATGTGGCCGCGTGTTTGAACGCCCGCGCAAGCCTTTCAGCAATTTCTTCACTGCCTACCGGAAAGCTGTCATTGTTCCAAGTGTCTGTTCCTCTTTGCACGCTGGTTGCTTCCTCACCGTTTGCTGATCCAGTGGCTTTGAGTTGAAAACTCACATCCAGGCCCTTAGTGAAGGTGAGATGGACAGAGTACCGCAGGTCTGATTGATCGCCAGAGTACTGCAGATATGGCTTTATGAAAAAGCAGTGTGAGTCTTCTGGCATAGCCCGTTCAACGGTAATGCGGTCACGAGCGATGCTGCCAAGGTCGAGCCGGAAATGATACTCACGCTCCTGAGTGACGCGGTTCCACAGTTTGCCACCGATAACATCTCCCGTCCATACACAGATCGCATTTTGTGCCTTAGTGACATTGATCGTTTGGATGACTTCGATTGAACAGGACGAAAAAGACGGGGCAACCCTATACTGCCAAACTGTATCGATGGAGCCTCCACATTCCCGAACCTTGTCGCATTGGACCCTTGAAGGTACGGAAACACCCGACAGCTTTAGGATGATGAAATCCATCGTTGTTTCAAAGGATGGACCCTTGGCGTACAAAACGACCGAGCGAGCCGAGAGACAGAACCATAGAGCGATGCTTAACCACAGAAAGGCACACTGGACTTTTCGCATCCCACTCACTCTTATTCCAGAGCCAAATCCAGACAACGGCTCTTGGTCAGGGTGTTGATGCATTTGAGCGCGCGCAGGACGTACTTTGTTCAACAGTTGCCACACGCAGCTTGTGCCATCGCCGATGAACATAACGCCATGATCGCCAATGCCGATCTGACCCTGATCAGTAAGTACTCAAAAGCAACCACTCGGATCGCTCCGGATTGCAATCACGCGACGGCGAACCTGTTGTCGTGGTTAATTGGTGCTCACGGTGTCGGAATTGATATCAACTCAATCCGCATCGCGGAAGCGAAAGAAAACGCCAAGAAAGCTGGGGTGGAGAAACTCGTGTGGTTTGAAGAAAACGATTTATTCGATGCCGATATTCGCGAGGCTACCGCTGTGACCCTGTTTCTGCCCAATAGCGTCAACGAAAAACTTCGCCCCAAGTTGTTGAAAGATTTGAAACCCGGCACGCGAGTTGTCGCTAATGCATTTGGTAGGGGCGACTGGAGGCCGGATCAGGAAATGAACGTCGCTGATCCCGTGGAGAGATTCTCGCTTGGCCGCAAACTGTTCCTGTGGACCATTCCGAAGCGCAAACGAAAAGCGGCGCACGCCGCCACGGATCGGCGGTGGGAAGTGTTGGAGCCATGTGTCAGGTTTTCAACTTACGGTCGGATGACTCCCTTCCATTCCCTCAGAAACAGGCGTACCATTACAAACACAGGTGGTCACAGCGCGGCGTAAGATAGCGACGGTAGAGGAAGCCCAATGCCTTCCTGAGCGACCCAGCTGCCCCACAATAGGAATCGCGCGCACGCTACACCGTATCGGGCTAACGATTATCGTCATCTCGATCATTGACAACATCAATGAGTTCGTTGCGGATTCGCGCAATCTGCCGAAACCGCACTGGCTTTCGTCGTTTGGTTGGGTCGCCTCGTACTCCCTGTGGGCGGGAGTCGTGTTGGTGTTCGCCGGTATCGTGGTGAGCGATCGAAGCTGGAACAGGAGGCGGCCAGGTTCGAACTAAACGTCCGTGACTCGGCGCATCCATGCTTGCTGTTAGGTTGGTTTCACCGTCAGATGTCGATGACCGCGGAGCCGGAATGCCAACGCCAGAAGACAGACACCGAACACCAAAGCATACGCCCCGATCCACAGGACAATCGCCAGCGCACCGGCACCTGGTGCAAACAGGATCAGCACGCCGAACAGTAACGAGAGAATTCCCATCACCAGTAGGAGCCATTCGTTTGTGGTCGCTTTGGGGAGATGAATGCTTGCGATAGTCTCGAAAACCCTAGTAAAGATCGCCCAAAATGCAATCACGTACATCAGAACGATTGCAGTGGCAGGCCATGCGAAGGTCAGGCCCGGGACACCCTCTAAACTGAAACGTGCCAAGTCATTTGGCCACGTAACCGAAATGAGCGAAATGATCGCAGCGAGACGCTTCGGAGTATACTGGGTGGATTCGGGGCGCCGAAATACGAGTGCTGGTGTTATGGTTTCCAGTCCAACGCATCACGGCGATACGGCAAGAAATTTCGATGGTATTGTACCGGGCGGAAAAGGGTCCAACCGGTGGGCTGAGAACAGCTCGCCCAGATCTTTGCTAGTCTTCAACCCACGACACCCAACACTTGATACGCTCCGTCGGCCAGATCATCGTATTCAGCAGAGCCATCGAGCGCTTTGTACCAGCTATGGCTGGCTATCGGCATGAGTGCGGAAGGCACCGAGCGTAAGCGCTTCGAGGCGTCCCTGAGCGAAAGCGAGGAACGATTTCAAGCGATCTTCGCACAGGCGGCGGTCGGCATCGCCCAGATCGGCCTCAACGGCGAATGGCTGCTTGTCAACAACAAGTTGTGCGAGATGCTCCGTTACTCAGAAGACGAACTGCGCAGTAAGACGTTGCAGGATATCACGCACCCAGGCGACTGGAACGAGGCTCTCGCTGGGCGAAACCAGCTTTTAGGTGGTGAGATTCCGTCGCATACAATGGAGAAGCGCTACGTTTGCAAGGACGGAACCATCTTTTGGGGAAGGCTACATCGATCGCTAGTGCGGGATCCCGAAAATCTGCCGAGATACTTTATCTCTGTGATCGAGGACATCACCGAGAAGATACGGACAGAGCGGGCTCTTCGCGGCAGTGAGCAGCTCCTTACGCTCGCTCAGAACGCAGCGCACCTGGGCTTATGGGATCGGGATCTGCGGACGAATATAATCACGAGTTCCGGCGAATATGCTGGACTCTATGGCTTGGCGGCCGATCGTCCCGCACCTACGTACGAGGAGTGGCTCAGACTGGTTCACCCTGAAGATCGTAAGCGCGTGCAAGAAGTTCTGCAGGAGGCTCTGGAGCATCGGTGTCCATGGGACGTGGAGTTCCGCGTGCATTGGCCGGATGAGAGCGAACACTGGGTCTGCTGCAAGGGCATGGTCTATTTCGATGACTCGGGCCAGCCGGTCCGTGCCGCGGGAGTCAATTTCGATATCACCGAGCGAAAGCGGGCTGAATCTGCGTTACGCGAAAGTGAAGAACGATTTCGCAGGGTATTCGAAGAAGGGCCCCTTGGCCTCGCGCTCGTGGGAAAGGACTATCATTTCCTGAAGGTCAATGGCGCGCTGTGTCAAATGGTGGGCTACTCAGAAGCGGAACTCCTCCGGATGTCTTTTCCCGACATCACGCACCCAGATGACCTACGCGCCAATGTAGAGCTTGCCGAGAAGCTTTTCAAACATGAAATACCTTTCTATCAGCTGCAAAAGCGGTATGTGAGGAGAAATGGTGAAGTCATTTGGATCAAACTGACTGCATCGGTTATCCGCGACCAAAGAGACGAGGCTCTCTACGGTCTCGGGATGATCGAAGACATGACCGAAATCAAGCGCACGCAAGAGGAAGCCCTCGCCCGACAAAAGCTGGAAAGCCTGGGAGTTCTGGCCGGCGGCATTGCCCATGACTTCAACAACCTGCTGGGCGGTATCCTTGCGGAGGCGGAATTAGTGGAAGCGGACCTACCCCCGTATTCGTCTCCTCTTGAAGAGATCCAGAGAATCAAACAGAGCGCGCTACGCGGCTCCGAGATTGTGCGTGAGCTGATGATATATGCCGGACAAAACCAAACAGTCCTCGTTGAAGCCGTGGATATCTCGCGACTGGCAGAAGAAATGCTGGAGCTGCTGAAGGTATCGATCTCGAAACATGCGGTTTTGAGGACGGTTCTTCACGACAACCTTCCGGCCGTGCACGGCAATGCAGCGCAAATCCGGCAAGTGGTGATGAACCTGGTCATCAATGCGTCGGAAGCAATCGGAGAGAAACAGGGAGTGATTACCGTAACCACTGCGCAGGTGACCGGGAGCGAGAACTTAGCTTTCAACGGTGCGACGATCCTACCCCAAGGCGACTACGTGCGGCTGCAGGTCTCGGATACCGGGTGTGGCATGACCGAAGCGGTGAAAGCGAAGATCTTCGATCCGTTCTTCAGCACGAAATTCGCGGGCCGCGGCCTTGGTCTGGGAGTTGTTCAAGGGATCGTCCGCGGCCACGGTGGCACCATCGATCTGAAGAGCTCGCCCGGCGAAGGGACGACGTTTCAGGTTTTTCTGCCTTGTACTCCTCAACGGGTTGCGAAGATCCACAGGGCAATCCGTTCCTCTGGAGTTGGGCAATCCAAGGCTCGGACCGGGACCATTCTTGTGGTGGAGGATGAAGAAACACTGCGGTTGGCCGTCTCAACGGCGCTTCGAAAGAGCGGCTTCTCGGTGATGGAGGCCAACGACGGATCTAGCGCAATGGAGCTGCTGCGCACGCACACAGATGAAATTGACGCCATCCTGCTGGATGTCACGCTACCCGGAATCGCCAGCCGAGAGATCTTTGAAGAGGCCCAGAGGATACGACCTGACCTGAAAGTGATCGTCACCAGCGCCTATAGCAAAGAAACGGTGGATGCCTCCTTCGCCGGCCTGGCGGTCGAGCATTTCATCCGGAAACCCTTTCGGCTTGCTGACATTGCGCGTCTGCTTGGCGGCGTTTTGTCTGCTGAATCCAGGCCTGGCCACAAGACTTAGGAAAAACATGTGCCTTCCTTTCCCTCGTCAGGACGGCCGCTTTAGTCATCGAGCTGGGACAAAGTTCGGGGCACGCGAAGATCGATTTCCGATAATACGAATTAAAGCTCCAGTCCGTTAGCGTTACGCTTGCTTTCAACCTTCCCACACTGAATTTGGCTGGCCTATCCGACTGCGTCTCGCCTTGGCCAAGTTGCAGCTACGCGAGCCGTCATTCAAATACTTTACGGTCATTCATCCGCAAACGCATCAGAAACTAGCGAGATGCTGCAAAAGCTACTGCCGTCGAGGTCGTCGAGAAATACTAAGTCACTGGTACGCAGGTCTGTCGGAGTTCCATCCCCAGACAGGGCAGGCGAGAGGAAGAAATGAAGGTTCACTGGCCGTCGCCGATAGGGAGCTAACTGGTGAGGAAAACACATAATTCGAGGCGTGAGGGGGCCAAAGATGCTGGCTAGAGCTGCTAACTCAACTGAATTGCAGGTACTCGTGTTCGTGACACTCGCCGCTGCTATTGCCGTGGCGCAGGATGTCCTACCTCGACCTGAACCGCGGTTTAAAGGCCACGTCGGGCCCACGGTCCAGGATTCAACTCTGGACTTCCCACAGGAAACTAAGGCACCCAACGGCGCGCCAAACGTCCTGCTCATCCTGACCGATGACGTGGGCTTCGGCGCAACGAGCACCTTTGGCGGCCCAATTCCGACACCGACATTTGACCGGCTGGCGGAGAAGGGTCTCCGCTACACTGCGTTTCACACCACGGCGCTGTGCTCGCCAACGCGTTCAGCTCTGCTTTCCGGGCGCAACCACCATTCCAACGCCACCGGCGTGATCATGGAACTTGCCACGGGCTTTCCGGGCTACAACTCGCTGATGCCCAAGAGCAACGGGACGTTCGCCGAAGTGCTCAAACAGAACGGCTATAACACCGCCTGGTATGGCAAGAATCACAACGTCCCGGATTGGCACAGCAGTCAAGCCGGGCCCTTTGATTTGTGGCCTACAGGGCTGGGTTTCGAATACTTCTATGGTTTCCTCGGCGGCGACACCAGCCAGTGGGCTCCGGCCCTGTTCGAGAACATTAAATCCACTGAACCGCCGCACGACAAAAAAGACTATTTCTTCGATAGAGATATGGCCGACCACGCCATTGACCGCATTCGTCTGTTGCACGCTGTCGCTCCCGACAAGCCGTGGCTGGCGTACTATGCGCCTGGTACCGCGCACGCACCGCATCACGCACCCAAGGACTGGATTGCGAAGTTCAAGGGCCAATTCGACATGGGCTGGGACAAGTTGCGCGAGCAGACCCTAGCCCGCCAGAAAGCGATGGGCATCGTTCCACGGGATACGAAGTTAACTGAACGATCACTCGGCATTGCCACTTGGGATTCGCTCGATGCTGACCACAAGAGAGTTTATGCCCACATGATGGAAGTGTATGCTGCCGCGCTTTCCTACTGCGACAACCAAATGGGCCGTATTCTCGACGCGATCGAAGAGATGGGCCAGACAGATAACACCCTGGTCATCTACATCCAGGGTGACAACGGCGCCAGCGCTGAAGGATCGCCGCAGGGTTTACTGAACGAGATGTCCATCTTCAACGGCATTCCGGAGAACTTTCAGGAGGTGTCGCGGCAAATGGATGAACTCGGGGGGCCAATGACCTTCAATCACTATCCGATCGGATGGGCGCACGCGATGGACACGCCGTTCCAGTGGACTAAACAGATAGCTTCACACTTTGGCGGTACGCGCAATGGCATGGTCATCTCCTGGCCCGCGCGCATCAAGGACAAGGGCGGTGTCCGAACGCAGTTCCATCATGTCATTGACATCGCGCCAACAATCCTCGAAGCGGTGGGTGTAAAAGCTCCCTCGATGCTCAACGGTGTTCCGCAAAAACCCATCGAGGGCGTGAGCATGGTCTATACGTTCGACGATGCGTCGGCGAAGTCGAAGCACCGTACACAGTATTTTGAGATGCTCGGTAATCGCGCCATCTACAGCGACGGCTGGATCGCAGCCACTACGCCCGCTGTCGCTCCCTGGGCGTTCGGCGATAAACTTCCGGCAGTGGATGATTACCAATGGGAGCTCTATAACTTGGATCAGGACTTCAGCGAGTCCCATGACCTCGCCAGCAAGGAACCCGACAAGTTACGGAAGCTGCAGGACCTGTTCTGGGCTGAAGCCGGTAAATACAACGTTCTGCCCATCGACAACAGCAGGGTAGAACGTTTTGATGTAAGCCTGCGTCCTAGCCTAACCCGCGGCCGCACCGAGTTCACCTACTTTCCCGGCATGACGCGCATTCCCGAAGGCAGTGCGCCAGACTTTAAGAACAAGTCTTACAGCATTCTCGCCGAGGTTGAGGTTCCATCCGCCGGCGCAGAAGGCGTGCTGATGACGCAAGGTGGGCGATTTAATGGCCTTGGCCTTTACCTGCTCGCAGGCAAACCGGTCTTCCACTACAACCTTGTAGGCGTCGAGCGTACCACCATCGCCGGCCGCAACACGCTGGCTCCCGGCAAACACACGATAGTGGTAGACCTCAAGTATGACGGCCCTGGCATCGGTAAAAGCGCTTCGGCAACGCTGTTGATAGACGGGCAGAAGGTCGGCGAGGGCAGAATCCCGCGAACCATTCCGTTCCGCGTCTCGGCCGATGAGACGCTCGACATCGGCGAAGATACTGGTACGCCGGTGAGCGAAGACTACCAAGTACCGTTTCACTTCACCGGCAGGCTGAACAAGATTGTGATCAAACTCGGCACTGCCAACCTAAGCCCCCAAGATGTGGAGGCGATGAAAAAAGCGGAAGCCCAGATCGAAGTGATTGAGTGAGCGTGCTTGAAGTCGCAGACGATGCGGCGGTGACTTTCGGGTGGCGCAGGAGAGCCGACGCCAAGGATGTTCTCGTGCCTCGTGCGAAAGCATCGCGTTGAATCCTTGACCACAGACGTCTCCACTCTGACCCCGAATCGCTTCCGATAACAGGTACGTTCTTGGTCGATCTGCCATGACCACACCGGTAACCTTGACGCGACCCGGACTTTTATCATTCGTAGTCCCGGCATTCCGCAGGGCGCTCTCAGGTCGGATTTAGCTCTGTCGTTTCGGCGCCGAACCTGTGTGA
>Ga0210386_10000901_pt1 | contig 27138 bp, 16 predicted proteins | sample IncBWH32OmetaG_FD_160091 | JGI IMG/M metagenome (GOLD analysis project Ga0210386, IMG submission 160091) | Forest soil microbial communities from Barre Woods Harvard Forest LTER site, Petersham, Massachusetts, United States - Inc-BW-H-32-O ...
CATGGCTTCCAGGCTTCCATTAAGCATTAGCGTTAAGTTATTTATCGATGTCATTGAGTACTGTTCCCGGCTGCTTGCAGAAAACCCTTGCCTCTCCTCAAGTTCACTTACAGCTTCTTTCATATTGTAATTAATCTTATCCATTTCCTGATTTACTATTCTTGAAAGCTCAGGAGTACGTTTACTTAATTTATAAAGGCTGTCTGCAATACTATTTGCATTGTCCTGTAATTCCTTTTGTTTCTTAGCTACATCTGAGTATTGCAGCGAATTAGTACCCGATGAACCTAGTTTGGCCATTAGGTCCTCTTGTGCGAATGAAAGATCAAGTAATTTATTCAGAATATTACGTAAAGAATTTTCATCAGCTTCTTCTTCCTGGCTTTGTTCCTGTTGCTGGAACTTCTTCATATCACTAGCCATTTGTTGCATTTGTTGTGCAGCTTTTTGTTGCGATTGCGATGCTTTGCTGTTCTTGCCTTGTGCTAACTGCTGGCTACTCTGCTGCATTTGTTGCTGGGCACTTTGCATTTGCTGTTCCGGTGTCTTAAATCCAGTGGGGTCCGATAATTGTTCATTCTTTTTTTGAAGATTTTCCAGGCTTTTGGCAGCATCCTGCATTTCTTTATTTAAAGCATCTTGTTGCTTTTGCAGTTCACTATTAGGTTGCGTTTTCGCTTGTGTGTGTTCACTTAGCTTCTCCTGTTTATTTGCAAGTGAATCGAGGTGCTGAATATTTTGTGTGAGCTGTTGTTGGAATTCCATTTGTTTGAACAGGTCTAGCGTGCGCTCTAATTCCTTTTTCAAATCCTGGTTATTCATCGCCATTTTATCAAGCTCCTGTTGTACCTGGTTCTTATTCATCTGGTCCATCATCTTTTGCAGGTCGGCAATTTTCTTTTTCAGGCTATCGCTTGCAAGTTGGTCAAACAACTTCTGTATTTCCTCCTGTTTCTGAACAAGATCAGAGTCTTTTTTCTGAAATTCCCATTGCTTATCATTGTTCTTTTTATTTTGCTGGCTAAGCTCTTCAGCCTTTTTTTGCAATTCCATTTGCTGGTTCAACAAGTCCTTTACCTTTTTTTTATCAGCCCAGTTAAGCTCTTCTTTATTGTACATATCAGCCCGCATCTGTTCCATTTGGTTTTCGAGGCTGTAGGCTTGCTGTATAGTTTTATCTAAGTCATTCTTTGTCTTACTGTTATTATCATCTGTATTCTTCTGTATTTGATCAAGCGTTGGTGCTTTATAATACATTACTGTAGTTTTGGTCGATTTGGCGCCATTAACTCCATCATTGTCCCATACTTCAAAATAATATTCAATCTGTGTACCAGGTGCCATATTTAAAGTATCCATATCCCAATAAAAATAAAACGGCTGCTGTAATACATTATTGGCGATGCTTATATCAGTCATACGTGAAATCCCTGATGTTGCAGATGAATCCTGCGCAGTGTAAATTCTATAATGAAATACAAGTTTTGAAAATCCATAATCATCTTTTATTGATCCGTTAAAGTAAAGGTGCTTTGAAGAAAGAGAATCTTGTTTTTGTTCTGCTTCAATTGCTGGGTACAGATCGGGAATAACCTGGATAGCATATTTTACTGAATCCTGGTTAGTCAGGAATTTATTTACAGTAGCAATGGAATAATTACCACTTTGCATAAACCTTCGACTGATCGAATACATATCTTGCCCGGTAGGGGTAAGCACTTTTGCAGAATCATTAAAGCGAAGTCGAACATTATCCGTATTTCGGGTATTAAATTGCCAACTTACTACTGTACCCTGAGGAATGGCCATATCACCTGTATTATGTAGGGTTTCATCCTTTTTGCCAGTATATCCAGGATAATGAAGTTTTACATTAAAATTTACAAGCACCGGATTCGGGAAAACATTTAATTTATATTCATCGGATCCAAATTCAGATGCAGTAAAAGAAAAATTAATATCCTGTTGAACATTCCTGAATACATATTGAAATGAAACAGCAGTTTGTTTATCCATTTTAAACTTACTACCCTGATATTCTATAAAAACATTATCAGGAACTTCATTACCGGTTAACTTTAGCTTTAGCGTAAAATCCTTTTCCTCTATCGCATTTAAGTTCTTATTTTCAATTACAAATTGGAATGGCGCCACTTTGGCAAAGTGTGTATTATAATGTAATATTTGTTGTGTGCCCTGACCAATTAATGCCGGACGGCCCCACCATATAAATAAGATTGCGAAAAGTGGAATAATAAGGAAGCGGATGTATTTTTTATTTTCAGCCAGATTTATTGCCACATTAAAAGGTACTGGGCGAATCTCTTTAGTTTTTTGTTCAATGCTCGCTTCAAGCAGCTCCATAGAAGAAGTTGCTGCCTGATTTTTCAATTGGAGCAAGTTTAAAAGTTTATCCTGAACTTCACTGAAATGTTTTCCTATAATTATTGCAGCTTCTTCATAACCGATAATACTTCCTATACGGTAAAGTTTTAGTAAGGGTATCACAATAAAACGGGTGAGAATGAAAAGGTTTCCGGTTAAGAACAGATAGAAAAGAGTAGTGCGAAGTGGAATATTAAAACTGCCATAATATGCCGCTACAACCAGGGAAATGTAAAAAGAAAGACATAATGTAGAAGCATATATTAACCCCCTTATAAGTTGGTTCTTATAATACTTGCGAATAAATTCATCAAGTTTGGCTAGAAGTATCTTGTTTGCAGAGTTCATTTCAGTACATCAAATATAAGCAGCATTTCCCGAAAAATCCAGCCAGGAGCAGTTAAATATTATTAAAAGTGAGTTTTCGGGAGTATTATGCCAGTGTAACGCTATTATTTAGTTGAATTATTGCTACTTATGTGATTTATAAAAAGAAGGCTGTATTTTTGTATACGCAAGATCTAACCTTGGCGGGCTAATATTTATGTATAAGACCTCAGTACTTTTACCTTTATACAATGAATCTGAAACAATTGAACAGACAATAGTTGCAGTTAAAGAATACGCTGTCAAACATTCAGACTTCTATTTTTTATTTATAAACGACGGGTCTACTGATGGTACCGGTAATATTGTAAAAGAAAGAATTAAAGACATCGGTAATATTTCAATGCTGGAATTAAGGGCGAATATGGGTAAGGCAAGTGCATTGAAACAGGCAATAAAAGAAGTAAACTCAGAGTATATAGTATTTAATGATGGTGATATGGCCTATTCTATGGATCATGTTGATTTAGTAATAGATGCCTTGAAAACAAGTGATATAGTTATTGGTAATAGAAAGCTTGGTGAGAATAGCCCACGTAAAGTACAACGTTTTGTAGCCGGGGAGATTTTTAATAGGCTCGCAAGACTCTTACTAGGGCTCGATTTTACAGATACACAGGCTGGAATTAAAGGATTTAAAGGAAGTGTTGCAAAGAAATTGTTCGGGTTAAGTATAATTACCGATTTTGCGTTCGATGCAGAGTTACTTTATATTGCCAAACAAAAAGGGTATAGTGTTGCACTTATACCTGCAAAGGTTAATAAGGCGCATAGGTATAGCCCTTCTACTATAAAGGTTATTCGCGATTCACCTGGTATGTTCTTTAGCCTGATCAGGATGATATTTTACAGAATAAGTGGCAGATATAATGGATAATAAGATACTATTAAGCTTTGATCTTGAGGAATTTGATATTCCGGAGGAATATGGCCAAAAATTGACGGAAAAGGAGAAGTTAGATGTAACTATGGAAGGCCTTATACCTTTGTTAGAACTTTTGGAGAAGCATCAAATAAAAGCAACTTTCTATACAACAGCATTTTTTGCAGAATCAAGACAAGAGATCGTTAAAAGAATTTCAGAGAAACATGAAATTGCTTCACATGGGTTTTATCATTCATCATTTCAGCCCGATGATATCCTCAAATCTAAAATTGCTCTTCAAAACATAACAGGTACAACAGTAAATGGTTTTCGAATGGCCAGGTTAATGCCTGTAGATATGTCCTTATTAACTAAAGCTGGTTATAGGTATGACTCTTCTCTTAATCCCACTTATATTCCAGGCAGGTATAATAATTTCAATAAGGCAAGAAAACCATTTCAGAGCTCTGGGCTTATAATATTACCAACATCAGTAGCCACAATACTAAGGATACCCTTGTTCTGGATTAGCTTCAAAAATTTCCCTACTGGATTTTATACAAAGTTGGTATTAACTACACTTGAGAAAGATAATTACCTTAATCTCTATTTTCACCCTTGGGAATTTGCAGACATCTCAAAGTATAAATTGCCGTTTTATGTGAAGAGTGTTTCAGGTAATGAGTTGCTTTTTAAGTTCGAGAAACTTTTAATAGCATTAAAGAACAAGGGAAAATTTATCAGTTCGGCGGAGTTTTGTAATATTATATAAGGAATGGCGCTAAATAGTATAGTACAGAAAGTAAAAAGTAAAATACCTCAGTTTTTATTCGAAGAAAAAACTTACTTCTGGATTTTTGTTGTTGTTTCAATATTGATAGGGTTTCAAAAGGTTATTCAAGGCCCCAAATTTTACAATAATTACCTTATTTTCAAAACCGCCTTCTCACATCTTATTTGTGAGCAGAATTTGTATATATATTATTGGAACGAATATGGTGATTTGTATTTATACAGCCCGACCTTTGCAGTATTAATGGCACCACTGACCTATTTGCCAATTGTGGCCCAAGTATTTTTATGGTGCGGTCTTAGTGCCGGGTTGTTATTCCTTGCTATCAGGTCGTTACCAATTCTTGAAGAAAAGAAAAGGGTATTTATATATGCCTTTATTTTAATTGAGTACATAACGTCATTACAAAGTATGCAGGTAACCGCTATAATGTTAGCCTGTATGCTTTTTTCATTTACAGCTTTCGAAAAAGGGAAAATGTCTAGAGCGGCATTTTGTATAATGTTAGCCACCTTCATTAAAATATATGCAATTGTAGCTGCAATTATGTTTTTAATGTATCCCCAAAAAATAAAATTTCTGGGATATTTTGTTTTCTGGTTTATAATTTTCTTGTTTTTGCCTTTGCTCTTTATTTCACTGGATCAATTTATTTGGCAGTACCAAAATTGGTATAATGTAATGACGGGTATCCATAGATCAGAAGAAACAGGTATTCACCCCAATGTAGATATGCCCTTGTCTGTAATGGGCTGGCTGAAAGCGTGGTTTCATTATAATCCTCCTTCAATATATATTCAGTTGCTGGGAACGGCGCTGTTATGCACTCCCCTCGTTCGATTTAAATCGTTTATTAACCTGAATTTTAGGTTGTATATTCTTAGTTCGATACTTATTTGGTCCATGATATTTAACCACATTGCCGAATCGCCTTCTTATATTGTAGCTGTTCTAGGTGTTGCAATCTGGTACACAATTAAAGGAAACAATGCGGCTTCCAATTTCCTTATTATTACGGTATTCATATTAACTATTCTTTCTCCTACTTCTTTATTTCCAAGATTTATAAGAGATTCTTATATACTACCGTATGCCCTAAAAGCAGTGCCATGTATTGCTGTTTGGGTTGTTCTTCAGTATACGTTGCTTTCAAAAAGGTTTACTACCACTTTATCGGGTAATCTATAAGCCGGTATTGTTCGTATATAACCCAACGGTTATGAAAAGTGTGAGAAAAAAGTCTGTTTAATTTTTAACTTTGCTGAAATTGAATTTGTGAAAAAGAAAGTAGCATTAATATTTGGCGTATTAGGTATGATTGCCCTCATAATGGCTTCATTCCTTATATACCGGAATGAGCTTTTTCCTGCTTATGCATTTTGCACAATTGCTGTGTTTACTTCTTATATATTTCTTGTCTACACTCAATCCAAAACAGCGGTAATTAGTATTTTAGTTTGTCATATTGAGGCCATAGTTGCGTTGTACTATTCAGGTAGTATAATTCAACTATCAATTCCATATATTCTATTGCCATTCATTGCACTTATGATACGAAATATATGGATGGAAAACCTTGGGCATACATTGAAATTGTGGATAGAACCGTTTTTTCTTTTAGTCGCAATCGCTTTGTATGTAATTGAAATAAAGGTAAACCGAAACCTGGTAAGCTCTGATGCAAGATTATTTCCATTAGCATATTTTATCGCTAATGGGTTTTTGATTGCCGATGTTTTTTACGATGGCTTAAAGATCAAGCTCAGGATTAAGAAAGGTAACGGCTTGGCTGCCGGAGAGCCAGCACCGATATTTTGCCTTCAGAACGAGAATGATGAACAGGTTTGTTTGACAGATTTTAAGGAAAAAAACAATGTCCTGCTCATATTTGTTAGGGGAGAATGGTGCCCAATGTGCCATATAATGCTACGTACATATGCGAGGGAAAGTGCCCAATTCAGGGAAAACAATGTATTTTTATTAGTCATTGGCCCTGATCCAACGGGGGTAAACCGTAAAATGGCGGAGGAACTTAAGCTTGATTTTCATATTCTTGCTGATACAGGCCTGAATGTGACACATTTATACAGGCTTAAAATTAAGGCAGAACATTTATTACATGCTAATAACTACAATGATGATAAGGAGGTACCATTACCTGCCTCTTTTTTAATAGATAAGAAGGGAATAATAAGATACAGTTCAAACCCTGAAAAAATAGGTGAGGTTGTAAAACTAGCCGACATATTTCCTATTTTGCAATCAATTGATGGTATAAAAGCCTAATGAATAATATAGGTAATATAGTTTTTATTATTTCGGGCGCATTTGCAGCATTTGCAATATTCCAGCTTGCTCGTAGCTTAAAGTTAAAAAAAGAAAATAGAAGCTATGAACAGCTCTTTCAACATATTAATGATACCTTGTTACTGATAGATATTATTGATGGCAAAATAATGTATGCCAATGAAGCTGCGCAGAAAATGCTTGGTTATCCATTAGCAGAATTAACAAACAAAACAATTTTTAATATTCATTCAAAGGATCAACTGGCAAGAAGCTCGGAGGTTATCGCTACGGTATATGAAAAGAAGGGATTGATATATTCTGATCTTCCTTTTATAAGTGCAACAGGTGAAAGAATAGATGTGGAGTGTAGTGCCAAAGTTGAAGATTTTGCCGGTAAAGTTGTAATATTTATATCAGCCCGTGATATACGTGAACGCTTACGCCTGCAGGCACAAATAAAGCAGCAAAGCAATATTATTGAACAAAAAAATAAAGATCTGATCGATAGTATTACCTACGCAAAAAATATTCAACATGCCATATTGCCGTCCCTATCTTTAATGCAGCAGTCATTCCCCGAAATGTTTGTTCTGTATAAGCCGAAGGATATAGTAAGTGGTGATTTTTATTGGCATACTTCCGTAAGGTCATCGGTAAATAATGATTTGGCATCAACCGGTGCAAGGCTTGATGTAATTTCAGTGGTTGATTGTACAGGACATGGTGTGCCCGGAGCTTTTATGAGCCTGGTAGGGTATACAATACTTAATCAAACTGTTAATTCACCGGAAGTAAATACGCCCGGTGCTGTACTTGATTATATGAACAGGGAAGTAGTCCAGACACTTAATAAAAAAATGGATGAGATTGTTATAAATGATGGAATGGATATGTCGGTTTGTGCATTCAACCCGCAGACTATGAAACTTAACTATGCCGGAGCAAATCATCTAATGTATCACATACGTGGAAACATTGTTACAAGCTATGATGGCGATAAGCAGGCAATTGGTCTTCAAAGCCAGGAGCAACTAAAAGCATTTACAAATCATGAATTGACAATTGAGAAAGGAGACGTGATTTATATGTTTACGGACGGATTTGAGGACCAGTTTGGTGGAGATAAAAACAAGAAATACATGAGCTCTCGGTTTAAAGAATATCTGCTTAGTATACATTCACATGAAATGCCTGAACAACAAAAAATGCTTGAGAAAGAGTTTCTTGGATGGAAACGCAATAATGAGCAGTTGGATGATGTACTGGTAATTGGTATCAGGTTCTAAGCCTTCTTTTGTTCTGAATTTCTCAATAATATGTTCCGGACTTTTTCCTTCAACATTGGAATATCTTCCATTGTTAGCCCCTTAGTTTCAATAGGGTTGTCCCAAACTGCACGGACTATGCCTGGTTTCATTTCAAATGCGTCAGCCGGAAGAAACTCCGCAGTGTTAAAAATAGTAAGTACTGCAATGGGTAACTGAGTCTCTATAGCTAATCTAAATGCCCCATCTTTAAAATTCAGCAAAGGTTCTTGCGAGCGATTCCTGGTTCCTTCCGGAAAAAGAATAACGGATATCTTTTCCTTTAATAGTGAGTGCTTCATTTTATCAAAGCTTATTGCCCTGTCATTTCTTTTCTTTCTGTCCACCGTTATATATAATTTCTTAACCACGTAACCGAATACAGGTATCCTGGTAACCTCAATTTTAGAAAGAAACCTGAACGTATTTGTACATGCGCGTGCAAATAATGGAATATCAAGCTGCGACCTGTGGTTACAAACAAATATATATGCCTGTTCAGGTTTAATTTTTTCTTTACCTTTTACATCAACTCGAATGAAAAAGAAAGTGAATAGAAATTTTGCCCAGAACCTGGACAATTTATGAGCCGTATATGGAGCGCGGGTTTTAGGAAAGAAATTGAAGATTATTAAATATGCAGGTATTACAATTATGCAAGAAATTATTGCTACCAGAACGGCATACGTTGCGAATAAAGCTTTAAAAATTCGGGTCATCAATTTCTATTCTACCTATGTTATTTGGCAAGGTTAAAAATAACAAACTTACGGTTGTGACTATAAAGCAATATACGCAGTGAATTTGTAGGCAAAGTTGTTGCCAATAGTACTGAAAGAATAAGGCCCGTAACGATAATATGTGCCTACACCAAGTTCAAGAAAATTCATTTTCAATATATTATTTAGTTCAATTCCTGATTCGTAAAACCCTTTGTTCATTGTTTCAATAGGGGTAGGAAAATTGTAATGATTACCTGCATTGTCAAGCATTCCCCACCCTAAGTGAGTTACAAGTTTTAAATGCGGATTGAAGTTCTTCGACCGAAACAAGAAGGATTCAAAATCGTGTGAAAGGAATACATCTGCATATTTGTTTGAAAGAAATTCATTGAGTCGCATAGTTTCAAACGAATTATCTACTGCCAATGTAAATTGCTCATAACAGGCACTCGCATTGTAAAGCATTGTATACGGTACATTACCATTTACATAACCTGCCAGAACTGATATGGCTGAGCTGCCAATTTGAGGAATGTGAAACACTTTCGATATTTTAAGATCATATTTCATATAATCAAACTGTCCATTCAGTAATCCATTAAAGCCATGTGTAATATTGGCCCATATTATCGGGTACTTTGTTCCCAGAGAGATCATTCCCATTGGAGTTTTCATGAAATTTTCCTGGTACGCAAAACGTATATTAATTCCTAGTTCGGTGAAACTAAATTGATTAAAAAGTACAGTCGAGTTATCATTACTTATGCCAAATTCGTATGAATTAGTAACGGTTCTTATTTGCTCATTGCCAAACATATTGAATTGGAAATAACGTAAGGCATCAAAAGATAGAGAAATTTCCTCCTTTTGTATCTTATCCATATTATTTATAAAATAATCATGATACGATTCGGTAGAGAGAAGATGATCGTCATTATAAAAAGATACACCACCTGCTTCTATCACATCATTCTGATAAGCGAAATCGAGTTTAAGATGTGAGTATGGATCAAACAATAATCCTAAATCGCCACCATATTTAAGAGCTTTATCTCCAAACCCATAAGCTCCATAGCCACCTATAGAAATAAAGCTTGATATTTCATTGTTAGTATGCAATCCTGCCCCAAGTCTGATGTTCTCATACCCGTTATACGTTAATATTCTGCCAAGATCGAGGTCAGCCCATCCCATTCTTAATTTACCTGTACTTAGCGCTTCAAACCATTGCAATTTACGGTCAAGGTGGTCTGCCTTGCCAACACTATCAATAACTTTATAGGTATGTTTTTCTTTGAGGGTTAGTGAATCATTACGGTACTTGTTCCAGATAGAATCAGGCTGTTTCGCTGCATTGTCTTTTATCTCAACCTCAACCCTGCCAAAATCTCTTTTTCTCAAAACCGTATCAAGCACAATATCTTTAATATAACTGCGCGTTACTACCTTAAGCTTATTATGCTCGTCATCTGGATTGACAACAGTGTTTCCGCTTGAAAGAGTGCTATCACTCAGTGTTATATTATTATAAACCCAATCGGTATTCAATTGAATAGGGAACCATTGTTTGTGGTTAACATAGTCGTACTTCTGTTGTATATGTATACTAATTGTTTTGTCTTCAGTTATAGGCTGCGCAAGCACGTTTTGTAATGCGTAGCCATTCGTATTAATATATACAACTCCCTTCATTCCATCAAAATTCTTTCCTTTCTTTGGGTGATAGGAAATTACAAAAACGGTATCGGTGCCATTATAAGTAGTGTCTTCAATTATATAATTATATCGTTTTATACCGGCATCTGAAATAGGGTTAAGGTAGCTTCCATTCAAAATGGTTATGGTTTCTTTATAAAAAGAGAACGATTGTAATTGAGTTGCTAATAAAGCAAAAGGCGAATTTTTTAAACCTGAGGTTCGGGTGGCAATTATGTCTTCATGGTTATGTTCCGGGTACAAGAATTTGCGCTTGCCTATTGACTCAGAAAGAAAGAGGTATTGCTTCCTCAATAATTTTGATAAGCCACCTTTCTGTTTCTTTGCCGTATCCGTGGGTGTATTATTTTTAAGCGAATCAAGTGAGTTGAGAGTATCGGCAGATGCTTTCAGATCAGATGTAGCATACATTTTATTATATGACGTATAAGTAAACGAATGTACTTTCTCCGGGTTGTTCTTATCACTGTTATCTATAGCCTTTTGAATAATCCGCAGTGCCGGATTTAAGCCAGGCAAAATAGTTACTTCTTTCAGGTTATAGCTGTTTTCCTCTAGCTTTATAACAAGGTGTTGTTTATCGGTATTATCTGTAATAGGCACTATCAGATCTTTATAGCCGACATAAGAGAAGGTGATAGATGTGATTGGAAACGATGCAGATAGTTTAAAGTTACCATCAATGTCTGCTGTTGAACCAATTTGCGGATGTCCGGTTACAATCATGTTAACAAATGCAAGAGAGGCTCCTGTTTGTTTGTCAACGATACGGCCTTGTACACTATATTGTTGTGCAAGAACAGTATAAGAAACGCAGATAAATAAAAATACAAGTAGTTTTTTCATTCAATAGGCTTGAAACAAAAGTATATAATAGGCCTAAAGAATTACGGGTATTTTAATAAAAAAAGTTAAACAAAAGCCCTCGAATACTCGAAGGGCTTTCCAATTACTCCTGGTTATTTGAACCCCTTTTTTCCTCTCTCTTCTGTTTATTATATTCCTCAATTTTGTTGATCTGGTCTTCTGACAGAACAGTTTTCAATTGTGCTTTAAAATTCTCTTTATTCTCTTTGTTGGCTGTTCTTAGTCCTACAGCATCGTTCGCATACTTTTCCTTATTTGCTTTTCTGGTTGCTATAAACGACTCGATCATTGGCTTTATTTTAGCCGACTGATCTGGAGTTATTTGCGCTACACTTGTATATTCAGCAAGTACCTTATCAGCTTGTTTGTCTCCTCTTGCTTCCTGAGCAGTAGCTGTAAATATAGTTGCAATAACTATTCCTAACGTTAAAATCAGTTTTTTCATATTGTTGTTTTTAGTTTGATGTAAATAAGAGTAAATAGTTTAATCGGTTAGGTTAAATAGTTTGCATTCCCAATAATAATACCGGGTTCTCCATTAAATATTTAAATGTTTGGAGGAAGGCAGAACCTGTAGCGCCATCAACAACTCTGTGGTCGCACGACAGGGTAACCTTCATGGTATGACCTGCAATTAATTGACCGTCTTTTACAATAGGAGTTTCTTTTATACCACCTACTGCAAGAATGCAGGCATCAGGTGGGTTTATTATAGCAGTAAACTCTTCAATACCAAACATGCCGAGGTTAGAAATGGTAAATGTATTCCCTTCCCAATCTGTTGGTTGAAGCTTTTTCTCTTTTGCTTTTTGTGAATATGCTTTTGTTTCGGTTGAGATTTGTGAAAGTGTTTTACCGTCAGCAAAACGAACTACTGGTACTAACAAACCTTCTTCCACAGCCACAGCAATACCAATATGAATATGTTGGTTAAATCTTATAACATCACCCCTCCATGAAGAGTTCACTTTCGGATGACTTCTCAATGCGGTTGCAACTGCCTTCACCACCAGGTCATTAAACGATATTTTAACCGGTGCAACGCTATTAATTGATTCACGGGCCTTCATCATTTCATCCATTAGCAACTCAATGGTAAGGTAAAAATGGGGAGCAGTAAATTTACTTTCTGCCAAACGTTTCGCAATGGTTTTACGCATTTGCGAAACTGGTACTTCGGTATAACTTTCTACACCGGTAAATTGAGATGCACCACCCGCATAGTTTTCAATATCTCTTTTAATTACTCGTCCGCCATCGCCACTACCTTTAATAAATGAGGTATTAATATGACGGTCGCTCGCCAGTTTTTTAGCTAAAGGAGACACTTTACTGCGGCCATTTTCACTAGCCGAAGGTTTAGTGGTGTATGTTGTTTGCGTTTGTTGAACAGGCTGTTGTGCAGGAACAGAAGTACTTGCTGCTACTTTTGGTTGTTCTGCCTGCTTAGTTTCAGGTTTTGGTTCCTCTTTCTTTGTTTCCGATGCAGCCGGTGCTTTTTTAGCATCGCTTGCAATCAATTCTTTCACATCTTCATTCGGCTTACCAACAATAGCAAGTATTGAATCTACAGGGGCAGCCTTACCCTTTTCTACTCCTATATAAAGTATGGTGCCCTCCTGAAATGACTCAAACTCCATGGTAGCCTTATCAGTTTCTATATCAGCTAATAATTCACCACTCTTTACTGAATCGCCAATTTTTTTGTGCCATTGTGCTACTACGCCCTCGGTCATAGTGTCGCTAAGCTTGGGCATTCGTATAATTTCCGCCATAATTAAATGTGTTTTAACATTAATCCATTATAAAAGGGTAATCGGTCTGAGTGTATACATCTTTATATAACTCGTCCAGATCAGGGTAAGGAGATTCTTCAGCAAATTTTACTGATTCTTCAACCTGCAATTTTATTTTATGTTCTGTTGCTTCTATCTGTTCATCGTTTATCCACTTGTTCTTTTTAAGTATCTCAAGCGTATGTTCGATAGGGTCTTTTGCTTTGTATTCTTCTACTTCTTCTTTTGTACGATAAGTAGCAGGGTCGCTCATAGAGTGCCCTCTGTAGCGATATGTTTTTATTTCAAGTAATGTTGGTCCTTCACCTTTACGGGCTCTTTCAGCTGCTTCCGCAACCGCTTCATGTACTGTTTCGCACCTCATCCCATCTACAGGGAATGAAGGCATATTGTAGGCTTTACCTAATTCCCACAGTTCAGTTACGTTACTGGTCCTTTCTACTGAAGTACCCATAGCGTAATGGTTATTTTCAATAATGAAAATTACAGGTAACTTCCATGTCATGGCCATGTTCAGCGCTTCATGAAAAGCACCCTGGCGTACAGCACCATCGCCCATTGAGCATAAGGTAACCCTGTCCTTATTATTGTATTTATCTGCAAAAGCTATTCCTGCACCTAATGGAACCTGGCCGCCTACTATACCATGCCCGCCGAAGAACCTGTTCTTAACATCGAACATGTGCATAGAACCACCTTTACCTTTTGAGCAACCGGTAGCCTTGGCAAATAGCTCCGCCATAATATATTTCGGGTCTGTACCCTTAGCTATAGGGTGAGCATGATCGCGATAAGCAGTTATAAAATTATCGTCGGCACGTACTGCGCTAACTGCACCTGCAGCTACTGCTTCCTGCCCAATATATAAATGGCAAAACCCACGGATCTTTTGTTGAATATATGCCTGTTGAGCACGTTCCTCGAATCTTCTCATTAATAACATTGATTCATACCATTTCAGGTATTGATCCTTTGAGAATTTTTCGGCTGACTTTTTTTTCTCTGCTACTTTTTCCATAGGTCTATGGGTATATAAGCTACAAAAATAAGAAACTGTTTAAGATTCTCATAATTCTGCCTTTTAGCTTATCAGTTAGCTATCAAAAATGGTGGAATAGTAGTTTATTATTTATGCTAAAACACGGTTTACACTTTTTCATTTTGTAAACCGTCAAGTATTTGATAATCAATATGTAAATATTCATAAAAACCATTATTTTGTAAACCGTATTTATAAAATAATCAATATTTTTTCTTGCAATAAATGCAATTTCTAATAAGGAGGCAATCAAAGCCTTTCCATCCATAGCTAAAATTTTAACGAAAGTGTTCATATAATATGCGTACTGACAACTATTGACTATTATGCTGGGTAAATTTACTCCAACCCTACGTTTTATTTATCGGAAAAACTGCTGAGTTTTCAACCACCTGAGTACTTGTGGTTTTCCAATAAGGAAATATTCCCGCGATGCATGTTCAGTATTTATTAGTACATTCGAATAGTTGATTTAATCGGGAGAATCACTGTAAACAAAACCCACATGAAGCAAATTACTTTTTCTGTTATACGAAATTTATTTATTCTGATTGGCGTTATTGCCTCAAGAGAATTAATACAAGCGCAAACTCTGTTCGGTACAACATCATCGGGTGGAGTTAATACCGGCGGGGTAGTTTTTACTTATGATATATCGAGCCATCAATATAAACTGACTCAACAATTTGCTTCTTATCCGGGTACTGTTCCATTAGGTAGTCTTATACAGGCATCAGATGGAAACCTTTATGGAATGACATCACGGGGCGGTAGTGGAAATGGTACGATCTTTAAAATTGATCTATCAGGTACATATACTATGCTTGCTGGCTTTACTGTAGCAGCGAATGCCGGTTACCAGCCCTTAGGAAGTTTAGTTCAGGCCTACGATGGGAATCTTTATGGCACAACCAGCCAGGGTGGTGTATATGGAAACGGTACTCTGTTTAAATATAACATCACAACAGACTCTATCATACCCCTGGTTAGTTTCAATTCATCTAAGATAGGGAGCCAGGCAGGAACACTTTTAATGGGTTCTGATAGTAATTTATACGGTGTTGCAATGCAGTATGGGACTGGGGGTGAAGGAGCTATTTTTAAATACAGTATTAAGAAAGATACATTAGAAGCGCTGTATAGTTTTACCGGAAATGCTCAACCAAACCTCAACCTCATTTTCGGACTGGATGGAAATTTATACGGAACAACATTAGGAGGCGGATCTTTAGGATATGGATCGATATTCAGGTGCACATTAGCAGGAGCATTAACCACATTAGCTAGTTTTAATATTACAAACGGCAGGGGGCCTTTGGGTGTTATAGAAGCTGCTGACAGCAGTTTCTATGGAATGACTAACTCAGGTGGCTCTGCGGGCGACGGTACTATATTCAAGTATAAAGCATCTACGGGTATTACAACCCTGGTTACATTTACAGGGCCTAATGGCAATAGCCCTTACGGAAAGCTAATACAGGGTAATGATGGTAATCTTTATGGAATGACTGCTTCAGGTGGTACGGGTGAAGGATGTATATTTAAGTGTTCTACATCGGGTGTGTATACCCTTCTGGTTAATTTTAATGGCCCTAATGGAGACTACCCGAATGGTTCTCTTTTACAGGCATCGGATGGTAATTTGTATGGAATGACCGAAGGTGGTGGGCCTTCAAATACCGGAGTATTATTCAGATGCACGACCTCAGGTAGTATTTCGCCTCTTTTTAATTTCGGATCGTCAACAGAAGGAAGTGTTCCAATGAGTGGATTATCACAAGCATCGGACGGAAATTTATATGGAACAACAAGCGATGGAGGCTATTCTAATGGAGGTACAATTTACAAACTAACTTTAACTGATTCACTAACCACTCTTTTAAGTTTTTCTGACACAAGTGGCAAGGGGCCGCTTGCTGGTGTTATTCAGGCATCAGATGGCAACTTTTATGGAACTACGAATAGTGGTGGCATAACCGGAAACGGTACAATTTACAGATATAACCCCCTAACTCACATACTTGATACATTAGTTAATCTTGGAACCACAAACGGTACATCTATATACGGTAAACTCATTGAGGCAACCGATGGAAATCTTTATGGAGTAACTTATCAGATAGGTTCTACAGGGTATGGTGCATTGTTCCGTATTACATTATCGGGGCAATACAAAGTATTAGTTACTTTTCCGGGAGGAAGCTTGTCATACCCTTTTGGAAGTTTAATTCAGGCATCAGATGGTAATTTATATGGTACAACACAAGGTGTAAACCCTACTTACGGGGCAATTTTTAAATACATTATAGGAGCTGATTCGGTAATTGACCTATTTGATTTCAATGGAGTTAATGGTGCAGATGCTCAAAGCGGTGTAATACAAGGCATAGATGGAAACCTATACGGAACCACTTTTGATGGTGGCGCATCGGGATACGGAACTATATTCAAGTGTTCACTTACTGGAACTTTTACTACACTGGTTAACTTCACAGGTGCCAATGGTGAAATGCCTCATGGTGGGTTAGTGCAAGCTTCTGATAGCAATTTATATGGAACGACCAGTGGAGGAAATGGTACCAACTACGGCAACTTATTCAAGTGCACAACTTCAGGTGTTATTACCAACCTTGTTACTTTCACCGGCACCAATGGTAGTTATCCTCAGTATGTAGATCTATTGGAAGTTGACGGAGTAAAAATAAATATTACAACACCTGCATGTACAAGTCAAACACTTACTGCAGTTCCTCAATGGAGTGGTAAAAGTCCATATGTATATTCATGGTCTACAGGTGCTACCACATCAAGCATAAGTGGTATTACAACAGGAGGTTCTTACCTTGTTACGGTTACCGATTCAAATGGAGTTGCTTATACGGGCAGGGTAAATTTGCCTGCATATTCACCTATGCGTCAAAATGTAAGGAGTGTGAATATTCTTTGTTATGGTACTAATAGTGGTGCAATTATTGATAGCGTTACCGGTGGATCTATACCCTACAGTTTTTTATGGAACAATGGGAAAACTACTTCATCAATCAATAATATTTCGGCCGGAACATATAGTGTTTCAATAAATGATAAGTATGGATGTATAGTAGATACGTCTATTAATATAGCCCAACCTTTAACAGGACTAAGCGTTTCAATTTCTGCTACTAATGTTAAATGTAATGGGCTAAGTGATGGTTCCGCTTCTGTTACGGTAAGTGGAGGAGTTTCTCCCTATACTTACTTATGGAATACCGGTGCTACTTCTTCAAGCATAACTGGCCTACCAATTGGAAACTATAGTATTACTGTAACCGACAGCAATAAATGTTACGTTAATAAGTATGATACGGTTCATCAGCCTGCAAGTACACTTGATAGTGTAAGAATATGTATGGTAACCGTCGATACAGGTTCACTGCATAATATAATTGTATGGAACAAAACAGGATTAAACAATATAGATAGTTTTAAGGTATATTTTCTGAACTCTGCTTCAGTATGGCAATTGATAGGTAGCTTACCTTTTTCGTCCACTCAATTTATTGATACCACTTCCATTAATAATCCCAATGCAAATACGGTAAGGTATGTTGTTATGGGCGTTGATTCATGCGGATATGAGGAACCAATTTCTTCCAGTCCATGGCAGAATACCATGTATATAAATAATTCTCCTCCGGGAACATTTATTTGGTCCGGTACCGGATATCTCATACAAAATGTGTCCTTGCCTGTTTTAACGTATTATTTATACCGCGATAGTATAGGGAATGGAAATTGGCAGGCCATTGATTCGGTTTCCGGTACACAAAATAAAATGACTGACCCTAAGTATGCTAATTATGTAAATGGCAGATGGTATGTTGGGGCAAAATTAAATGTATCTGGTTGCCCTAATCCTGTTGGTAGAGCCGAAGCAGGTGGATACACTATCTCACGAAGTAATGTATTATACAAGAATGTGCAGGGGGTAGTACAACTCAATAATAGTGATGCTATTACTGCATACCCAAATCCGGCAAGCAAATTATTGAATATCCAATTTAGTGGCACTGAGCATTCTGTTATTCGAACGAGCATTATGGATGTTACCGGCAGAGTGGTTATGGAGTCAGATAATGATAAAATATCTGATAATATCCTTACAATAAATATTTCTAAGCTTACAGCGGGAATCTATTTTATGAGGATAGAAACAAATAACTCAATTCGGGTTGTTAAATTCAGTAAAGAATAGGAATTGTCATATGAGTAATATAAAAGCCAGGCAATTGCCTGGCTTTTTTTTAAATTTATATATCTTGTTGTCCGGTTTTCAATTTTCATTCGTTATTAGAGTATAATTCAATAAATATTAAACTATTAAAAACAAAATCATTATGGAAAAATTCATGTTTTTATTCAGAGGTGGAATGACTGCAAGTCAGAATCCCTCACCAGAAGCTATGCAGGCACAAATGCAAAAATGGAACAAATGGATGGAAGAACTTGGTAAAAAAGGCGTTTTAGCAGGCGGAGACGCTTTACAAGCTTCGGGCAAACAAGTCAACGGTACTAAAAAAGTGGTGACTGATGGTCCTTTTGTAGAAGCCAAAGAAGTAGTTGGCGGTTTTCTTATTGTGAATGCAAAGGACATAAATGAGGCTGTTGAACTTTCAAAGGATTGCCCTATTTTTCATGTAGATGGTAAAGTAGAAGTAAGGCCGGTTCAAAAAATGGAAATGTAATTTTTAATTAAAAAAATAAAATCATCATGGAAAAGTTCTTGTTTTTATACAGAGGTAAAGAGGGTGGGCATGGTTTAAGCCCTGAAGCAATGCAAAAACATATGGAGAAATGGTATGCCTGGATGGGCGATCTTGCAAAAAAAGGCATAATGGGCGCGAGTGAGCCACTTCAGCCAACCGGCAAGCAAGTAAGCGGATCTAAGAAGGTAGTTACTGACGGTCCATTTATTGAAGCAAAAGAAATGATTGGCGGCTATACAGTTGTAAATGCAAAAGATATTAATGAAGCGGTTGAAATAGCGAAAGGTTGCCCTGTTTTTGAAGTGGATGGAAAGCTTGAAGTAAGGCCAATTCAGAAAATGTAGGCTTTGGCAGAGAACACTAATAAAGAAGTAGATAAAATAGTCGACCATCTTTTCCGACATGAATCTGGTAAGATGGTCGCTGTTTTAACGCGGGTTTTCGGCTTTCCTAATATTGAACAGGCCGAAGACATAGTGCAGGATACCATTATACGTGCTCTTGAAACCTGGAAATTCGGGAAATTGCCGGATAATCCGCAGGCATGGCTTTACCGTACTGCAAAAAATAAGGCTATTGACCTTATACGTCGCCAAAAAGTAAAACACAAAATCGAAAATGACATTGCTCCGCTGTTGCGTTCAGAATATACGATGATGCCTGCTATGAATGAAATGTTTACAGAGAACGAAATTAAAGATAGCCAATTGCGGATGATGTTTGCCTGCTGTCATCCCTCTATTTCACAAGAAGGGCAAATATCACTAATGCTTAAAACGCTTTGTGGGCTAAGTACACACGAAATAGCAAAAGCATTTCTTACTTCTGAGGATACTATTCAAAAAAGAATTTACCGTACACGCGAGAAAATAAAAGAAGAGAAAATTTCACTCGACTACCCCGGCGCTGATGCCATGGTGAACAGGACTGACACCGTGCTTAAAACATTATACCTGTTATTTAATGAAGGGTACAATTCATCGCATCCGGAAAAGCTAATACGTGAAGATTTATGTGAAGAGGCAATGCGTCTGCTAATGCTATTGACCGAAACCCCAAAAACTAATCTGCCTCAAACAAATGCATTGCTGGCGCTAATGTGTTATCATATTTCCCGCTTTAATAGCAGGCTCGATGATAAAGGGCTTATAGTTTTACTGAAAGATCAGAACAGAGCACAATGGAATACTTTTTTAATTGATAAAGGGAACGAATACTTGCAATTTTCTGCTAATGGCGAAGTGATACACGATTTTCATATTGAGGCTGCTATAGCATCAGCCCATGCAAATGCACCTAGTTATGAAGAAACAGATTGGAAAATGATTCTTCAATTATATAATACCTTGTTGCAAAGAACCAATAGTACTGTTGTGGCTCTTAATAGAGCAGTAGTATTGGGCGAGGTAGAAGGATATGAGAAAGCTATTACTGAATTGGAAAATATGAAAGGGCTTGAAGAGAACTGCTATTATAATGCCTCACTTGCTGATATGTATTTGAAGCAGGGTAATTCTGAACTGGCGAAGGAATTCCTTAGAAAAGCGCTTACTCTTACATCTTCCAATGCAGAAATTGAATTGGTGCGTAGAAAACTGGCTGATTGTAAATAAGAAAATCTTTGATGTCCTGCGGTCATTGCAGTAAGGAGCTACTATAACTCGCCGTATTTTGCTATATTTGTTATAAGCAATAGGGTTATTATATGAGAAAACTACTTTTCTTTTTATTTGCGTTGAGTATTACAAGTGGTGTAAAAGCACAGGTAGTTGATAAATACTGGATTGTATTTAAAGATAAAAATAATAGCCCCTATTCAATCAGTACTCCTTCTGCATTCTTATCCCAACGCGCAATCTATCGTCGTACTAAATATAATATACCTGTTAAGTTAAATGACCTGCCGCCTAACCCGGCATATATAGATAGTGTAATTGCAAAGGGTGCTACATTATTTAATCGTTGTGGTTGGTTAAATGCAATAAGTATAGGCATAGCTGTAAGTGATACGGGTATAGTTATGCCTAAGGTAAGGGCCCTGCCGTTTGTACAAACCAACAGAATGGTTACCATGGTAAAGCCAAAGAAAGGCAAGGGTAAAAAGCCTTTTACATTGCATCCATCTAAAAAACCTATGGCAATAGATTCAGCAAATTATGGTGAGGCATACAACCAGGCTCACATGATCAAGGTTGATTGTTTAAATGAAATGGGATACAGAGGTAAGGGAAAACAAATTGCAATAATTGATACACGTTTCGGGACTGCTGATAAACTACCTGCATTTGACTCGGTCAGAACAAGAGGGCAGATACTTGGTTCGTGGGATTTTGTATGGGAAATACCAAAAGTATACGACGATTCTAATAGTGATACACATGGCGAAATGGTTTTTTCTTGCATTGCCGGGAACTTGCCTGGGCAAATGGTTGGCGATGCGGTTGATGCTGATTTTTATCTCCTCCGTTCCGAGGACTTATATTCGGAAAGTATGTTTGAGGATGATAACTGGGCCTCAGCTGCTGAATATGCCGATAGTGCAGGTGCAGATATTATTACTTCATCATTAGGTTACAATACGTTTGATGATGCCAATAACAACTATACTTATTCTGACATGAATGGGCGCACAACAGTTGCAAGTATTGCTGCTACTATTGCAGCAGAAAAGGGTATGGTGGTTTGTATAGCAGCCGGAAATGATGGCGGTGATTCATGGCAGTATATTGATTCACCGGCAGACGCGGATAGTGTATTGACGGTTGGTGCAGTTGATGATTCCGGTAGCTATGCTTCATTCAGTTCAACGGGCCCTACCGCTGACGGAAGAATAAAACCTGATGTAGTTGCACAAGGCGACCCTGCTGCGGTTGCATGGCCTACGGGCGGGGTCAATACAGACTATGGTACTTCATTTGCAACGCCTATTACTGCTGGCGCAGTGGCCTCTTTATGGCAAGCCGATACTAACGCATCAAATATGCAGATAATAGCCGCTATTAAAAAAAGTGCAAGTCAATATGCTACCCCAGACAATAAACTTGGTTATGGTATTCCGAATTATTGCAATGCATTAACTATTTTAACCGGCATTACTGAAAATAAATCCGTGAGTGCGCTTGTAAAAACATATCCGGATCCATTCATCGACAATATTACACTCTCCTTTTACTCAACATATACTCAGAACCTGACGATCTCCCTTTATAATATGCTTGGCCAGGTCGTATACCAAAAAGTTGAGAAGTCAGCCGTTGGCGGAAACACTAAAATTACAATTGGTGGATTGGAGAATTTGTCCAAGGGTATTTACCTGGTAGCGCTTACAGATTCCAAGGGTATAACCTATACTCAAAAAGAAGTAAAGCAATAATTTACCTGCTCAAATACAAATTTCTTTGAGAGTATACTTCGTGGAAATACTCATCATGAAGGTCCTTGATAAAGTAAATTGCTTCACCGGTTGATTTCATTTCAGGGCCAAGTTCTTTTTTAACTTCTGCAAACTTATCGAACGAGAATACAGGGATCTTTATCGCATAACCTTCCTTCTTAGGGTTGAATTTGAAATCTTTAACCTTGGCGCCTAACATTACCTTGGTTGCGTAGTTTACATAGGGTTCATCGTAAGCTTTGCAAATAAAAGGTACGGTACGCGATGCACGTGGGTTTGCTTCAATTACATACACTTTCTCTTCTTTTACTACAAACTGAATATTAATAAGCCCAACTGTTTTAAGCGCTACTGCAATACGTTTGGTGTAATCTTCAATTTGCTTAAGAACTTTTTCGCTTAAGTCGAATGTTGGTAACACAGCATATGAATCGCCTGAGTGAATGCCCGCTGGTTCAATGTGTTCCATAATGCCTATGATATATACATCCTTACCATCGCAGATAGCATCTGCCTCAGCTTCTATTGCATTCTGCAAAAAGTGATCGATGAGAATTTCGTTACCCGGAATATCTTCCAGCAAGCTTACTACATGCTGTTCCAGTTCTTCTTCATTGATAACAATTTTCATGCTTTGCCCGCCAAGTACGTATGAAGGTCTTACCAGTAAAGGGAAATCGAGGTTCTTGGAAAACTCAGTGGCTTCATCTGCAGTGTGTACAACGCCAAATTTTGGATATGGAATATTATTATCGCGCAGTAATGCTGAGAACTTACCGCGGTCTTCAGCTAAGTCAAGAGATTGGAAATCGGTACCGATTATTTTAATACCATAACGTTCCATCTTTTCTGCAAGCTTCAATGCAGTCTGCCCGCCAAGTTGAACAATAACACCTTCAGGCTTTTCGTTCAATAGTATCTCGTAAATATGCTCCCAGAAAACCGGTTCGAAATATAGCTTGTCCGATACATTAAAATCGGTTGAAACCGTTTCAGGGTTGCAATTGATCATAATGGTTTCGTAACCCATTTCTTTGGCTGCAAGCACACCGTGCACGCATGAATAGTCGAACTCAATACCTTGCCCTATACGGTTAGGGCCTGAACCCAGAACCACAATTTTTTTCTTATCCGATGCTATGGATTCATTTTCTTCTTCAAAGGTAGAGTAGTAGTAAGGTGTTCTGGCTTCAAATTCTGCAGCACAGGTATCAACCATTTTAAATACCCGCTTTATATCCATTTCCTCGCGGCGTTTCTTAAACACTTCACTCTCAAGGCAGCGTAGTAAATGTGCTATTTGTCTGTCGGCATATCCTTTGCGTTTAGCTTCCAGCATAAGTTCACGAGGAATAGTTGAAATAGAATGTTTTTCAATATCTTTTTCAAGTAATACCAATTCCTCTATCTGGCGCAGGAACCAAGGGTCGATCCAGGTTAGTTTATGAATTGTCTTAGTTGGTATACCCAGTTTAATTGCATCATATACATGGAATATTCTGTTCCAGCTCGGATGCTCTAAACTTTGTACTATCTGGTCCTGTTTCTTTAGTTCTTTTCCATCAGCACCCAAACCGTTGCGCTTAATTTCTAATGACTGACATGCTTTCTGCAAGGCTTCCTGGAATGATCTTCCAATAGCCATTACTTCACCTACCGATTTCATTTGAAGGCCAAGTTCACGTTTAGCTCCTTTAAATTTATCGAAGTTCCAGCGCGGTATTTTTACAATTACATAGTCAAGTGTTGGTTCGAAGAATGCCGAAGTACTTTTTGTAATCTGGTTCTTTAATTCGTCCAGGTTATAACCTATAGCTAGCTTGGCAGCTATTTTGGCAATAGGGTAACCGGTAGCTTTCGATGCCAGTGCTGAGGAACGTGATACACGTGGATTGATCTCAATGGCAATAATATCTTCCTTATCGTCAGGGCTTACGGCAAACTGTACATTACAGCCACCCGCAAATGTGCCTATCGAACGCATCATCTTTATAGCCATAGTACGCATCTTTTGATACGTAGTGTCGGCAAGGGTCATAGCCGGAGCAACGGTGATAGAGTCTCCTGTATGAATACCCATCGGGTCGAAGTTCTCGATAGAGCAAATGATAACAACATTGTCATTATTATCGCGTAGCAATTCTAATTCAAATTCTTTCCAGCCGATCATGGCCTTATCGATCAATACTTCATGAATTGGCGAGGCATGCAAACCATTGTTCAGGGCTGCATCAAATTCTTCTTTTTTATGCACGAATGCTGCACCTGTACCACCTAAGGTAAATGAAGGGCGTATTACAAGCGGGAAACCGATTTTTTGTGCTATTTCTTTTCCTTCTAAAAATGAATTGGCAATAGCAGATGGTGCAGTTCCTACACCAATATCAACCATACATTTCCTGAACTTTTCTCTGTCTTCTGTAACCTCAATAGTTTTAATATCAACCCCGATTATTTTTACACCGTACTTTTTCCATATACCCATTTCCTCTGCTTTCATACAAAGGTTAAGGGCGGTTTGGCCACCCATGGTGGGGAGTACAGCATCTATTTTACGTTCTTCTAATATTTTGGTAAGTGATGCAACTGTTAAAGGCAATAAGTAAACATTATCAGCTGTAACCTTGTCGGTCATTATAGTTGCCGGGTTCGAGTTTATAAGTGTTACTTCAATGCCTTCTTCACGCAATGAACGTGAGGCTTGTGAACCTGCGTAATCAAACTCACAGGCCTGGCCTATGATAATGGGTCCGCTACCTATAATTAAAACCGATTTTATGGAATTGTCTCTTGGCATTTATGGATAGTTTTTCGGATTGCGAATTTATGTAAATATAGGGCTTGAGATTTGATATTTTATGAACAAAATACACCCGGCCCGGATCGGGAAATTATAAACTAATAAAGGAAAGAGAAATTTACTTGATCAGTGTTACTTTACCTATTAAACGGTGGTCCTTGTGGAACACATCAGTAGCCTCTATCAGCCACACATACGTATCTTCCTGTGCTCTTTGACCGGAAGAACCACCCTGAACAATTCCATTCCAACCCGGGTTCATTTCCGTAGTGTAATATATCTGCTGTCCCCAACGGTCAAATATCCACATTTGAAAATCTAATATACCCACACCCTTGGCTGTGAAGTAGTCATTCAGTCCGTTTCCATTCGGGGTGAATGCGTTCGGTACATATATGACAAAGAAAGGCTCTATGTATATACACTGGGTTGTAGCCGCAGTACAGTTGTGGATGTTAGTTACTTCAAGATTTACACAGTACCACCCTGTATCAGCATACGTATGTTGCGGATCTTTAATAATGCCTGAAGAATCACTTCCATCGCCAAATTGCCAGAACCAGTTTGCTATACCGTACGCATCAGTTGAACGATCTGTAAAGTAAATAGTTGGGTTCATTATAGTAGCGGGCTGCGGTGTATATACGAAATTGGCAACCGGGTGGCTATATACTGTAATATAATTAAGTATCATAACAGAATCGGTACATCCGTTGTTTGATATAACTGTAAGGCCTACTGAATAAACCCCTGCGTTTGTATAACAGTGTGTAGGGTTCGTACTATCGCTGGTGGTACCATCACCGAATGTCCAATGCGATGAGGCTATTGTACCTCCTGCAACGGTAGTGAGATTTGTAAATTTCACACAAAGCGGGGCGCAACCTTGTAATGTGTCTGCAACCAACTTAACTACGGGTAAAGGATAAATAGTCACGGGAACAGAATCAGATGCCTGTGGGGTACCGCAGCCATCATGCAGTACTACAGTATAGGTTGTAGTTACTGTAGGGCTTGCCGTTACAGAAATTCCTGTTGTTGCACTAAGCCCTGCTGCGGGGCTCCATGTATATGTAAAAACACCATCGCCACCCGCACCTGTGGCACTAAGTATAACCGAATTGCCAGGGCACATGCTTGTTGGTGGACCTACAACTACAATTAATGGATTCCTGACAACCACCTGAACAGGCGTTACTGGTGACTGACAACCATTTGCATCAGTGGCCTGTACATTATAACTGGTTGTTGTTTTAGGGTTTACTGTACTTGTATCTCCGGTGGTTGTACTGTTCCATAAATAGGTATATCCGGGAGTTCCACCTGCACCAGTTGCTGTAAGTGTTGTTTGTTGTCCTATGCAAATTGTATCGGGTGGTATGGTTACTGTAACGGGTGATGGTTGTGTTATAGTAGCTACGGCCCAGTTAATACAACCATTACTATCTGTCATCGTTATAGTATAATTACCTGCTGTTAGGCCGGTTGCAGTAGTCGTTGTTCCGCTGGCCGGCGCCGGTGCCCATGAATATGTAAATGGCGCCGTTCCATATGTTTCCTGTGCAGTTGCAGATCCTGTATTCCCGCCAAAGCATAATTCATTTACCTGTGAAACTATTTTGATACTATCACCTGGTGTAAAGCCAACTGTAATAGAAGTGTCCGCAGTACAACCATTTTTATCAGTAATCATTACAGTATATAAGTCTGCCGAAACCCCGCTGATGGTTGAACTTGTTCCTCCGCTTGTTGTTGTACCCGTACTCCAGGTATAAGTATAGCCAGGTGTACCTCCTGATGCAGTAACGGTCGCACTTCCATTCAGTTTCCCGCACAGCTCAGGTGTTTCAGTAATTCCTAACACTATTGGTGGTGGATTAGCAATTGCAAGACTGGTATCAATTTTGCATCCGTGCGTATCGGTTACATTACAAGTGTAGGTATTGCCCACACACATATTGTTTATATTGGCATTACTTCCACCATTGCTCCAGGCATAAGTATAAGGCGACGTTCCGCCTGTTAAAAATACATTT
>Ga0210386_10000902_pt1 | contig 27118 bp, 20 predicted proteins | sample IncBWH32OmetaG_FD_160091 | JGI IMG/M metagenome (GOLD analysis project Ga0210386, IMG submission 160091) | Forest soil microbial communities from Barre Woods Harvard Forest LTER site, Petersham, Massachusetts, United States - Inc-BW-H-32-O ...
GGAGGAGGGTTTTAATATCCACGACACGGGTGGATTTTTTTCTTTTATCCAGCGTGCCTGGTGGCAGGTGGCCGAAATGCGGCCCAACTGGTGGTGGAAAGTTGAGCGGTCAAAAGAAAGAGACGGTCTTTTGGGAGCTCTGGGAGAGTTTCCGGATGCTCTGATTCAGGGCATTGAATCTCCGTGGTCTTCAAGCCGTTCGATTGTCAGCGTGACTCTGAAGAGCGACGATACAGCGGCGCCTTTTATCGATGCATTTATGAAGTCGTCGACATCCGGGGATATCAGTGATTCAGTGAGTGTTTTGCATGGAAACGACTTTACATCCTACCGGTTAGGAAACCGCTTTTATCGTGTCGGTTATCTGCCATTGTGGTCTCGCGTGCGGTATTGGTTGAGAACATTCCCCTGGCTGATTGTGGTATTGACCTTTGTGCTTGGTCTGTTCGTTGTCCCGTGGACGCGGGCGTATCTGGACCAGAGGTCGAAAGCACGTCTGGAGGCGCAGAAGATATGAAATTCGCTCTCCTGATGGTCATGCTGATTATTGTTCTGATTCGCTCAGAAGCAAAATTTGAAGCCGGGCGTCTTGGGGCAAAACCGGACTACAGCAAGACTGGCAAAGCGCGGTTGTCGCAGATTGCGAAAAAAGAATCCGCTGTGCTTCCGCAGATAGGCGCGGTATGATTGCCCAAAAGATAGGGCTTCCACCCGGACGAGAACCAAAGGTACTAAATCCAAGCCATTTGCCGCTTTTGCTGGCGGGCAATCGAGCTGCTCCGATGAACCGTGGAAGTCAATGGGCCAGGACGTTGCCAGAACGGCTGCGACAGGTGGGTTCATCCGGTTGAACATGGATGAGCGCTGAGGGTCCAATGGAAAAAGCAAACCGCAACATTTGCCGAAATCTTTTTCTCGTGACTACTTGCGCGCTCGTGATAGGTTTTCCATGCGGCGCGTCAGCAGATTCACCCGCAGAACGGGCCTTGCTGGCGAAGGCACAATCGCTGGCAGCCAGCGGCCACCTCGATATGGCTGTCCAAACATGGCAACAGCTATTGCTCGCCGACCCTAACAATCGCGAGGCTCTTCTTGGTATCGCCAAAGCCAGTATGAAGATGGGAAAAAGCGATGAAGCCATGAAATATCTGGACCGCCTTCGCGCTGCGGGAGGTAGCGCCGCGGACATTGCAACGATTCAGGCCATGCCGAAGGTGGAGCAGCAGTCTGTACGTCTGAGCCAGGCGAGCCAGTACGCGCAGAGTGGCAATTACGCTGAGGCGATGCGTATCTATCGTGACCTTTTCGGTAGTACTCCACCAGCCGGGGATTTCGCGCTTGCCTATTACGACACGGAAGCCGCGATACCTGCGGATCGCCCGCATGCCATCGAAGGCCTAAGGCGGCTGTCAAAACAATTTCCAGCTGATACGAGATATTCGGTCACGCTCGGACGCATTCTTACCTACGACCCGAAGACCCGCCCGGAAGGCATCGCAATTCTGCAGCGCTACAACAATGTTCCAGCAGCGCAAGAGGCTTTGAGGCAAGCGGAGGCATGGAATACGCAGGCCGTCACTGCGGCGGAAACCGCGCATCCGAGTCAAACGGTTGCTCGTGCACCTGTGTTTGCCCCTGCTGGAGATCCTCTGGAAGCCTCCGCTTACCGCGCTCTCAATAGCGGCCGGATCGATGAGGCCAGGCAACAGTTCCAAACCTTACTCGATAGGAGGCCGAATAATCCGCGTGCTCTGAGCGGCATGGGCTACGTGTACATGAAGCAGCAGAATTTTGCGAAAGCCGCCGAGTATCTGGAGCGTGCCCGTGCGGCTGGAGCCAGAGGGCTGGATAGCGCCATTGCCACATCGCATTTCTGGGAAAAAATGACGCAGGCAGGCAACGAACTACAGTCTGGCAATACGGAAACTGCGATCGAGACATATCGAGAAGCCCTGTTGCTTAAGCCCTCAAGCCCCGAGGCGTTGGAGGGGCTTGCCGGTGCTCTGATGCAGGCAGGGAACACGGCAGAAGCGGTTGATGTCTTCGAGCGAGCGGTAAACGTCGCACCAGACAGAGAAACGGCATGGCGCGGACTCTTCTTTGCGCAATCCACCGCAGGCGATTCTCAGGCCGCATTAGCGACTAATGACCGCATGCCGAAGAATGTCCGAGCACAGTTAGCCAATGATCCTGGCTATTTGCATGCTCTTGCGGAGGACAATCTTGCGTTAGGCCGGAAAGTGGAAGCAGACCGGATCATCGAGCGGGCCCTTGCATTGCCGTTTCCAAATCAGGGGCGCGATATGCCTATCGATAAACAGATGCAGTACGCGGCCCTGCTGATGACGGCAAAGCGATACGATTTCGCGCTGCAGCTTTACAGTCAGGTGGTGGCGCAGGACCCGCAAAACATCGGAGCATGGCGCGCGCTCATCGCTGCACAGCATCAACTCCAGCGCGACGATGAAGCATTGGCAACCGTAAGCCGCATGCCGCTGTCGGTCTATAACCAGGCGCAGAATGATCCCGCTTTTCTGGTGCTTATCGGCTCCATCTACCAGACACGTCACGAATGGGACAGGGCGCAAAAATATCTGGAGAAAGCGTTGTCCATCGCTCCTCCTCCGCAGTCAGGAATTCAGCTGCAACTCGCAGATATTTATGCCGCACAAGGAAATCAGCAGAAGGCTTACACCATTTATCGCCGCGAATTGGACCAGAACCCGGAGAGCCTGGCGGCATGGGTTGGCTTGCTGAATTCACTGCATCAGTCAAACCAGGATCGCGAAGCATTGCGTCGGATAGCCTCGATGCCGGAGTCTGTGCGTCTTCGTATCGAACAGGATCCGGCCTACCTGCAGACGCTCGCGTCGATCCAGTCGGCGACAGGACAGAATGCGGCAGCAGTAAGAACTTTTGCTCAATTGTTGCAGATCTACAGAGACCGGAACGAAAACGAGCCAATTGGCGTGCAGATCCAGTATGGATGGGTATTGTTGAATGCAGGTGACGAACGGCGGCTCCACGCCCTAGTTTCCGATCTTTCGAATGCGCCCGATATGACGGATGACCAGGAAGCCGAATTCAATCGGTTATGGGCTACATGGAGCATCCGCCGCGCAAATAGCGCTCTGGCTGCCGGAGATCAGCGCCATGCGCTGGCGATCCTCACTGTGGCAGCCCAGGTCTTTCCAAAGAATAGTGAGATTTACAGTGCGCTCGCCGGCGTTTATTTGAAGGCAGGTCAGCCCAGGCAAGCCGTAGCTATCTATGCGTCTCTCGACATGAGTCACGCCACTCTCCCGCAATTTCAAAGTGCCATTGGTGCCGCTCTTGTTGCCCGCGATATGAGACAGGCGCAGACATGGCTGGAAAGCGCGCTCGACAAATACAAAGACGATCCAACTATTCTGAAAATGGCTGCGCAATACGAGCAGGCTCGCGGAAATTCGGACCGGGCTGCGGCATACTTTCGCGCCGCGCTCGATGCGATGGGACCTACATCGCCCGGACTGCTCTTTACGCAACCTGGCGCTGCGGGCGGCGAATTCGGTACTCCGAGCAACTCGTCTCCTACGCAGCAGCTGATGCAACTGCTTGCTCCGGGTGGGCGTACAGCTCGAATGAACGAACCGCTTGATCCGACCGTGCTAGACCCAATCGATAGAAGAAACCGGACAGATGTTTCCTGGCAGGATGCGCCAAGCGAAATCATTCCTACCCTTGGTGACTTTGCCCAGTCCGGCCATTACGACCGTGCGTCTGCGAACTCTGAACGCGATAGTGAGCCGCGTGACTGGCAATCTGCCTCGACTTCCGATGATCTCGACGCGCTTCCGTCGCCCCGCGTTCAGGCACGCCTCCAGACAGAAGACGATGTTCGCCCATCCCGAATTCCATCCAGACACGCTGTTGCTCCTGTCGAGCGGGAAGAAGTTTCTTCATCGGTGGAATATATCGAGCCTGCGCCGATGAGAACGCCTGTGCGGCCCTTGGCTCAATCGCAGGACAGTGCAAACAATCGCTCGTTCAGCACAATGCAGATCGTGAATGCAAATGACCCGAACCCCGCGAGCAGGCTGCAATCCGCTATCCGGGAGATGAACGGGAAAGTCCAGACCAACGAACCTTGGCAACAGGCAGATCCCAATATCGCACCTCAACCCCAAATCAATCCTGATGACAATATTTCGAACGTTCCTTCTCTCGCGCGCACTGAGTCTGCACGATCTGAATTGCCAGCGTTACCGCCCCTGACGGGATCAGGTGTGCGCGTTGTTCGTGCTAAAACCATGCGCGAGCAAATTGAAGAGCAACTGGCAATCATCGAAGGTGCATCAAGCGGCTGGATCGGAGGCTCTTCCGGCGTTGACTATCGCAGCGGACAGCCTGGATATGACCGTCTTGCCGCCTACACGGGGCAGATAGAAGGCTCCAGCATGCTCGGCCCAGGAGTGCGCGCCACTGTCATTGCGCGGCCTGTGCTCCTTGACTCTGGAGAAGCGACGAGTACGGCGACACTCCAGCAAGGAACACTTCCCGCCGGTTCCGTACCCTATATACAATCTGCCGCTGGCATCGGCGGTGAGTTTCAATTGCGCACCGCTAATTTCGGTGCGAGTCTCGGATATACGCCACATGGTTTTCTCGTGGAAAATGTGACGGGAGGCCTGTATGTTCACCCACCCACGTCGCATTTCACTCTCACACTCACGCGCGATTCGATTTTCGATACGCAGCTTTCCTATGCAGGTCTGCGCGATCTCGGTAGTAGAAGTGCGACCTATGTCGGTAACACGTGGGGCGGTGTCATCGCCAATTCGGGGCAATTGCAACTCGTTTTTAGCAAAAGTAATTCCGGCTGGTATATCCAGGGCGGAGGGCAGTATATTACCGGGCTCCATGTTCAAGACAACTATCGGCTGGATGGGGACGCCGGGGCATACTGGGGTGTTTGGCATCACCCTGAGTATGGCAATCTCACTATAGGCATGAATTTCTTCGGCATGCACTACAACCACAACCTGCGCTACTTTACCTATGGACAGGGCGGTTATTTCAGCCCCGCCGCTTACATGCTTGCCGGTATACCGATCACCTTCAACGGACATTACGGTCCGAAGTTCCACTATCGTGCAGGGGGAAGCCTTGGTGTGCAGGCTTTCCAGGAAGACTCAACGCCCTTCTACCCGCTCGATCCTGCCATTCAGTTCGCCAGAAACAATCCTTATTATCCGGAACAGACCAATGTTGGAGGCAACTACAGCGTCGACGCAGAAGGCGCCTACGCAATTGCTGAACATTGGTATGTGGGTGGATATCTAAATTTCAACAACTCACGTGATTATGCCAGCGAGAAGGTCGGCTTCTTCCTGCGTTATCTTTTCCGTCCTCAGCCGATGATCGAAGAGAATGGTCCAACAGGCCTCTTTCCCATTCAGGGCCTGCGTCCCCTTCAGGTGCCGTAGCGCCTTCTTTTTGCGAATACAGGGCGCTTGTTCTAGTGCAACTGCGCAGAAAAGCATGTCCGTTCTGTTCCCGTCACTTGGAAATATGGCGGCAGCCGTTGTGCGTCGAAGTGCAGCCAGCGGGTTAAAATAATGGGAGTGGCCCCGTAGCTCAGGTGGATAGAGCGACGGTTTCCTAAACCGCAGGTCGGAAGTTCGAATCTTCCCGGGGTCACCATGAAATCAATAACTTACGAAATTTCTTAAGATCCCCAAAGACAGCTAGTGTCGGTTCTGGTGTCGGTTTTGCTGAACTGCCATCGGAGGGCTTCCTATGGCTGCCAAAAAAGCACCAACCAAGGTGCGTGGTGTTTACGAGCGAGAGCAGGGAAGTGGCATTTGGTGGATTCGATATGAGGTCGAGGGTAAGCCGAAGCGAGAGAAAGTTGGCCGCAGATCCGATGCCATCGCGCTTTATCAAAAGCGTAAGGCCGATGTCCGCATCGGTATCAAGCTCCCCGACAATTTGCGCCAGAGCAGTCAGTGTCGGGGAACTCGGGCGCGAGGCAATCCAGTGGTACAAGGATCACGCCAAGCGGGACCTCTACACATTTACGCTTCGTCGCGGGGATCGCTCGCTTGTACACGTCGAGCGTGATCCGTGAGTTGCCTTTGATCCGCATGATTCGATGATGATGCGTAAACTGAAGAATCGTGATGATTCGATAGATATGCCACGCGCTCTCAATGACACAGAACGTTTACGAAAATCCTGAATTCTTCCAGGAATATAGCGTAAGCACTAATGCGGCTGCGCGGTAGAGTTCGGTTGCTCAGCACCGCCAGCAGCATTCATTGGAGCCGTGGTTTGATCCTGTGCTTGATATCGCGATAAGCGGTAGAAGATTGGTGTGACCTGAAATGGCATCTTATCTCGTGGGCTAACCAACGCGACCGGCTTTGCACGTAACCGGTAGACCTTGTCGTCCCAGGGGTCAATTCTCAACTGACTGCCTAGCGGGAGAGCGGCAATCTGATTCAGATCTTCACTTTGAAGCTGCGGAGCCCCGTTTATCAGATCGGACATCCATGGTTGACCATCCCGGCGCACCAGGGCATCTCCGAGACGCGGTGTAAGCAGCGTGGGTAGGCCTTTTTCACGGTCAACGAGCTGATTCATAAACAAGCCCACATTCTGAAGCTTATCGGCATAGACTGAAGAGTGCAGCAGCTCAACGGCCTTTTTCGCCGCCTGCTCATTCTCCTGCTCAGTATGATTCATATTGATCCGCTGCAACGTTGCATCGTCCGGAAACAACAGAAGGTCATTGAAAGCATATTTTGTATCAATCTGATGACCGAGCAGGATATGCGCCAACTGAAAACTGAGCACCGATGCCAAAGCTTCCTCCGATGGTAGAACATCGATCAGCCCTTTGCTGACAACAATTGTGTTGCCGATCGCAACCGATTCAAGCGAAGAGGTCAGCAACACGCGGCAATGAATCGGGTTTGCCGGTGAGAGCTTGTTTCCGATGACAAGATTATTTGTAACTGTCTCCAGCACTTGATCGAACTCGCTGGGAACCGCCAGCAATCCGGCTCTCGTCAGGCGCTCAAGGACATTCTGTTCGGTTTGATTCACCCAAGCGTGCTGGGACTGGATGGGACTCATATCCTGTGAGTTATCGCTTGCGTCGGTAGCATTATCCACTACCACGCTTTCACTCTCGCCTCCGCTTCCGGGCATCTTTAACGAATATCCCCAAAAATGTGTTTGCCCTTTGAAGTCTGCATCCTCTACATACACGGAGGTTGGAAGCCAGACATGAGGCTGCACATTGGAGCGCCAACTGTCGAAATGGAAATAGAGATTATGCCGCGTGCCCCCAGAAAATGTGCCCGTGAACCGAACAATACTGCCATCCTGATCTTCAACCCAAATACGGCCCTCGAAACGGCCTGCTCCGGTATGCGGCTTCGGCTGCACATCAAAAGCCAAAACACGCACGTCACCAAGAAACTCCCGCCGCACATAACTGAAATCGTAATGCTGCTGGTCAAAGCTCCCTGCATCGACAAACATCATATCTACGAAGCCGTTGGGGGAAAATTTCACGCGAAAGGCATCGGTCATTCCGCTGATAAACTTCTGTGCTCCCCGGCCTTTCTTAGAAGTGCCCTTTGCATACGCATCTGCCGTAAATGTTCCCCCAAAATCTACACGGCCGAGCATATATACGTCTCCGAATGGAATGGGGCCCATCTGGGGGTCTTGGCGCATGTGCTGGATGTATGTTTCCACCAGGGGCACATGATGCTGGATCACCTTGACCATCAGCTGCTCTTGCTGCGCTGCCTTTTGAAGAAGAGTCTGCTGCTCGGGTGTAAGCGGCGGCGCCTGGGAGGAGGCTGGTTTATCACTGGCGCGGCCAGAGGATGCGGCTATCGAGATAAGAAATACCATCGTCCCGAATCTTGTCGAAAACGCTCTTTTTTTCTTCCTTTTGCCGATGTGCTGCACGGCCTCAGCTGCTTGATCCTGGAACATAGAACCCCCATTGATGACCCCGGTTTGGTAAAAGCGCAAATGTGTTCCGTCCATGTGGGTGCTCCGGTGTTCAACCAACGGACCGCATTATCAACCATAAAACTTCAGGCCGACAGTCGGCAATGGCTCTTATTTCAAATGCTGTTACAAACATAGTTCAGATGGAGGAAAATCCCTATGGCACAAAAAGCATCTTGCATTTGTTATTGATGCGTAAACCCGGTAATGACTCCGAAGGTGTGCGCAACTGTACCAGTCACAGGTGACATCCACCAAATTTTTGATTTGTGCTTTCTCAACCAATAGCTCGCTCCTGCTCCATAGCCAACCAGGGCAAAATTAACGCTCAACTTGCCAACATTTGACGATGGCAGGATTGAATTTAGCTCCCTGCAGCGACGTTCGGCAATACAGTGCTGCGTCATCTCTACGTCGAAGACCGCCATTCCGGCATGAAGACCGTTCAAAAGATAAAATTTTCGATCCATCACCCGAGCCGAAACTGGCTTGGACGACCGCGCACTCAAGCCTCCACTGTTTCCGAATAGAATTCCACTTGGCTTGATCTCAGTTCGAGACACAGACTCATGATCGTCGGGCTGTGGCGCCTCCGGAAGATAGAGCTGGATGGCGGCAGGCAATTCTTTCTGAGTTGTGAGGCTCTGCTGAGACTGCCCAGTGGATACGCCCAAAAGACATATCAGCCCGAATAAAGACACGCGCCATACAACCATTGCTGCTCTCCTGCACCCGTAGTGGCACGGGACTACAGAAGCTATCGGCAAAACGAATGCCAGAACGAGAGATCCATTTCGTAATTTGCATTACAGATTTCTAATTTTTCGTTGCTGATGCGCCAATATTTTTTGGCAGACGCGCAATGACACAACCACTGCTCTTGAATACAGAGCTGTCATCTTCAGAAGTCGGATTCTCGACACTGATTCCACGTGCTACAATTCGGACGTCTAAGCACGAACGAGTTTTGTTTGAGTCAGGTGTGAACGACTGCTGGTCTGGTTCCCTATGTACTCACAAAAACGCATTGTCCTTTTTTTGATTGTGGCATCCACTATCGCAGGGGCTCAGACAGTCACCTCTCCTACTGGCTCCGCTCCCAACGAAAATGCAATCGCACCACCGTCGGCTCAAACGGAAGGGTTAATCTACCCGGGGGATGTTCTTGAGATCACCGTTTTCAATGCAGCGGATCTTCACGAAAGACTCCGAGTCGGGGACAACGGCCTCGTGCACCTTCCTCTGGTGGGTGACACTCAAGTCGCGGGAATGACTACTGCGGCTGCAGAAATGGTGGTAGAGAAAGAGTTGCGCGACGACGGCCTTGTGAAAAACCCGGTGGTGAGCATTCTAGTCGCCGAAAGTCAGGCGTTTGTCACAGTTGTTGGAGAAGTCGGCCATCCCGGGAATTTCCCAATTCGGCAGGCGCGTACGGTAATGGATGCGATATTGTCCGCTGGCGGTTTCACCCCAACTTCTTCAAACAGCCTTACCCTCCAGCACGCAGGCCAGGAGCCGGTCAAGATATCCTGGCAGTCCGACGATGAACGGAACTTGAAACTCCGCGAGAGTCTTTCTCCGGGCGATACTGTTACCGTGGACAAAGCGCAACTCGCCTATGTTCTTGGAGAGGTCGTTCAGCCCTCGGGAATCGTTATCAATCCCTCCGAGCCGGTGACAGTACTCAAGGCCGTTGCAGTTGCCCACGGTTTTACCCACATGGCATCCTTGAGCAACTCGCGAATCCTAAGAAAACAAAAAGATGGGTCCATCCTTGAAATTCCGGTCAATCTGGGCCACTTAATGTCCAACAAAGAACGCGACATTGCCATGTTTCCGAATGATATGCTCTACGTCCCTTCCAGCAAGCTGAAATCAATGGCGCAGGGAATAGGATATGTGGCACAAACAGCATCCGCGGCGCTAATCGTCCACGCCTATTGATTCGGATGTTTCTGTAAAGGCGGTGGCTGTTACGTTGCCTCAAGACTCATCCCTTATGAGTTCTCGAGCCGGAACGCCACAGACAGTAATATGTGCGGGCACGTTCTTGGTAACAACGGCGCCAGAACCGATAACCACTCCATCTCCCACGGTAAGGTATTGCAGGATTTCTGCGCCGCTCCCTACCCAAACGCCATCTCCGATTTTCACTCCACCAGATACATTGGCACCAGGACAGACCAGACAACCCTCTCCAATCTGTACCTCATGACCGACTCTGCAGCCGAAGTTCAGTTGCGAAAACGGCTTTACAATCACGTTTACCGTAACAATCGCCCCCATGCAGATCACGGTGCCTGCGGCAAAAGCGCAGTTTTCGCCAATCAAAGCATTCGGAGAAATAAGGACTGGCCACTCAATCGAGGGAAATTGCTCCGCCAGCACATGACCCAATCGTAGCTTGGCGGCGGGTAAACCGACGCCCATGGCGAGACAATCCACGTGATTCTGTTCCAGCCATGAAAAATCTCCCAGGATAGGACTATCGTATTTTCCTTGAGCTTCTGACAGATGACCAAGAACATCGTATCCCAGGCTTCGTGCAATAGCTGCGATTTCCCGGGCATTACCACCGGCGCCGACAATAGCTATCGATTTCATGTCTCTCAATATCACCGATGGCAATTCAACCAGACAACGCGGTAGTTCGTAAACTATTTTGGTTGGAATCAATGTAGATTGGTTGGCCGATTCTCACGCATAAGAAGTGCGCTATCTCGCTCCCGGACTGGGAACTGCAGGCAATCTCCCGGTTGGCTGTAGTAGGAGGGTGCTCTCATTTTCCAAATTTGATTGGCTTCGCGCGCCCGCAGCCCGTTGTGCAGCGACCATCGCCATAATCAGGATAGGTAACGCCCCGATCGCCGGACGGGAAAACGGGTAGTCGAAGATCGCATGCACGAATGCCGCAATAGCGCCTATTCCCCATATCGAGCGAATGGCAGACGGCACCATCCATACGAACAGCGATACCATGAGGATACCTAACGGAAGCCCACCTTCCGCTGTCCATTGGAGCCAATCGCAATGTGCCTGATTGACAAACCCCCAGGGATCGAACATTGCATAGGCGGGATAGACTGTCGGCCAGGTTCCGAGGCCAAAGCCCATCCAGGGATGGCGCGCAATCATATGGATTGTTGAGAGCGCGTACTCGACCCGGCCATGCAGCATGCTTCCTGGGCGAAGAAGCATGGAAATGGCTCCGTAGCCGGCAATACCCACAAAGATGCCAGCAATTGCGACTAGCGTCACCGCAATTGCGCCCGCCTCGCGCTGCATGACACCACGACGGAAATCCCGGCGCAGATACAGCAAAACAAAAACTGCTACGGCCTCGAGAGAAACTATGATGAGGCCGCCACGAGATGCGCTCACTACTACGGATATGAATAAAATGATTGCGATTCCAAGATAGAGATATGGCCTGATTCGCCCGTGAAGTGCCTTGTATAAAGCGATAGGCAGGATTGTTCCCACGATCACAGCATAATGTGTGTGATAAAGCACCGGCCCCATCACCAGATTCGGGTATGGAGCGGGGAAGAGTGCAAATATTTTTTCTGGAAAAACATACGCCTGAACAATTGCCTCGCTTGCCAATAGGAAGCCGAACCACACTACTCCGTCCAGAAATGCTCTGAGAATGGTGGCGGATCTGAATGCAAATAAGCCGAGGTAATAGACCGCCGCCCAGGTCAGCCATTGGATGACGGCGCGTTCCGTCTCATAACGGTACGCTGTATGTCCGGTTGCCAATTGCAGCAAACCCCAGAGCACGGCGAACATAAGAACAAAAAGAGGATAACTGGCCGACAGGGTTGACGTCTCCCCATGCATGACAACAATCGCCGCACTTAGGAGAATCAAAATTTCGAAGATGCTTACAGGCCAGAAGGATGATAGCCAAAGCGTGAGAATAGCGAAAACAAAAGAAAATGCGAGCGCGATCGCCACAAAAATCTGAAGCCAATGACTACGCGTATACTGCATAGCCTCTGGCCTCCGATGCACAAGCCTCAAGCCGTCTTTCTGTGTTGGAGACAACACGCAAATTCGGTAATCCCGACTACTGCCTGCTTACTGAAGGACCATTTCCAAGCTTGCCCGCAGCCGCAAGACCTAAAAGCACTCCGCCAGTGGCGACCACAATGGCGAATATGATAGTGCCGCCTGTCCAGAGCGGCCCTTGGCCCGCTGGACGCGCACCACCTGTGTTCTGGCCTCCTGCAGCGGCATAGGCATTCAAATCCGTTACGCGAGTGGCCTGTATGACTCGAGGCTCATTCGCAGAACTCAGACTCGCCACGATTGTGCCGTCTATTCCAACGGATGCACCGAGATATTCTTCCAAGTCCTTTCCCTGAACTTGAAACGTCACATTCGACGGTGAATCCGTCAACAAATAACGGCCACCAGCGTCTTTGCGAAGGATGCCCTGAATTTGTGTCATGGACGAATCCCTTGCTGTATCCGCCATCGAGGTAAAGCTCAAAACCTTACCCGGTTCTATGCGTGCCACTAAGTCTCCGGAAGCCGTCCGGACTTCAGCCTCTCCACCGTTAGCTGAAACTTCCATATGGGTGCTGTCTTTGACACCGACCATTAAAACGCTGTTCTTACCTTCAGCCAAGACGCGCAATCCATTTGCGACGATAGTACGATTTCCCGAATTTCGTTGCTGCACCACGCCTTTTTCGAGCACAGATTGCCCGCGGTAAATCTTCACTTGTGTACTGGGATTCATTACTACTTGAGTGCCATCTTTTAGATGGATGTCGGAACGGACGTCTCCCGTCTGCACAACGCTGCCATCAAAAAGGGTAGAGTTCCCTGGAACCGCAGTACCATCAACGCGAACTATTCCATTGGCCATGACAATGCCAATGTCGGAGGTTGATATTGTTGCCGCGCTCAACACACAGCTACAGGTAAATAGCGAAACTGCTGATTGAATCCGAAAAAGCAGCATGCTTACCTCCGTTAGGCTTTATGGAACACTGACTTTATGCAAAACTGAGACGCATCACAATGCAAAACTGAGACGCATCACAATACCCGATGGGATGTAAGGGAAGCAACCATCCTTTATTAATTTTTTTTTAGTATTATCAAAACCCGTATTTACGTGGAGGGTATCAAACAACTGCCCCGTTAATTCATTTAGATTCAACACTAATGAAGCTTACAACTTAGCGACCCTAAAAAACTCAGTATCCGGAAATGAGAGGAGTTCGCCTGATTGCTCCGATATATGCTGATGATCGTTACGAGAATTGCCTGTGTGGTTGTTTTATTCGCGGCAATCTTATGGAGCTTTCGCATTGCGTTAGCTGATCATGCTTTCAATCGGCACACGCTGGGAGGATGGCGCCAGGCTGTTCGCTTGATGCCAAACCAAGCCCTGTACTCGGCGGAGCTTGCCAATCAGCTCCATGATACTGACCCGGAGCAAGCTAAAAAATTGCTTGAGCACAGCCTCCAGGTCAATCCATACGTTTCTGCACAATGGATACAACTGGGCCTGTGGTATGAAACCGAAAGCGATCCGGAGAAAGCTGAAAAAGCTCTTCTACGCGCTGCGAGTGTAGATGCCACTTTCATGCCCAGTTGGTCTCTGGCGAATTACTACTTTCGTCACGGCAATGAACAACAATTCTGGATCTGGGCACGAAAGACACTACAAATGGTCCCCAAAGATGCTTCTCCTATTTTTCGCCTTAGCTGGCTGACGTTGAATGACGCGCCCTTGATCCGGAACAGACTTGATATTCATTCGCCAGAGATACAGGTTCAATATCTTTCGTACATCCTTGCGGAAGGTCATATCGACGCGGTTGGAGACGCCAGCCTGGATCTTGCGGGTTGGAACCGAAAGGAGGATACAAATACTCTTGTAGGAGCCTGCAATTGGCTCTTAGATCAGAACCGTCCTGATGCAGCCCTTGCTGTTTGGAATGCTCTCGCCAAGAATCATCAGATTATGTTTCCCGCTGTTTCACCTACGGCTGGGCTGTCTGTCACGAATACCGACTTCAACACCTACCCCACGTCTCTCGGTTTCGATTGGCATTTCTTCAAGCTGCCGGGCGTAGCGGCTTTTCTTAATGGCGCTCCTCCCGGACTTCGGATTGAATTTTCCGGCGAGCAGCCGGAGACAGCGCTTGTACTTACACAAACTATTCCTCTCGTGCCAGGCGCCGAGTACAGGTTTACAGCCGAATATTCGACATCGGATATCGCTCCGGAAACAGGTCTCATCTGGCAGGTCGAAGATTTCCTGAGCCAAACTCAACTGGCAGCCACAAAAAGTCTCTCGTCCGATACGAAAAGCACGGCATCAATGTGCTTCACCGCATCGCCCGATACCCACTTTGCTCATCTTTCACTGTACTACCGGCGGAGTCTGGGCACATCGCGGATCCGTGGGCAGTTGCTCTTACGCAGAGTGGTTATAACCCCGCAAAAATGCACTGAGAAGAGCTAGATGAGAAAGATTATCTCTACGAATGGAGAGTTCTGCGTCTCTACTACGGCTTTGTTCCCGATGCTACAGGATCTTCCCGGTCACTATCGTCGTATGCATAACGGTAGCCATAGGCTCGATAGCCATACTGATACGCATAATCTGGCGATGAGAGATCCACGTCGTTGAGGATGACACCCTGAATATTGGCGTGTGCCTGATAGAGCAGTGCCGCCGCACGGCGCACGGCGGCCCGTCTCGTGCGATTGCAACGCGCAACGATCATTACAGAATCTGCATGAACGGAGATTACAACACCGTCGGTAACCGAAAGAACCGGGGGGGTGTCGATGATGACGTGGTCGTATTCGAGGCGGCATTGGTCCATGAACGCTCCGAACCGAGCATTTGCCAAGAGTTCGGCTGGGTAGGCTGGAACCGCTCCGGCAATCAGAACGTCCATCCCCACAACACCAGGCATAGGGACCGTTTCTTTCTGCAAAGTACTTAAGTTCGTGAGAATTGCCGTCAACCCACCATTACCTTTGTTGGACATGCCTATCGCACGGTGAATGGTTGGACGTCGCATGTCTGCGTCCACTAGCAAAACACGGCTCCCTCTTTGTGCGAGAACAATCGCCAGATTGCAGCTAACAGTTGTCTTCCCGTCAGTCGGCACTGCTGAAGTAATCATAATGACTTTTGGAGCTGCACCCACGGGCGCGGACAACAGTACGGCGGTGCGCATCGCGCGAAATGCTTCTGCGACCTCCGATTTCGGCTTTGTCAGCGCGAGGGTTTCCGGCATTTGACGTTGCTGAAGCGCCGGCTGTTTCTTGTCAAATACCCGATCTATCCGAGATCTGGGCTTCATAGCTATCGCAGAAGGAATGAGCCCAATCACGCTAAGACCAGTAATCTGAGACAGCTCTTCCCCTGTGCCGATCGTCGTATCGACACTCTCAAGGACAATGGCTATAACGATTCCCAGAAAAATTCCTATCAGCGCACCGATTGCCATGTTTTGAGGAATATCCGGACTGAATGGAATTACCGGAATACGGGCAGTACCAGCAACACGAATATTGCTGGACTGGAGACCCGCCTCCAGGGTCGATTCTTTCATCTTGCGCTGCAAGCCGTCATAGAGCAATCTATTCGACTCCGCATCCCGCTTCAGGATGGTGTATTCGATCTGGGTCTCATTCAGTTGATTTGCTTCGTCTTTCTGTGTATTCAGCGCATCTTCCAGCATCTTTTCGCGCTGTACAGATGACTGGTAGTCCGATTCCGCCATATGTATGACGCGATCTACTTCTGACCGCTCCTGAGCGTCAATCTTTTCCAATTGACTCTTGACGTCAATCACTTTCGGATAAGCTGGCCCAAACTGGTTGTAAAGCTGAGCTAGCTGCGTCTCAAGGTCAACCCTGGTCCCGCGCAGTTTTTCAAGCAATGGACTCGTTACAGCCTGTCCGCTGCCCTGTTCTGCGATGACCATCCGCATCTGGGCTTCTTTCTGAATGCGGTCCAATTGAGCCGCGGTGAGATTGCGGCTGACTTCATCCAGCTTCGTCGAAACGATGTTATCTTTCTCATCCACACCAATCAGATTGTGGGCTTTTTGATAATCGACGACCTTCTGTTCCGAGTCCTCCACTTTCACCTGCAAATCTGCGAGTTGCCGTGAAAGCCATTCAGAAGCCTGCATCGTCGCTTCGAACCGACTGCGAAGATTGGACTCAACAAGCCCCGCAGCGAGCGCGTTTGCGACGGCAGCCGCTAGCTCCGGAGAACGATTCACATATCGAACCTCGATCAATCGAGTGCCCGGAACGATCGCAATTTTCAAATGCTTCCTAAATGTCGCAATCAGCGCAGCTTCGCGAGCCTGAGCCGCATGGGCATCACCATCGGCGGCTCGGCTTGCCCCAGCGGGAACAGTCATGAAGCTGGGATTTTTATCCAATTCGAGCTTTCGGATGACCTGTAGGATCAGAGCGTCGCTTTCCAGCAGCTTTACTTGAGTAGCGAGCGTAACCGCATAGTCATCTTCCGGTGCGTTCGATGGGGTAGAGGAAATCTCTTCATTGGCAGCTGACTCTCGGTACACTGCGATCTGGCTAGTTGCTGCATATTCGGGGATAGTGCGAAGAGTCCAGAGGAAATCACTCGCCAGAGTGATTCCCAGGATGATTCCTATAAGCAACTTCCGCTTCAGCAATATATGCCAATAATCAATGAGGCTTGGCTCGCGTGCTCCCCCTTTCAGAGATCCTCCGGGCGGCAACAAGCTGGGAGCGGGCTGCTGCATCCAATGCTTCGCCTGTGCTTTGAGAACCTCAGATTCCATTGAAGACTGTTCTCCTCATGCCGTTGGTACGACAACTCCCGTCGTGTTCCGCGAACAAACTGATAGGCAACAAAGGATCCAGGAAGCCGTCTATCCAGAACAACGCGGAATTATACCTCTCCAATACAACATGACGTCAGTTATGCCTCTAAGGTATTTGCGTCTCATCAGAGATCTAGGGCTTTCTACTGTATTCTCTGTTACATGAGGGCAAAGGCTTTTGAATCGCTGTTCATTCAACCATGAAAGACACATTATCTCAGCTTCAGGTTGTAATTCGTGGCACAGGTTCGATTGGCATGCGGCATATCAGGGTCTTTCGGGACCTGCTTGGCATGCAGACAATTGCCGTTCCCAGACGGGGGCGGCGAAGCTGTTTACTTCGGGAAGAAGGCTACACATCGGCCGAGGATCTATCGGAAGCGTTTGCAGCCGCAAACTCGATCCTGGTAGTGGCAAGCGATACGAATTGTCATGTGGAGGACGCAATTGAAGGAATTTCATTCGGGTGCAGTTTTATTTTGATTGAGAAGCCACTCGCGCCTGTTCTCCCCGATGCCCTGCGGCTCCAGGCGGCCATATCGGCAACAAATACCAAAGTCTTTGTAGCCTGCAACTTGCGATTTGATTCCGGACTGAATTTGTTTCGCGAGCGTTTGCCAGAGATCGGAGAAATCCACCATGTTCGCATCGAAGCGCAATCGTATCTTCCAGACTGGAGACCGCAGCGGGACTACCGAGAAAGTTATTCAGCCAGTTCTGAACAAGGCGGGGTTCTGCGTGACCTCATACACGAGATTGATTACGCCGTCTGGTTGTATGGGAAACCTGCTGTTATTACCGCTCAGCTTTCGAATTCTGGCCGGCTAGGGATTGCAGCGGAAGAATCTGCAGATTTGTTATGGCGAACTCCGTCTGGCACTTCAGTGTCGATACGACTTGATTATGTTACGCGTCGGTACCGGCGGCTTATGACCGCCTTCGGCAGCACTGGCGATTTAGCCTGGGATTTCCCTAGTCATTCAGTAACGTTGCAAAAGCTGGGAAGCGATCCTGCAACCATGCATGTCCCTCAGGATCGTGATGAGATGATGCGGGCGCAGGCAGCTGCATTTGTAAGTGCATCAGCCAACAGGGGCAGCGGGCAACTTGCCACCCTGCAGGAAGGCATTTTTGCCATCGCTCTCTGTGATGCTGCGCGAATTTCATCCGTCACTGGACGCACTGAGCCGATTCGTGAGTGAATGGAGCACGAATGAGCGTCCACCCAATACTCGCCGTCATCCCTTGTCGTGGTGGATCAAAGGGATTGCCTGGAAAGAATGTTCGTTCTTTGGCCGGATTGCCGTTATTGGCACATTCGATCAAACTCGCAAGATTGTGCCCGGAAATCGCCCAGTGTATTGTTTCCACCGACAGCGAAGAGATTGCAACGGTTGCTCGCGCGCATGAAGGCGTGGTGCCCTTCCTTCGGCCGAGCAATTTAGCACAGGACGATACCCCGATGTGGCCTGTCCTGCAGCACGCCTTGCAAGAAATGGAGCGACGAGAGGGCCGCAGTTATGGCAGCCTGCTTCTTCTGGACCCCACAAGCCCTGGACGCCTGCCAAAAGACCTTCAAAAGGCCATACAAATACTCGAAGAAGACACAGCATGTTTAGGAGTGGTTACAGCATCTGTGCCGCATTTCAATCCGCGATGGGTCTGTGTTGAACTACAACCCGATGGCTACATCCGCCAAAGTTTTTCGAATGATCAAGCCTATACCCGCCGGCAGGATGTGCCGGTCGTGTATAGGATCAACGGCTCCTTATACCTTTGGCGCAGAGATCACGTTGTAAATTCAGACGCGCCGGATATTTGCACGCAACCGCATCGCATGTTGGATATCCCGGAAGAGCGGGCTATTCACATTGATGAAATCCATGATTTTAACCTTGCGGAAGTATTGATACGCGAAGGATTGGTTCAATTGCCATGGTTATGATTGGCAAAGATCGTTTATGCGCGGCTAAATGAAAAGCATCAGCAACCTCCTATCAATGAATTCCCGTGTTGCCGCCATCACGGGTGGCGCCGGCCAAATAGGCCGGACGCTTGGCCATGCGCTCGCTCAGGTTGGCTGCGATGTGTGCCTCCTCGATATTGGGGGTGAACGGGCGGCGGAAGAGGCAGCGCGTTTACAAGACGAGTTCGGCATTCGGGCTTCAGCTTTCTGTGTTGACCTTACTGATGAAAAGTCGGTTGAGGCAGCAGCACAGCATGTGCGGCAACATCATGGAAGACTCGACGTACTCATCAATAATGCCGCCTATGCAACCTTGACTTTGCCGCGGGACGGCAAAGCCATCGGGCAGCAGACACTGGAGCAATGGCAACCGAACATAGACGTCTGCTTGCTGGGAACCTTTCTCGCCACTCGCGCCTTTGTTCCGCAACTCCGCCCATCGAAGCACGGAGTCATCATTAACATCGCTTCCATCTACGGCGTTGTCGGTCCCGATATGCGTCTTTACGATGGCACCGATATGGGCAACTCTGCGTGGTACGCGGCGGCGAAGGGCGGGATCGTCCAACTGACCCGGTATTTTGCCACAACTCTTGCACCCGAGATCCGAGTCAACTGCATTGCCCCCGGCGGCATCTGGCGCAATCAGCCTGAATCCTTTCAGGCGCGTTACATTGACCGCACGCCTTTGCGGAGGATGGCTACCGAAGAAGATCTGTGCGGGGCAGTGGTCTATTTTGCGAGCGACCTCTCCACATTTGTCACCGGCCAAGTCCTGTTAGTTGATGGCGGCTGGACGGCATGGTGAAAAATCAATCTGCCTTGGACGCCTTAAAGACTTCTCAATGTTTTCTGACCACAATTGATCGGTGATCCCGGATTACTGGCGGAGCGGTAGTGAACGCTGGCGCTGTTACTAGCGCCAACGAAATTGTGAATACAAAATCAACTATTGAAGGCACATGCTCAGCCGGACATCACACGCATGTGGTGTCGGGTGCTATACTGACCGACGATGTAGTCTAGTCAAGGACGTTCTGCCAGTACCGGCGCGCAGTTGTCGCGCCTTTACCTTACTTTATGCAAATACACCGTAGGCTATAGCTAGTGGATGTTGGTTATGCCATCAAATCCATCACACGACTTGCCATTTGTAACGAACACCAGCACAATCCGCGAACTGCTCAACGTTATCGACAGGAGCGGATTGGGAATTGCATTGGTTGTAGATGATTGTCGTCGGCTGGAAGCAACAATCACAGATGGCGATGTGAGGCGTGCAATCCTCTTCGGAATTGAACTGGATGCTGCTGTGAGCGAGCTGCTCGCCGCGCGCAAAAACTCCGGCCACGATATTACACCGGTGGCGGCGCCGCTCGGTTCAACTGCAGAAGAACTGCGCAAGTTAATGACAGAATACGGCGTTCGCCAGATTCCGATCCTCGATGCCGAGCACAGCATTGTAGACATCGCGCTGGCTTCAGATTACCTTACGATTCCCAGTCTCTCCCTTGATGGCTTCATCATGGCAGGTGGATTTGGCAAACGGTTGATGCCGCTTACAGAAAACTGCCCAAAACCGATGTTGCCGGTCAATGGCAAACCTATTCTGGAACATCTGGTGGGTAAGTTGAGAGCAGCTGGAATTCTGCATGTCCACATCTCGACGCACTATCTGGCTGATAGTATCACCGAGCATTTTCACGACGGAAAAGATTTCGGCGTAAATATCGAGTATGTGGGCGAAGATCAACCGATGGGGACCGCGGGTGCGCTTGCGAAAGTTGGCGTTGGCGACGTTCCTTTACTTGTTGTCAATGGAGACATCCTGACCTCTATCGATTTTCGAGCTATGCTGGAGTTTCATAATGAACATACTGCAGACATGACAGTCGCTGTTCGACAGCATGAGGTGCAGATTCCCTACGGAGTCGTAACGACTGAAGGAGTCAACGCGGTACGTATTGACGAAAAACCAACCATTCGCCGTTTCATCAATGCAGGCATCTATCTTATACAGCCAAGGGTATGTCAAATGGTGCCGTCAGACCATAGGTTCGACATGCCCGACCTTATTACTAATCTAATAAGCAGAGGACAGCGCGTTATCTGTTTCCCGGTACGCGAATACTGGCTGGATATTGGCCAGATTGAACACTATGAGCGCGCTTCTCTGGACGCTGCACACGGTATGGTTTAACGATCAGCCTGAGGACGACATTGAGCGATCAAGCAGTTTGGAAAAATCGACGTGTACTTGTCAGCGGAGCCGGTGGATTCATTGGGAGCCATCTGGCAGAACGGCTTGTCGAACTGGGAGCAGAAACCCGCTGTTTTGTTCGCTACACCTCGCACGGGTCATGTGGCTGGTTGGCAAATTCTCCGCACAGAGCCCAATTTGAAATCCTCTATGGCGATATCCGCGACTACGAGAGTGTTATTCGAGCTTGTAAGGGCGTTGATGTCATCTTTCACCTCGCCGCATTAATTGGAATTCCTTATTCCTATAACTCGCCTAGATCCTATGTTCAAACGAATATAGACGGCACGTTGAACGTTCTGGAAGCGGCGCGCCTTCACTGCGCAGAGCGACTCATATGTACATCAACAAGCGAGGTCTATGGCTCCGCGCAATACGTGCCGATTGACGAAAGCCATCCGATACAAGGCCAATCGCCCTATTCAGCGACCAAAATTGGCGCCGATAAACTTGCAGAATCGTATTATCTTTCGTTCGGACTGCCAGTGTCCGTTGCTCGTCCCTTCAACACCTACGGCCCGCGTCAATCTTCACGTGCTGTTATTCCAACAATTATCTCGCAGGCTTTCGTCCAGTCTTCCGTCAAGCTCGGCAATCTCAATGCCACTCGTGATTTTAATTTCGTTTCGGACACCGTCGAGGGATTTCTTGCAGTGGCAGAAACTTCAGCGGCAATTGGAAAGACATTGAATTTTGGTAGTGGCATCGAGACTCCAATACACGCCTTAGCCGCGACGATCTTTGATCTCCTAGGAAAAAAGTGCGCGATCCATGTTGAGGAAGCTCGCCTGCGTCCCGAAACAAGTGAGGTTGAACGCCTTTGCGCAGATAGCCGATCGCTAACCGAGATTACTGGATGGAAATCCAAGATTCCTCTGCGGGAAGGATTGGCGAGGACAATCGACTGGATCGAGAGGAATATCGACACGTACGCGATAGGAAAGTATGCTGTTTGAGCCTCGTTGTAGCTTGCATTCGGCAGTGAACACGTACAAGACCCAAGTGGATGAGGATATCTCGGCCACCGTGACAACAGGCTGGCAGAACCTCCTGACCTATGTTTATTTTTCGCCCTTTGTGGGAGTGCAGCACAATGGCTTCTCCGCTTGCCGCTGAAAAAAATTGTCGGCTGTTTGTCGCTGCCGCCCTCTTCCGCATCGAGCTTCTCAGACCTTTTCTAAATCCGCATTCTTCCTTGCTGCACCGCACAGCCCGAGGCACGGCCTGGCTTTTCCTTCTCCGGTTTGCCGAGAAAGGCATGGGGCTTATCCGGACCCTTGTTCTTGCACGCCTTCTTGTACCAAGCGAATTTGGACTGTTCGGTATTGTTGTCATCGCTGTTAATGCGCTTGATTTGTTGTCGGTCGTTGGCATCAAGGCGGCAGTAGTGCAAAAAAAAAATACAACGGATGACGATTTTGATACGGCATGGTCTGTACTGCTGATTCAGGGCGTGTTCAATGCAATTGCATTATGTGTCTTCGCCGGTCCCGCAGCTCACTTCTTCAAAGAGCCTCGCACTATCCTGCTGATCCGCTGCTTTGCAATCGCAGTTCTATTCGAAGGATTCGTAAATATAGGAATTGTTTGTTTTGACAAAGGGCTTCAATTTAAGCAGCAGTTCAAATTTGTACTTGCCGGGGCTGTTTCCGACTTAGCGGTTGCACTAGCAGTAGCGTATATCACCCACAGCGTGTATGCTCTCGTCGCCGGAGCAGTGGCAGGAAAGGTCGTTCGAGTTGCTGCATCCTATGTCATGCAACGTTATCGGCCTAAATTCAAAATTGTCGGCGGGAACTTTCGAGTTCTATTCCGGTTTGGCAAGTGGATGTGGTTATCTACCCTGCTTCAATTTGTGCTGTTTCAGGGCGATAACATTTTCGTAGGACGGATTCTTGGAACAACTGCGCTTGGCCTGTACAGTATTGCATTTACCGTCGGCAATCTAACCCGCACCGATATCAGCATTGTCCTACAGCGGGCGCTCTTCCCTAGCATGGCGCTTCTACAGGACGATGATCATGCGAGCAGGGACGCATATCTAAAGGTAAGCCGTGCTGTCACAATGCTTGTACTTCCCGTATCTTGTGGCATTGCGCTCATTGCATTTACTTTTATCCAGGTTGCATTGGGAAGGGTGTGGCTCCCGGCCGCTTCGGTATTGCGAATCCTCTGCATAGCCGGGCTCTTCAATGCTCTCTTAGGAAATGCGGCGGTAATGCTGCGGGCCAAAGGCTTCGCCGGCGATGCGAGTATCGGGGAGATGTGGTATCTCGCTACCGGAGCGCTTCTGATTTATCCTGCTTCAAGAATCTGGGGACTGAATGGTGTTGCATTAGCCGTTGTCGTGGCTAGTCTGGTTGGATGGTTGTGGACAGAAACACGGGTCTTGCAGATTCTTGGCTTGTACTGGACAGATCAAATTCGGGCCAGCTATCGTAACGTCCTGGCAGCATTGGTGATGATTGTCGGAGTGGAGTGTACGCGTCGCGTTCTCCCGGAAGGCTGGAACAAAACTATGCTCTTGATATTGCCAATTGTCGGAATCTTCCTCTATGTCATGTCTGTGATAGCTCTATCCTGCGTCGATGCAAACATGCAAGGTGTTTCGAGGAAAACTTAATTGTCATAACGTTTTAGTCCTTTTTATGGCTCCCAAGCCGGAAACTCATAGACGCTGAAGGATATACGCTCGAGTTTCATTTGTATGTACCAAGCGTCAGGGGCTTTGCCCGAGGTATACCATGTCCGCTCGTTCCTGGCGTCGACTCTCGACCGTGTTTTGTGGCATGGCAGTCCTATTTCCTTCTATTTCTATCGCGTTTATCGCCGCTTCCGCGCAACAGAGTCGCTCGATCGACCGTTTCGCTGTGCAATATCCCGGCACTAACGCGAGCGAGAAAATCAAGGCATGCATCGCCGATCTACCGTCCGGTGGAGGCACTTGCGATGCCACTGGTTTGCAGGGCGCTCAATCGATCGAGAGCGATTTCACCTCTGACCTCACTCGGCCTGGGACGCAGCCCAAACCGGTCACCCTGCTTCTGGGCCACACCACAATTACGTGCAGCAGGAAGAGAACCGCCAATTGCATCCAGCTTCCGTCCGGTTTTCGGATGATTGGATTGGGCAATGATCAGACCATCATCCGATTCGACGATGAATTTCCTGCGTGGGTGCGCCTGATCGTGACTGCGCCCCATGCTTCCCATATCGAGATCTCAGGCCTGACTCTAGATGGCAATATCTCTCACTATGGTGGTGACCGCAAGATTCGCCAGAACCATGGCATCATGCTGATGCAAGCTAAAGATGTATCCGTCCATGACAACCACTTTCACGATTTTTGGGGCGATGCACTGATGCTCTGGGGTACTGCAGATCCCAGCAGCGACGTAAAGGTCTTCCGGAACTTGTTCAAGGGCAATTCACGTGCTGACATTTCCTTTATCAGCGCTGAGCAGGTGGATATTTATAGCAATAACATCAATAAGGCCACCAACTTTGGATCGATCCACGGCGAACCAGATGTCGAAGAACAAATTGAACGCGATATTCGCGTCCACGACAATATTCTGACCGGCGGCGGTATTTCGTTTACTGCTCAAAGGTACAAAGGAGAAGGTGACAACCCCAACGTGCAGCGCATCAGCGTCATTAACAACACTGTGAACGACTCCTTCATCCTCATGCAGCGTACCCCGTTCTGTCGCGTCATTGGCAACAAAGTCCTCGACGCAGGCAACGCCGATGCAGGTATCGTGATAAGCACACACTCATGCGTGATCGAAAGCAATCAAGTTTCCTGGTCACAACAGCCTTGCCCGCTCTGCGCGGGCATCTACGTCGCGGGCAGCGCGATCTGGGAGCCTCAAAATTGGTGGGGAAAAGGTGAAAACCGTATTGCAAAAAATAGCATTACAAATGCGCGTGGTGCAGCGATAGTCCTCTACGATTCCTCAGACAACCTGGTCGACCACAATACGGTGATATCGGTATTGCCTCGTGGTCAAGCACCAGCGGTGGGAATCAATATTGGCGGGTCAGGGAGCAAGAGTTTGCGGAATGTCGTGACCAACAATGTGATTACAGACCCAAAGCCAAATCCAACGACAACATTTGGCCTTTCTTCGGGGCCCGGAGAAAATCCGCTGGTTGGAAACAATACGTTCAAGGGAGTTACTTCTCGTGGAATATCGAACCCCAACTTAGTAAAGCAATATTCGCCTGAGCGTTTAAAAGAAATCTTGCAAGAAAACCCCAATCATGCAGCGGCCACCAACTCACCGTAGACTCTCAGGTAAATGGCGCGGTCTGGGCGTATGGTAGCGGAAGGAATCGCTATCGGAGTTATCCACGTCGTGCTTCAAGATGCTGGAAATTCTGTATGACGGAGTTGATCTTATGCTCGCGAAGAAAATAGCATCACGCATCTTGTGGAGAACCAAGATGAGTTCGTTCTTGAGCTTTGACACTCCTTATGGGTACCGGATGAGGTTTCACCCGTCGGCGGTCTCTGCCGCCATGTGGGAAAACCGCCAGTTCCACAGAGAGGAGGTCGAACTGTTGCTTTCGTTCTTGCAGCAAGGTGACACGTATATCGACATCGGAGCGAATGTCGGCTCGCTTACTTTGGCTGCATCTATGAAAGTAGGACCGCAGGGGCGTGTATTTGCCATTGAGGCTTGCCCGCGTACAGTTCGCTATCTCAGACAGAACATCGAGATCAATCGGGCGCAAAACATTACCCTCATTCATGCCGCCGTCGGTAAGGAAGCCGGCAATGTTCGATTCACCGATAAATTTAACGACGACATGAACCACGTTGGAGAAGGAGATTGCGAGGTTCCATGCATCACGCTTGACAGCCTCGGCATCCAAGGGTCGATAGCACTGCTCAAGTCAGACACAGAGGGATTTGAAGTAGACGTCATTGCAGGAGGAACAGAAACATTGCTGCGCACAAAACGCGCTATCTTTGAATGTTCCGAGTGGAACCTTAACCGTTACCACAAGAGCACAATCGACATGACGAGGGCACTGTCAGAGCTCGGTTTTACTCTCACGTATCAATCCGGCCAACAACTCCCTGTCGATTACATAGGCGTTGCCGGAGGTAATATTCTCGCAATGCGCTAACAGCGAATATTTACTAAGAAAAATCGAGAAATATGCTTTGCGTTTCCGCTATAGTGATCTGGCTTTTGATTCTCAAGGAAACATCAAAATGAATACCAAGTAGGCATTCATTCAGGGGGATGGTCTAGCTGACGGATGCGTATTCTCGTGTTTCACTCGGTACTGGCAAAGTTCTTCGGGGAAGTCTTCCACGCACTTCAGGAGCATTACCCGTCAGTAGAACTGCATGGAATCGTCTCTGGCCACTCCTTCCGGCGACGAGTCGAAGCTGGCGGAGCACACTGGCTCTCTCTTACTAGCTTCTCGGATTTTCAACGTACACATTCGCTTGATGGCCCCTATGACTATGAGTTTCTGCGCGAAATGGAAGCGCTGTATGGACGACCGAATCTTTATCTCTTCGCCCATGCAGACTGGACTGTAAAAGGCTATCCTCACCAGCGCATGATGAGCTTCCTGGAACTAGCCTATCGTTTCATGCTCAAAGAGTGGGAAGAGGTCCAACCGGATGCAGTCGTAGCTGCAGGAGTTGCTTGCACGCTCTCCCATGTTCTTTATTCCATCGCAAAGAAGAATGGTGTCCCATATATTTTTCCTGCTGCGGGGCGGTTCCCGGGACGAACCTCCTTCATTCGTAATCCGCATGATCGATGGGAAAACGCCGAAGTGCTTTTCCAAAGTTACCTTGCAAAGGGTGTCCCAGGTGAAAGTCTCGCGCAGGCTGAAGCATATCTCGAGAACATGAGATGTAATAGCCCCGTTATTACTGACCTCGTCCCTGTGAATCGTCAACACATAGTACGTGCCGGGGACCTGTCTTACCTATCCGAGCTATTTACCCTGAAACAGGAGGACCGCTACGACCATACGATA
>Ga0210386_10000903_pt1 | contig 27103 bp, 24 predicted proteins | sample IncBWH32OmetaG_FD_160091 | JGI IMG/M metagenome (GOLD analysis project Ga0210386, IMG submission 160091) | Forest soil microbial communities from Barre Woods Harvard Forest LTER site, Petersham, Massachusetts, United States - Inc-BW-H-32-O ...
ACTTCCTGCACGCAAGGTCGGACGACCAACGCGCAATCCCCCTGGTCATCACGCACGGGTGGCCCGGCTCGATCGTCGAGTTCCTTGACGCACTTCCCCTGCTGCGGCAGCGATTTCACGTCGTCCTGGTCTCGATGCCCGGGTATGGCTTTTCCGGGCCTACTCGCGGGCGAGGCGTCGACGTCGCCTGTGTCGCCGCGGCGGTGGCCGACGTGATGGCCCAGCTTGGGTACGGGCGGTACATCGCACAGGGCGGCGATTGGGGCGCCGTTGTCACCCGCTACCTCGGCGAGCACTACGCCAAGAATGTGGCCGCGATCCACCTCAATATGATGTTCGCGCCACCCGATCAAAGCGATCCCGAACTGCTGGCGAGCGTCTCCGAGTCGGAACTCGCCGCCATCGCTACCAGCGCCGAACGCATCACAGACGGCACCGCGTACATGCAACAACAATCGACGCGCCCACATTCACTGGGTTTCGGCCTGGACGACTCACCGCTCGGACTGGCCGGGTGGATACTCGAGAAGTTTCACGCCTGGTGCGACACCAGAGACGGGATGCCCATCAGCACCGATCGACTCATCGACAACCTCATGTTCTATTGGCTCACCGGCACCGCGACATCGGCGGCCCGCCTGTACTGCGAATCCAAGCGCGCCGGCACCGACGGGCTCAGCGAATGGTCCGGTCGGGTGGACGTCCCGACCGGATATGCGGTCTACCCCTATGAGCTGTTGCAAACGCCGCGCGCCTGGGCGGCGGCACGATACAACCTGGTCCACTACACGATTCAGGACCGCGGCGGCCACTTCGCCGCCTTTGAGCAGCCCACCGCATTCGCCGCCGATCTGGCGGCCTATGCCGGCGTCCTCATCGAGCAGGACGTCGTCTAGTCAAGCGTCGATGACCAGTCGGTCGCTTTCGCGCGCGACACGCAGACCAGCATCTCGTCATCACCCATGACGGCGCGGCCACGGTGATCGACCTGTCCGGCAAGCACTTTAACCTTGCAAGTCCCGCAGTAGCCCTGCTGGCACGAGTACGCCGTCGTCGGATCCTGGTCGAGCATGACGTCAAGTGCCGACCGATTCGCCGGAACACTGAACAGTAGCTTCGACCGCGCCAGTTGCAGCTCGAAGGGAATGCCGTCGACGACCGGTGGCGGGCTGAACCGCTCGTAATGCAATGGCGCGTTGGCATGTTCGTTACGGGCTACGGTCACCCGATCGGGCGCGACGGACACCACCTCGTCCAGAAAAGGCATGTACTCGCGGCTGCGACCGGCATAGATTGCACGCCAATCGATTTCGCGCTGCTGGGCCAGCCGGATCATCGGCAGGATCGGCGTCCCGCCGCCGACCGGAGGGCAGCGCAACGTCGATATGCGCGCCGGGCGTCCAGGATGGAAGCAGTCCACCGTCGGGGTCGGCCAAGGTCAACGAAACCACGTCGGGGGCAACCAGTTCGCGGTTGGTGACTACCGCAGATTGCATTCGCCGCACCGGCCTCACCCGCGACGGCTTCCACCGCGAGGCGGAGCGATTCCCCCGAACAGCACGCGGACACCCCACAACGCGGTGGCCAGGCGGTCGCGGTCGCGCCGGCCATACAGGTCGGGCGGCCTACTAGTCCAGATACTTTCCGGCACAGGGCAATCCTTACTTCTGCCTGATGTCGAAGCGCGCCAAGAGCCGGATCATCGACGGGCTGATCCGGCGCAGGGCGTAGCCGATTCTTGCCTCCGCGGCGACCGGTAACACGGGTCGGCCGGTCCTGACGACCTTGACGATCGCCTTGGCGGTGGCCTCCGGTGTGTAGTTGCGCCGCCGGTAGGCCGCATCCGCCTTCTGCCTGGCGCGCTCCTGCTGCTCGGCGGTCATTCCGGCGTACACGGTGCTTTTGGCGATATTGGTGTTGACAAAGCCTGGGCAGACCGCCGTGACGGTGATGCCCTCGTCGGCGAGGTCGGCACGCAACGATTCGCTGAACCCCAGCACCGCCGCCTTCGTGGTGCTGTACGCGACCATGGATTTCGACGGTAGAAACGCGGCCGCCGACGCGATATTGATAATAGTTCCGCCCTCGCCGCGCTCAACCATCTGGGCGCCGAACGCCCTACTGCCACAGATGACACCGCGGACGTTGACCCCCATGATGGCGTCCCAGTGCGCCGAGGTGGTCTCCAGAAACCGGCCCGCCATGGCGATGCCGGCGTTGTTTACCAGGATGTCGACCACGCCATGATCGTTACGGACTTGTGCGGCAAGGTCATTCATCGCGGCTTCGTCGCTGACATCGGCCTGGTACACCGCGGCCTCGGCGCACGCGGCGCGAACGGCATCCGCACTTTCGTTGGCCGCGGCGAGATCGCGATCGACGATCACCACCTTGCGGGCGCCCTGACGGGCCAACTCCACCGCGGTGGCCCGGCCGATGCCGGCACCCGCGCCGGTCACCAGCGCGAGTTTGCCGCGCACCTCGCGCGGGCCGCCCCGCACGACCGTATCTTCCGTTTTGGCGGCGCCGCCAGCGTTTTGATCGACCCATTCACCGGTCAGCCGGGCGACGACATCGGGACGCGACGTCACCACCCAGTGCCCGCCTTCAATCGGGATGACCCTGCCTTGTTGGGGGCCCTCTTGGAAGACTGTGCCGGTGAACCGTTGCAGTGCGGGCGTCACGAAGACGTCCTTGCGCGGCACCAGAACCTGCACCGGGACGCCTGCCTGGGGCAGCCGCGACCCGGGCGACGCCACTGGCGCACGTATGTTCTCCCGGTACAGGTTGAGCCCGTTGACATAGTCGGCGATCGAACGCTGCGCCGCACGGCGCTGGCTGCGGGTGCTCGACCGGCCGATGCGTTCAAATGCTTCAACAACTTTCACCAGAAGCCGGGACCGAAAACCCAATTCCGGCAGGCCCGGGCACAGAAAGAAGGCGATATACCCCGAACCCATCAGCTGCCTGGCGACTTGGGCTAACGTCCGGGGAGTTCGTGCCGATCGCAGGAACTTGCCCGCGTACTGCAGATGCGGGCCGGAGATCGACGTGAACGAGGCGATTTTGCCCATCACCGACTCGTCGGTGACGGCGGCCCAGGTCTGGATCGAGCCCCAGTCGTGAGCCAGCAGATGGACCTGGCCGACATCCAGGCTGTCGATCACCGCACCGATGTCGGACACCAGCTGATCGAACCGGTATCCGGATCTGCTTGTTGGACAGGAGGATTCACCGGCCCCGCGCACGTCGTAAGCGACGAAGTTATAGCGCTGGCTGAGTTGTTCGGCCACTCCATCCCACAAGTGGTGGTTGTCTGGCCAGCCGTGAATGGCCAGAATGGTCGGGCGCTGCGGATCGATCTCGGTGTATCGGTGTACGGCCAGGCTGACGCCGTCGGACGCGGTGATGATGGTCATAGATCAGTGCGACGCGCGGGCGGCCGGTGAGACCGCCAGGTAGTCGACGGCCAGCCCTAGCCCGCCCAGCTGTGACGGGTGAAATCCAGGCTTGTAGTAGTCACCGACAACCCGCATCAATCGCAGCGGCCCGGGCACCAAACCCCGGCGTGCCGCCTTGACATAGTCCCGCCAGCGCGGCTTCGTCCCCGGCGGCAGGTATGGATCCACCGAGTACATGAACCGCACGCCGCGAATCCACAACAGCAACATCGCCGGCGAAACGGCCAGTTGGGTGCGCACCTGCCGCCAGTACCCGCCCCGCAGGTGCTTCATGGTGTCGAAGGCCACCGCCTTGTGCTCGACTTCTTCGGCGCCGTGCCACCGCAGCATGTCCAACATCACCGGGTCGGCACCGATGACGTCGAGCTGCGGCGAGTTCAGGATCCACTCGCCCAAAACGGCGGTGTAGTGCTCGATTGCCGCGATGAACGCGACTTGCTCCAACAACCAGCTGTGCCGTCGTCGGATGTTGCGCCGAGGCCTGTCCCCCAGCAGCTTGTCGAACAACCACCTGCTCTGGTCGGTAAACGGTGTCACGTTGACACCCCGGGCGGCGAAATGGTCGAGCACTCCCGAGTGCGCCTGGGCATGCATCGCCTCCTGGCCGATGAATCCCTGCACGTCCAGCCGCAGCTGATCATCCCTGATCAGCGGCAACGTCTTCTTGAAGACCTCGACGAAAAACTCCTCGCCCGCCGGCAGCAGCAGGTGCAGGACGTTGAGCACGTGGGTGGCCAGCGGCTCGTTCGGCACGTAGTGAAACGGCAGCTTCGCCCAGTCGAACTCGACGTCACGCGCCTCGAGCACCAGACGCTCGTCGTCCAGAGACGCGTCATGTGGACCCGCTGCCCGGTCGTCGACGGTGAACAATATGCCCCCAACCTCGGCGTTTACACCGATCCATCAAATGTCGTCAGTATAGTTACGTCCCCCGCCGCGTCGAACACCAGCGTTAAGCCTCGGTGAGGGTGCGGCGCAACTCGTACTGATCGAGATCCGTGTTCGCCAGCATGGCGCGGTGTTCGCCTGGAGTGAACGGCCAAACCTCGGGGAGACCGTCTTTGCCCAAGTACCAGCTGTCGCAGCCGGTGGTCCACACGGTGTTCGGCATGGCAGCACGCACTTCCGCATTGAATGCATCCGTCGCCGACGTGGTCGGCTCCACCGTGTCGAATTCGTAACGGCGCCAACGCTGGATCCACCGCAGTATGTGATCGGCCTGTGATTCGGCCACGGTCGTGAGCGCGAGGTTCCCCACCGGGCTGTGTGGCCCCAGCATCATGAAGAAGTTGGGAAAGCCCGGCATGGCGACGGTTTGGTGGGCCCGGGGACCGTCGCGCCATACGTCGTCGACCGCGATGCCGTCCCGGCCGGTCAGCCGCATTGGCCGAAAGAACGCGTGGGTGTCGAACCCGGTGCACAACACGATGACGTCCGCCTCGTGCAAGACACCATCATCAGTCACGATGCCCCGGCGCTCGACATGGTCGATGCCGGCGGTGATCAGTTCGACGTCATCGCGCTGGATCGCGCTGTAGAAGCCGCCCGACATCACCAACCGCTTACACATCGGCGTGTAGTCGGGGGTCAGGGCGCGACGCAACTCCGGGTCGCGCACTTCTCGCAGGCTGACGCGGCACATTGCTCCCATCAGCTTTCGGCGCAGGCCCGGCTTGGTCAAGGCGACCGCGAAGGCATCAAAGGCGGCGCTGTATGCCAGGTAGGCCAACCGATCCAGCCACGGAATCCCCTGGTGGGTGATGCTGGTGAACCTGGAATACCGCGGGTTGGGCAGTCGGACGATCCACTGCGCGGTGCGCTGGAACATCATCACTTTGCCCGCCACGCCGGCCAGACCACAGACCAGCTGGATGCCGGTCGATCCGTTGCCGATCACCGCGACTCGCTTGCCCCGCAGCTCAACCCGATGGTCCCAGCGCGCCGAGTGAAAGGCATGGCCGCCGAAGTCGTCCAAACCGGCGATCGACGGCATCCGGGGATGGTGCAGCACGCCGCAAGCCGATATCAGAAAGTCCACCGACGTCTGGGCTCCGGTGTTGGTGCGCAGCGCCCAGCGACCACCCTCGAACCGGGCGTTGACGATCTCGGTGCCGAACCGAATCCGGTCGCGCAGTGCGTACCGGTCGGCGATGCCGCAGAAGTAGGCTTGGATTTCACCGCCGGGAGAAAACAGGTGCGTCCAGTTCGGGTTCTTCGCGAAGCTGTACTGATAGACCCGTGAGGGTACGTCACAGGTCAGACCGGGGTAGGTGTTGTCTCGCCACGTGCCGCCCACCTCGTCGGCCTTCTCGTAGATGGTGACGTCGGTAATGCCACTGCGCAGCAACGCAATTGCGACGCACAACCCGGACATGCCCGCACCAACGACGGCGACGGCCGGATCGCGTTTCGTCATCGGGGGTCCGCCGATCTCTCGCTACCCGGTCTCAGCGCGTTGCTTGAGGCGCTGCAGGGTGATCTGGATGTGCTCGGTATTGGTGGCCACCCGATCGGGCACGGTGGCCGTGACGGGGTTGCTCATCCGACGATCATAAATCCTAGATGGGTGCCGCCCCGCGGAGATGCTCGAAGATCAGTGACGTCTGGGTGCCCGCGACGTCGGCGTCGGCATTGAGGTTTTCGACCACGAACGAGCGCAGGTCCTCGGTGTCGCGTGCGGCGACGTGCAGGATGAAATCGTCCGCGCCGGCCAGGAAATAGACGTCCATCACCTGGCGCCGCTGGCGGATCTGCTGGATGAAGCTACGGATCTTGCCGCGTGCGCTGGACTGTAGGTTGACCGAGATCATGGCCTGTAGTGGCAATCCCACCGCGACCGGGTCGACGTCGGTGTAGAACCCCCGGATGACGCCGAGGTCGACCAGCCGCCGAACGCGGCCGTGACACGTTGACGGCGCGATTCCGACCGCGTCCGCCAGCGCGTTGTTGGTCATCCGGGCGTCGCCGTGCAGCAAACTCAGGATTCTGCGGTCTACCCCATCAAGATCAGCGGGCCGAACATCCTTCGGCAAGTCACCCTGCCCACCCGCCAGGTGCGTTGATTTATCGGGCATATAACCAGCTTATAGAATTATCATCAGCATGTTTGCCGCAGCATCGAACTTTCTTCACACTTGAACCATAAGCTCAAAGATCTCGTGGGAATCAGCGGAGGGGCGATTATGCGAGTCGGCATTCCGACCGAGACCAAGAACAACGAGTTCAGGGTGGCCATCACCCCGGCCGGCGTCGCGGCGCTGACGCACCGGGGCCACGAGGTGCTTGTCCAAACGGGTGCCGGTGAAGGCTCGGCAATCACCGACGCGGATTTCAAGGCGGCGGGCGCTCAAGTGATCAGCACCGCCGAGCAGGTGTGGGCAGACGCCGACCTGCTGCTCAAGGTCAAGGAGCCGATGCCGACCGAGTACGGCCTGCTGCGACACGACCAGATCGTGTTCACATTTCTGCATCTGGCCGCTTCGCGTCCTTGCACCGATGCGTTATTAGCTTCCGGCGCAACATCAATCGCCTACGAGACCGTTCAAACCTCCGACGGCGCGCTGCCGTTGCTGGCCCCGATGAGCGAGGTCGCCGGGCGACTCTCCGCGCAGGTCGGCGCCTATCACCTGATGCGGACCCACGGCGGGCGTGGCGTGCTGATGGGTGGGGTGCCCGGCGTCGAGCCCGCCGACGTCGTGGTGATCGGCGGCGGCACCGCAGGCTACAACGCCGCCCGGGTCGCCAGCGGCATGGGCGCGGCCGTCACAGTTTTTGACGTCAACATCAACAGGCTACGGGAGCTCGACGCGGAGTTCGGTGTCCGCGTCCGCACCCGGTACTCATCGGCCTACGAGCTCGAAGATGCCGTCAAACGTGCCGACCTGGTAATCGGAGCCGTCCTGGTGCCCGGCGCCAAAGCCCCCCGATTGATCTCGAACTCGCTTGTGGCACACATGAAACCGGGTGCGGTGTTGGTAGACATCGCCATCGATCAGGGCGGTTGCTTCGAAGATTCGCAGCCAACCACCCATGATCGCCCGACGTTCGCCGTGCACGACACGCTGTTCTACTGCGTGGCGAACATGCCCAGCGCGGTACCGAAGACGTCGACCTTCGCGCTGACAAACGCGACGATGCCGTACGTGCTCAAGCTGGCTGACCACGGCTGGCAAGCGGCATGCCGGTCGGATCCCGCTCTGGCGAAAGGCCTTTCGACGCACGACGGCGCACTGTTGTCGGCGCAGGTGGCCACCGACCTGAGTTTGCCGTTCACCGAACCGGCACGCATGCTGGCCACGGCGTCTGGACGCTAGTCGGTTGCCGCGAGACTCGCGACGATGTCGGCGGCCGGCCCGGTGCTGGCCTTCCGGAAAGCCGTTCCCGCCCAGAGGTTCGTCCCGTTCGGGTCGTCCACCTCAACCGCCGCCTGCCGTATCGGTGAGGTCATCTGGTTGACCTCCGGATAGCCCAGCGGCGCAACACGATCGAGCAGGCGGATGAACTCGTTCTCCAAACCACGTGCATATCGACCCGAGAACGCACGCGTGACAGTGGTGGCGGTGAAGAGAGGATGCTTCAGGGCAGAGCGGTGCGTGGGGTTGGTGCCCGCTTCGTCGCTGAGCAGCAGCGCGGTGCCGACCTGCGCGGCCACCGCTCCCCTGCGCAGCACGCCGGCGACGTCCTCGGCGGTGCCCAGCCCGCCCGCCGCGATGAGCGGTATATCGTGCGCGTGGCCGATCCGATCGAGTAGCTGGTGCAGTGACTCGGTATTGGGCTCCATGTCGGGCGCGAACGTCCCGCGGTGCCCGCCCGCATTCGGGCCTTGGACCACCAGGCTGTCCGCGCCGGCGGCGATGGCCACCCCGGCCTCGTAGGCCGAAGTGACCGTGACCAGCACCAACAGGCCCAGCGCGCTGAACCGCCGAATGACATCCGGCGACGGCACGCCGAAGGTGAAGGACACCAGCTCTGGGCGTAGATCGGCCACCACCTCGAGCTTGCGCTCCCAGTCGTCGTCGTCACCGTACTGCGGGTAACCGACCTCGACGCGGTAGTGGTCGGCGAGATCTTCGAGTTCTTCTGCGTAATACTCCAGCTGCACCCAGTCGGCGACGCTGGGTTGGGGCACAAACAGGTTGACCCCGACCGGGCCGGTGGTGCCGGCGCGCGCGGCGGCGATATCGTCCGCGAACTCGTCGGCAGTTAAGTACCCGGCGGCGATGAAACCCAGCCCGCCCGCGTTCGACACCGCCGCCGCCAGCGCGGGGCTACCAGGGCCGCCAGCCATCGGCGCACCCACGATGGGGACCAAGATGTCCCAGAACCCCAATACCATCGGAGCTAATCCCAGTACCATCGGAGCTAATTTACCATCGCCCGAAGTTGTTGGGGCAGCGATCGTTTCGACCCGTTCGGACCGAGAACGGCAGCACCGTAGCGCTTGTTCAACATCCGGTGGGCCACGGCGTTGACCTGTTCGACGGTGACCGCGTCGATTTGCTGCAACGTGTGCTCAATGCTGCGGTGCGTGCCGTAGTTCAACTCGCTGCGGCCGATGCGGCTCATCCGCGAGCTGGAATCCTCCAGACCGAGGACGAGCCCACCGCGCAACGAGCCCTTGGCGATACGGCATTCCGCCTCGGTGATGCCGTCGCGCGCCACCGACACGAGCACGTTGCCGGCCACCCGCATGACGTCGGCGAAACGCTCGGGCAAGCACGCCGCATAGACCGAGAGCGCGCCGCTGTCGGCGAAGATGTCCAGCGTCGAGTAGACCGAGTAGGCCAGCCCGCGGGACTCACGAACCTCCTGGAACAGCCGGGAGCTCAGGCCGCCGCCCAGCGCGGTGTGCAGCACCGAGAGCGCCCAGCGATGCTCCCAGTTGCGCCCGGGCGTGCGGACGCCCAACGACACATGGGTCTGCTCGGCGTCCCGGTTCACCAGCGTCAACCCGGGATTGCCATTGACCCGTCCGGAACCCTTGCGCGGCGCAACGGGGTGTCGCCCGCGGACCAGACGCGACCGGAAGTGCTCCCGTACCAACGCGACCACCTCGTCGTGCTGGACATTGCCGGCCACCGCGACGACCATCCGTTCTGGTGTGTAGCGCCGTAGATGAAACGAGTGCAGTTGGGCCTGGGTCATCGCCGACACCGATCCCACGGTGCCGATCACCGGACGGCCCACCGGGTGATCTCCGAACAACGCCGCCAGGAACATGTCCCCCAGCGCGTCCTCGGGGTCGTCGTCGCGCATCGCGATTTCCTCGAGGACGACGTCGCGTTCCAGCTCGACATCGTCGGCGGCGCATTGACCGTTCAGCACGACATCCGCGACCAGGTCGACCGCCAGCTCCAGGTCGCTGTCGAGCACATGCGCGTAGTAGCAGGTGTGCTCCTTGGCGGTGAACGCATTCAGCTCCCCACCGACGGCATCCATTGCCTGCGCGATATCCACGGCCGTGCGGGTCGGAGTCGACTTGAACAGCAGATGTTCCAGGAAGTGCGCGGCCCCGGCCACGGTGGCACCCTCGTCGCGCGATCCGACACCGACCCAGACCCCGACCGACGCGGAGCGCACCGCGGGCAGGTATTCGGTGACCACGCGCAGCCCACCCGGAAGTGTGGTGCGGCGCAGTCCAGACTTGTGTTCAGCCTTCGCTTCAGCGCTCTGATTGCCGCGCCGCAGGGCGCCCGCACGACCAGGGCGTGCCCCGGTCGTCGCGGGGTCAGCTGCTGGCCGTCGCGGCATCAGCTGGCGCGGCCACCGGGGAATCGGGAGCCGAGGCTGTGCTGTCTGCGGTGTCCTCTTCGTCTACCAGGACCAGAGAAATCTTGCCTCGTTTGTCGATGTCGGCGATCTCGACCCGCAGCTTGTCGCCGACGTTCACCACGTCCTCGACCTTCGCAATGCGCTTGCCCTTGCCGAGCTTGGAGATGTGCACCAGTCCGTCCCGCCCGGGCAGCAGGGACACGAACGCGCCGAAATCCGTTGTCTTGACCACGGTTCCGAGGAACCGCTCACCTGCCGTCGGCAGTTGCGGGTTGGCGATGGCGTTGATTCGATCGATCGCGGCCTGCGCCGAGGGCCCGTCGGTGGCGCCGACGAACACGGTGCCGTCGTCCTCGATGGAGATCTGCGCGCCGGTCTCCTCGGTGATGGCGTTGATGACCTTGCCTTTGGGACCGATCACCTCACCGATCTTGTCCACCGGCACCTTGATGGTCGTCACTCGCGGTGCGTACGGGCTCATCTCGTCGGGCTTGTCGATGGCCTCGGCCATGACCTCCAAGATGGTCAGGCGGGCATCTCTGGCCTGCTCGAGCGCGCCGGCGAGCACCTGCGACGGAATCCCGTCGAGCTTGGTGTCCAGTTGCAGCGCGGTGACGAAGTCCCTGGTGCCGGCGACCTTGAAGTCCATGTCACCGAACGCGTCTTCGGCACCCAGGATGTCGGTCAGGGTGACGAACCGCCTTTCGATGCCGCCTTCGGCGGGCCCCGCAACCTCGACGTCATCGGACACCAGGCCCATCGCGATGCCGGCGACCGGCGCCTTCAGCGGCACTCCGGCGTTGAGCAGCGCCAGCGTGGAGGCGCAGACGGATCCCATGGACGTCGAGCCGTTGGAGCTCAGAGCTTCGGACACCTGGCGGATGGCGTACGGGAACTCCTCGACGCTCGGCAGCACCGGCACCAGGGCCCGCTCAGCCAGCGCGCCGTGCCCGATCTCACGCCGTTTGGGCGAGCCGACGCGGCCGGTCTCGCCGGTGGAGAACGGCGGGAAGTTGTAGTGGTGCATGTACCGCTTCGACGTCTCCGGTCCGAGCGAGTCGATCTGCTGAGCCATCTTGACCATGTCGAGCGTGGTAACACCCAGGATCTGGGTCTCGCCGCGCTCGAACAGCGCGCTGCCGTGCGCGCGCGGAACCACCGCGACCTCGGCCGACAACGCGCGGATGTCGGTGATACCCCGACCGTCGATGCGGAAGTGGTCGGTGAGGATGCGCTGCCGGACCAGCTTCTTGGTCAGCGAGCGGAACGCGGCGCTGATCTCTTTCTCGCGGCCCTCGTAGGTGCCGGCGAGCCGCTCGAGTACCTGGGCCTTGATCTCGTCGGTGCGCTCGTCACGTTCCGACTTGCCGCTGATGGTCAGGGCGCTGGCGAGTTGTTCGGTGGCCACCGAGGACACCGAGTAGTACACGTCTTCGCCGTAGTCGGGGAACACCGGGAACTCAGCCGCCGGCTTGCCTGATTTTCCAGTGGCGTCGGCGAGTTCCTGCTGCGCGGCGCACAGCGCGGCGATGAACGGCTTGGCCGCCTCCAGGCCCTGGGCCACGACGCTTTCCGTCGGCGCTTGGGCACCGCCCTCGACGAGCTCGATGACGTTCTCGGTGGCCTCGGCCTCGACCATCATGATCGCGACGTCCGGCTTGCCGTCGACCTCACCGACGATCCGGCCGGCCACCACCATGTCGAACACGGCCCGCTCGGTCTGCTCGACCGTGGGGAAGGCAACCCAGGTGCCGTCGATGAGTGCGACCCGGACACCCCCGATGGGGCCGGAGAAGGGTAGCCCGCTCAGCTGGGTGGACGCCGACGCGGCGTTGATCGCCAGCACGTCGTACAGGTCGTTGGGATCCAGGCTCAGGATCGTCACCACGACCTGGATCTCGTTGCGCAGCCCGTCGACGAAGGACGGGCGCAGCGGGCGGTCGATGAGCCGGCAGGTCAGGATCGCGTCGGTGGACGGCCGACCCTCGCGGCGGAAGAACGATCCGGGGATACGCCCGGCGGCATACATTCGCTCCTCGACGTCGACCGTCAGCGGGAAGAAGTCGAAGTGCTCCTTGGGGCTCTTGCTGGCGGTGGTCGCCGACAGCAACATGTTCTCGTCGTCGAGGTAGGCGACCACTGCGCCGGCGGCCTGCAAGGCCAGTCGACCAGTCTCGAAACGGATGGTGCGGGTGCCGAAGCTCCCGTTGTCGATAACGGCGGTTGCCTCGAACACGCCCTCGTCAATTTCAGCTACAGACATAACGTTGTCCGTACGGCCTCTCTGGGTTATTCAGCTTTTTCGCGTCGTCACACGCAGCCTGGAGCCGGCCTAAGAGGGATGTCTGAATTCGGCTACGGCCATTCGATCGAAGCGGCCGGCCTGCCCCAGATCCGGAGAGCCCGGCAGCCACTACCGAAGACCGCCCGATACAGACCCGGCTGCTCCCTGTGACACGCTGGAACGGCACGCGCGGATCTGCGCGAACCGCACCGTTTGCTCGGACCGAACCGGCCCAGAACGCTCCCACTCTACACGGCCCACCAGGTGGTTTTACCAGGAGGCAATTTGCCCGCGTTGCGCTCGGGTCAGCGACGCAGGCCCAGCCGTTCAATCAGTGAGCGGTAACGCTCCACATCGATCTGGGAGATGTACTTGATCAGGCGACGACGCCGCCCCACCAGCAGCAGCAACCCCCGCCGCGAATGGTGGTCGTGCTTGTGCACCTTGAGGTGCTCGGTCAGGTCGGCGATCCGCTTGGTCAGCAGCGCAATCTGCGCCTCCGGCGATCCGGTATCGGTGTCATGCAGGCCGTAGGTTTTCAGAATTTCCGTTTTCTGCTCGGCTGTCAGCGCCACGAAAACATCTCCATCAATTGGTCCGCGATCATTGGATTTCACAGCGCGGCCACCGCGAACCGCAGCACGCGCCGATGTCGTCCGGCAGTTTAGCAGCCGCCGGGGCGTCTAGTTGCCCGCGGACAGCAGGGCACGCGCACGCTCGGTGTCCTTACCCATCGCGGCGATGAGCTCGCGCACCGAATCGAACTTGCGCTGCCCGCGGATGCGGGCAACGAAGTCGAGTGCGACATGTTGTCCGTACAGGTCAGCGGCGGTGTCGAGGACGAACGCCTCGACGGTTCGGGTGCGTCCGGAAAAAGTGGGGTTGGTGCCGACGGACACCGCGGCCTGATAGCGCTCGCCCGGGACGACGGTGCCGGTCACCGGTCCGTGCCCGAGCACGGTGAACCACGCGGCATACACGCCGTCGGCCGGGATGGCCGAATACATCGGCGGCGCCACGTTCGCGGTGGGAAAGCCCAGCTCGGCGCCTCTTCCGTGACCGCGGACCACGACCCCCTCGACGCGGTGCGGGCGGCCCAGCGCCTCCGTGGCCGCCACCATGTCGCCGGCGTCGACACAGGACCGGATGTAGGTGGACGAGAACGTCACGGTTTCGTTGCTGTGGTGCTCGGACAGCAGCGACATCGACTCCACCGCGAATCCGAACCGATCGCCGGCCTTGCGCAGGGTGTCGACGGTCCCGGCCGCCTTCTTGCCGAAGGTGAAGTTCTCACCCACCACGACCTCCACCACATGCAGGTTTTCCACCAGCAGCTCGTGGACATAGCGCTCCGGCGTGAGCTTCATGAAATCGGTGGTGAACGGCATCACCAGGAAGACGTCGATACCCAACTCTTCGACGAGCTCGGCGCGATGGGTCAATGTCGTCAGCTGCGCGGGGTGACTGCCGGGATAGACCACTTCCATCGGGTGCGGGTCGAACGTCATCAGCACGCTCGGCACGTCGCGTGCGCGGCCGGCTTTCACCGCGTGCGCGATCAGTTCGGCGTGCCCGCGGTGCACGCCATCGAACACCCCGATGGTGAGCACGCATCTGCCCCAGTCCGTGGGGATTTCGTCTTGTCCCCGCCACCGCTGCACGACCGCAAGCCTACGGCGTGGAGTCCCCGGCCGCGGCGTGAGATTTAGATTGCCCGGCGAGACGCCCGGATCAGGTGCAAGTTGCCTAGACTTTCTGGTTGTGAGGGCTGAGGAAGAGCGTAGCGGTCTCACCCCGGTTGCCCAGGATTATCTGAAAGTCATCTGGACTGCCCAGGAGTGGTCGCGGGAAAAGGTCAGCACCAAGATGCTGGCCGACCGGATCGGCGTGTCCGCCAGCACGGCCTCCGAGTCGATCCGCAAACTCGCCGAGCAGGGCCTGGTCGACCATGCGAAGTACGGCGCGGTAACCCTGACGGAAGCGGGGCGGCGGGCGGCGCTGTCGATGGTGCGTCGGCACCGGCTGCTGGAGACCTTCCTGGTCAACGAACTCGGCTACGGCTGGGACGAGGTGCATGACGAGGCCGAAGTGCTCGAACACGCGGTGTCGGATCGCCTGGTGGCCCGGATCGACGCCAAGCTGGGGTTCCCGCGGCGCGACCCGCACGGTGACCCGATCCCGGCCTCGGACGGGCAAGTGCCAACGCCGCCGGCGCGTCAGCTGTGGGCCTGCCGCGACGGAGAAACCGGGACGGTGGCGCGTATCTCGGATGCCGATCCGGAGATGTTGCGCTATTTCGCCAGCGTCGGGATCAACCTGGACTCGCGGCTGCGCGTCCTGACTCGCCGCGAATTCGCCGGAATGATCTCAGTGGCGCTCGAATCGGACGGCGCGCAGAGCACCGTCGAACTGGGCAGTCCGGCCGCCCGGGCGATCTGGGTCGTGGCCTGACCCTGCGGCGATCGCAAGCGCGGCGAAGCCGGGCGCTGGGGGCACCTCCCGCTTGCGGGGGACGGGTCACCGCCAGACAACCCTGCCTGATCAGTCAGCGAGTAGGCCCTTGGCGATGTGGGTCACCTGGACCTCGTTGCTGCCGGCGTAGATCATCAGCGATTTCGCGTCCCGGGCCAGCTGCTCGACCCGGTACTCGGCCATGTAGCCGTTGCCGCCGAACAGCTGCACGGCCTCCATCGCGACGTCGGTGGCGGCCTCCGACGAGTAGAGCTTGATCGCCGATGCTTCGGCCAGCGTCAGCGGTTTCCCGGCCCGCTGCCGCTCGATGGCCTGAAAAACCATGTTCTGCACATTCATCCGAGCGATTTCCATCTTGGCCAGCTTGAGCTGGATCAGCTGGAACTGCCCGATGTTCTTGCCCCACAGTGTGCGGGTCTTCGCGTAATCCACGCACAGCCGGTGACATTCGTTGATGATGCCCAGCGCCATCATCGCGATCCCGATCCGTTCGGTCGCGAAATTCTCGCGGGCGCTTTCGCGGCCGTCGCCGTCTGTGTGGTGCTGGTTCTGGCCCAGCAGGCGGTCCGGGGTCAACCGCACGTTGTCGAAAAACAATTCGCCGGTCGGCGAGGACATCATGCCCATCTTCTTGAACGGCTTGCCCTGCGTCAGCCCCGGCATGCCCGCTTCGAGCACGAAGATGAGCACCGGCCGGCTTCGCCGGTCGACGCTTGCGTCTCCCTCGTCAAGCTTTGCGTAGACCACCAGGACGTCGGCGTAGGGCCCGTTAGTGATGAAGGTCTTCTGCCCGTTGAGGATGTAGTCCGCACCGTCGCGCTTGACGGTTGTCTTCATGCCGCCGAACGCGTCCGAGCCGGAATCCGGCTCGGTAATGGCCCACGCCGCGATCTTTTTCAGCGTCATCAGGTCGGGCAACCAGCGTTCCTTTTGGGCCAGGGTGCCGCGGCTCATGATGGTCGCCGCGCCCAGACCCAGGCTGACCGACGCGGTGCTGAGCAATCCGATGCTGACCCGGGCGATTTCGGACACCAGCACCGCGGCCATCGACCCCGGAGCGCCGCCGCCCATCCCCAAACCGTCCGCGTCGTCTTCCTTTTCGCGTTCCCCTTCGCGGTCTGCTTGGGTGTGCTTCCCTTCCTGCTTGGCACGCTCGCGGTCCAGCATCTTTTTGACCGATTCGGCGGCCATCACGTCGAGACCGAACTGGCTGAACAGCTTCCGCGCGATCGGATACGGCGACAATTCGCCGGTTTCCAGTTCGTCCAGATGCGGGCGTATCTCCTTGTCGATGAATTGGCGAACGGCATCCCGGACCATCAGGTCCGTGTCGGACCACTCGATCACGGCGCGCCGCTCTCGGGCGCGTTCAGCGTTCGGCCCGCTGGTAGGCGGTGACGACGGCGGCGCCGCCCAGCCCGATGTTGTGCTGCAGCGCGGCGGTCACGTTGTCGACCTGGCGCTTGTCGGCGGCGCCCCGCAGCTGCCAGGTCAGTTCGGAGCACTGCGCCAAACCGGTCGCACCCAGCGGGTGCCCCTTGGAGATCAGGCCGCCGGACGGGTTCACCACCCAGCGCCCGCCGTAGGTCGTCTGATCGTCGTCGATCAGCTTGGGCGCCTCGCCCTCGCCGCACAGCCCGAGCGCCTCGTAAAGCAGCAGCTCGTTGGCCGAGAAGCAGTCGTGCAGTTCGATCACCTGGAAGTCCTCGGGGCCGAGCCCGGATTGGCGGTAAACCTGTTGGGCGGCTTGCACATTCATGTCGTACCCGATGATGTTGCGGGCACTGCCGTCGAAGGTGGACGCGAAGTCGGTGGTCATCGCCTGCCCGACGATCTCCACGGCCTGCCCGGCGAGGTTGTGCTTGGCCACGTAGTCCTCACTGGCCAGCACCACCGCGGCCGAGCCGTCGGAGGTGGGCGAGCACTGCAATTTGGTGAGCGGGTCGGAGATCATCTTCGCGGCCAGGATGTCGTCGAGGGTGTACTCCTCCTGGAACTGCGCGTACGGGTTGTTGACCGAGTGCTTGTGGTTCTTGAGGCCGATCTTGGCAAAATGCTCCGCGCTGGTGCCGTATTTCTTCATGTGCTCGCGGCCGGCCGCCCCGAACATCCACGGCGCCACCGGAAAACCGAACTCGTCGATTTCGGCCAACGCCTTGACGTGCCTGCCCATCGGCGATTCCCGGTCCTGGGCGCCGCCACTCAGCGGTCCGGGCTGCATCTTCTCGAAGCCCAGCGCCAGCACGCAGTCGGCCAGTCCGCCGCGGATCGCCTGCGCACCCAGATACAGCGCCGTGGACCCTGTGGAGCAGTTGTTGTTCACATTGACAATCGGGATGCCCGTCATGCCCAGTTCGTAAAGGGCGCGCTGCCCGCTGGTGGAGTCGCCCGCGACGTAGCCGACGTAGCCCTGCTCGATGTCTTTGTAGTCGACCCCGGCGTCCTGTAGCGCGTTGGTTCCCGACTCCCTTGCCATGTCCGGGTAATCCCAACCCTCGCGGCGGCCCGGCTTCTCGAACTTCGTCATGCCAACGCCGACGACGTAAACCTTGTTAGACATAACGCCCCTTCTTCAAGCCTAGGCGATCTAGATATTTAGCCCCCACCTATTCCTACAGCGTCGCAGGATGGATTACTACCACCGGCTTGGTTCGCGAACCCTCGTCGCGCAGCAATACGATCACCCGGCCGTCGGCGTCGCTGGCGGCATAGACGCCGTCGATACCGGCCGGCGAAAGGGGCCGACCGTGGCTGGTTGACTCGGCTTCCTCCAGGGTGAGGTCGCGGCGCGGAAACATCAGCAGGCAGGCTTGGTCTAGCGTCAGGCTCAGCCGCGGCCGCTCCGCCAGGCCGTCGAGCAACAGCGCTTCGTCGAGTTGGAAGTGGCCCACGCGGGTGCGCCGCAACGACGTTAGATGCCCGCCCACCCCGAGCACATCACCGAGATCGCGGGCCAGCGCGCGAATGTAGGTTCCCGATGAGCAGTCCACTTCGACATCGAGGTCGATGAGCTGTCCATGGGATCGGACGGCCAGCATGTCGAACCGCTCGATGCGCACCGGCCGCGCTTCGAGTTCGACCGCGTGGCCCTCGCGCACCAGCCGATAGGCGCGACGGCCGTCGACCTTGATCGCGCTGACCGCCGACGGCACCTGCCTGATGTCACCCCGCAACCCGGCGATCGCCGCGGCGATATCCTCGGCTGTAACATCCGCAGCCGAAACCGATTGCAGCAGTTCGCCCTCGGCGTCCTCGGTGGATGTGGTCTGGCCCAGTCGAACCGTCGCGGCATACGACTTCGAGGCGCCGGTCAGCAGGCCGAGGATCTTGGTGGCGCGTTCGACCCCGATCACCAGCACGCCGGTGGCCATTGGGTCCAGCGTTCCCGCGTGCCCCACCCTTCTGGTGGAAAAGATTCGGCGACAGCGCCCCACGACGTCGTGACTGGTCATTCCGGCCGGCTTGTCGACAACCACGATTCCCGGACCAAGCCCCGGCCCTGCAGGGCTTTCGCTCATAGCACGATCGCGGTCAGCACCAGTCCGCGGTCGACCGACCAGCGTCCGCGCAGTGCGGTCAGCGGCGGACCCGACAGGGCGGCACCGTCGATCAGGATCCGGGAAACGAAACCGCCCGTCGACCCCGTGCCGTCCGCCTCGAAGCTGATGTGCGCGTCCTCGAAACCCAGCCACCTTTTGGTCAGCGGAAACCACGCCTTGTACGTTGCCTCCTTGGCGCAGAACAGGATTCGGTCCCAATGCAGCCCCGTCGGCAATTTTTGGGGTATTTCGCTGCGCTCCTCCGGCAGGCTGACCGCGTCAAGCACGCCATGGGGCAACACATCGTGCGGTTCGGCGTCGATGCCCACCGAGCGCACCGCGGCAGTGCGCCCGACCACAGCGCCGCGATAGCCGGTGCAGTGGGTGAGGCTGCCCACCACGCCGTCGGGCCAGCACGGCTCTCCCTTGTCTCCCTTGAGGATTGGCACCGGCGGCACGCCGAGCTGACCCAGTGCGATCCGGGCGCAGTACCGGACGGTGATGAATTCGTTGCGCCGCTTGACAACCGACTTGGCAATCAACGGCTCCTCTTCGGGCAGCGGGGTCAGGCCCGGCGGGTCGGAGTACAACTCCGAATAAGCCAGGTCCTCGGACGCCGTGCCGGGCAGCACCGACGACACCAGCATGCTCGCAGTCATCCTGACTGCCGCTGGCGAATTCGTCTCCGGAACTGCTCAGCCTGCGCCTTCATCTCGGGAGTGATCACGAAGTGACCGCCGAAGTCGTTGAGGTAGCCGGGCGCGTACTGGGGATCCGGCAGCACCTGGCGCAACCAGCTGTAGGGCTTGCGCCGCCGCCACTCCCGCGGATAACCCACCGACACCTCTTCGAACCGCACGTCGTCGTACCAGGTGGTTCGCGGAATGTGCAGATGGCCGTAGACCGAACAGACAGCGTTGTAGCGGGTGTGCCAGTCGGCCGTTTTGGTGGTTCCGCACCACAGCGAGAATTCCGGGTAGAACAACGCGTCGCAGGGTTCTCGCACCATCGGAAAGTGGTTCACCAGGACGGTCGGTGTCATCCAGTCGAGCTGTTCGAGGCGGGCGCGGGTTTTGGCGAGCCGGTCGCGACACCAGGCCTCGCGACTCGGGTAAGGCTCCGGTGAGAGCAGGAATTCGTCGGTGGCCACCACGTTGCGCTGCCGCGCGATGGCCATACCCTCGGCTTTGCTGTTCGCCCCCTGCGGCAAGAAGGTGTAGTCGTAGAGCAGGAACATCGGCACGATCGTGGCCGGGCCGCCGCGCTCGGTCCACACCGGGAACGGATGCTCGGGGGTGACCACGCCCATCTCGTCGCACAGGTTGACCAAATACTCGTAGCGTGCGCGGCCGAAGATCTGCACTGGATCCCGGTTGGTGGTCCACAGCTCGTGGTTGCCGGGCACCCAAATCACCTTGGCGAATCGCCGTCGCAGCAGGTCCAGCGTCCAGCGAATCTCGTCGGTGCGCTCGGCGACGTCACCGGCGACGATCAACCAATCCTCCGGTGACGACGGATGCAGCGATTCGGCCACCGGCTTATTGCCGAGGTGACCGGTGTGCAGGTCCGAGACCGCCCACAGCGTCGGCTGTCCTCCGTTGGTCGATCCCTGCCCAGACCTTTCCCATGCCACGAATAACCACCCTAACGATCCTGTGTGCTGACCCGGATTCTCGCAGCCAGGAGCACCGCGGGTTTCGCCGCCAGACTAGAACAAGTTCTCGTTTCCACTGTGACGGCGCAGGAGCGACTTGTATAGTCCGGGCAAAGGGACCACCGAGGGCAAGGGGGGTGTCGTGCTCACCAAGGTGCGCCTGATCGGGGCGCTCGGTGCGCTGATCACCGCGGTCATAGGGGGCACCTTGGGCTGGCAGAGCGCCGCACCGGCGCCCACCGGTGGCGGGACCGTCCAGCTGAGATCGACCGCTCAGCCGATGGAACCCGAAACCACCATGAAGAGCCCGATCGTGGCGACCACCGACCCGCGCCCGTTCGACCCGTGCGAGGACATCCCGTTCGACGTCGTGCAGCGGCTAGGACTGGCGTTCACACCACCCGAACACGAGGACGGGCTGCGCTGCCATTTCGACGCGGGTAACTATCAGGTAGCCGTCGAGCCCATCATCTGGCGCACCTACGCCCAGACGCTGCCCCCGGACGCCCTCGAGACGACGATCGCAGGCCACCGCGCCGCGCAGTACTGGGTCATGAAGCCGACCTATCACAACAGCTTCTGGTTCTACTCCTGCATGGTGGCGTTCAAGACCGGCTACGGGGTGCTGCAGCAGGCGCTGTACTACTCGACGGTCTATTCCAATCCGGAGGTCGACTGCATGTCCACCAACCTGCAGCGGGCCAACGACCTCGTCCCGTACTACAAGTTCTAGCCCGGTTAGCCGAAGACGTCGTTGAGCGTGACGGTTTGCAGGTTGCGGCTCTGAATCAGGCCGATCAGCCGGTCGTAGCAGTGGGTGATGGTGGGCAGATTGGCGTGGCTGAGCACAATCTGTTGCGGCAGAAACGACTTGGCGGCATTGGCGACCAGGCCGGCTTCGTTCTCCGGCGCCGAATCACCGAGTGTGCCGCTCCACAGGGTGACCGTGGAGTACCCCTGGTCGGCGGCTACCCGGTCGATGTCAGCGTTGTGCACCCCGTAGGGCGGACGGAAGAACGGCGTGCCGTCCGCACCGTAGGTGTTGCGGAGGAAATCGGCGTTGCGGCGGATCTGGTCGGCTGCTGCGGTCAAACTCATGCGGTTCAGGTATGGGTGCGACCAGGTGTGGTTGGCCATCTGCACCTGCCCCGAGTCGACCATGGGCCGTAGCGCAGGTGCGTTGGCCGACCATGACGGGTTGGCGCCGTTGACAAAGAACGTCAGCCGGGCGCCGGTGTCGCGGCAGAACTGCGCGAACGCGCCGACCACCGGCACGCTGACGCCATCGTCGACGGTGAGCGCTAGTTGGTTGCCATCGCCGGGTAGCCGGGCAAGCACTCCCGCGGGCGGCGGGATCCGGCCCAGCGGTATTTTCCACCTGATGGGCACGGCGGTGCTCGCCGGCGCGCCGCTTATCGCCGCGACCAAGCCAACCGCGATCGACCCCAGCAGGGCGCGCCGGTCGATATCCCCCATACGGTCGATCCTACCCCGTTTGGGAGAACTTGATCCGTTGTGCTGCTTAACCTTTCGGAAAACAGCCGGACACCTGATGGGAGTCGCGAATCGGGAAAAGTCGCCCAGCCTTAACCTAGGGGTCGTGACCCAGAGATCTACCCGGACGTCCATCCATCCCTTGGAACCCAGGCTGCGCAACCTGGCGAGAGTCGGCAGCAACGCTGTTGGCGGGATGTTAGGTCTGCCGCGGGCGACCACTCGTTACACCGTGAGGCGTGTCCGAGTCCCGATGCGCGACGGCATCGACCTGGTGGCCGACCATTACGCACCGAGGACGTCGCGCCCCGCGGGGACCTTGCTGGTCCGCGGACCCTATGGGCGCGGGCTTCCGTTCGCTCTGGTATTTGCCAGGCTCTATGGCGCCCGCGGCTACCACGTCGTCCTGCAGAGCGTGCGCGGGACCTTCGGGTCCGCCGGTGAGTTCGACCCGATGGTCAACGAGGCCGCCGACGGCGCCGACACGGTGGTGTGGCTGCGTCAGCAACCCTGGTTCACCGGCCGGTTCGGCACCGTCGGACTGTCGTACCTGGGGTTCACCCAGTGGGCACTGCTGTCCGATCCGCCCCCGGAACTGGCCGCGGCGGTGATCACCGCAGGTCCGCACGATATGCCGGCCTCGGTGTGGGGCACCGGGTCGTTGGCAGTCAACGACTTCCTGGGCTGGAGCGATCTCGTTTCCCACCAGGAGGACCCGGCGCGCTTCCGGACCGGGATCCGCCAGCTGTGGGCCCCACGAAGGGTGGCCCGCGCGGCCGCTGAGTTGCCGATGGGTGCCGCGGCCCGGGCGATGCTCGGCGCCGGTGCGCCGTGGTTCGAATCGTGGGCCGAACACTCCGACCACAACGATCCGTTCTGGGATCGGATGCGGTTCCCGGCCGCGCTGGACCGCGTGCAGGTTCCGGTGCTGCTACTGGGCGGCTGGCAAGATATCTTCCTGCGGCAAACGCTGCAACAATATCGGCACCTGCGCGACCGGGACGTCGACGTCGCAATGACGATTGGGCCGTGGACACACACCCAGCTGCTCAGCAAGGGGCTGGCCACCGGCGTCCAGGAATCACTGGACTGGCTGGACACCCACCTGGGCGGCAGGGCGGCCCTGCTGCGCCCCAGCGCGGTCCGCGTCTTCGTCGGCGGGCAGGGCTGGCGCAACCTGCCTGACTGGCCGCCCGCCACCACTAATCGCGTGCTGTACCTACAGCCCGGCGGCCGCCTGGGCGAGACCGCACCTGCGGCGGACACGCCTCCGGCGACATTTCGCTGTGACCCCGTCGACCCGACCCCCACCATCGGCGGTCCGCTGCTGTCTTTCAACGGCGGTTACCGCAATGACAGCCGGCTGGCACTGCGCGATGATGTGCTCGACTTCACCGGCGCTACCCTCACCCATGATCTGCCCGTGTACGGGAACCCGGTGATCGAGCTGGCGCACACCTCGGACAATCCGTGTGTCGATGTGTTCGTCCGGGTCAGCGAGGTTGCCGCCAACGGCCGGTCCCGCAATGTCAGCGACGCGTACCGTCGCCTGGGCACCGCCCAGAAAGTCCAGAATGGCGCGGAACTCGTCAGCATCGAACTCGACGCCATCGCCCACCGTTTCAGGGCAGGCTCACGCATCCGCGTCCTGGTCGCCGGCAGTTGGTTCCCGCGGTATGCGCGCAACCTCGGCACCGAAGAAGCAGTGCTGACGGGCCTGCAGCTGAAGCCGGCAACCCATTCCGTGCATTTCGGCCGCTCCCGGCTGCTGCTTCCCGCCGGCTCGCCCGACCCCTCAGCCGACGGCGTCGCGGACCCGGATAGCCACCTGGGTTAGCTCGGCGTCGTCGTGCACCGGCGCACCTAATGCCGGCCGGATGGGCAGCCGCACCCAACTGGTGCAACCCGCGTAATCGGGGGTGCGAGTCAGGCGCACCGGCTCGACCAGTGGAATCGCGGACACCACTAACACCGCCAGCTTGTGTTTGGGCCGAAAGTCGAGCCGGTCGGCGCGCACCGACTCGGCGGTCCAGATATGCAGATCCTCGATCGCACCTAGCCCCTCGGGCCGGTTAACCGGCAGTGCAGCAACAACTTTCGCTGCCGCGCGCACCAGCAGGTGCTCGTCGGTGCTGTCGGCGGCCGCCGCGTCCAGCAAGTCCCGATGCTCGGGTCGCACCCGTTCTGCGTGGCCGTGCGCGACCGTCGGAAACAGCAGGAACTCTTGGGCCGCCATCTCGAACCGCTTTTCCCTGATCCCGCCCTTGCGCAGCAACACACGCTGGCGACCGTCCAGCAGCGCGTGCACCACAGCGCTCCACTCCTTGAGCGCGGGCACCGTTGCCGTGAGTGTCATTTCGCTGCGGCCAACCGGGCGACCACCTCGGGCCGGCGCAACGGCGGAACCGTCTTCGGGGGCTGGCGCCGTGGCGGCAGGGCGCCCAGCAATCGTGTGGTGACCTCAGTGACCTCGGCGACTGCGGCCTCGAACGCGTCGGCATTAGCCGCTGACGGGTGGGTGATGCCGCTGACCTTGCGCACATACTGACGCGCTGCCGCCGCGATCTCTTCGGCTGTTGCAGCGGGTTGCAACCCGCGAAGTTCGGTGATGTTACGGCACATGCCTACACGATAGGTGCGCCGCGACCGCCTGCTCCTGATGTGGCCGCGGTAGGGCGAACCTCTACGGTGATGTGATGACCGACGACATCCTGCTGATCGAAACGAATGAGCGGGTGCGCACCCTGACTCTCAACCGGCCACAGTCGCGCAATGCCCTGTCCTCGGCGCTGCGGGATCGGTTTTTCGGGGCGTTAACCGACGCCGAGACCGACGACGACGTGGACGTCGTCGTCGTCACCGGTGCAGACCCGGTGTTCTGCGCGGGGCTGGATCTCAAAGAGCTGGGTGGGCAGGCGGCACTGCCGGACATCTCGCCGCGGTGGCCACCGATGACCAAGCCGGTGATCGGCGCCATCAACGGAGCCGCGGTCACCGGCGGGCTGGAGCTGGTCCTGTACTGCGACGTCGTGATCGCTTCGGAGCAGGCGCGCTTCGCCGACACCCATGCCCGAGTCGGTCTGCTGCCCACTTGGGGGCTCAGCGTGCGGCTGCCACAGAAGGTGGGGGTGGGCCTGGCCCGACGGATGAGCCTCACCGGGGACTACCTATCTGCCGCCGACGCGCTGCGGGCCGGCCTGGTCACCGAGGTGGTGCCGCACGACCAGCTGCTGACCACCGCGCGCCAGGTGGCGGCGACCATCGTCGGCAACAACCAGAACGCGGTGCGGGCGTTACTGGCGTCCTACCACCGGATCGACGAGTCGCAGACCAGCGAGGGGCTATGGCTGGAAGCGATGGCGGCCAAGCAATTCCGGACCAGCGGCGACGACATCGCCGCCAATCGCGAGGCCGTGCTGCAACGCGGACGCACCCAGGTGCGCTAGACCACCGGCCGCAAGGTCAGCCGAGTGCTGCGCGCAGGGAGGCCACGACGTCCTCGACCGAGCCGGTGGTCGAATAGCCCGCGGCCAGCCGGTGGCCGCCGCCACCAAACCCGGACGCGACCGCAGCAAGATCCACGGCGGCCTTGGCGCGCATCGACACCGACCACTGTTGGGGGTCTACCTCTTTGAACACCGCAGCCACCTCGGCCTGCTGGGTGGTGCGCACGATGTCGACGATGCTCTCGACTTCCTCGGGGCGCGAGCTGACCCACTCCTGATTGCCGACGACGACATAGACCAGCCCGCGACCGCCGGCGGCCTCGGGCAGCAATTGCGCCGAGCCCAGCACCCGCGACAGCATCGGCAACCACACGAACGGATGGCTGTCGATCAGTGTTCGGCTGATCGCGGCGTTGTCCACGCCGATATCGACCAGCCGGGCAGCCAGCCGAAGGGCGCGGGCGCTGGCCCAGCGAAACGATCCGGTGTCAGTCGTCAGTCCGGCGTAGATGCAGTGCGCGACGTCGGTGTCTATCGGCTTCCCCCACGCGTCGAGAAGGTCGGCAACCAGCATCGTGGTGGAATCCGCCGACGGTTCAACGAAGTTCGCGCTGCCGAACATCTCGTTGGAGGCGTGATGATCAATAACCAGCAGCTGCTGTCCCGGCCCGGCCAAGTCACTGAGCGCGCCCAACCGATTGACACTCGGAACGTCAACGGTCACAACCAAATCGACATCGCGGCACATCTCGTCGGGACTGACCAGCAGGTGGCAGCCCGGCAGCGACCGCAACGACTCCGGCAACGTGGCCGGTGCTGCAAAGCTGACCTCGACCTGCTTGCCGCTTTTGTCGAGCACGGCGGCCAGCGCCAGCCCGGCGCCAACGGTGTCGGCATCGGGATGGACGTGGCAGATCACCCCGATCGTCGTCGCGGCCGACAGCAGCTCGGCGGCGCCGGCGGCGTCGACGCGTGTCCCCGCAAGCCGGGGACCGGCCAGCTCAGTTTTTGGATCGACCGTGGTCACCGACGTCCTCGAGCCCGTCCAGTGCTTCGGAAGGTGGTTCCGCTTCCGCCCCCCGGTCACGATATGGATCGGCCTCCCCCGCCGGCTCGGCACCCGCACGGACCCGCGCCACATCAGCGTCCGCGGCGCGAGCGCGGGCCAGCAGCTCGTCCATCCGCTGCACGCTATCGGACGTCGTGTCGCGGGTAAAAGTCAGTGTCGGAGTGAAGCGCACACCGGTGCCCGCGCCGACCTTGGTGCGCAGCGAGCCCTTGGCCCGTTCCAGCGCCGCGGCTGCGGCTGCCAGATCCGGCTCGTCGTCGAGGGTGGGTCCCATCACGGTGTAGTACACCGTCGCGTCGTGCAGGTCTGCGGTCACTTTCGCGTCGACGATGGTGATGCCCGCCAGCCCCGGATCCTTGATCTCACGCTCGATTGCCGAAGCGACGATCGCGGCTATCCGTTTCTCCAGCCGGCGCGCCCGACCCAGGTCGACCATCAGGCGCGCTCCTTCTGGACCAGTTCGTAGGACTCGATGACGTCACCTTCCTTGATGTCGGAGTAGCCCAGCGTCATACCGCATTCGAAGCCCTCGCGGACCTCGGTGACGTCGTCCTTCTCGCGCCGCAGCGAGGTGATCGTGAGGTTGTCGGAGACCACGATGTTGTCCCGCAGCAGGCGGGCTTTCGCGTTGCGGCGCACAACACCTGAGGTGATCATGCAGCCGGCGATGACACCGACCTTCGAGGAACGGAACAGCGCCCGGATCTCGGCACTGCCGAGCTGGTTCTCCTCGTAGATCGGCTTGAGCATGCCACGCAGGGCCTTCTCGATCTCGTCGATCGCCTGGTAGATCACCGAGTAGTAGCGGATCTCCACGCCCTCGCGGTTGGCCAGTTCGGTCGCCTTACCCTCGGCCCGCACATTGAACCCGATGATCACCGCATCGGAGGCCGACGCCAGGTTGACGTTGGTC
>Ga0210386_10000904_pt1 | contig 27100 bp, 25 predicted proteins | sample IncBWH32OmetaG_FD_160091 | JGI IMG/M metagenome (GOLD analysis project Ga0210386, IMG submission 160091) | Forest soil microbial communities from Barre Woods Harvard Forest LTER site, Petersham, Massachusetts, United States - Inc-BW-H-32-O ...
CCCAGGCTTCTTCGGCCCAGATCGCACCGAAAATTACCCCGAAACCGAACACCGGAAACGCGAAGATCGTCGTTCGATAGGCGATCCGGTCCAAGGTCCGCGGGTCGGGCAAGCGCTGTACTACCCTGGCCAGCGCGCCTTCAGCGTCGGGGTCACCCAGCCGCGACGTGCGCAGCAGGAACAGGATGCTGGCGACGCCGGCGACCAGGAAAACCCCCGAACCGAGGCTGACCACCGACACGTGAATGGGCAGCCAGTAGGACTGCAGCGCCGGCATCACCGGTGCGGCATTGGCGTAGAGCCAGCGTCCGGAAACCGTGAGCAGGATGAGCACCGGCACCAGCAGGAAAACCCACAGCGGGCGGTACTGCGGGCGGCGCAAGACGATCGCCCCGGCGACCAATCCGCTAAAGCACGTCAGGTTGATGAATTCGTACATGTTGCCCCAGGGCACCCGCAGGGTGGCCAGGCCGCGCAGCACAATGCACGCCAGCAGCAGTCCGATGCCGAGGTACACCACGGCCAGCCCGGCCCGCCCGACGCGTTCGTCGAACGGGCGCTGGCCGGCGTCCACCACGATGCCGGGGGCCGCGCTGTCGGCGGCAACCGAGCCGGCCAACACCCGCGCCCGGGTGTCTGCGCGGCGGCCGCCGACGTAAGCCAGCTCGCAGGCCAGCAGCAGCAGCGCGACCACCAGCGCCACCACGGCCGAGGTGAACGCCCAGTCGGAGTAGCGCGCCAGGCCGATATTGACGTGCAGGGTGTTCATTTGACGTCCACCTGAGAACTCCTTCTGGACGCTGGCGCCGTTTCGGGGGCCGCTTCGGCAGTCGCCGCAAATCCGCTCAGCAATCGCTCGGTCAGCCGCTCGAACTCGTCGCCCCACCCCGAATTGTCGGTGCGCGCCAAGCCGCCCAGCTCGACGTTCACCGTACCCGGCACCGCCTCAGCTGGCGCGAGACGAACCCACACCCGGCGGCGGCGAACAAGCAGCGAAACCAGCAGCCCGGCCATCATCGTGACGGCGAAAACCAGCACCCAGGTCTGGCCAGGGTCGTGGGAGACCTGCAGGTTGACGAACGGCACGGCCCCGTCGAACCGGATGACGGTGCCGGCCGCCGGGCCCTGGTCGAGCCGGACCTCTTCGCCGGCGCGCAGGTTGACCCGCTTTTCCTTGGTCAGCCGGCCTTGATCGATCAGCCGGGGATCCAGAGAGAACAGCGATTGGGGCCGGCCACTGTCCAGGCCGGTGTCACCGCGGTAGATGTCGATCGCCACCGCGGGGGCATTGAGCGCCGGGAAACGCGACGACAGCAGGGTGCCGTCAAGCTGCTCGGTCGGCGCCAGCAGGCCCTGGATGGCGATTTCGTGTTTGCGTCGCTCGTCGGGGTTGGGATAGCTGCCGGCGGGCGGGTCGATGCGAGCCACGCCCGACGAGAGCAGTGTCTGCGGGTTGTCGGGTCGCCATTGCACGGTCGAGGTCCGCGTCTGCCCGTCGGGGAAAGTCACCGTGAAGGTGGGCGCGTAGCCGTGGCCCTGCAGGTACACCCGGTCGCCGCCGAACCGCAACGGGTGGTTGACCTCCAGCCGGTAGGGCCGCCAGCTGTTGGTCGTCAGGTCGTTGCCGGCCTGATAGTCAATATCCGCGGCGAACGAGGTGGCCTGCCCCGACGGCAGGTAATGCGCTTGAAAGTCGTTGACCCGGATGCAAATCGGGTGCAACGAAGTGCCGTCGACGGTGTTGCCGGCGCGAAACGAATCGAACGCAGCCGGCGAAGCCGAGCAGAAGCCGGGGCCGCCGTCGGCGATGATGATCACATTGCCCTCGTAGCCGAATAGCTTCCCGACGGCCACCGCGACCAGCAGGCCCAGCAGCGAGAAGTGAAAGACCAAGTTGCCGAATTCGCGCAGGTAGCCCTTCTCGGCCGACACCACTACCGATGTTTCGGAGCCGGCGCCCCCTTCTTCATGCCGGATGGTCGAGCGCCAGCCGCGCAGCCGGCCGGCGATGTTATTGGCGGTGTTGTCCAGGGCGTTGGGGTCGGCTGAATCGGCGTGGAGCCGGAAGGTGGCGTGTTTGGGCAGCCGGGCCAGGTTGCGCGGAGCGGCCACCGGCGTGGCACGCAGGCTGCGGGCGTGCTCGATCATCCGCGGGGCCAGGCAACCTACCAGCGACACGAACAACAGCACGTAGATGGCGGTGAACCAGAAGCTTGAGAACACGTCGAAGGCCTGCAGCGCATCCAGCCAAGGGCCAATCACCGGATGGGCGGCCAGATAGTCGTTGACCTTGCCGGCGTTGAGGCTGCGCTGCGGCAGCAGCGCACCGGGTATGGCGCCGAGCGCGAGCAAGAACAGCAGCACCAGCGCGGTGCCCATCGAGGTCAGCGAGCGCCAGGTATTGCGCGTTTTTTGGCCGAGCAGACGCAAAAGCCCCCAAAATGGCCCATTTTGGGGTGCTTTTGCGTCTGGTCGCGAACTCAAATCGGCAGCCTCACGTCGGTGACGAACGCGTCCCGCAGCCACGAGATGAAGTCGTTCCAGACGCCGGTGACCAGTGCCGCGCCGACCGCGATCAGCAGGGCGCCACCGAAGATCTGGATGCCCCGGCTGTGCCGCCGCAGCCAGGCCAGGCCCGTCACCGCCCGCGCCGAACCGAACGCCAGCAGCACGAACGGGATCCCCAGCCCCATGCAGTAGGCGATCGTCAGAACGATTCCGCGCGCCACGTTGGCGCCCTCGGTGGCCGCGGCGACGGTGATCACCCCGCTCAGCGTCGGCCCCAGGCACGGGGTCCAGCCGAGCGCGAACACCGCGCCGAGAACCGGTGCCCCCGCTACCGTCGTCAACTGGCGCGGGCTGAACCGGGCCTGACGCTGCAGGGCCGGGATCAAGCCCACGAACACCAGCCCCATGACGATGGTCAGCACGCCCCCGACGCGCTGCAACACCAGCTGGTTGGTGATCAGCGTGGTGGTCATGCCGAGGACGGCGACGGTGCCCAGCACGAATACGGTGGTGAACCCGGCCACGAACAGCGCCGCAGATCCCGCCACCCGCCACCGGGCGGCAGGTGGGGCTTTGACGGCGCCCGGGTGCGGCTGGTCATCGTCGCCGACTACCGCGGCCAGATACGACAGATAACCCGGCACCAGCGGCACCACGCACGGTGAGGCGAACGACACCAGCCCCGCCAGCACGCACACCCCCACTGCCAGCAGCAGCGGTCCCGCGGCGGCAATCTCGGTGAAGCCGATCATTGTTCCTGCGCCACCCGCTGCACCACGGGCTGCAGATCGGCAGCCAGCAATTCACGCAGAAACACCGCCGCGACCCGGTGCTGGCGGTCCAGCACCAACGTGGACGGGATCACGGTGGTGGGGTATCGGCCGCCGAAGGCAATGAGGGTGCGCATCGCCGGGTCGTAGATCGATCCGAAAGTCACGTGCCGGTCGTTGACGAAGTCCTGGGCCGCCTGGCGGTTGTTGTCGCGGACATCGATGCCCAGGAAGGACGCCCTGGACGCGCTGGTCGCCTCATACACCCGCTGCAGTTGGCTCACCTCGGCCCGGCACGGCCCGCACCACTGCCCCCAAACGTTGATGACGACAACGTTTCCCGCAAAGTCGTCCAGCGAGACCGTGTGCGCCGGATCCGCCAGGTCCGGCCCGGACAGCGGGCCCGGGCGCCCACGACTTACCGGCGGGTCGTAGAAGATGTCGGTTTTCCCGCCGGGCGAGACGAATTCGAAGGTGCCGCCCTGCGCTACCGCATCGCGGCCGGTACAGCCCACGAGCAACCCGGCCAGCAACACTCCGGCGATCGCCAGCCGCCACATGGTCAAGCGCCCGCCGGTTCTGAGTACTCAACGCCGACCAGGCGGTCGCCGTCGTAGACCAGCGTGGTCACCGAGGCGAGTCCGCATTCCCGTCGCCGCGGGTCATGCCAGAGCCGCCTACCCGTCAGGTGCAGCCGCAGCGTCCACACCGGCAGTTGGTGGCTGACGCAGACCACCTCGTGGCCGGCGCCACGGGCACGCGCCTTGTCCACCGCGGTCGTCATGCGTTCCGCGATCTGCGAGTAGGGCTCACCCCACGACGGGGTGAACGGATTGCGCAGGTGCCACCAGAACCGCGGGTCCCGCCAGGCGCCGTCGCCCGGTCCGACGCGGCGGCCCTCGAAGAAGTTCGCCGATTCGATCAGGTCGGGATCGGTGTCCACCGGCAGGTTGTGCCGGGCGGCGATTGGCGCGGCCGTCTCCTGAGCCCGCTGCAGCGGGGACGAGATCACCGCGACGATGTCGCGGTCGGCCAGCGCGTCGGCGACGGCCTCGGCTTGCGCCCTGCCTTTCTCGGAGAGGTGGTATCCGGGCAGCCGTCCGTACAGGATGCCGGTGGGGTTGTACACCTCGCCGTGCCGCACCACGTGGACCCGGGTTTGCTCGGCCATCACGACTCCCGCTTCCGGGCGGCGGCACGGGCCGCAGAGGGAAGAACCTCGGCGATCCGGTCGAACGCGGTGTCGTCGAGAGCGGCCGAGACGAACCAGGCCTCGAACGCACTGCACGGCGGGTAGACGCCGGCGTCCAGCAGGGCGTGGAAGAACGGTGGATAACGCCAGGTCTGGCTGCTGCGCGCCGACGCGAAGTCGGTCACCGGCGTTTCGGCGAAGAACACGCTCAGCATATTGCCGGCCCGCGGAATCTGGTGCGGCACACCTGCATTCGTCAGCGCCTCGGATAACAGCCGGGCCAGGCGGTCGGCGTTGGCGTCCAGTGCGGCGTAGACCGCGTCGCCGGCGGTGCGCAGCGTGGCCAACCCGGCGGCCATCGCAACGGGGTTACCCGACAGCGTGCCGGCTTGGTACACCGGCCCCAGCGGCGCCAGCCGCTCCATCACCTCGACTCGCCCACCGAACGCGGCTGCCGGCAGCCCGCCGCTCATCACCTTGCCGAACGTGAACAGGTCCGCGGCGACCGGATCGATTCCGTACCAACCGCTTCGGCTGACCCGGAACCCCGTCATCACCTCGTCAACGATCAGCAGCGCACCGTGCTCGGCGGTGATCGCACGCAGCGCCGCGTTGTAGCCGGGCACCGGCGGGACGACTCCCATGTTGCCGGGGCTGGCTTCGGTGATCACGGAGGCGATCTGGTCGCCGAACCGGGCGAACGTCTGCCGCACTGCATCGATGTCGTTGTAGGGCAACACAATTGTGTCGGCTGCGGTGGCACCGGTGACTCCGGGCGAGGACGGCAGGCCCAGTGTCGCTACCCCCGAACCCGCGTCGGCGAGCAGCGCGTCGACATGGCCGTGGTAGCAGCCGGAGAACTTGACGATCTTGGGGCGGCCGGTGAACCCGCGGGCCAGGCGGACGGCGCTCATGGTGGCCTCGGTACCGGAGTTCACCAGCCGTATCCGCTCGACGGGCGCCACTCGCCCGATGATCTCGGCGGCCAGCTGGGTCTCTGCCGGGGTGGGAGCTCCGAACGACAGGCCCGAAGCCGCGGCCTTGGCGACGGCGTCGACGACGGCCGGGTGTGCGTGACCCAGGATCATCGGGCCCCACGAGCAGACCAGGTCCACGTAGCGGTTGCCGTCGGCGTCGGTGAGCCAGCAGCCGTGCGCCTCGGTGATGAAGCGCGGCGTGCCGCCCACCGCTTTGAAGGCGCGTACCGGGGAGTTCACCCCACCGGGAATGACCGCGCAGGCGTCCTCGAACAGCTTCGCGGATACCTTCACGGAGGCGCCAGTTGCGGCGGCCACCTGGTCAGTACTACCCACGACAACTAGTGTTCCAGCCGCCGCGACCCGTTCGACTACGGGGTGTAATAGTTCATCAGGGGTAGTGCGCGGCTTTGATCACCGCGTCGACGATGTGACGGACGCGCACGGCCGCCTGATCGGGGTCGGGCCGGCCGGCATCCAGCCAGGCGATGACGGCGTCGGTGGTGACCGTCGGTAGTAACGCTGCTGCCCAGCTGCGCCATCGGTCGTCGGTGATGTCGGCAAGGTAACGGTGGGCGATCTCGGTGGCCGTTGACCGGAATGTCTCGGTGACGTCGCGGAATTCGGGTTCACGCGGCGCATAGCGGAACAGCAGTCGAAAAGCGTCCGGGTCGGCAGCGGCGGCTCGCAGTAGTGCCGGGATGCTCGTGTTGTCGAAGGTGTCCGCCCCGACGACCTCGCGTAGCCGTGCACCGGCGGATTCGAGGACCGCCCGGTAGAGGTCGGCCTTCGAGGCAAAGTGCCGGTAGAGAATGACGGGAGTGACACCGGCTTCGGCTGCGATGACGTCGAGGCCGGTGTTGGTAAACCCAGCGCGGGCAAACGCGCGTGTGGCGGCGCCGAGGATCTGTTCACGACGTTGGGCGCGCGGCATCCGCTGAGTCAGCGCAGATTTCGCAGTTGTCAACGCGACCTCCCCTTGTCAAAGATACAGTTTACAACTGCGGTTGTATATGCTGTCTAATACAACACTGCTAATACTTGGAGGATGCGGTGACCACATCAACCCAGTTGCCGCAATTGCCGTTTCAGCAGGTGCATCCACTCGAAACTGCGCCCGCCCTTCGTGAACTGCAGTCGCGCGGTGCGGTCCACCGAGTTCGCACCCCGGTGGGCCACGAAGCCTGGCTGATCACCAGCTACCCGCACGTACGTGAACTGCTCGATGACCAGAGGCTGGGCCGCTCACACCCGCGACCCGACACTGCTGCGCGCAGTGGGGAATCAGCACTGTTTGGGGGCCCGCTGGGCAACTTCGACACCGAAGCGGCCGACCACGCCCGGATGCGCGCGCTGCTGCAGCCACACTTCTCGCCCAAGCATCTGCGCACGCTGATCCCCAAGGTGGAAGCGCTGACCACGGGGCTGCTTGACTACCTGGACGGGGAAGGACCGCCCGCTGACCTGCACGCGAAATTGGCGTTGCCGTTACCGATTCTGGTGATCTGCGAGCTGCTTGGAGTGCCTTACTCCGATCGTGGCCAGTTCCGTCGCTGGACGCGGGATGCCGCCAACGTGTGCGATCACGCTCGCTCCGAGCAGGGCCTGGCCGCGCTCTACCGCTACGGCATCGAGTTGGTCAAGCGCAAGCGCACGGATCCGGACGACGATGTGATATCGCGGCTGTGTGCGACCGACGGGGTCTCCGACGAGGAGGCCGCCGCCAGCTCCATGCACCTGTTGTTCGCCGGACATGAGACCACCGTGGTCCAGATCGGATGGAGCGCGGCGCTGCTGCTGACCAATCCAAGTAGGTGGCAGGCACTTTCGGACAACCCTGCCCTGATTCCCAACGCGGTCGAGGAGCTGTTGCGGGCATCGACCCGAGGCGGCGCCGGCATCGCCGGGATTCCGCGCTATGCGCGCGCGGACTTCCAGATCGATGGTGTCACGATCCGGGCAGGAGACCTGGTGCTGCTGGACATCGGATCGGCCAATCACGATCCGGCGGTATTCATCGACCCTGATTTCGTGGATGTCGGTCGCAAACAAGCGGCTCACATGACCTTCGGATACGGGGCGCGCTACTGCATCGGCGCGCCCTTGGCGCGCATCGAGCTGAAAACGGTATTTTCCCAACTGATTCCACGATTCCCGTCCATGCAGCTGACGGTTGACCCGGCAAAACTGAACGTGCGTCATGATGTGTTGGCCGGTGGGCTCGGCGCACTGCCAGTGTTCTGGTGAAATCGAGCGGTGATCAGGCAATCGGCCGCCGCCGTCGCGCTCGCAAAGGTGAGCGCAGTCCGCGACGATCCGAGCGCGCGGCTCTCACTGATGCAGAACGCCTACCACGTCCCATCGCAGGTGGACCTCGGCTATCTACCCTTCCGCCAGGCCGCATCGGCGTTCATGAGATGGCAGCTGCGCAGAGGACTCCTCAACCCGGCGGATTCGCCTACCCCGGGGAGCCCATGGTGGCGAGCGATGAACGAACGCCTCCTCTACGACGTCTGCGAAGCCCGCGCCCTGGCGTTCGGTAATCCAGGATCTCCGAGTTCTCCCACCGTCGCCGCCTGGCTGGGGTTCATCCGGCATCCCACCGCCGCGAGCTGGTATCGAGCCCACAACATGAGCGTCGTCAGCGCTTACCTCGAACACGAACACCTCGCATCGGGTGAGAGCCGCGTGGAACGCTTCTTCCTCAATCTGGTGCTGATCCGGGTTCTCTACACTCACGCGCTGGTCGCCCGGCCCCGACTAGCGCTCGGCTGGCTGGCCATCGCGGGCCGGCCCCTCGGCGACCCACGACTCGGCATGACCGGCATATTCCTGTCGCTTTCCCGGGTGCTGCCCGACCGCTACCCGCTCGGTGATGACCTCGCGCCCTACCTGCAGGCCGAACACGGAATAGGGCACCTGCTCGATGTCGGAGTCATCCAACCTCGATTGGAGCGCCTCTACGACTGGTCCGCGGACGAACTGGCCATCCCCGGCCTACGTCAGCTTCTTTGCGGTGAAATCCCTTGTTACGCATGGCCTCCAGACGACCGGCAGCCGTGGCGCACGACGCCGTCTCGGGCCGCTCGGCTGGCACGCGCGCTGCTGCCCGCACCGTGACGCGCGGGTTGATGTCGGCGGGTACCTGCGAGTTGGATGGTGGTATGAAACTTCCTCAACGGCTGGCCCGGTTCAACCGGCACGTCACCAACCCCATTCAGCGGATGTGGGCCGGTTGGGCCCCTTCGTTTGCCATCAGCAGGGCCGAGGCGGCGCAGCACGTAACCCGTGGGCGGCGGATCTTCGCGCGGATTCCGTTCGAGGAGGCGGTGTTGTTCACCAAAACCGGGTGATGCGGATCACCTCGATCCTTGAGCGCTCGGTCGGACTGCGCGGTGGCCCGCGTGGTGGTGCGGCCAACGCGATGGTCAACTTCACCAACCACACCGTCTCGCTGGTCGCACTGATCACCGACACGACCCGGAATGGAAAACCCGTTGTGGGGGTGGCCTTCGACTCGATCGGCCGGTTCGCCCAGAGCGGGATCCTTCGTGACCGGATGATCCCGCGGGTCCTCGCAGCGCCCACAGATGCCCTGCGGGACGACGCGGGACGCATCGACCCGGCCGCCGTGGCGGCGTGCGCGCTCGCCGACGAAAAGCCCGGCGGCCACGGCGATCGGGCAGCGGCCGCCGCCGCCCTGGAATTGGCGTGTTGGGACCTGAACGCCAAGCTGGCCGACGAGCCCGCCTGTGCGACGATCGCGCGGCGCTTCGGACGGGAGTCGGCCCCTGCAGTTGCGGTGTATGCGGCCGGCGGCTACTACTACCCGGAAAGCGGCATCGGCGACCTGCGTGATGAGATGCGCGGCTACCGCGACCTGGGTTATGACGCGGTCAAGATGAAAATCGGCGGCGCTGGTCTGCGCGATGACCTGGCCCGCATCGAGGCGGTCATCGACATTGTCGGCGACGCGGGACGGGTCGCGGTCGACGCCAACGGCAGGTTCGACCGGTCCGCCGCGACGCAATGGGCGGCGGCGTTGGGGCCTTACGGCCTGCGCTGGTACGAAGAGCCCGGCGACCCACTGGATTTCGAGCTGAACCGCGCGGTGACGGCCTGCTATGACGGCGCGGTGGCCACCGGCGAAAACCTGTTCTCGGTGCCCGATGTGACCAACCTGGTTCGATACGGCGGCATGCGACCGGGCAGCGACATCTTCCAGATGGATGCCGGACTGAGCTACGGATTGGGCGAGTACGCGCGAATGCTCGAGGTGCTCGAGGCCCACGGCTTCGATCGCCGGTTCGCCTTCCCGCATGGCGGGCACCTGATCAACCTGCACATCGCGGCCGGCCTCGGCCTGGGCGGGTGCGAGTCTTATCCCGGTGTGTTCCAGCCATTCGGCGGGTATCCCGACGGCTGCGCTGTCACCGACGGCGGGATCGCGCCGACGGACGCGCCCGGCTTCGGCCTCGAGCAGAAGGCCGGCCTAACCGAAGTAATAACCGAACTGACAGCCTGACCAGGGAGCACGCGGATGCGGATTGCAGTAATCGGTTGTGGTGCAATGGGTTCCATCTACGCCGCCAAACTGGCGGCGGCGGGCAACGACGTCGTGGCGATCGACAGTGACCAAGCCAGCATCAACCAGATCGCCCGGCACGGGCTGCGCGTCACCGGCCCAGGCTCCGACCAGGTGGTGCCGCTGCGGGCGAGCACCGTCGCGCCGGCCGAGATGATGGACCTCGTCGTGCTAGCCGTCAAGGCCGCAGACGTGACACCCGGTGCGCGACAAGCACTTCCGATGTTAGGCGCGAGTACGCCGGTGCTGACGATCCAGAATGGCCTCGGGTCGGCGCAGACCGTCGCCGGCATCGTCGGGGATCGGCGGGTCGCGGTGGGGATCGCCAGCGGGTTCGGCGCCGCGCGCATCGCTCCCGGGCATGTACATCACAACGCCATGCGGGCGATGCGTTTCGGCGCCTACTCCTCGCTGCCGTACGCAACGGTCGAGTCGATCGCACGAGCCTGGACTGACGCCGGATTCGACGCCGCCGCGGTCACCGACATCGCCGCCATGCAGTGGGAGAAGTTGATGTGCAACGTCGCCTACAGCGCGCCGTGCGCCTTGAGCGGGATGACCGTCGGCCAGGTCATGGACGACCCGGAGATGGGCCCGGTCAGCCGGGCGGCGGCGACTGAGGCATGGACCGTGGCCCGAGCCTCCGCCATCGCGATCACCGTCACAGACCCGGTCGCGCACGTGCGGGACTTCGCCGCGCATATGCCCGACGCCAAACCGTCGGCCCTGCTCGATCACGAGGCGCGCCGGGTCAGCGAGATCGACGTCATCAACGGGGCGGTGCCGCGGCAGGGAGCGCGGGTCGGCGTCGAGGCGCCCGTGAACGCGACACTGACCGCGGTGGTCAAATCGATCGAACGGCGGTGGGGCGCAGGCGAAGATAGGTGAATGCAACTGCCGCAATGGCTTGCCCGGTTCAACCGGCATGTCACCAACCCGATTCAGCGGCTATGGGCCGGCTGGATCCCATTACACGGCATCCTCGAGCACGTCGGCCGGCGCTCCGGGAAGCCGTACCGCACCCCGCTGGTGGTATTCAGCGCCGACATCGATGGCGGGCCGGGGATAGCGATATTGCTGACCTACGGCCCAAACCGTGACTGGCTGAAGAACATCACCGCGGCCGGTGGTGGACGGATGCAGCGCTACGGCAAGATCTTTGGCGTCACCGATCCCCGCGTGGTCGGCAAGGCCGAGGCCGCGCCGCATGTCGCCCGAGGATGGCGGCCGATCTTCGCCAGGCTGCCGTTCGAGGAGGCGGTACTGCTCACTCGTAGTTCCTAGGACCGGCTGACCTGCCGGCGGCGGGCCCGCGTCGCGAAATACAACCCCACCACCACCGCCCAGGACAGCAGGCTGAGCCAGAGTTGACTGCGGGCAGTGTGGTCGAACGCCATCTGCACCAGCACGGCGGTGATTCCGGCCAGAGTGAGGACCGACAACACCGGGAATAACCACATCTTCACCCGCAGCTTTTCCGGCGGCGTCCGGCGACGTAAAACAATCTCCGACAGTGCGATCAGCCAGTAGACGAACAAAATGATGGCGCCCGACGAGTTGAGCAGGAAGAGAAACACCGTGCGGGGCGCGACCCAAGCCATGATGACGCAACCGAAACCGACCGCCGACGAAAACAAGATGGCGATGTAGGGGACCCCACGCCGGCTCAGCTTGACCAGCTGCGCCGGCGCCTCGTGCCGGTCGGCGAGCACGAACAGCATCCGCGACGAGGTGTACAGGCCCGAGTTCAGGCTGGACAGCACCGCGGTGAGTATCACCGCGTTCATGACCTGATCCGCGCCGGGAAGGCCCATGTGCTTGAGCGCGGCGACGTAGGGCGAGGAGCCGAGCTCCACGGAGTTCCACGGCAGTATCACGACGAGCAGGAACACCGAACCGACGAAGAAGATGCAGATGCGCGCGACCACCGATCTCGTCGCCCGCGCGACGGCGAGCTCCGGGTCCCGGCTTTCGGCGGCCGCAATCGTGACGACCTCCGCACCGACCATGGAGAAGATCACCACCACAATGGCCGCGAAGACGGCCCAGACGCCTTTCGGGAAGAATCCGCCGTGCGCGGTGAGGTTGCTGAAATCCATGCGACGGCCCGGCAGGACGCCGAGGACGAAAAGCGTGCCGACCGTTAGGAAGATCATGATGGTCGCGACTTTGATGCCGGCGAACCAGAATTCGAACTCGCCGAAAGATGACACCGAGAACAAGTTGGTCGCGGTCATCAACAGCATCAGGCATAGTGCCGAAAGCCAAAGCGGCATGGGGAACCAGTAATTGAGGACTTTCCCGCCTGCGACCGCCTCGAAGCCGACCACGATCACCCAGAAGTACCAATACAGCCAGCCGACCGAAAATCCGGCCCAGCCGCCGAGAGCCTTTGCCGCAAAGTCGGCGAACGATCCGGTCGACGGGTTCGCGGTGGCCATCTCGCCCAGCATCCGCATCACCAGGATGATCAGCAGACCACAGATGGCGTAGGTGAGGAACGCGGCGGGCCCGGTGTCGCGGATCACCACACCGGACCCGACGAACAATCCGGCACCGATGACGCCGCCGAGGGCGATCATGCTGAGTTGCCGCTGCGATAGTCCCTGGCGCAACTGCGGTGTGCTAGCCACGGGCCCTCCCGGCGTGCCCTGCTCTAGTGCTGGTCACTAACCACAGCACATCGCGGGGCGGGGCACCAACCGAGGCGCCCGGCCCGTTAGTCCAGGCGGGTCGCCACCACCGACCAGACCGGGAAGTGCACGCGGTAGTCGTCAAGCAACGGGCCGAGTACTTGCAGCTGCTCTTTGATGGGCTGCATCTTTTCCGCCGTCCCACCCTGCGCGTCGTCGAGGATCGCGCTCATGGCCTCGAACGTCTGGGGGCCGAAGCGGGCCAGGTACGTGGTGCCACCCAGGTAGTCCAGGCGCCAGCCGCTTGCGCCGAGCACCCGCTCGAAGTTGTCTTCGGGTATGCCCTCCCACTGCAGGCCGTTGACGTTGTGCGGGCTGAACTCGAACATGAACAACCGCGCACCTGGCTTCGTGGCCCGGTGCAGCGCCTGCGCGTACCGGGTCTGGACGGCCTCGTCGCCCATCAGCACGTGATAGAAGGCGCTGTCGACGACGGTGTCGAAGCGGCCGTCGAAGCCGTCCAGTTTGGTTGCGTCGGCCACCTGGAAGTCGACCTGTACCCCGGCCCGCTCGGCGTTGCGCTTCGCCCGCGCGATCGCAGTGGGCGAACCGTCCACCCCGGTGGCCGAAAACCCTTGCGAAGCAAAGTGAATCGCGTGATATCCGGGTCCGGTACCCGGGTCGAGCACCTCGCCACGTATCGCACCGTACGCCACCAATTGCTGCACCGCCGGCTGCGGACCGCCGATGTCCCACGGGACCAGCCCGTCGGTGTGTTCCGCGGCGCCGTACAACGGCTCGAAACCCGCGACGCTCAGATCGGTTGCCATGTCCTTCTCGCCCCCTCGCGATTGGAAGTTTGTAGACACTTTCGTTCACTAGTTCCGGAGCGTAGCGCAGCCCGGCAAGGAACACAATCGTCTATTAGTGGTTTCTACTCGGGCGCTTCCGCGTCGAGCCTGCGGTGACGGCACGCAGGCTGCGCGCAGGCCTGGGGATCGGGTGAAAAACACGCCCTGCGCGCAGGCCCGCGTCAGCTCACAGATACAGGTCCCGGTCGCGGATCAGCGCCGTCGCGACGACGCTAATGACCGCCGTCGCAACCAAATACGCGCACGCCAGCCACGGCGTCTTGCCGGTCGCCGCGATCAGCGCGGTCAGAATCATCGGGGTCACCCCGGAGGCGTATATGCCCGAGACCTGGTAGACGAACGACAACCCGGTGTAGCGAGTAGCGGTTGGGTACAGCGACGAGTACAGCGTGCCCTGCGCGCCATAGAACAGCGCGTGCACCACGCCGAACACGACGACCATCGCCAGCCCGAACACGAGCAGGTTCTTGGTCCCGAAGAGGGCGAACGCGGGAAAGGTCCCGAGACCGTAGCACGCCACGCCGACCAGGTACACCCGTCGCGCGCCGAAGCGCTCGGTCAACCTTCCCGAGACCGGCAGCAGCACCGCCATAGTCAGCGCGGCGATGGTCACCACGACCAGCACCGGCACCTTGTGAAAGCCCAGCGCACCGGTGGCGTAACTGATTGCAAACACGCCCCAGGTGTTGAAAGCCGAGCCCTCAGCCCAGCGGGACAGCAGCCCGAGCAGCGTGTTGCGCCTGGCACGAGATCCGCGGAAGATCTCGCGGACCGGCACGGTGGACGCCGCCTCGAGGTCGCGCAACTCCTGAAATGCCGGCGTTTCATCGACCCGCCACCGCACCAGGATGCCGATCGCGACCAGCACCAGGCTCAGCAGGAAGCCGATGCGCCAGCCGTAGGCCAGAAACCGCGCCGAGCCCAACACAACCTGCAGGTACGCGAATATCCCGGTACCCAGCGCCAGGCCGAGCGCCAGGCCGATCTGCGGGATCGCCCCGTAGCGCCCGCGCCGGTCACCCGGGCTGTGCTCCACGGCCAGCAACACGGCGCCGCCCCACTCGCCGCCCAGCGCAAAACCCTGCAGCATGCGGAGCACCAGTAGCAGCACCGGCGCCCACGCCCCGATCTGCGCGGCGGTCGGCAACGCCCCGATCAACGCCGTCGCGAAACCCATGATCAGCATCGTCAGCGCCAGGCTGCGCTTGCGGCCGATCCGGTCCCCGATGTGGCCGAACACCAGGCCGCCGATGGGCCGCATGACGAACCCGACGGCAAAGGTCGCGAACGCCAACAGCGTGCCCACCAGCGAACTCGCGTTGGGAAAGAACACCTTGTTGAACACCAGACCGGCCGCGGTGGCGTAGAGGAAAAAGTCGTACCACTCCACCGTGGTGCCGAGCAGGCTGGCAGCGACAACCGTGCGCAGCCGCCGGCGTCGCTGGGCGTCGGATTCGTCGAGGGTGTCGGCCGCCCCTAGAGCTCCCGCGGCGGGCAGCGTCGTCGCCATGGCTAGTGTGCCGAGGCGACCGCGAACGGCGTCGCGTGGGCCGGCTGGGACTGACGGCTGGGATGTTTCCACAACCCCTTGCGCTCCAGCAGCGGCAGGACGCCCTCGCCGAACCAGTAGGCCTCTTCCAGGTGCGGGTATCCCGACAGGATGAAGTGATTGATGCCCAGCTTCGCGTACTCGGCCAGCCGTTCGGCGACCTCGGCGTGCGACCCGACCAGGGCGGTGCCCGCGCCGCCGCGCACCAGGCCCACCCCGGCCCAGAGGTTCGGCCCGACCAGGAGCCGGCTGCTGCTGCCACCGTGCAGCTTGAGCATGCGGTGCTGGCCCTCGGATTCGCTGCGCGCCAGGCTGGCCTGCACGCGCTCGACGTCCGCCGGGTCGACGGCCGCCAGCAGCCGGTCGGCTTCGGCCCACGCCTCCTCGGACGTGTCCCGGCTGATCACGTGGATCCGCAGGCCGAATTCGAGGGACCGACGCGTGTCGGCGGCCAGCCCGCGAATCCAGTCGAGCTTCTCGCCTACCGCGGCCAACGGTTCGCCCCAGGTGAGGTAGACGTCGGAGTACTCGGCCGCGACCGGCCCGGCGGCTGCGGACGACCCGCCGAAGAACACCGCGGGTACGGGATCGGGCTGGTTGTTCAGCGCCGCGCCCTCCACCCGGATGTGGTCTCCCGCGAAGGTCACCGGCTCGCTCGAGGTCCACAGCTCCCGCACGACGTGTAAGAACTCGGCGGTGCGCGCGTAGCGCGACTGTTTGTCCAGGTAATCCCCGTAGGCCCGCTGCTCGTGCGGTTCACCGCCGGTGACGACGTTCAGCAGCAGCCGCCCGCGCGAATGTCGCTGGTAGGTACCCGCCATCTGCGCGGCCAGCGTCGGGCTGAGCAGCCCGGGCCGGAAGGCGACCAGGAACTTCAGCGTCTCGGTGTCCTCGATCAGCATCGCCGTCGTCAGCCAGGCGTCCTCGCACCACAACCCGGTCGGCGTGAGCACCGCCTCGAAGCCGTTCGTCTCGGCGGCCGCGCAGATCTGGCGAAGGTAGCGCAGCGTGGCGGGCCGGTCGCCGTGCATCGCCGTGCCATGCCCGCCCGCGACCAGGTTCCGCGAATCCCCGTACGTCGGCAGAAACCAGTGAAATGCCAAGCTCATCCGCGCTCCCCTTTCGCACCCCTCTAGGCGCGATGTTCGATAGTCGGATCCTTCGGGACTGCGGGCCCGCGCGCGAGGGTTGAAACCTGCGAGATCGGATCCCCGTGTCACGGCGCAATTACGGTGGTTTCCGGCACGGCGTGGCTGTGGCGGTAAAACCGGATCGGGGCGGCATTATGTCGCTCGTGCCTCACCTGAAACGCCGTGCGGTATTGCGTATGGGCGCCGGTGCCAGCGCAGCGGCCGCTGGCGTGTGGGCTTTGAGCGCCCTGCTGGATCCGCTCGAACCGCAAGCGGCGCCACCCCAGGCGCCCGCGCCGCCGCAGGCTCCCGCGCCGTTCGAGCCGCCGACCGCAGGCAGCACCCTGCCGACCAAGCTCACCGGCTCGTTCGTCTCGGCGGCCCGCGGTGGCATCAAGACCAATTGGGTGATCGCGATGCCGCCGGGCCAGACCGGAATGCTGCGGCCGGTCATAGCACTGCACGGCATGGATGGCAACGCGGGTCAGATGCTGGAATTGGGTGTCGAGGAGGGCTTGGCAAAACTGGTCAAGGAGGGCAAGCCGCCGTTCGCCGTGGTGGGCGTTGACGGCGGCAACACCTACTGGCACCGGAGGGCTTCGGGCGGGGACTCCGGTTCGATGGTGCTCGAAGAGCTGCTGCCGATGCTGAGCTCGATGGGTATGGACACCTCCCGGGTGGGTTTCATGGGCTGGTCGATGGGCGGATACGGCTCGCTGCTGCTGGGCGCCCGGCTGGGCCCATCGCGGACCGCCGGGATCTGCGCCATCAGCCCGGCGTTATACACCTCGTTCACCGGCAGCGCACCCGGGGCGTTCGACAGCTACGACGATTTCGTGCAAAACAGCGTGTCGGGTCTGCCGGCGCTGAACTCGATCCCCATGCGCGTGGACTGCGGCACCAGCGACCGCTTCTATTTCGCCACCCGCCAGTTCGTCAACCAGCTGAAAAAGCCGCCGGCGGGCAGCTTCTCCGCGGGCGGGCACGACGTGGACTACTGGCGGGCGCAGTTGCCCGGCGAGCTGGCTTGGATGGCCTAGCGAGGCACCCGAAAAAAGGTATGACAGTCCGCCAGGAAGGCATCTCTAGCCGCCCCCGTCAAGTGGAGCGGCGGACTCCGCGGACGGGATTTCGGCCTGACATCGAGGGCTTGCGCGCCGTCGCGGTGTTCGCGGTCGTGCTCTATCACGCGGGCGTGCCGGGTATCGCCGGCGGTTACGTCGGCGTCGATGTCTTCTTTGTCATCTCCGGCTTCCTCATCACTGGGCTGCTCTGGCGCGAGGTGACCACCGCCGATACCATCCGGCTCGGCCGGTTCTACGGTGCGCGGGCTCGCCGCTTGCTGCCGGCTGCGGCCACCGTCGCCATCGCCACCGCGATCGCGGCCGCCGTCGTGCTGCCGCCATTGCAGGCACGCAGAGTCTTCCTGGACGGTATCGCCAGTGCCCTGTATGTCGGCAACTACCGGTTCGCCATGCAAGGCACCGACTACCTGGCCTCCGACCAGCCGCCGTCGCCGTTCCAGCACTACTGGTCACTAGGTGTGGAAGAGCAGTTCTATGCGGTGTGGCCGGCGCTGATCATCGGCACGGCCTGGCTTGTCAGCCGCACCCGGCGTGGCGGTGCGTCACGGGCGGCGCCGTACGCGGCGGTCCTTGGGTTGGTCGGGGCGGCGTCGTTGGCGGCGGCAGCGCTGTGGACCAACGCGTCGCCCTCCTGGGCGTTCTTCTCGCTGCCCACGCGCGCCTGGGAGCTGGCCGCCGGTGGTCTGGTGGCGCTGTCGATCCGCCAGTGGCGTCGGCTGCCGCTGCTGCCCGCGGCGATCGCCGGATGGGGTGGCCTAGCTCTGATCCTGCTGACCTGTGACCAGCTGCGCCCGGGCACCCCATACCCCGGCGTCGCGGCGCTGCTGCCGGTGTTGGGCACCGCGCTGGTGATCGGGGGCGGCTGTGTCACCGGCGGCATGGGACCCGGTCGCGTACTGTGCCGGCCGGTGATGCGGGCGGTCGGCCGGGTGTCGTACTCGTGGTACCTCTGGCACTGGCCGGTGCTGCTACTGATGCCACCGCTGTTGGGTGCGCCCGCAGGCCTGCCGGCCAAGTTGGCGGCGACGGTCGTATCCGCCGGACTCGCGGTGATCACCATGCATGTCGTCGAGAATCCCGGCCGGTTTGCCGCTCCGCTGCGCCGATCGGCGAAGGCCAGCCTCGCCCTCGGCGGCTTTGCCACCGCCGCCACGGCGTGCGCATGCGTGCTGCTGCTCACGGTGGTACCGGTTCCGGCGGGTCATGGAGCGGCCGCCCCGGCGGCGAAGATCGTCACCTTACCCCCGATGGCGGTTCCCGCCGTCGATCCCCAGGAGGCGGCGGTCCGGCAGGCATTCGCACAGGCGCGCGACGCCGTCGCGGCGGCCGCCGACCGGCGCACTGTCCCGTCGAACTTGAACCCGTCGCTCGCCCAGGCGCCGGCCGACAAGGCGGCGATATTCGTCAACGGTTGCATGCGTTCCTGGCGCGAGGTGGGCCAAAGCGAGTGCGCGAAAGGCGACACGGCCTCAGCGACGACCGTCGCCCTGATCGGCGACTCGCACGCCGCCATGTGGGACCCGGCGTTCCAACAGGTCGCCGAGCAGCGGCACTGGCGGCTGGAGACGCTGGCCAAGGTGACCTGTCCGCTGCTGGATCTGCCGATCGTCAGCCCCTACCTGGGTCGCGAGTACACCGAATGTGAAACATGGCGCGGCCAGATCATGGCCCGGTTGAAAGCCGAACACCCACGCCTGGTCGTGCTGAGCATGAGCCGGCGCTACCACGCGGACTTCAGCTTCGCGTCCTACGACCCGGCGTGGATCGACGCCTTGTCCCGGGCAGTGTCGCAGCTGCGCAGTATCGGCTCGGCCGTGCTGGTGCTGGGGCCGGTCGCCGATCCCGAGTCGTCCGTGCCCACTTGTCTGTCCGCTCATTTGGACGATGCCACCGCCTGCGCGCCGACACGGTCGGTGGCGGTCAGCAGCGGCGGCGTCGCAGCTGAGCAGGCGGCGGCAGCCGCCGGTGGCGGCCACTACGCGGATCTGACCGACTTGTTTTGCATCCCCGACCGCTGCCCGGTGATCGTCGGCAACACCCTGGTGTTCCGGGACGACAACCACGTGACGACCGAGTACGCGCAATTGCTGGCACCCGTGATCGGCGCGCTGGCCGATCGCGCGATGGCGGGCGGGTGAACCTATTGCCGAAGCAGACGTCATATAAGTGAAGGGTTTTTCGGGAGGTGTGAGATGACTCCGCTGCTGCTGGCCTGCGTTTCGGCGGCCACGCCACTAGTCGGAATCGGTCTGCTGAATTTGCAAGCACGCCTTGAGCGCTGGGACTACGAACGCCACGCTCAGGACTGAGACGGAAACCGTCTTGACGCCAAACACCTTGTGCGGCTGGCGCTTTGACCTCACCTAGACAATTGCGCGCGAATCAGCGGTGCGATCTTGTCCGCCAGATACTCATGTCCCGCGTCGTTAGGGTGCACACCATCCGGGCCAATCAGGTCGGGCCTGTCGACGAACCAGCCGTCGCCGATCGGATCGACGAACGCTGCTCCTACGGCCCGGGCCCGAGCGTTGAGCACGTCGCGAATCCGCAGCATAGAGTCGGGCACATCGGCGGTTGGCCAAGGCGGTCCGATCACCAGGACCCTCGCGGACGGCGCAAAGCGGCGCGCCAGATTGAAGGCGGCCTGGGCCTTTTCGGCCAGCAGCTCGGGATCGACGCCCTGGTCGTTGCGGGAGCCGAAGAACACCACCAGTACATCGCTGGGCTTTACCGCCCTGGCAGTCAGATCCTCGAAGGTACTGTCGTGATCGCCGGGCACGACATAGCCGGCTTTGCCCTCGGCTGCCACATTGGCCGCGATCCGCACGCCTCGCGTACCCAGCGTCTGCCAGGCGCGAGCGGTCCACGATTTCGGGCCCAGGCCACCCTCGTCAGTGCCGGTCGTGTAGGAGTCGCCGATCACTGCGACGTGTTGTAGCCAGAAATCCACGGTCAGCTTGTCGTCGGCCTGCGCCCGCGCCGGGTGTTGGATAACCACGCCAACCAGCAGAGCAAGACCAAGGACAAATCTGGCCAGACGACTCACCACTACCTCCCCGCGTGAACGGCGCGACTTTGAACCGGTCGTACGCCGCATCCAGATCACCGGAATCGTACGAGAAACGGACGCGAACTCGTCGTGAACGTGCGACCGCTACCCCGTGCGCATTCGATAAGTTCTGGGGCACAGCACGATTCGCGGGCCTAGGCCTTTATACCGCACGGGCCGAAACCTGTTCCAGCGCACCGTCGATCTGATGCAGCTTCGCGTTTGCCGACTCGTCGGGCTCGGTTTTCGCGGTCGCTGGCCTGATGTCAACCATCCTGCGCATCCAACGGCGGGCGGGCTCTTCGATGAAGTGATACATCAGGCTCGAGAAAACCACGGCGATCGCGATCAGGCCGATGACGTTCCACTTCCAGGGCGAGTCGGAGTGCCACGGCGTGAGCTGGAACTCCACGACGGCCCATGTCCAGGCGGTGTGCACCAGCTCGTGCACCATGTACAGGCAGAACGAGATCTGCCCGCCGTAAACCATCACCCGGGTTGACAGGAACCTCGGCAGGCTGCCCATGCCGATCGCCAGCGTTATCACCAGCGGAACGAACAGCATGTCGACCACGCCGCCCCCGTCCAGGACTCCACTGATCGGATACGCGTCAAGCAGGTAGACCATGCTCACCATGGCGACGATGAGGAGCAGGGAAATGTACCCGACCACGCGGCGAGCGCGGTCGCTCAGCTCCAACCTGCGCACGGCGGCGCAGGCCAGCGCGCCCGCGGCGAACTGCGTGACGATTCGCGGCAGCCAGCTCCACGGCGTGTAGAAGAAGCCGCTGGTCAACAACAGCACCACCGGCGGCAGCTGCGCCACGAAGGCGAGCAACATCAGGGTCCGCGCCCGCGTGGCGAGCTTCATCCGGAAGATCACCAGAACGAGCAGACCGAACAGCAGGTAGGCGAGCCATTCCGCGCTGATCGACCACGCCGGCCCATCCCAACTGGTCCCGTCGAAGAACGGCTCAAACCACAGCTGCACCAGCAGGACCTGGCGCACGTAGCTGATCGCGGTGAGCTTGGCCACGTCGGGCGACGGCACATGGCCGACGTGGAGAGTCAAGATCACCCAGACGGCGGCGAGGTGCAGGGTGACCAGGTAAACCGGCCACACCCTGGCCAGCCGCAGCCACAGGAAGTGAACGGTCTCGCGCGTCGACCACGACTTGCCCATGCGGTCGAGATAGTTCCAGGCCAGCACGAACCCACTAAGGATGAAGAACAGGTCGACGCCCTGCGCGCCGCAGTTGAGCACCGGCGAGAGGTTCTCGCGGAAGTCGGGCGATACATCGCTCAGCATCGGGCGAAAGTGAAAAAGCACCACCCACACCGCGGCGACGATGCGGAGTCCTGTCAGGGCTTTGATCTCACCCTTGATCTCTGCGCCGCGCACGATGCTCTTTCGGTCTGGACTCTGCTGTCTCGTTCGCCTTTTAATTGGGCTGACCGGGCGACTGATACCCATCACAGGCCATCTCACCAGCCCCCCGACTGGCCACCGGCAGCCATCGCAGCGTAACAGCGCGATCGCCGTGATGGCGGGAGGGGTTGTAGCGTGGCTGCGCCGCTGATACCCAAAACGCCCACTATCGACGTTGCTCGGCCGCTTCTTTAGCAAAGAGTTAGACGTGGCTTTCGGTCTCCTTAGATTTTGCTGGTTTCGTTGGAGGCAGGTTTGGTCGACGTTGACTTCTTCGCAACGCCACGGGGAATGGAACCGCTATGACTATCGCGATCACCGAGTCGCCTTCGAGGTCGGCTTCGACCGGCACCTTTGACTACGGCGGCGCTCAGATTCGGGCTCACTCTCGCCAGCTGGCGATAGTGGTGACGATCCGAGGCGAAATCGACGCCGTCAACGTCGATCGAGTCAGCGCGTACGTTCGGCGTTTCATCCTGCAGAAGGCCCATGTGGTGGTCGACATGACCGCCGTGAGCCACTTTGCACCGGCTGGCATCTCGCTGTTGCACATGCTCGATGAGGACTGCCGCGCCGATGGGGTGGAATGGACATTGGTCGCCAGCCCGGCGGTCATCGAGCTGTTGGGGGACGGCGATGACGCCGTGTTTCCGATTGCGCGCTCGGTACACACAGCGCTGCGCAACCTGGCCGACGCCATCGTCAGCCGCCGTCAGCTGGTGCTGCCGCTGATCAGGAAGACGGCCTAGGGCGCCGCAGCCGGGCCGCCCCGACCACCGCCAACACCCCCGCGACCGTGAGCAGCAACGTGGTCAACAGCAGCTGCTGAGGGTGATAAACCAATGACGTGGTGAACGGCTGCCCGTCCGCGATGGGCGCGACGGCTACGGTGTGACGCGCGTGCGACCAGCTCACCGCGGCGCCCGCGAGCGCGGCAAGCGCCAGGCCGAGTTCGACCAGAGCCCAGAAGCGGGCGATCACGGCAGTGACCCGGCGTCATCGTCACGATCATCTGCGTCGGTGGTATCCGACGCCGGGCCGACACGCTCCTGGACCAGTGGGGTCAGCGCGGCCCGAAGGTGACGATGGCGGCGCGCCCAGGCCTGTGCGGTGCGTCCCCCGGTGAGCTTCAGCCCGATCCCGACGCGGCCGCGCGGTAACCCGTTGATTTCGCCGAGCGTCCGCGCTGTCTGCCAGCGCGCCAGCGGCAGCCCGGACGCGACGGAATTCTCGGCCGCCGGGTAGACCTTGACGATTTCGCGAACCAGGATGGTCTCGGTGCCTTGGCGCAGCGCGTCTTCGGTCAACTCGACCGAGGTGTGGATTCGCGCCGCCTTGACCTGGATTCCCAGAAACACCGACACCATCACCAGAAAGATCACCGGAACTATCAACCCGACGCCGGCGTGGCTGGACATTTCGATCAGGATCATCGCCGCCGCCGCGGCCGGGCCCGCCAGCAGCCAATACCAGCTGGCACCGGGTTCGAAGAACAACAGCTTGGGTTCCCCCGCTGGTGACGCTGGTGTCATGTGCAGCCCCATCTCGTGATTGTTACCCACCTCCTGCGCCGGTCACGAAAGCCAACTCGCCGCATCGGCGGCCCAGTAGCTGAGCACGATGTCGGCTCCGGCGCGCCGGATGCTGGTCAGCGATTCCAGCGCCGCAGACCGCTCGTCGATCCAGTTGTTCGCGGCCGCGGCGCAAATCATCGCGTACTCCCCCGAGACCTGGTAGGCGGCGACCGGCACCGGCGAAATCGAGGCCGCCGCAGACACTACGTCCAGGTAACCCAATGCGGGTTTGACCATGATGATGTCGGCGCCCTCGTCGAGGTCCAGCTCGATTTCGCGCAGCGCCTCCCGCACGTTGCCCGGCTCCTGCTGGTAGGTGCGCCGGTCACCGGACAGGCTGGAGCTCACCGCCTCACGGAACGGGCCGTAGAACGCCGAGGCGAACTTCGCGGCGTAGGCCAGGATCACCACATCGGTGTGGCCGGCGGCGTCCAAGCCGTCGCGGATCGCGCCCACCTGGCCATCCATCATCCCGCTCGGCCCCACCACGTGGGCGCCGGATTCCGCTTGCACCACAGCCAGTTCCACGTAGCGGGCCACGGTGGCGTCGTTGTCCACTCGCCCCCGGTCGTCGAGAACACCGCAGTGCCCGTGATCGGTGAACTCGTCCAGGCAGGTGTCCGCCATCAATACCGTCGCCTCACCGAGATCCTTGGCCAGGTCGCGAAGGGCGACGTTAAGGATGCCATCGGGATCGGTCCCGGCCGAGCCCGTCGCGTCCTTGTCCTCCCCGCGCGGCACACCGAACAGCATCAGCCCGCCCACCCCAACGGCGACGGCATCGGCGGCGGTGCTGCGCAGCGAGTCTCGGGTGTGCTGCATGACACCCGGCATCGAGGCGATCGGCCGCGGCTCGTCGATACCGTCGGCGACGAACATCGGTAACACCAAATGCCTTGGCTCCAAAGAGGTTTGCGCCACCAAGCGGCGCATCGCCGGGGTTGAGCGGAGCCGACGCGGGCGTTGCCGCGGGTAAGCACCCATGCTCACTGGTGGCGACCTGGGGGCACCACCCGCTTGCGGGGCGCTGCGCCCGGCTCCGCCGCGCTTGCGATCGCCACTACTGCCCACTGGTGGCGACCCGCGGCGCCCGGCTTCGCCGCGCTTGCGATCGCCACTACTGCCCACTGGTGGCGACCCGCGGCGCCCGGCTTCGCCGCGCTTGCGATCGCCACTAGCGCCTGCGGCTCTTCTTGCGCGGCGGTGGCAGCGCCCCCTCCGCGCGCAGGCGCGCTGCATGTTCGGCCAGCGCGTCGACCAGCGGTCCCACCGCGGCGGTATCGGGCTGGACATCCACCCGCAAGCCGAACTCGGCCGCGGTCTCGGCGGTCTTGGGCCCGATGCAGGCGATGATGGTCCGCGCGTGCGGCTTGCCGGCAATGCCGACCAAGTTCCGCACCGTGGAGCTGGAGGTGAAACACACCGCGTCGAATCCGCCCGTCTTGATCATTTCGCGGGTCGCCGCCGGCGGAGGTGCGGCCCGCACGGTCCGGTAGGCGGTGACATCCTCGATCTCCCAGCCGCGCTCGCGCAGTCCCTCGGCCAGCGTTTCTGTGGCGATGTCGGCACGCGGCAGCAAGACACGGTTCACCGGGTCGAAAACGCTGTCATAGGGCGGGAATTCGTCCAACAGACCCAGCGAGGACTGTTCCCCGGCCGGCACCAGCTCGGGGCTGATACCGAAAGCGCGAACCCGGTCCGCGGTCGACTCGCCGACGCAGGCGATCTTGACCCCGGAGAACGCGCGGGCATCCAGCCCGAATTCGCCGAACTTCTCCCACACCGCACGCACGGCGTTGGTGGAGGTGAACACCACCCACTGGAAACGGCCGTCGACCAGGCCCTTGACGGCGCGCTCCATTTGGGCGGGGCTGCGCGGCGGCTCGACGGCAATGGTGGGGACCTCGACCGGCAGGGCGCCGTAAGACGTTAGCCGCTCGCTCATCTCGCCGGCCTGGTCCTTGGTGCGCGGTACCAGCACGGTCCAGCCGTAAAGCGCGCGGCTCTCCCACCAATTCAGCTTCGCCCGGCTGGCCACCGTCTTGCCGATGGTCACCACCAGCGGCCCGCTCTGGGCGTCCCTCCCGCTTGTTGGGGATAGACCCGCGGGATCGGTGCCGCCACCTAGGACGCCCGGGTCGGTTAGCCCCTGCAGTGTGGTTTCGACGGAACGCTGCTGGCAGGTGGTGCCTTGGGCGGTCACCACGCATGGAGTGGTCTCGGCCAGCTCGTGGTCGATCAAGGTGCGCGCCGCGTCGGCCAGATGCGATGCGGTGGCTTGCAGGATCAGCGGCCCGGGAGCCGCGGCCAGCGCCTCCCAGTCCACATCGCCGCGCACGTCGGCGACCGTGTGCGACGAGCCCAAGGGCAGCCCCGCATAGGTCGGGACGGCACTGGTGGCCGCCAGACCGGGCACGATCTCGATGTGCAGGTGGGTGCGTGCCACGGCATTCACCTCAGTGATGACGGCATCCACCGTCAGCGGATCACCCGCCACCAGCCGCACCACGTCGGCACCTGAACGAGCCTCGGCGGTCAGCGTCTTGGCGACTTCGGCAGGATCACCCAGCGCTGGGCGGATGTCGGGGCCGCCGGGTACGACCGCCTGCGCGTTCTCCTTGTCGGGGGGTCCACTGGCCGCGTCTGCGTTCGCGACGGCCGGTTCGGCGGGCACCGGGCCCGACACGGGTGGCAGGTCCTTGCCGATCAGCGCCAGCACCGGCTCGGGTACGTCGGGGTCGGTGAACACCAGGGCGGCGTTCGCCAGCACTGCGGCGGCCCGCGTGGTCAGCAGGCCGGGGTCGCCCGGACCGGAACCCACAAACGTGATGTGACCCGGCCTCGGCTTACGCCCTCGCGTCGTCATTGTCGCTCCCACTCAACTTCCTCGCGCGGGGTCTTGCCGCGCTCCCCACATCAGCTCACTTGCGCCCAGCTCGAACAGCTCCGCAGCGACCGAGAGCCCCAGCTCCCGTGCCCGTTCCGAAGTGCCGATGCCGGACGCGCGGATCACGTCGGATCCGTCCAGCGCCGCCACGCAGCCGCGTAGCGACAGCTCTTCGAAGACGCGGCCTTCCTCATCAATGGACTCGACCACTTCGGCGATCGCGCCCACCGGTGCGGAGCACCCCGCCTCCAGTTCGGCGAGCAGGGCTCGCTCCGCGGTGACCGCAGCGCGTGTGTCGGCGTCGTCCAACTCCGCCAGCACTGCCGCCAACCGGCTGTCACCGGCGCGGCATTCGACGGCGAGCGCGCCCTGAGCCGGTGCTGGCAACATCTGCACCGGCTCTAACGTCTCGGTGACATCATCGAGACGGCCCAGCCGGGCCAGACCGGCCCGGGCCACCACGATGGCGTCAAGATCACCACTGCTTACCCTGTTCAACCTGGTATCTAGGTTGCCTCGTAGGGGGCGGATTTCCAAACCGAGACCCAATGCTCTAAGCTGTGCGGCCCGCCGCGGGGAGGATGTGCCCACCAGCGAACCGGACGGCAACTCCCCGAGCACCAGTCCGTCGCGGGCCACTACCGCGTCGCGGGGGTCATTGCGGGGTGGAATCGCCGCCACAATGAACCTCGGGTCGACGGCGGTCGGCAAATCCTTGTGCGAGTGCACCGCCGCGTCGACCCGGCCGTCTTCGATGGCCTCGCGCAATGCGGTGGTGAAGACGCCAACCCCGAGATCGGCTATGGGCGCCGACGACTGGTCACCCGCGGTGCTGATGGTCACCAACTCCGCGGGATGGC
>Ga0210386_10000905_pt1 | contig 27096 bp, 33 predicted proteins | sample IncBWH32OmetaG_FD_160091 | JGI IMG/M metagenome (GOLD analysis project Ga0210386, IMG submission 160091) | Forest soil microbial communities from Barre Woods Harvard Forest LTER site, Petersham, Massachusetts, United States - Inc-BW-H-32-O ...
GCCATTATTTCCAAACCACGGGAGGGCCACTAACGCGCTTCCCCTTCAAATCGACGGTTACTTCAACGCGGTCAGCGATCTTGATAAACGGGATGCCGCTATTCATCCCAAATTCCTTTCGGTCGAATGCCATTGTCCCTGCGATCGTGCCGGCACCTGTCCCCTTGCCGGTAACGGTAAACGTCAGTTTTTCTGGTTTCGATGCGCCGCGGATCGCGAAGTCGCCGTCGAACTCAACCGTGGTGGGATCAATCTGTACTACCGTCGTCGAGTGAAACGTGATCAGGGGATTTTCTTTCACGTCGAAGAAATCTTTCCCCATTAGCTTTCCTTCCTTCATGCCGCTTCCAGTATTTACACTGTCTGCCTGAATCTTGATGTCAAAACAGCTGTCGATAGTTCGGGAGACGTGAACGTCATGCTGGCGTCCCACTTGTCGAAGTTACCTTCAATCTTGACCGACGCACTCACACTGAATTTAATCACGCTGTCTGCTTTGCTGACCTCGAAAACGGGGACCTGCTGGGCGTGGGTTACAAACGGAAAAACGAGGCACGCTAACAGACAGAGAACGGGAACGCGCATGGAAGCCTCCCAAAAACACGAAACCGCGCTCTATCGGCGGCTCGGCTATAGTTCCAGTGATTACGCTCGTGTCCTATTGTTAAAAGTGACAGTGTAGGACGTGCGCCTTTGTCCGGAGAGTGGTCAACTCCTGATACGCATTAATCGGAAATCACTGATTCTCAATGTTGTCCGGTTAGGCGAACTAATCAGATCGGAGTTAGCCGTTGGTCAGTTCACTGGAGGTAAAGAATTCAGGTCCGGTGCGAGGCGCAAGACCGTTCCTCACCTGTCATTTTTACCAATAGTTGTCATAACCTCGAGTCGCTAGCTTGTCAGTGCTCAACCCAGATCCCTCGAAGCACAAGAGACAGACCGACGTTTCTGGAGTTGCTTACCGAATTGATGTGTGTGTGATGTCTGGCGGGCCATCAGCATGCTACCTAATCAGTTCATCTACGCGTCGGCGTACCCCTTGGGTCCAGTCAAGGAATCGGCGGAGCTGGCGCAGAAATTCCGATTAGCCGACGACGTCATGTAGAAATACATGTACGGGAACGCGGCGCGACTCTTTAAGATCACCACGGCCCAAGCGAAATCGCAAATGGCGTAAGACAAGCAACCCTCCCTCCGAGTGGCGCTAGGCGCAGCCAGTGAGGGAAATTCTATTGACACAAACGGTTCAAGGAGAAACGTATGTCAACACGGCCTGCGCCAAGCAAGTCAACTGTACCGAGCAGCGCGGAAGTCGCACCTTGGATCGAGGGGAAAGACAGACGGCTTGAGGTAATGTCCGGAGTCCCTTCCGTGCTATCCACTCCGGTCGGTTTGCTGGCCGAACACCGTATTACGGATAAAAAGTACCTGTTCGTCCGCAATGTCCAGGATTTGGCCAAGGGTATGACCATGGAACCCCTGCCACTAGAAGGCTGAGTCCGAAGGGAAGGTTACGCAAGCTGTTGCAGCGTCGGCCCACATGGAAACCCCCACGGAAAGCCCAATCACCGCAGAACAAGACGAACTAAAAGTTCGCCTTCGCTCCCAACTGCAGAAGCAGCGCGAATCCTCGCAGAAGAACGGCGCTCCGGACTATCGGAAGCGTCTTTCCGCCCTGGATAATCTGTTGACGGCGCTGGTCGAACGCCAGGAAGAATTCGTTCGTGCGACGAGCGAGGATTTTGGCGGCCGGGCTCGGCAGGAAACATTGGCTCTCGAGCTGGTTCCGCTCGCGGAACAAATTCGCCACAGTCGCAAGCACTTAGCGGGATGGATGAAGTCCCGTTATGTCGGTACCGGGCTGAACTACTTTCCATCGCGGGCGAAGGTTGTCTACCAGCCGCTCGGCGTAGTGGGCATCATTGGCGCGTGGAATTATCAGACATTGCTAACTCTCTCGCCCCTTGTAGATGCTCTGGCAGCCGGGAATCATGCCATGCTAAAGCCATCCGAATTGGCTCCACGCACCGCCGAATTGATCAAAGACCTCATCGCCAAGATCTTTCCCGAAGACTACGTAACTGTGGTGACTGGAGGGACGGAGGTCGCGGCTGCGTTCTCGGCTCTGCCGTTCGATCACCTGATGTTCACTGGTTCTACTCGCGTGGGGAAACTAATCATGCGAGCTGCTAGCGACAACCTAACACCGGTCACGCTCGAACTGGGGGGCAAGTCGCCGGCACTTATTCATCAGGAATATGACCTGAGACGCGCCGCTGAACGCATTGTGACCGGCAAGCTGTACAACGCGGGACAAACATGCCTGGCTCCGGATTATCTGCTGATTCCGCAGGCGCGCCGGGAAGCCTTTCTCAATCTTTTTGGAGAAATGGTAAAGAAGCTTTATCCCAAGCTCGTGGACAATCCCGATTACACCCGCATCATCAATCGGAATCATTACGAGCGTCTTGCAGCCTACGTTTCCGATGCGCGCCAAAAGGGTGCTGCGATACATCAAATCAACCCAGCGAACGAGGTGAGCGATGGGAATAACCGGGTGTTTCTGCCGACAGTCATTTTCGATGTGAACGACAACATGTCGGTGATGCAGGAAGAAATTTTCGGTCCGATTCTTCCGGTGATAGCGTACCGCACCCTGGACGATGCGGTAGCTTATGTGAATGCACACCCTCGTCCGCTGGCGCTCTATTACTTTGACGAGAATTCAGCGCGTGTAGACCACGTGCTCGAACATACAATCTCTGGCGGCGTAACGATAAACGACGTGCTCTTTCACATTCTCCAGCATAATTTGCCATTTGGCGGTGTTGGACCGAGCGGCATGGGGCACTATCACGGATTCGCGGGTTTTGAAGCCTTTTCGAAGAAGAAGGGGGTTTTCCTGCAAAGCCGGATGTCGGCCTTGGCGATTCTCCGTCCGCCATATGGAGCGAGAGCCCAACGATTGATCAAGTTCCTGCTCAGGAATTAGACCTTTGTTTGGGACCGAGTAAAGCCGCAGGCTCGGCCTAGCCAGACTCATCGAGAACATCGGCCGGATAGAACGAGCGATGCTGTCGCGGGCCCGCTCCCGCAACTGGTCAATTGTCCATCACGATTTCCAGGCCGATCACCGCGACCTTCAGGGTTCTATCTCGCGCCATGTTTGCAGGGCCGGAAAGATCTTTTTGCGAGCGAGATCTCCGATTGCTCCAAAAAAAAGAAGGCATCCGACCCGGGAATGGCTGTGGGCTCACCGAACGAACTGTCCTAGCGCAGCGGCCACAGGCACGATCACTGCCGCAAGTACGAGACCTCTCGCGTCAGGCGGTCACGTTCGTTTGCGCACTCATCTCGGCAAGCGTGGTAGCGTCAACTGATTCAATAAGGAGGGGAAAGTGACCCTGTGATTCCAGGTCTACCCAGCCGCTTTGGAGGACAAGCCGAACGATTTCACGGCGCTGGTCTCATCCTGATGAACGTCGAAGACCGCTAACAGCATCGTCTTTTGCAAAAGCTCCTGGACGTTCTTGTTAACACTGGCAAGCTTCAATTGACCACCCTGCTTGCGGACGCTGGTGTGCGAGCGAACAAGCTCTCCGATGCCGGCGCTGTCAAGGTACGCTACGTCCGTCATATTCAAAAGGACATGCTTCTTGCCCTTCTGCAGGAGGCCGACCATAATTTCTCGGAGCATCACATTCCCTTCGCCGATCGTGATCCGCCCTTTGATGTCCACAATTGTAATCTCACCGAGCTCGCGAGTTGCGGCTCGCATCCGGCTGGCAGATTGCGCTTGCATGCTCATGCCTAAGCTCCAGGGTGGCGCTTGCTCTGGCTGCAACTTCGGAAAAATCCCGCCGCTAGCGTGAGCGCGGACATCGGACGGCCGAGGCACCGGGAGCTTGGATCAAGTTCTGTGCGAGACGCTGATCCGGCGACGCCCCACGCGGGCAGTTACTTTCGACCCGCTTGAGCTGACTCGATCACTTCCACGGGGGTGGTGCATTGATAGCAAGGGTTTGACGTATCAGGAATTGTCAGAATTGACAGGTCCAGTCATGCAATTGACCTAGCAAGCGCTATTCCGTGCGGGCCTCCAATTCGCATACTAAGTCTGGTAAGCGCTTACCGGAGAAATCAGGACACAACGACTTGTCCGTTAACGCGACGGTTGAAACCGACGTGCATGGGCAGCCAACAGCGCGAAGAGCTCGCTGATATCGTACCGAGGCCCTCGGGCGATCCAGGTGTTACTGCATCCTGGTACGGACCCTCTAACGGAACTGTCACTATTACCACTACGCGCTGAACCGGCCCCGCTTTAACCTCAGGCGTGGCTTACGGCCATTTCGCTAACGGGCAAACCATTTCGCGCTACCTCGTCCGGGAGGAACTGGGAAGCGGTGGCATGGGCGTCGTGTACAAAGCCCAGGACAATGAGCTCGGCCGGTTTGTCGCTTTAAAGTTCCTGCCTGAGAACGCAGCCCAAGACCCCCTTGCCTTGGAACGTTTTCGCCGCGAAGCACGACGCGCATCCGCACTCAATCATCCGAACATCTGCACCATCTACGAAATTGGAATACATGAAGGGTATCCGTACATCGCCATGGAGTATCTGGATGGCGTAACCCTAAAATACTGGATAGCTGCGGGCACGTTGGATACGGAGCATATTATTTCGATCGCAATGGAAATATCCGATGCACTCGATGCCGCGCACAGCGAAGGCATCATCCATCGTGACATTAAACCCGCCAACATCTTTGTCACCAGGCGGGGCCGCGTGAAGATTCTGGACTTTGGCCTGGCCAAGAGCATACGTCCAGAGGGCCTCGCGAACCAGATCGCGGCGCAGGCGACACAATCTTTGTCCTACGTCGCCGAAGAGCATCTCACCAGCCCGGGAACGGCCATGGGTACGGTGGCCTACATGTCTCCGGAGCAAGTGCGGGCCGAGGAACTGGATGGCCGCAGCGATCTATTTTCTTTCGGCGTGGTTCTCTACGAGATGGTGACGGGGAGGCTGCCTTTTCAGGGGGCCAGTTCGGGCGTCCTAACAGAAGCCATCCTCAATCGCAATCCGGTGGCCCCAATGCAACTGAATCCCAACGTCCCGCCGGCCCTTCAAGAGATAATCCGAAGAGCGTTAGAAAAGAACCGCAACCTGCGCTATCAGAACGCGGCCGATATGGGGGTTGAGCTGCAACGGCTAAGGCGAGACTCGGATTCGGGCTGGAGAACCGGAGAAGAAACCGAACCGCCTGTCGCACCGATCACCGATCAATCGTCGAGCGGCAAGCGCAAGGCACACACTTCGTCGCTGCAAGCAGCCACGGGCCGCCCCCATCGAGTCTCCAAGATCATTCACTCGCTCGCAGTCTTACCGTTCGAAAATGCTAGTGGCGAGGCCGAGAACGAGTATCTCAGTGATGGGATCACGGGGAGCCTGATTAACACTATGGCAACGGTACCGAAACTGCGCGTGATGGCGCAGAGCACCGTATTTCGCTATAAGGGCCGGAAAATTGATCCTCAGGCTATCGGTCGCGAGCTCAATGTGCGGGCGGTGCTCACCGGAAGAATAATGCACGTCGGAAGCTCTTTGCGCATAGGGACCGAATTAGTCGACGTCGCCACAGGTTCGCAACTCTGGGGAGCGCAATACAATCGCAAGCCTGACGACATTTTCGTGGTCCAAGACGAGATTTCCGGCGAGATATCCGGAAAATTGCGGTTGCAGCTAACCCGCGCGGAAAAGAAGCGACTGACAAAACACCACACGGAAAATGCCCAGGCGTATCGGCTTTATCTGCAAGGTCGTCATCACTGGAACAGGTGGACTGAAGAAGGGTTCTATAAGGCGATCAATTACTTTCAACAAGCAGTCGAGAATGATCCCAGCTACGCGCTCGCTTATGCCGGTGTGGCGGATTCCTTCGTACTGCTGGGATGGAACAGCTATCTGCCGCCGAAGGAAGTGTTCCCTAAAGGCAAAGCAGCGGCGACGACCGCCCTGCAGCTCGACCCGAATCTCCCCGAAGCGCACGCGTCGTTAGCGGCACTGTTGTGGCTTCACGATTGGCAATGGGACGAGGCTCAGGTCGAATTCAGGCGCAGCCTCGAATTGGACCCCGCGTATCCAACCGCCAACCACTGGTACGCCGAGTATCTGATGACGATGGGGAAACACGCAGAGGTTGTGTCCAGGATGAAAAAAGGTCAGGAGCTCGATCCGCTGTCTCTAATTATCAACGTAGCCGTTGGATGGGCCTTCTATAATGCCCGCCGATACGATGAAGGCATCGAACAACTGCGCCGAACGATCGAATTGGACCCAAACTACCCCGTCACGTACTGGATTCTTGGTCTGCTGCTTAGGAAGACCGCCTGCCACGAACTGGCCATGACCGAGGGTGAAAAGGGGGTGAAGCTGTCAGGCGGCAGCCCTCTGATGCGCGCGGCGCTGGCGCACACTTTTGCCGCGGCGGGTAGGGCAACCGAAGCAGTTCAGATGCTCGATGAACTGACAGAACTAGCAACGCACCGGTATGTCGCACCCTACTTCTTCGCCGGAATCCACGCCGGCTTGGGAGATAACGACCGCGCGATTGAGTACTTGGAGAAAGCGTACGAAGAGCATTCCCACTGGCTAATCTATCTTCATATGGATCCGAGCATGGACGGCCTGCGGGATATCCCCCGTTTTCAAAACTTGCTGCACCGTGTCGGCCTTCCAGCGCCGACGGGCGCGAACCCCAGCTGAAGAAAGTGCGGCCGGATTATGCGGAGTTGCAGTAGGCCGCAGGCGTCGAGAACACTCCTTCGACTTCGGCCACCGTTCACCTTTTTGCTGCCAACTGCGCTTCACCAGCGCTCGGCAACATTTCTGCACGGACTTCGGCGTACTCGTAATCCACATGATGTCTGATAAACGCGGTGCATTCGATAGGCCGATGCAACGCCGAACGGCTGCAAGAAACTCTCGAAGCCTCTCTGCGCCACAAGTTTTTCGGACCGAGCACCCGGCATTCAGAAAAGCGGGCCAGACAGCCTGAACTGCAGCAACGAGTTCGTGGGCGCGGCACGCGGGGTCGTCCCCGTGAGTTCGTAGCGCAACGTGAGTCGGTATTTCCAGATTGTCCTCGCCCTGCTAATTGAGAGGCCGGGTCGAAAGCCGTTTGCGGCATTGCGCTGTGGAATGTTATTGATGTATGTTTCGCCGCCATTGTCGTAGCTCACGCCGATTCCTGCATACATTCGTTTGCCGATATTGTGACTGTAAAACCCCGCGAATGTCACCAATGGGTTTTGCGAGAGTTGATTGTCTCCCTGGAGCGCATTGTTGTTGGTAAAGAAACGGGCCCCGGCGTACAGGTCGAACCATGACACTCCTTTGTCTCGGGTGATGCTCAGATTCACAAGAGGGTTGAATGACCAGCGATTCGCTCCTGTGTTCAGAGGGGAATTGCGATCGTAGGAACCGAGTGGGGCGTTAACCGTGAGGTGAAAACTGGAGAATGATTTTGGAATCGCGTCAGCATACTGATCCTTACGGAGCGCGGGAGCCCCAAAGATGTTCACATGGAAAGTAGCGGACGGGTCGGTGAATCCGGACTTACTTATTCTGCCGTGAGGCCCGGTGAAATTGACGCTGGTGTAGCCCCCAGTCACCCCCACACCAGCGTATCTGTTGAACAGCGGAAACGACCACAGGATGGTGGCAAACCCGTGGCGGCCGACCGCTTCGTTGTTGGGCAAGGGAAGATCCGACTCAGTCGCGGTCTCCGCGTTGGTGTTTATGAAATCGAGGAAACCCGAGGCTGCATTTACAGGCGTGTTGAGATAGTCGCGCGCCGATTGAGCCCACGTCGTCGCCGGGAACAACGTTAGGAACGCCCCGACGACGCTTAATGGGATCCTTAACAGTGCTGTCCAGCGTTTTTGTCGGCTCAACAAAAGCAATCCTTGGAATCGGCGGTTCTGGAACTGCCCAAGAATCGCCTCGAAATGCACGCAACGCATGAGATGCTTCGCTGTCACTTCATTATTTTTTTGTCGGCGGCGGATACTTCTCGAACATCTTCGAAACTCTCTTTTCAATCAGAGCGACATATTTGTCGGGATTGTCGGTCAGTGTGTCATCCGCCATACCCCACCAGACGGCTTTTTTCAATTGCGGATCCACGAGCTCTACTACGAGAGTGCCCTGTTTCACGAGTGGGTTTTTGAGATAGCCCTGAATCGGATATACGAGCTTGTTTCCACCGCTAAAAGCGACAATGAGGCCGGGATTTGCGTCCATCCCCACCTTCTTCAATCCCTTTGACTGCAGATTGGCTTCAATTACGTCCTCAATGGTATGTTTCGGGTCCGGAGTCATCTGACGCGAGGTTCCCCAGGCGTAGGTCTTGCACTTGGAAAAGTCCGTTCCTTGCACCCAATCCACTTTAACTTCAGACTTTGCGTACGGCACGACCTCCTGGCCGATGGATCCCAAAGGCATCACGTACAGAACGCCTATTGCCAGGAGTTGGCAACTGATTCGCATGAGTTCCTCCGTCTTGCGCTTTTCGCTGGTCCCCGATCGGTAGTCGCTCGCGTCTGAGCTGCTCAGCGGAGAGAAATAGGCTGGAATACCGCCCCAACACGACGTCACCCAGCAACAGAGAGAAACCAATGAGCTGGTTTTAGCCGAATCCATCCATCACAAATCGCTCGCATCATGACCGACACAGGTTGTCATTTTCGATTGTCAGTTTTGCCAGTTCCAGTGAATTGCGAATTAACCTACCTTCTCTCCGAACGCGGGAGGGAAAGTCGAAAGAGGGGGGTATATGCGAATTGTGATTGACCTGAATCGGTGTCAGGGATACGCGCAATGCGTACCGCTCGCGCCGACTGTCCTCAAATTGAACGGTGAGGAAGCGCTCATGTACGACCCTAACCCCGACGACTCACTGCGCCAACAGGTCCTGCGGGCCGCCGCGTCTTGCCCGGTGCAGGCGATCTTGGTGGAAAGGCTCGACGACAAGGGTGAGAAACCGTGAAGGCTTCGGCACTCGTAGCGGACCTTGTAACAGAGTTTAAGACTAACGGCCGGATCGTTATCGTCGGCGCTTCCCTGGCTGGACTCCGCGCGGCCGAAACTTTGCGAGACGAGGGGTTCAATGGGAAGCTGACCATTATTGGGGATGAGAAGCACGAGCCGTACGATCGCCCCCCGCTCTCCAAGCAGGTGCTAAAGGGTTGGGTGCGGGCTGACCACACCAAACTTCCGCGCACGCGTACGGTTGAAGCGGAGTGGCGGCTCGGCGTGGCTGCCACCGGCCTCGACAGGGCCAGCAAGCAGGTGCGTTTGGCCAATGGTGACTTGGTTCCGTTCGACCGCCTACTCATCGCGACCGGCGTCCGCTCACGTCCATGGTTCAACCCAAAGGAAGCTGCGCTAGAGGGAGTGTTCACTCTGCGAACGTCGGATGACGCGGGCCGACTACAGGCTGCCTTGGCGACCAAGCCGGGTCGGGTCCTGATCGTCGGTGCCGGCTTCATCGGCTCGGAGATGGCCTCGGTCTGCCGTGAGCTGGGTCTCGCCGTGACAGTCGCCGAGCGTGCCGAGGCTCCACTGGTCGGCGCTCTCGGTGGCGTGATCGGCGACATCGCTGCGCAGATGCAGCGGGATCACGGAGTGGACCTCCGCACGGGCGTCTCGGTCGAGGCACTGGAAGGTGATGCGAGAGGCCACGTGCGACGTGCCCGACTCTCCGACGGGACGACTCTCGACGTCGACGTGGTGGTGGCGTCGCTTGGTTCCATCCGCAACACGGAATGGCTGGAGGGTGCTGGCCTTGCAAGTGGCTTTTGGGGCGTTGCCTGTGATGCGGGCTGCCGCGCCTTCGACCTTCACGGGGTCGTGACTGATAGCATCTTCGTCGCGGGGGACATCGCACGTGCCCCCCACGTGTTGTACGACTATCAGTTTCTCGTGCTGGAGCACTGGGACAATGCCGTCTTCGGGGGCAAGGTAGCGGCGCACAACATGGTGAGCCTTGAGCCCGACCGCCGACCGCATCTGCCGCTGCCCGCCTTCTGGTCAGGCCAGTTCGGCGTCAACATCAAGGGCGTCGGCGTGGGCCCTTTCGCCGACGAGATCGTTATTACGCAGGGCTCCGTGAAGGATCGCCGCTTCGCTGCCGCCTACGGTCGCCGAGGCCGCATCGTGGCCGCGGTCACCTTCAATCACGGCAAATGGCTGGAGTACTACGGGGCACTAATCGAGCGATCGGCGCCGTTCCCGCCCCCTCCACCGGGCTATGACCAGGCTAACGGCAATAAACCAGTACCTGCCCGGTTCCCGGATCCTCGTGTCCCAACAGGGTTCCCGGACGTCGTCTTGACCGGCCACGACCCGACCGCACGAGGCGCGGAGTACCGGCCGAAAAAGCAGTGACGGGCGAACGAGGCGAGGCGCGAGTCTAGTCATCCTGAAAAGAACACAGGAGATATATGGCACCAGAGCCGACCATGAAATCGGAAGCGCAAATGACACCAGAAGGCGCTTGGGCGATGGCGATGGCGTTCGAGAACCGCGCCAACCCCTACCCGTACTTCGACGAACTCCGGAAGACGCCCGTGGTGCACGTGGGGAACCGCATCTACGTCGTCACCGGCTACCGAGAACTCCTAGCGCTAGCCCACGATCCCCGGGTGAGCTCCGACATCAGTCACAGTCCATTGTCGGCCAAGCCGGCGGCCGGGGCAGAGGCTCCGACCGGTGCCGAACATATGAAGGCGTACGGTAAGGAGCCGAGTATGATCGTCGCTGACCCGCCGGACCATGATCGCGCGCGCCGCCAGGCGATGCGGCACTTTGGCCCTCCCCACACGCCAGACCTTATTCCGAGCATGGGGAAGGATATCGAACTGCTGTGCAACCAACTGATCGATAAGGTAAAGGGCAAGACCCGGCTCGACGTCGTCGACGATTACGCCTACCCGGTACCGGTGGCGGTGATCTGCAAAATCCTGGGCGTTCCGCTGGAGGACGAGCCTACGTTTCATGCCTGGATCCATGAAATGATGGCGGGGATAGATTTGGGCCCTGAAATAGCGACCGAAGAGGGGAAGGCTCGCTTTGAGAAGGCAAAAGCAAGCGCGGCAGAGCTCACGAAGTACTTGGCCGGGTTGATTGACGGGTTCCTCCGAAGGCCCGGCCAAAGTATGCTCTCGAAGATGGTGAACGACAACGGCCCTGATGGGCCCATGTCTCCCAAGGAGGCCGCGTCCAATGCGACCCTGCTGCTCGTTGCCGGTCATGATTCGACCGTCAACACGATCTCCCACTGCGTGCTGACCGTGCTGCGAAGCCCCGGATCCTTCGAGCTTCTTCGTGGCCAGCCGGGGTTGATCCCCGGCGCTATCGAAGAGGTCCTGCGCGTCGAGTCGGCGGTCCAGTTCTTTCCCAGCCGATCCGCTCTTGCCGACATCGAGATCGCCGGGACGGTCATCCCTAGAGGTTCGGCTGTCTTCCTCATGTACGGCGCCGCAAACCGCGACCCGAGCCGGTTCCCCAACCCGAACAAATTCGACCCCGAACGCAAAGATAACGAGCACTTCGGCTGGGGCAGCGGCATTCATACCTGCTTCGGCGGTCCGCTGGCGCGCCTGGAAGTGAACCTCGCGTTCGAGACTTTCCTTCGGCGAGTGGAGAACCCGCGCCTGGTCGTCGACCCGCCGCCGTACCGGCAGAGCAATGTCTTCCGCGGCCCGAGACACCTGTTCATCGACTTCGACCGGATCAGAGACTGAGGGGGACCGATGAGGGCATTCCAATTCGTCGAGTTACAGAAGCCAGCGCAGCTCCGCGAACTGCCGGTGCCCGAGCCTGGGCCCGGGCAGGTCCTCATAAAAGTTGGAGGCGCAGGCGCATGCCACTCTGACCTTCATATATTGGAGACACCTGCCAATACACCGGCGTTCCCCCTTCCATTCACCCTCGGCCATGAGAACGCGGGCTGGGTCGAGAAACTGGGGTCCGGTGCGACAGGATTCGCGGTCGGCGACCCAGTGATCGTCTATGGGCCTTGGGGCTGCGGTAGCTGCGCAAACTGCCGGGTAGGAATGGAGAACTACTGCGAGAACCCCGTGAAAGGTGGAGCAGGTGGGCTCGGGCGAGACGGCGGCATGGCCAACTACATGATCGTTCTGTCCACGCGTTTCCTGCTCCCGCTGGGCACCCTTGATCCGCGTGAAGCTGCGCCGCTCACCGATGCTGCGCTCACCAGCTATCACGCCGTCAAGCGGTCGATCCACCTCCTCGGGCCAGGATCCACCGCCGTGGTGATAGGTGTAGGGGGCCTCGGCCAGATGGCGATCCAGGTTCTGAAAGCACTGAGCGCCGCCGCGACCGTTGTCGCGGTGGACACTTCGCCTCCCAAGCTCGCAACGGCCAAAAAGATGGGTGCCGACGAGGCGCTGGTTTCGGGCGACGACGCGGTCAAGCGGATCAAGGAGATCACCCGCGGACACGGCGCAGATCTCGTTCTCGACATGGTAGGCGCGAAGCCGACGCTGGAAATGGCAGCACAGATATCGCGGGTTCTCGGCCACGTGACTATCGTGGGTCTGGGCGGGGGAGCGCTGCCCGTCAACTTTCACAGCCCGGCGAAAGAATGTTCCGTCGCCTCGCCTTACTGGGGTTCGATCCCAGAGCTGATGGAGGTCGTGAGCCTGGCCCAGGCCGGAAAGATCCGTATGCTGGTCGAGCAATTTCCGTTGGAGCGCGCGAGCGAGGCGTACCATCTCCTCCACGACGGAAAGATTCAAGGCCGCGCGGTCATTATCCCAAACAATTGAGTTTGTTTAGGCCGCATCTTGCTGATGCTAGGCTGAGGCCAGAATCGTGCTGGTGCTTCTCGGCGGGAGAAAGAAATCATGGACATCGAATCGATTGGCTCAGTTCTGAAGAAGAAGGGGCACGATATCTGCTCCATTGCTCCTGGAGCGACAGTGTACGATGCCATCGCGCTCATGGCGGCGAAAGACATGGCAGCAGTTCTGGTCATTTCGGAGGGGAACCTGGTCGGCATCATCTCTGCCCGCGACTATGGACGCAAAGTCATTCTGGCAGGGAAATCCTCAAAAGACGTGCGAGTGCAAGAGGTCATGACAAGTTCTCTGGTCACCGTGACTCCGGAGACGACGGTCCTTGATGCTATGGCACTCATGACTCGTCATCATATTCGGCATCTTCCAGTTTTGAAGGAAGGCAAGCTTGATGGAGTGATCTCGATGGGGGATTTAGTGAGTGAGGTGATCTCCGGACAAGCTTTCACGATCGACCAATTGAAGAAATACATAAGTTCATAGGTCTTTCTGGAGATCTACTCGCCCCGTCAAGACCTGGAGGCCCTTGCAATCGTCTTTCGACGCTAGTCGTGCTTCCGAGCTGGAAGTTGTCTTTACGGAGTGAAGGACAATACGCCAATGAGCGCCCCGGCCAGGATGAGCAGCGCCGGATTTATCTTGTAATGCAATAGTAGAAGTAGGACGACCACTGCAATCGTTGCCGTCTCGAACCCCAAAATGGCTCCCTTCGCCATGGTGAAGCAACCTGCAAGCAGTAGGCCGATGGAAACAGGTGCGAGTCCCTGCTGAATCGATCGCCTCCACGGCCACTTCTCCAGCTTATTCCACAATCCTCCGACGATGAACGTCAGCACAGCAGTTGGCCCGAAAAACGCCAACACAACCACTATGGCTCCCAGCACTCCGCCAGCCCACGCTCCGATTGGTACAATCATCATCATGTTCGGACCGGGGGCCATCTGCCCCACACTGTACAGGTGGATCAACTGCGGGAAGGTGAGCCAGTTGTGAACTTCTACGGTAAGGATCTTCATCTCCGGAAATGCTGCCATTCCTCCGCCAATGGTGAGGAGTGACAGATAAGCGAACACGCGAACAAGTGCCGGAGTCTGGTTCATCGATCCACACTCTCTCTCGGTTCTTTGCGAGGCCGATGAAACAGAATCGCCAAGAGCCCGACAGCCACAAGCGTATGTGGAACCGACTGGTGCAATCGGTTCACGGCAATCACCGTCAGTGCCATGAAAACAAAGTCAAACTTGTCTGCGAGCGACTTCTTGCTGAGCCCCACAACGGTATACAGGATCAGACCAACTGCCGCCGCGGCCACCCCTTTGAGCGCAGCCGTGACCCAGACGTGGTCACCATGACTGCGGTAGAACACGCCCACGGCGTACATGATCACAGCGCCAGGCAGGCAGACGCCGATGATCGCAACGACAGCGCCCAGCACGCCACGCAACTTCTGGCCCACTAGGATCGCCATGTTGGTGGCGTTCAAGCCAGGAAGGCTCTGGCTGATCGAAAGCATCTCGACAAATTCCTTGTCATCAATCCAGTGCCGCTTGGTTACGAGGCTGCCGCGGAGGTAAGGCACTACGCCTCCGAAGCTGGTGGCTCCGATGATCAGGAATTCGAGAAAGATCTGGCCAATTGAGACTCCAGCCTGGACTACGCCAGTGTCAGCGTCTCGTGGCAGAACAAGTTTCGTGTACGTCTCACTCATGGCCTTGCGGTGAATTCCCCTTGAGGCGGTACACCATGCCCGTCTTCGTCGTACCCAGAGAAATCCAGTCCTCCACCTGCTGCTGCAGCGAAATGAAGAATTGTTCGCAGCGCTTCTTGGCCTTCTGGTGGACGTCTTCCCGGGAATTGAATTTCACCTGAAACGCGAATTCTCCGACCAGGGGTTGGTGTTCGCCGCGTGTCCGCCACAGGGCCACGTCGCACTTCCCCACCTGCCCCTTGCCGAAGTCCAGTTCGCCCAATTTAAGCAGCACCTCTTCGACGATGGCTTCATTCACCAGCCTCACTTTTTCATCGGGCTCTCTCTTTAAGATTCCCAGGGCGGGGAAGATGCGTACCAACGTCTGCATTGACGTCCGGTCCGCTTCGTGCACCTGGCTCACACCAAACACGCAATTGTGAGAATAAAGAACTCGGTAGGAGCCAATCTGATCCTTTAGCGGCAGTGCCTCGGCTTTGAATTTAATCCGATACTTTCCGGAGATCTTTGGGCGAACATCTACCCTCGCGGCTGCCTTCTCATCCGGATGACGATATTTGAAAACGATCTCCGGGTCACCCACAGGGAAACCGTCCACATAAGTGATGCGTCGGCGAAGAATGAAGGCATTGTTGTACAAGCGGCAGTCGGGCGTATCTAGGAAGAGAATTTCGCGGATATTGGGGCGCAAACCAGCCTCCGCATCCGGAATGAAATCTACTTCTTCCTTTTTTGCAGTCTTCTTTACCAGCTTCCCAAATTCCCGGAAACTTTCCACAGACGTAAAGCGGTCCGGCTTCAGAATCAGTTTTGCTTCGAGATACTGTATCTGATTGAGAGGATGACCGTCGCCATAGGTGCCGTTACCTGATCGATCGTGCTTTTCCTGTTCCTCGTCTTTCCACTTTTCTTTCTTATCTTTGGTTTTTTCCCCCATGGTTGCTCTCCTTCAGTGTCCTGTGCATCACGGAAATGTCCGATTGGCGTGTCACCAAGCACTACGCTTACCTGTTTCAGCCGGGATCGGACCGCATTCCAATCGATTGAAATGTAAGCTTGTGATTTGCCTGGGACGAACGCTCGACACCCTCAGCAACGAGTCAGCCAATTTTCTACAGCGAGGCAGCTATAGTTTCAATTGTTACTAATGACAGGTCTGTGGTGCGGTCTCTAGCGGATTCCCCTGCTCACGAAGCAGGTGCATCCCAAGGTGAGAACTGGAGGAAGGGACGTGGGCTTTCGACCCACGCACCTCTCTTCATGCCCTACTGACGCATCCTTTGCGGCAAACTCCGAGATTCCGAGTGGGCTCTTTTACCGCGCGGTGGCAGCCATGCTTGAAGGATTCCCCTTGGCCAAACGCGGCTGAGCAAACTCTCAGTTTCGTCCGAGGCATGTCACATTCTTAAATGAGCGGCGAGAAGAGGCTTCTCAACATCCGGACGAGACAGCAGCCCTTTCGGGCCCGGTCGTTCTCAAGATACAGTGATCTTGGGACAGACGCCTGATTCACTGATAGCTGTAAAGACTGCAAATTCAGATGCAGGTAATTCGCAGAACTAATAGCGCAGAACGCCGATGCTTCTCTGAGTTATACGTTTCTTGCTGTGGTTGGATTTGAACGACCTCCGGGTTATGGGCCACAAGAACAATTAGCCCGTCTTTGCCTCTCAATAACTTACGTAGGCCCTGTTACCTGGTGTTCTTCCCTGTTCCGGGGTGGTCTGTTCCCAATCGGTTCCCCGAGAGATGAAGAGGTCAAGAGGTCGTTCCTTGGTCGTTGGGGGAAATTGGCGATAAGTCAGCCATCCCTCCGCTGAAAGAGGCGCTCGATGACAATAGTCTGACCATGCGTGCCTCAGCCCTCCGCGCTCTCGAGAAATTACGGGCCAAGGAAGGATCGCCGTTAAATTCGCCTCATTCGATGATTCACTTCGCTGCCGCCTAGCTCCCGAAGCGGGTAATCAGAGCACAACTGTAGAGAGCTCCTGATTTGCGTCACAGGACATGTTCCGCACCGGGACTTCACTTGTGCGATTAATGCTGCGAAAGCGGTTCCCGAACTCGGTTCCTTGCACTGGGGTGGCTCAGTTCTCCCACGCGAAAATGCGCTTCCCGTCATTCTTCATACTTATCACGTTCCAACCTTTCGCCTTTGCCTCACCGTACAGCGCCTGAGTGAATTTGCCGACGCGGGTATCGGGCAGCCCTTGGGCCGGACCATACGCATACTCGCGTTCTGCATCATCGTGCAGCACCAGCATCTCCAGCGACGACCGCTGGGCCTGTTAATTCTGACAATTCCCTATACGCAGAACGCGTGCTAACACGTCAGACAGGCTCGGACATCCCCATGACCGCGCTCAAAGCACCAACGGCGGTTGGGAGGCTACTACTGACCCCTGCCTTCCAACCGCTGTCCCAGCGCCGTCTATCAGGTGGGGCTGGCATCGGAATCTGTATGACTGATTGTGGACTCCAGACTAAGGATGTAGATTGACGCTTGACCGGGAAACCAAGACAGAGCTCCCGCCGTGAGCTTTTCGCGCGGGCGAGGTAGGAGTTCAATTCATTGTTCAAGTTCAAGCGGTTCGTGCAAATTATTCCTCTGCTGTCGATTCTTGCGTTGTCCGGTTGTCTAAGCTCCGCCCTGAGCAACCTGTTCATCACCGGAGTCAAGCTTACTCCGGCGAATCCCACGATTGCGATAGGCGCAACGCAGCAGTTCGTTCTGACCGCGACGTATCTCGACGGCCAGACCACGAACGTAACGACCAACGACTCCACATATTCATCGGACAACAAGGCGGTGGCGACCGTTAATAATTCGGGTCTGGCCACGTCTGTTGCCATCGGAACGGCGGATATCTCGGCCAGTTACCACGGTAACAACACAAAGACCGTCTTGACTGTGGCTGCTGCCGCGAACGTTTCCATTGCAGTGCAAGGCGATTCACGCGTCCTGCACGTCACGAATCTGCGCACGGAGCAGCGGATGACTTTCTCGGCGAATGGCTTGGCAGATTCGGTGACGATTTCGCGCGACGGCGAGGGTATGGCCGCCACCGAATTATCCGTTCTTCCTGAGCGCGGCCCGGGTTGGCTAGCGATCGATCCCTCTGGCAACTACCTATATGTCGTGAATCAAGCTTCCGAGAGCATTTCGGCTTTCACTGTTAACTGGAAAACTGGCGAGCTGAATCCCATTGTCTCTTCGCCATTTCCAGTAGAGGCGAAACCCTGTAGCATTGAAGTCGATTCGGATGGTGCAGGTATCTTCTTGGCGCACTTTCAAGACTCCTCCATTTCCCGCTTCCGCATTGACCCCGCGACTGGAGCGCTCACGCCCGACCCGCAGTGACGCTAGCAAACGCACCGAATTCTTGTGGAGGTTAGGTGACTCTGCGCTTTACCGATTGTTAAAGATCATTTCCGGAGGCTGGACGCCGCGATCATCCAGCCGTGTAGCCCAGGCGCAAAACGCTTGCGAATGCTGCTCGATTCGCGGCGGATTTGGCATACGATCCGCAATGGATTCGCACTCAGCAATCGGATTGACTGGTTTGCGGTCGTCACCGTAGAGTGCCTTCAAACCGTCGCATTGCTCGACGTTGAAAACGCGGTAGTAGCGAAGCAGAACGGAGGTCTTGTTCTCGAGTTCTCCTGTCTTGCCGTTCTCTCTGGCATACTCGTTGAATTTCCAAAACGAAACCAGAGTGCTTTTCTCGCCTTGCCGAACGTGTGCGCCTAATTGCTTCGCTTGATTGAATGTGAGCCAGTAGCAAGACCATATCCCTGAGTCGCCAGCATGAATACATTCAGCCCTCTGTAGGCTTTCTTCGAGATGAGGTTTCGCGGAACCGACGTAGGCCACGGCTTACGCCACGGTGCAACGCCCTGTTCCAGTTGCTTGATTACGTTTTCGGTGACGATCTCCGGTACGGTTGGCGTGATTTTTCCTCGTTGTTCGCAGTAGCGCGATAAACTGCGCCCAAATCTCAGGAAAAATCGCCAATTCCGGCTGAGTATAGGCTTCGTCCCAAGCAAAAAGGGATTGAGCATGGGTGTTCCCGGACAGGATTGTGAAAATCAGAAATTTGCGGACTACAATGCTTCCAATGAAATCGACTCTTTCGCTAGTCGTTCTGATCCTGGTAGCAGTTTCCTTCAACGTGGCTCAGACGAACGGTTTCGCTCACACGACCCCGCAACTCTACCAACTCTATAGCTGGCAACAGACTGGTGATATTTGGAACTTTCGTCTCCTGGCTAGCCCAAGCGGCGTCAATGTTCCTGCCAAAGCAGTCTTCAGCGAGAAATTTCGCCTAACCGGATTGGACGCACTTAAGCGAAAAATATCCGAGTTACCTGCCGGGGCGAAAATCCTTTGGATGAACCGAATCGTGTCGGGTGCGAATGCCCAATCCGTAGATAGCAAGAACCTGGCGTTCCCGCCCGAGAATATTATCGAGCAAGTGAAGCGATACGCTCGGGCACACGGAGTAGAAGTCGAAATTGTCAATTTCAATGACCGATTAGCGCCCTTCCCGCAGAAGTGAAATCGAGATTCGCTGCGGCAGGTGTCCGATTACTCGACTGCTCAGGACTTTGCTGGTGGGCTGTGATATTTTTTGTCCAAGATGCGCCAACAAAATTCAGCGAAGTTGGTGTTCTTCTGCGGGAAGATGGCGGCAGGTAAGTCCACTCTCGCAAAAAATTTGACCGTTCGAGATAACGCTATCCTTCTTGTGCAGGACGATTTCTTGAATGCCTTGTTTCCTGGCGAGATCACCGACATTCCGGCATTCGTCAAGTGCTCTTCTCGATTGAAGAACGCGCTCACGCCACATGTTTGCGCTCTCTTGTCGAAGGGTATTTCGGTCGTGCTCGATTTTCCCGGCAACACCAAGGTGCAGCGTGTATGGTTTCGGGAGTTGATCGAGCGTGCGGATGTTGAGCACGAGTTGCACTTTGTAGACGTGTCCGACGCCTTGTGCAAGAGTCAGCTTCGTGAGCGAAGCACGGGGTTAGCTGCTGGCACTCCTTGGACACGGGACGCGGACTTTGAAGCGGTGACTGCGTATTTTCAGCCTCCATCGGAGGATGAAAACTTCAATGTCGTCCGTCATGAGCGCGTTTAGCACTCTGCAAGTTGACCCAATCGCGCTGCGACTACACTCAGTCCTGATAAACGCCTCGCCGGAAAAGTAAATTTGCCCTGGCGGGATGTCCGGCGAGGCGACTTGCCAGGAGTTTGCTACTTCGTTGGAATTGAAATGAGATAGGTCTAGGGAATGGATAACGCGAATATAGTGACTTGTTGCCCGGCTTGTGGCTTCGACTTGGGCTTCAGACCGTGGGATGGCGACTCTGCGTCGAATGAAATATGCCCCTGCTGTGGGATTCAGTTCGGCTATACGGATGCAGCCGGAGGTGACATAAAGCGACGGCAGCAACTCTGTCGTGAGTGGCGAGAACGCTGGATCGGCCAAGGCATGCGATGGAAAAGCCTGCGGGAACGACCTGCTGGCTGGAATGCAGTTTGGCAATTGCGAAACATTGGCCTAGAAATAAAAACAAAAATGTGAGATTGCAGCCTTATGCCCTGGTAAACGCCGTTGCCCGAGAACTGAGTCCTAGCCGTGAAGATGTCCAGTGACGCGATTGATCGGAAGTTAGCCCCGATCTCCTACGGATGAGATTCTGCGGCGAGCGGAAGCCGGTATACCTTGAGACTTTCTCCGTCGAGGAATGCGAGCGTTGACCCGTTCGGCGACAGAGCGAGGGGGAAATCTTGGTTTCTCGCCGAGTGGCTAACTTTCACGTCGCCGACGAAGCTACGGGTGGACAGGTCATAGACATGTATCCGCCGAACGTATTCCCAAGTTTGGTGGGGCTCAAGAATTTCCAACGTATTGCGAATTCCTGACCCTGTGAAAGCGAATCGATGTCCTTCCGCGGAGGGAGTGATTCGACTAAAGTATTCGTTAGTATGAGGTGTTATTGATTCTATGAGCGTGCCATCTGCAGGTCTGCCTTCCCGCCCGGATGGTGTTCCGGGGTCGGAGGATATGAAGGTGACAACTAGATGTTCAGAATCAGCGACGCAAGTGCCGTTGGGGGAACGCCAAAAGTTTTTGAAAAGTTTTCAGATGGATGAGTGGGGTATCCCAGCGTGCTCAGGTCGATTACCCGAGCCGGTACCTCGGCGTTGGGAACCTGCGGGGCCATCTCCGCACTCCTGACCGTGAGCACCGACAGAAGGGCAACGGAAAGCAGTTTTAGCCGCGCCATAACCACCCTTTAACATCAATCGGCGGAACTCCTGATTGCAATTTTCACACCGTGTCCGGGAAGATAAGCGGGTTTTGAGGATGCGAGACTTCCGGTTTGGCCCGGGTAACTCACCCCTAATCCAAGCTGCCTTTACCATTCGCCTGTGGAGGGTCAACCCTCCATATTTCGTATCCGAACTCATCGAGAGTCCCGATTTAACGTTACCGGAATGTGAAGTCCTAGCCGCGAAGATGTGCGGTAACGAGCCAGGAGTGAGCGCCCGAAGGCACCATAGAATTAATCTTGCTCGGTTAACTGTGCAGCCTCCACGCGGGAATCAACGAGTCGTAGCGCAGCAGCGAACTCAGCAAGACATGGAGCAGGATGTAAATTGCCCAGGTCGAGACATACGCGATTGCCATTTTTCGCGGCTTCCTAAGCACGTACCAAAGAAGCAGAATATCCAACGGCACCGGCGCTGCGACGACGGCCCAGGGGGGAGCGCCCACGCTTTCTACGCTGTAGCCAAACAGGCAGACAAAACACCCAATGGCCAATGACGCGAACAGATAAATCTTCCGATCAGCGATAAAGAACCCCAACCCCCAACACAATGCGGTGAACAAAATTGCGATATCAAGCAGGATCGGCGCAGGGAGCGTGCGCAGCATGAAGTGACCCCTCAGAAAACAGGATTAGACAGGCTGACATTCTACTGCGGTTCCCAAGCAGCTTGTCGGTTCCCGGTAATCGCCGCCAAAACCGGACAAGTCCTTCATCTCAAACGCAGCCTTCTTTTCTCAATGCTTCGTCGGTTGGAATGGTGCCGTCTGCACGCCACGCAGCGAGATTGGTAAGATTCACCATTAGTTCGGTGTCGCCAGCCGAGTTCTTCACAGCTATCGCGGCTTCGTCTTCGAGTGTGAAAAATACTTCCTCTACTGTGTTCTTGGAGCCGTATCCGTCCAGGATCATCCCGAGAATCTTGGCCTCGCCGGGTATCAAATCTCTACGATGGATAGCCATCTCGCTCCGCGCCCCTACCTAGAATTATCACATTGCGCGTAACTCCCGACCGTCCTTTCGGAAACGTGATTTTGCCCTGGCGAGATGTCCGGTTGCGCGACTCACCGGGCGTCATCCCATAGCTTTCGCCAGTAGTTCCGCCATCGAGCCTTGACCTGCTCTTCTGTTTCGCCCCGATCATAAGCGGGAGAGATCAGTGGCAATGCGCGGTCCACACGAATCAAGACCACCGCTCGAATTTCACTGGTCAGTCCCATCTCCCGGTACATCTGGCACCCGCGCTGAAACACCTCGTCCGAGCGATGAACGATCCCCCGTCCTTTGAATCGGTATCCTTTGCGAACGAGAGGATCAACGACATTCACTTCCACGGAGGGGTTGTGCTCAATGTTCTGAACCGTTTGCGGTGAACGGATATCGGCGAACACCAGATGATCGTCGCCCCAAACCGCAGTTGTTCCTTTAGGCGAGAGATTCGGTGTTCCGTCAGGGCATACAGTTGCGATGTAGCCCAGTCGTTGTTCGCGCACAACGCGCTTCATGTCGTCAGTGAGAATGCCCATCGGATTCTCAACCAGCAACAAAGTGGACTGCAAGATTTAACCACAGCCCTTCCTTCAAGGTAAACGTGATGCGGTCGTTCTGCAAGATCACCACAAGGGGTCAGATGTACCGGATGCGACTGAGCGGCACTCAGGCCGATGCTGTGATATAAAACTCTTTCGCCGTGCGCTATTTGAATGTGCAATGCAGCATTTCCGAGATGAAAACTCTCTTCAATCCAACTGACCGCAACGAAATGCTACAACGACTGACCGGAGTGCGTCCCGAGAGTCAGCGCCGTTGGGGAAGTATGTCCGCCCATCAAATGATTTGTCATCTGAGCGACTCGTTTCGGGCAGCATTAGGGGAAAAACAGGTGAGTCAGTCCACCACCCTCTTCAAACGCACGATTTATAAATGGGCGGCGTTATGGCCCCCGTTTCATTGGCCTCACGGAATCAAGACACAGCCTGAGATGGACCAGCACCGAGGAGGAACGTCACCTGCCGAGTTCGCGTCCGATTTGGAGAATCTTCGCATTCTTCTTGATCGCTTCTGTAGTTCGGAGGGCGAGTTCGCTCCTCACGCAACGCTCGGTCGGATGTCGAGGACCGAACGGATGCGACACGCCTACCTGCACATGGACCATCATCTGCGGCAGTTTGGGACCTAACGTGGATTCCCCCAAAATCCTCGTGGGAAGATGTCGGGGGCGCGAGTGATCGGGAGTTAGGAGGTATCGCTCACCACAATCATTGCGTCGAGGTTGTTCCCGGTCGCTTGCGGAAACGAGCATTCAGTCAAACCAGCACTGAACGACCGAGCACGGCTCCGATGAACATTAGGGCAAACAAACCAAGGATGGTCCAGGTGCTAGTGAGTTCATTGTTTGAATCAGCAAAAATCCGGCCATAAGCGATCACGGAAGTCATCGTACATAGAAAGGCACCGAGAACAAAAAGCATCAGGTTTGCGATACTGAAACGAAAGCTGTACGTTGCAAGTCGAACGGTGAGTCCCAAAACCGTGCGGAACAGCTGCGTAACGCTCCAGAGCATGTGGCGTTCGGCGCGCGCCTGGGGGTATGTGACACACGACATCTTTAATGGAATCGTGATGCCCGCTCCTAATCGTGCACAGCGGTTTTTCTTTTCAGCGGACGACGTACAGCGAATCATGACCGCTGCAAAGGAACCGCATCGAACGTTTTATGGGCTTCTGGCTGAAACAGGATTGCGGGTCGGTGAGTTGTGCGGCCTCACGGTGGACGATGTGGACTTGGAGCGTGGGTTTCTAGTCGTGCGGCAGAGTGCGTGGCGTGGAAAGCTGGGCATTCCAAAAACCCAAAACAGCGTTCGCGTCATCGACCTTTCCGAACAGTGTATCCAGCAGCTTCGCGGTCTTCTCCAGTCGTGGCGTCCGAACGAGCAGCGTTTACTTTTTGCAACTCGAAACGGCACACCTTGGGACGCCAACTTACAACGGAAACGCAGATTCCGTTCTCTTCTCAAGAAGCTGAATATCCCCGTGCCGAAAGGGAACGGGTTTCACGCTTTTCGTCACGCCAACGCAGCGCTCATGGACCGGCTAAGCGTTCCGATCAAGGTGCGTCAAGAGCGGCTAGGCCACAGCAATCCTGCTATCACTCTCGGCATCTACACGCACGTAGTCGGAGAAGATTCGAGAGTCGCGGCAGGTCAATTGGGTAGCATCGTTTGGGACCGTCTTCCGGGGATTCTGGCCCCCAACGGCCCCCAATCAAAAACGGCCTAGCGACGTTGCGATCGCTAAGCCGTTTGTCTTTCAGAAAGATAGCTGGTTGCGGGGGTTGGATTTGAACCAACGACCTCCGGGTTATGAGCCCGACGAGCTACCAGGCTGCTCCACCCCGCGTCATAGATACTACGCGACTTGCCGTTCTTCTGCAACCGCACCCACTTCAGGTGCTTCAGGTGCCCGATAAGTGCCCAGAATTCTGGCACGCTGAAGTCAAATTGCTCCATGTGTTCAGCCATACAAGCGCAGATGTTGAGAATGGTTGAAATCTTGGATACAACAGTAACTGGCACCCCAGCGTGAAGCTGCCGGGTTGCGAACGTATGCCGGAACATGTGCAGATGTCCGTCCGTAACTTTCAGGTGTAGATGTCCCTGCGGCACGAGGCCACCATCCCACGGTGCGCCGTTCTTCGCGGTGAAAACGAAGCCGACATGGCGAAGCACTGTCGCTATGACGTCGCGACAGTCAATATATCGACGTGAGCGGCTCCTTGCGGTTCGAAGAACCGGTCATCTCTCAGGGTGAGCAATTCGCGACGAAGCTATCCCCTTGAAGCCGTAGCGGCCGAACGAAGCACAGCCCAACCATCCAGTTGAAATTGCGATGGAACATTACTTGCTGATGTTTGGTTGGCAGCCACGCAAGGGTTGCGAACGCACGTTGCTCCTGGTCATAAGCAACGTCGCCGGGACTCTTTATGGCGCGATCTTTTCTTCTGCAGAGCGAGAGGGAATACAAAGTGAGATTCGTCACAAAAATATTGCCTAAGCTCGGCCTCCTTGAGGAGGACCTTGATTACCATTTCATACCTACTTCGATGGTGATCATCTTCTTATTTTGTGGATATCAGAAATGGTTTGACTGTGAGGCGCAGCGAACACAAGCAGCACTTAGCCGCTTCGCCTTACTTTTCAACGCGAAAGCCACCGATAACGACTCTTTTGGACAGACGCTCGCGAAGCAACGCTTGCGCTTGACCCCACCGAAGGAGCAAAAATGACAGACATTCGCAAGGAAGCCGACAGTCTTGGCGAAGTAGATGTTCCTGCTGGCAAACTCTGGGGCGCGCAGACGCAGCGCTCACTTGAGCACTTCAGCATTGGCAAGGATCTGATTCCCCGTGAAATGATCACTGCCTACGCCATCCTTAAGAAAGCTGCTGCCAATGCTAACTATGCCGGTAAGCGGCTCGATCAGAAACGCCACGATTTGATCGTTCAAGCGTGCGACGAGATCCTCTCCGGCCAGCATCACGACATGTTCCCGCTACACGTTTGGATGACCGGCAGCGGCACGCAATTCAACATGAATGTGAACGAAGTGATTTCCAACCGCTGCTGCCAGCTCGCCGGCACGCCGCTCGGCAGCAAAACGCCGGTTCACCCCAACGATCACGTCAACATGGCGCAGTCCTCGAACGACTCGTTTCCTTCTGCAATGAACATTGCGGCGGCGACCAATGTGAAACAGCGATTGATTCCGGCTGTGAAGGCGCTGCGCGATGCAATCGCTGGGAAAGTGAACGAGTGGAAGGGCGTCATCAAGATCGGCCGCACACACATGCAAGACGCCACGCCACTCACTCTGGGGCAGGAGTGGTCGGGCTACGAGGGCGTGCTCGCGGACGATCTGGATCGCATCGAAGATGCGCTGAAGGGCGTCTACCGCCTTGCCCTCGGCGGCACGGCGGTGGGCACCGGAATCAATTCCGCGCCGGGTTTCGCCGAGGCAGCGGCGGCCGAAATCGCCAAGCTCACCGGACTACCGTTCGTCACCGCACCGAACAAATTCGCTGTGCAGGGCGCCCACGACGCTCAGGTACAGCTTTCCGGCACACTACGCACGCTCGCGGTATCGCTCTACAAGATTGCCAACGACGTTCGCCTGATGTCCTGCGGCCCGCGAGCTGGATTCGCAGAATTAGTAATTCCGGAAAACGAACCGGGCTCTTCGATCATGCCCGGCAAGGTGAACCCCACGCAGGCCGAAGCCCTTACGATGGTCGCCGTGCAAGTGATGGCCAATGACGCGGCAGTGGGATTCGGCGGCGCCGGCGGTTACCTCGAGATGAATGTCTACAAGCCTCTGATCATCTATAACGTTACACACTCAATCGCCCTGATGACCGACAGCTGCACCAACTTCCGCAAGTTCCTGGTCGAGGGTACCAAGCCCAATTTGAAGAAGATCAACGAATACGTCGAGCGTTCGCTGATGCTGGTGACGGCGCTCTCGCCGGTCATCGGCTACGACAAGGCTTCAAAAATTGCGCATTACGCGATGGACAACGACCTTACGTTGAAGCAAGCCGCACTGAAACTTGGCTTCGTGACCGAGGCCGAGTTCGACCGCGTCGTCGACCCAAAAAAAATGGTCACACCCTATGTGGCGACCGCTGCTGCTTAGATGAAGAACAAGAGAATGCTCCTCGATGTGTTAGGCGGATTGCATTGATGAAACGCCGCAAAGGAAGACGCTGTTATCGCCGGTTCAAAGGAGGGCATTATGAATTTCCTGATCCGAAGTCTGATTCGACTCGGTATTCTCAAAAACGATCTTGACTACCATTTGCTTCGCGCCTTGATGGTCATCATTTGCCTGTTTTTTGGATATCAGAAATGGTTCGATTACGAGGCGCAGGCATTGATCCCCTATATCAGTCACGGTCCCCTTATCTTCTGGTTGTACCCCGTCTTCGGCATTCGCGGAGCAACCTACTTTCTTGGCGCCTCGGAATGGCTATTCGGCGCACTGTTGTTCGCTGGATTCTGGAATAAAAAGTTGGGGATTCTCGGGGATCTCGGCTTGTGTTTCTCTATGATCTCAACTTCGACAATTATTCCCTTCATTCCGGACGGTTGGGCCGCTTCAGCCGGCGG